>Ga0268251_10000512_pt1 | contig 12206 bp, 18 predicted proteins | sample AgamicAsMae_FD_200527 | JGI IMG/M metagenome (GOLD analysis project Ga0268251, IMG submission 200527) | Agave microbial communities from Guanajuato, Mexico - As.Ma.e (v2) (version 2) | ecosystem: Host-associated > Plants > Phyllosphere > Phylloplane/Leaf | place: Guanajuato, Mexico | collected...
CTCTACTGTCGGCAATCAACAGCATTGCCAATACTCAAGGAGCCGTCGCAGCTATCAGAGCCGATTATGTTGCTGTCCTCGCCTCTCTTGCAAGTCCCAGCACCGTCACGACCGCAACAGCACCTGGCCCTACCGTGAGCACCGCAACTGAAGGCTACTCATCCGCCATTGGGGACCATCTGTCTCAGAAGATTTCAGACAACGCGCCCGTTCCAACAAGCGATAACACTGTAGTCTACGTGACCCCGGGCATGGCCACACCGACAAGCAGCAGTTCCGCAGCGCCCTTCTCGTCGCAGTTCTCGGACTACATCTCGCAACATCTGTCAGAGTATGCACCAAGTGCTACTGGACCCGATACCGTCGTCTATATCACCAGTGCAACCTCATCCGCTCTTGAGCTCTCTAGCACTAGCTTGAGTAGCTTGACTGACAGTTCGTCTTCCAGTGCGTCTGTCTCTGCCGCCTCGTCCATTTCTGGGCTGGCATCGTCTGTAGCATCATCGGCAGCAGCAGTCTCTTCGCAGATCACGTTCCCGAGTATCGTTTTCTCGACTAATTCTGTGGTCTCAAGCATGTAAGTATACTCGAACATCTAGAGAACAAGTCTTCTAACAAGACGAACAGTGCTAGCACATCAATCTCACCCATCATCTCGAGCAGTCCTGCTAGTTCGTCTTCCTTTAGTATTCCAATCGCCGCTTCTTCATCCCCAAGTACCCCAGTCGCTGCTTCTTCCGTTACGAGTGCATCGTCAAGCATTTCACCGAGCGGCTCCGCAGCTGCCAGCTCATCTTCATTGCCTTCTTCCCCTTTGCCAAGCACGAGCAGCGCCAGATCGACTACTTCCACCACAAGTCGAGCGTCGATATCCTCCTCTAGTCGAAGCTCGTCCAGTACTCGAACAAGCTCTAGCTCGTCATCTCTCATCGCTGCTTCGTCCAGCACACGCTCCGCAGCATCTGCGATAGCCACGCCAGTCCGTAACACCGGCAAACGTGGTCTGGCCTACAACCAAGCAAATCTCACCATGCCTTTCTCCCTCAGTGGTCAGAATAGCCAAGTCTCCTGGGCCTATGACTGGTTCTACGCTCCATGCAGCACTCCAGGCGTCAACGACTGCAACTTCAATCCGGCTCTTGAGTTCATTCCTCTGCTCTACAACAGTGATCCCAACCTTTTGGCGCAGTGGCCAACTGCGGCTCAGATCGCTATCGACAACGGCTCCACGGCTCTCATGTCCTTTAACGAGCCCGACTTCTGCATCTCAGGTAGTGCTTGTATGAACGTGTCAACAGCTGTACACTATCATCAACAGTATCTGCAGCCTTTCGCTGGCAAAGCTCTGATCGGGGCTCCCGCCATTACAAATTCTGGTGGCACAGATGCCAACCCTATGGGCCTACAATATCTTCAGTACTTCCTTGGGAACTGCACAGGCTGTGACATTGACTTCATCAATTTGCATTGGTACAGTAACAAGTACGCCGGTGCCTCTTATTTTGAATACTACATCAATTCTGCACGTACCGTTGCAGGGGGACGACCCATCTGGATCACCGAGTTTGGCTTGGACAATACGTTCAGTTACACTGATGCTGAGCTGCAATCATTCTTACAGACAGTCATGCCATGGTTGGATCAGCAGCCGGATGTGGCTAGATATGCTTACTTTATGGATGCACCTGGAATCTTGATTGACACTGCTGGCGATGCGATCAGTGGTACGGGTATAGTGTATAACAGTTTCACCAACAGTACGCTACAGCCTAATGCGTACACTTCATGAAGGAACACGTCTGCTTCTCAACGAATAAATGTATGGGATAGAAGGTATCCGGGCCATAGGATTGGGCGACTTTGACTTCGAATCTGATTAATGATGATTTCTTGTTAGCTAACTCTCTTGTATCGAAATCATATTCAGCTCTCTTTCCTCTTGCACATTCTCCTCTGCCACAACAATCATACAGTCAGTCGTCTTCAATCGCCCTTCACTAGCTAAGATCAGAGCTATCTCAATCGAAGAGCCATCCGTGTCCAGGCTGGACGTGGTCGACGTTATAGTTCAGGTCCCGGACGTGTCTTCGTCTTGGGTTTCTTCTCAACGAGTCTGGGGAGACATCAGCGTCTGCTGGCTCCTCTGCTTCTCCTCCTCCTTGTTGTTCTTCTCCATCTTTGAGCATAGCGTTCTGGTTCAGCTCTTTGCTTGAAAATAACCTTCTGCTCTTCTGGACTTTGTCGAAGATGATGGTGGTTTGTTTCAGGACGGGAGGCTGCTCCAGAACCGGCGGATGCTCTTGATTGGTGTGTTTGTTTTCAGGCGACTCCTTTGATGTGTTGTGGCTTTTCTTCTGACGCTTGATCTCCCGGCGTTCTTCTCTCGACCTCTTGACGACGGTTGAGGCAAATCTGCTCATACCCGCTCTTATGGCCTCCCTGGCCTTTTTGCGCTTCTTTTGGTCCAATTTTGCGTCTCTAATTTCTGATAGTGCAGTGGAGTAGTTGGAGTGTTCGCTCATATTGTCGGGCAAGTCATCAAGTCCTTCGCTAATGCTGTCGCTGTCAGATTCGTCAGATCCTGATCCAGAGGCTTCGCTAGCTTCAAGGTTCATGAGATCTTCAGCTTGGTTTGTCTGCCAGAGATACTCAACCTCTGATTCTGATTCTGACGCAAGCTCAATCTCGAGTCTGTTCTCATCCTCTACCTCGGACTCTGAGACTTCCATGGCCCCAGGCCGAGAATCTTGCATGTATTCTTGCACGTCAGGTCTAGACAATCCGAACATCTCAGACAACAAGGCTTGCATAAGCTCCGTGCCCTGTTTCACCAGAGGTTCAGGCCTTCCGAGCACAATGTCGACTAGTCTGGCATGATCGTTTAGACACTCCTTGAGAAACTTGATTGAATTGAGCATGCTCTCGTCGGCAGCTTTTCTACTTTGCTCGGACTCTGCAGAGGCGGTTTTGGCTCTGAGCTGTGGGTGCACAGAAGAATCAGTATTGCTTGTGGAAGGGTAGAGTGAGGAAACGAACCAATGATCTAACAGAGCGCTTTAGGAAGTCTAGCTCTTGCTTCGCTTCTTGATGAGATTTCTCAACAGAACCCAAATAACTCCTAGCTCTCTCACATAACTCGTCCATCTCATTCACCAGGTCGTGAAGACTTTCACGAGGGACTGGCGGCATAAACTTAGGTCGCCGTCCGAAAGGCTTGATTGGCGGGAACTTTTCTATCACAGAAGAAAGCATCTGTTGAGCTGAGTCGATGTGTGTGTAGATGTCTATGGTGGCGGTGTCTTCACCAAGTAGACTCTTGTTTATGCTCTCCAGGGCTTCGTCCACACGGTCAGGGTCTTCGTACGTTTCAATGTCATCCGCAGTAGGATCGGAGTCTTGTTCAGCGTGTTCTGAATTGGCTTGATCGTCTCTGTTTGAGTAGCGTGTGCGGTCTTCAGAATCAATAGGAGCGCTGAGTTGGTCCATAGCTCGAGATGAGTTGTCTCCGTTGAGGTGACAGATTGTGGTCTTGTTCTTCTGACTCCGTGGGCAATTTTGCGCACAGTGCTGTGTATTGGAGTGAGGGTTCTGTTAAGCAGGAGTCAGTTCTGGGACTTTTGGTAGGACAGAAGCTTCAGCTCTCTCACCTGGTTCTGGGGTCTTCTGAGGGCTGTATCATCGGTCAAGTCAATCTCTTCGATCTGATCATGTGGACCGAAGGCGTACACCATTCAGATCGTATCAGGATGATTTGCCAGATCGAGGGGTGTTCCGATAGGAAGTTGAGTGAAGAGAGCTGGAGCTGAAACCTGAAATGTTGTTGAGAGAAAGCTACATACGTGAACGAGTGTGTTTTGTTCAACCCCTTCACTGTAAAGACTGTAAAGTACCTTCACTGGCCCATGTGTAGCCCACTGGCGAAGGTAGAGTTTGAACCACGCCGCCACTGGTATCTCCCAAACCTCATTGCTCCATGATTCCGACAACCACTCCACTTGCTATCTTCCCCCTGGCGCAGTCGCCCATGAACCACCAATCCCACAAAGCAAGGCAGCATTTCCAGACATCTTTGCGGAAGTCGCCAATGAATACATACTTCAGAAATCGCCAGCATTGTTGACGGCAGACCTTCAGTATTCTCCGGCACCACCGACGGCAATCGTCCAGCTTTCTCCAGCACCATCGTCGGAAGACCTTGGCCTTGTTCAGGGACCACTAGCCGCAGAACTTCAAAAGCTCCCAGGACCATTCAACGCAGATCTTGAGCATTGTCCAACACAAATGACTGCAAGACTTGAAAGCCTGCCAGCACCATCGTGTACAGAGCTTCAGTAGCTCCCAGCATAATTCGCTGCAGTCCTCCAGTGTCTCCTAGCACCATTTGGCGCAGATCTCGAGCATGTCGAAGGACCACCGAATACAGACCTTGGTTATCTCCCAGCACCATCGTGAAGAGAGCTTTGTCATTTCCAAGGACCATCGACCGCTGGCTATGAGCATGTGCAAGCAAGATGCGGCTACCTTCCATCCGAATGCTTTGAGTTCCCGTTTACGTTCCATTCGTCGGATACGCGTCTGTTGCCTTTCAAGCTCCAATTCTCGCTGTAGCATCAACATGTGAGCATGCGACGATTGTTCTCGTGCAGCTAGCGTGTCGAGCTCCGTTTGTCGGTCACGCTCTTTTCGGCGCTCTTCAGCGCGTTTCCTCAATCGGACACGCTCCATTTCCTCAGCACTCTTCTTCTGTACGGCGAGCGCTTCTCGCATGGTCTGGGCTTTTGGATCCCTTCCTTGGGTTACTGTGACATCGAGTTCGAGGGCTGCGAGTAGGTTTTGTTGTAGACTTCTGTAGAGCTTCGTATTCGTTTTTCGACGAGTCTCGAGAAATGTGAGCCTTTGAGAATAATACTAAACACGCTCCTAGGGCGAGTAGTCTGAGATACTCCTGGCGTCGAAATCTTCATCAACCGATGCCTCTTCTGCGTCTGGGAACCATTGCAACCTGTCAGGATCCCAGGCGGCGAGTTCCATTTGTTCGCGGAAGATTCTGGTTGCCTCCCAGTGCTCATTGATCTGCCTGTTGTGGAAAGCCAGATTGGTGAAGGCTCTGGTGTACTCGGCAAAGTGTTCTTCGTCCTGCATGAAGTCGTCGGAATAGTCTCTAGGATTGCGGGTGTTGGCTGCTGCGACAGCAAGATGGTACACCATACGGTCGTGACGCTGGTCTCCAAATGTGATGTCCATGTAGCGTTCGTCGTCGAGGTCAATGCCCCAGTAGTGACCGATTTGGTCGCATTGCCAGACAGTCGATGTGCCCCTTTCGTTGGCGTGACGTTCTTGAACGATATTCAGTCTTGTGACAATATCTCTATCACGGTCATGGTCGTACTGTTCGAAGCATGTCAGATGAAACACCGTTGGACAAGGCGGTGGAAACACTCACATGTAGGACCTGTCGTGTGTGACTGTCATCGTAGTTGAAGATTCTGTCGACACGCTGAACGGACTCGTCCATATCCGCAGTCAGGAAAAATCTAACGATAGGAATAAGAATCAAGCGGATATTGAGTAGGATTCGAAAGTGGATGTTGATGGTTTGTTTCGCGCAAAGAAAAAAGCTGTGATTATGGGTTAGGAATTCACAGACCGAGCTTCGCGCCTTCCTTGAAGCTGCTTGTAAGACTCGGCTAAATCATCACTGACACAATGAAAAAAGGAAGGCGCACTTCATCATTCAATTTCTTCGATTGCACTGTGATACAAGACTTTTGTGGTCCGCTTCAGCCTTTTAACTTGCGGCTGTTCACCGCCTTCGTCGTGCAATTTGTTCCTCCAGTCACTCTTCTCGCAATCCACCTCCGACTCGACGCTGAGATTGACGTCCAAATCAGATACACGAGAACTGCCGATCGGGAAAAAGCTTCTGGGCGCCTCCATCCATCGGACCTCCCATTCTGTTTCATACCGATGTTTGCCAGACCTTGCTCAACGTTGAACACCAGGAGCGACTCCAGCGGCGAGTTTGGCATCGATCTCAGGAGTCATCTTGACCTTGGTAGCAGCCAAAACCTCCTTGGCTAGTCTGTCGAAACGCTTCTTGTACTTCTCATCCAGGACACCAGAGTAGTCTCTCAGAGCAACAAGTTCGTCGACGATGGCCACAACATTCTCCTCATGACGCTTGACATTGTTGGCTCTGCGGTTAGCGGCACCTCTCTTGGCCGCCTTCTGGCGATAGGCTCCTTGGATAGTCTCCTTTGAGAATTTGCTCGAGTTGTAGGCGAACAGCTTATCATAGGCCTTCTGCTTCTCGGCTTCAAAGTCGGCCATGTCCTCGTACATCTTGTTGTTGTTGTGGATGTTGTCCATGCTCTTCTGGCGGGCAATGTAGCAGGCCTGAAGGTCTCCGATCTGGTGGTTGGTGTAGCCATTTCTGTTGTCACGGTCCCAGAAAGTGGTACCGTCGTAGTGGGACTGGACACCGTTCATGGCGCCGACAAGGTTCAGTTCCGAGTTCTGGTAGGCCTGATATTGCGTCAGTACACAGGTCGAGGGATGATGTCGGTGATCGTAGACTCACAACCCACAACTCGAAGAGCTTGTTGGGATCAAGGACTTGAGAGTAGTCGGGAGGAGGCACTTTGTCGTTGTTGACAGTCTCCATCTTGACAGGTTCTTGAGGCTGCAGAGCAGGATCCAGCCAGGCGATGTCGTCGGTGGCCATGATGTTGGATTGTTTTGGTGTGTGCGTAGATGAAGCTATGGTCTGGTCGGTATGTGATTGGTTTGTGTTTGGTCGGTGATAAGTTCCGAAGAAGTTATGACTTTGGTCGCGGTTGTGTGACAGTGGTGAGTGAAGTCGCATATGAGACCATCACTTCGACCGAATTATGCGGCTTTGTTTACTCACTTCACTTCCGCCGAGCAACCATCTCTCTTCTCCGTATCTCGAGTACTGACATCTTGTCAGACTACACAAAATTTTTGACATCATGAGCAAGGCCACAGAGAGGGTCCAACATAACTCGATCCATGGAGATCACTGCCTCGGGACATCTGCTCTGGACTCACACAAGATCATCTGGAGACGCGTTGCGTTGGCGAAGGCTATACAGAGGCTATCAGTTGTAACAGACAGTGTATATCTCACTGCACTGGTTGTCACAGGTCATCATCGAGAGTGGTGATATAGACATGAGAAGTGTGAGTTTTCATTATTGCTATGAAGTTTCTCCTTACTTGCTCTCGTGGTTTCTTCTGTGGCGGGTAGTCGATGCGTCGCTTCCACCACATTGATGAGAGTTGATGTTGCTAAGGTGGTATGTCTCGTCCATACTACCCCTGACGTGTCGACAGTCTCCTCAATCAACTTCCATACCATACTCCTGCTCCTCGGCATCAACTTCCTCCTTATCGTCAGCAGTCTCCACCTTGAGATCAGACTTGACAAGCTCGAAGACGAGCATAGAGAGCTGCTTGAGGACGTCCATGTAGCGAGTAACCTCATCACCCTCAAAGTCTGCGTTGATGTAGCCCTGAAGACGAGTCAAGTCCTTCAAGATGGCCTTGACGACTCCCTTGTGACGCTGCTTGGTGATTGACTGTCTGGACTGACGCATGAGAGTCTCGTAGGCGTGGTTGGCCTGGTCATTGACGATGGTGGTGCCGGGCTCGGCCTTCTTCTTGCTCTGCTTCTTGAGTTCGGTGGGGTCGAGGTGGATGCCGGACATCTCGGAGATGTCGAGGACGTGGTTTGACTGGTCGAGATCTTCCATGGTACTGCTGCAGATGTTTCCTGTTGTGTCTGGATGTCAGGAGAAGGTGTTATGATTGGCTCCGAAGAGTAACTAACCTTGGATGGAAGAGTTGGTCGCGTAAAAGAAAGAGACAGAAAGATGAAATGTTTAGGCGAAAAAAGCTGGGATATATCACAGAAGCTGCGCTGGAGACCGTCGCCGGGAGGAGAGTCGCACACCGTCAGTATCGTTGACGCACCCATACGTCGACGGACCCGTACATCAAGTCAGCTAAACGACTGTGATCACCAGTGGGTAGGAAAACTACCCATCTGTAGCGGTAACCCGGTCCAGGAAGCAAGACATTGCAGTCGAGCTTTCTTCTTCTGCTCTACTGGACGTCTCGATCATATCAGCGAGAGACGCATAATGTGTTATCTACGGCTTGCCGTGCCTTATGGAACTGTTCCAGACAAATGTTCCTCTACACCTTGATGCCAGCTTCTGACCTATCTGTGTATCGATCAACCGCTTCTATGGTCCTTAGCAACTCGGTATGGTAGGATCTATGTAATTGAGAGTATGCTAACGGTTCAAAATTGCTACGAGAACCGTAACCTGACCAGATGGAAACTGTTCAACTTCTTCCTGTCTACAGGACTCTATCTTGTAGCTATCGGAGTACAGAAAGTTGATTATAAATCTTGCCATGTCCAGTGAGATGTTCGGTGGACGGTTGATTTCTTTGGCCAACCATTTATTGTCATGTAATTTGTGCATTTTGATGGACATGATCTGATGCAAGAGCTGAAAGGAAAGCCTCTGTTTCGAAAATGTCGGTGTCGTTCATTGTCTCGTGCAACATTGTAGTGGATACCTGCGTAGCTTGGAGAGTGTTGGAAAGTCTGGTTTCCATGTTTTCATGCATTCGCCTGTTCCTCTTCGTTCGGTTTGTTGCTTTGCTCTCCGATGCAGGACCATTTCGCATCTCAGTCCTCCTTCTTGCGTTCAGGCACGGCTCGGTCAGTCAATCTGAGATCTGCTCTGGTAGAGTTCCAGGTAATGTACGCTTCAGTGTTGCGATCGGCCTCTCCGCTCAATTCCGCAATCAGATCGAATTGCTGTTGAAGAGCAATCCTTGCTGCACCAGCAGGGACGTACTGAGAGGCCATCTCAAAGGCTCTGGAAGCTGCCTCATCACGAAGGCGGCTGAGGGTCTGTCTGTCTCTTATGTCCTGCTGCTTTCTTTCCTTTGTTCGGACACCTTTGTCACCTTTGTTCTTCTTTTCGGCATCCTTGTCTTCCTTATCTTTCTCTTCGTGTTCCTCTTCGTGCTCGGCGTCACCTTTCTTGCGGTTTGTTGACTTGCGGTTTGTTGATTTGCGGGTTGTTGACTTGCGCTGTGGCTTCTTTGTTGACTTGTGCTTTGGCTTCTGAGCCGACTCAGTGCTGGCTGGTTCGGTGCTGACCGACTCGGTGCTGGCTAGGACATGCTGGTGACCAGAGGCAGCGGAAAGGGGAACACCACCGGCAGCGGGAGTGTGTGGTGTGGTATACGCGGGAAGGTAACCAGGCAATGCTTGCTGTTGGAAAGGATTGTTGTACTGCTGCGAGTTTGGGAGGCCAGGGAAGTCGGTTCTGTAATCCTGAGTCGTGTCAGAGAGGTACATACAAAGAGTTGAGGGAGGTCGTACAGAAGGAGGAGCCTGATGAAAGCTTCCAGGGCGTCTTTGGTAGCCTCTCTGTTGATTTGGTCAGCTTGAGTGACCTAAAATCTATCGTGTCAATGGGTCCGACGCGAGATCTCCTTGCAGTCGACCGCATTATTCACGAGGCTTGCGTCCACGCACGGTTGTGATCGAGGGATATATACTTACGCCGGAGTATTGGGATTGCTGTTCGTTTGCAGCCTGATAACCGTTGTTACCTTGGTGATGTGGGACCTGACTGTAGCCTCCAGTGTAGTCTTGGTTATTTCCCTGAAGTCGACCTTGTCAGTCTAAGTTGCCCAAAGTCTGAGATTGATAGATTACATGCGACATCTCCTTTTGATGGGTGATATACTCTGGAAGACATGCGTACATGCACCAGTATTATGCAGAGACTAGTACTTACACCAGGGTATTGAGTTTGCTGCTGGTTTGTAGACTGGTAGTTGTCGGCTCCCTGGTTGGGGTTAGTCCGTGCTCTGATTTCTTTGCTATAGAAATGACAGGCACCCACAAAGAAGGATCGTGTAGCCGTGAAAGGCATTCCCCAGCTGTTCAGCTGATCATTCTGGACCTTTGTCAGTGTCTCCACCATTCGTATGTCTCAGACCTTGCCACGGTACCCAACAGAGTCATGTATGGTTGTTTGGATAACTTACGGGATATTGCTGGGAAGTCTGATCGTGGTTGAGGACGGGGCCATCGTAGTACATCTAGTCTTTGTCAATTGGGCTGGTCCACGTATCTTCAGTATCAAGCTCCGGATCTGTGATGGTCTACTCACGGGGTCAAACTGCTCCTGGGGCAAGCCCATGCCCTGACTCTCACGGCCCTGCTTCAGATTAGTATCAGTATAGCTTGGTCATCCCGGATCGATCTTTATATGCAATCGACGGCGATCAGTTTCAAAGAAACTTACAAAATCATACTGATCTCCTCCAAAGGCAGAGGCCCATGTAGTGTTGTTTTCCTGATGAGAGTCAGCATATTCTGCATGAACATCACCGAAGCTGAACTATGTAGAACTTACGATTTGGAACTGTCCTTCGCAAGGAGTACCAAAGATATTCTGGGTGGCCTATCGAGCTGTCAGCTACTAGAACCTGCCACGTGGTGTACGGTACCAGTACCCCAAGGTTGGACTGTCTCAAGGCCGGATCGAGATATGCTGCGTTATCATGTTGAGGAAATTGTGCATAGTCGTGGCCAGGGAGCTGTCCATTGATCTGGTCAGGGAGTTGTCCATCGTTCTGGTTAGGGAGCTGTCCATCGCCATCTCCCTGGTTGACTGTTAGCAAGCAACCTCTGATGATGAAAGCGCCATGTACTGACAGTGTATTGATCCATCTTTGTTGTTGTCGAGTTCCGATGCTCGCGATTGCGTAATCAAGTGGAAGGATCTGTGTACCAGTATGACGGCCTATCTCGTCGACGGGGAAATCTCATCAAGCTGTCTAGTTTGTCCGATGGGAAGGCTCGGCAGGAAAGTCAAGCCTCTAATGATTTGCAGATTGGTCTTGTTATCGTTTCTTCCCTCTTCTTGGATATATCCCTTCTAGGGACATTACTCCAAAACATGACAGTCTGAACACCACATGAGTTACTCTTGCTACCTAGAATGAACATCTCTTGCAGTTCTTTTGTCCTTCAACTATACTTGACGCTGGTATTTTGACTTCGTGGTAAGCACAAATCCATCAACCTTTCCTTAGAAAGCGCCCTACACTTTGTGGAAGAAACAACCACTGTTCAGGATCTGGAGCCCTGAGTATTCGCTTTTAGCTAGCAACATGTTCCCAATTGTCAATCAAGGCCAGATACGTTCAATGAATCTGCTTCAGCTGCGCACTCAGCATTCAGTTGTATCCAAAGTGATTCCAAACCCGTATGAGTCGTCGTTGCCTAGCTTCGCTTCCATCGGCCAATCGTGGAGCTCGATTCTCCCGCGGCTTCCAAGGTCTGTGATAGATGGTTCCGGCTTTCCAAAGCGCTGACCGCTTCGCTGCCTCCCTGATGTAAGCGATGTGACGCTCCAGGGACTATATAAACGTTCTTGAAGTTCTCCTTCTACCTCTTTCTTTTCGTATGCGCGGCAGGTCAGAAAATCAGCACTGTCTTTGTTTCATGACAGTGTTCTGATGATAAGCCTGCCTAGATCAATCCTCTTCAGCGAGGGGAGGACACTCTTTGCTTCCAGAGACATTCTTCTTCGGAGGGTGGCTTTTTGCAAAGGGTGAACATTTTTTTCGCTGTATATAGAAACTTCGATTCCATGCTTTGTTTTGGTGTGCTTTCCTTTTGTGCTTTGTTGATGTGCTTTGATGCAGCATTTATTGCGTGTGTGCGCCGGCAACCCAGACACAGAGCGTATGAAGTGACTGCGGTGTTGACGTCTGTCGGTCTGGTCTCCAGATGCATGCTGAACTCTTTGAAGACATTTTTTCTGAGGCGGCCTCTTTGTTGAGCGTGAACATACTTTTCCTCAGCGTGAACAATTGTCCTTTGACTCTGTCTCACTCCAGATCTGTTCTGATCCAGTTCTGTGTGTAGCGATCTGCTTCACGATAAGTGCAAGGTAGAGCTCTTGCTACAACCGCCTTCGATCAGGGAATGGTAGAGGTATCATTCGAATGAAGATATGCAAACCCAAAGCCACATGTAATGACTTTCCATCACCAAAAAATACCACACACCTTTGCACATCAGACACAACCAAAAAGAATAGTATGCACCATGAGTTGGATCTGTCTCTTATACACAT
>Ga0268251_10000513_pt1 | contig 12196 bp, 2 predicted proteins | sample AgamicAsMae_FD_200527 | JGI IMG/M metagenome (GOLD analysis project Ga0268251, IMG submission 200527) | Agave microbial communities from Guanajuato, Mexico - As.Ma.e (v2) (version 2) | ecosystem: Host-associated > Plants > Phyllosphere > Phylloplane/Leaf | place: Guanajuato, Mexico | collected...
GTACGTGCTCAGCAGCCAGAGAATTCTTCGACTGGTCCCAAGACTTTTGAGCTTTCTTCCGCTCAAATTGGCTCAAAGGAGGCCTGGAGAATCATGGAGGAGAACGTGGCAAGTGTGCCCGAAGACAACCAGTTCGACCTGCTTCAAAGAGTCCGTGTGGCTTCTGCATTCCAGACTTCAAGAGAAGCTGTTCACGATCTGGTTGCCGTCAGGATTCTGGCCATTTCCAACCTGTCATATGTCTATGGCGAGACGACATTCCATCAGCGTATTGGTCAGCCTGATTCTGAGGAGCCTCGCCGAACTCAGCTGGCTCAGCAACTCACAGACATGCTTCAGCCTCCCAGTTCTGGTCAGGAAGAGATCTCTCGTGAGATGATGGTGATTGTTATTCAAGCTCTGGAGGCTTTGGCCAAGTGCAAATCCAAGACCAGCGAGATTGCCAATGCTCTCAACATCACTGTCAGCCACGGTGTCCTCTTCTATGTTCTCAGAAAAATTCTTGCCACTCTTGGTGATGAGGAAGCCACTGGCCAAGACCACGAATGGTGCAAGGATGTCTTCGAACTGGTCATGACCCTCACCCCAGCTGCACCGCACCCGCAACGGAACGCGGACGTTCTCGTGGCGGCTGGCTTTGTGGGCATCTTGGTCGATATCCTCAAGCTTCGCACGACGCAAGCCGAGATCTACTTCCCTATCGCTCTTGGCTTCTTCGATAACTTCATCCACAACGGAGTGCGAGATGCGTTCCAGGCCATTGTTAACGCCAAGGGGCTGGATGTACTTGCTGATCTCACTGCCTTCGAAGTTCAACGCTCGCTTGAGGCCGCTCAGAAACAAGAAGGCTTGCCCACTGAATACAAAACCAAGATCACCGACTTCCAGATTCCCTTCAACTCTCAGCAGACCCTCCGCCAGCTTCTCAAGTTTGTCGCTCATATGTATCATCACAATGTTGGTACGGACGATCGCTTGCTACGCAACTTTGTTGACTCCCCACAACTTCTTGGAGCACTTCGCACCATCTTCGACAATGCGCCCGTCTTTGGTTCAAACGTCTGGAGCGGAGCCATGAACATCCTCAGCAGCTTCATCCACAACGAACCTACCAGCTACCAAGTCATCGCTGAAGCAGGATTGAGCAAGGGTTTCCTCGAAGCTGTTACTCAGCAGCCGATCATGGTCTCTGACGTAGTCGTCGAGAACGCTGACAAGGACGACGAAGACATTTCTGAGAATAAGCCCGACGAAGACACTACCGAAAAGCCGACCGCTACGGAAGACTCGAACATGGATGTTTCTTCCGTTGACACGCCCAAGGCATTAGGCATTCTTCCTGTTGGAGAAACCATGCGCGAAATTCCTACAGCCTTCGGTGCCATCTGTCTCAACGAGAACGGTATGCGTATGTTCCAGGCATCGCAAGCTTTGGAGAAGTTCCTGGAAATCTTCGAGAGCCCCGAGCATGTCAAGGCTATGGAAGAAGATGCCGAGGTTCCTCAGTACATCGGCACTGCATTTGACGAACTTGTCCGCCATCACCCACAGCTCAAGGAAAGAACATCCAATGCTGTCGTCGGCATGGTTCGTAGAGTCATGACCATCTGTCAGCGTCGCGCCGAGACTAAGGGTGTTGGTGCCAAACTCTGGCTTCAGGGTGATCAGGGCTTGCAAGTAGCCGGAGGGCGTGACGCTCTGAGCGGTATGACTGACGCACAGGTCGAGAACGCTTATGATGCTGATGATACTAACTTCTCTGCTCGCGCTGAGTCTTCGTCACCGGTCACAGAATCCGAGCTTGAGAGCGATGCCCTCGTCAAAGGCCGTGGTGGTGGTCAGTCTAGCTCGGACTTCATCGCTATGGTCTGCAGATTCCTTGGTGGCTTCTTGAGTAACCATAGCATGGCCACGGCCTTCTGTGAGGCTGCAGGTGCTGAGATTTTGCTTGATATGGCCACTGCTGCTTGCAACCCGTACAATTTCCATGAGACGCTTGCTCAGCAGGAACTCATCCGAGTGCTCCAGCAGTTGGTCGAACACAAAGCCCATCTGATCCTTCCATCTCTTGCTCGACGCACACAACTAGCCTACTTCCAGCTCAGGCCATTGGCTGAGCACCAGCCTGGCAAGCCTTACTTCAGTGATCTGACAGGATCGACAGCAGACCAGAGCTCTCACAACAACCTCGTGGTCTCGAACGCAACATACACAGCCAAGGCCATGGTCCAAGCCCAATTCCTCTGCCATGTTTTCTCTCAGGTCTTCTCCATGCACGTTTACCACGCTGGTCGTACTGTGCCCCATCACTTCTTCGGTCAGGTTAACCTTACAGACATCTACACCGACTTGATTGACGATCTGGGTCAACTGTACTCTTCGTGTGTCTGGGAGGCCATCACAATGCGCCACAATATGCCCGAAGACTGGAAGAAGCAAATCAACATCACGGGCATGAGCTTCGACCATAGCGAGGCCGATAACGTCATGGGTCTATCTGCCTCCAGCAACTCCCAATCCACCAACGCCGAGGCTGGCGCCGCATCACAAGGACAGCAGGATGGCGAGGCTAAGAAGACCGAGGCTCGTAACAGTGCCCAGTTCAAGAACTGCCAGATCCTCGCGTCTCTCACCAACCAAGTGTCTACCGGCATTCTCTCTTTCTTCCAGGCGATTGGTAAATCATTGCTGTGGAAACACTCTTCGCGCACAATTCTCAGCGACTACCAGAGGCAGAATGCAAGCAAGATGGCGGATCACCTGGCACGCGCTTTGACAAGCCACATCTCAACAGCCCGGCCATCAACCATTTCGGAGGTTGATAGTGTCTCCTACGATATTGTCGTTCTCACTTCGACGCTACAGACTTTGGTTGACGAGCGAAAGACTACCCGTACTGGCGGTACCCATCGTGAGGTCTTCTCCCTAGTGCTACTTGCGTTCTACCAGAAGGGCGGTTTCAAGGAGTTGGAGAAGCGCCTGCAGCAGTTCGGCAAGCTTGTTGAGCAACACAAGGAAGCTTCTCAAGACACTTCCACTTCCGAACAAGTCTCTTCATCCAAGCATATCCATGTTTTGGCGCTCGCTGGTATCGACAAGATACTCGACTTCTATAACAAGATCAGTCACTCCAAGAACATCACCGACGCTCAGCAGACTAACGTTATGGCTGTCCGGGATCGTCAAAAGAGCGATTTCTTCTTGGGTGCTCAATTTGTGGTTGAGCTTCGTAATGCTATCCTTCCTCAAATCAGTCAGATGTGGAAATCGTCCGTGATGGAGGCTCTTCCTGCGCACAGCGTCAAGTCCATTGTCGACTTGCTTAAACTTATTCTTGAGGGTGAAGGCGAGTCTAACGCTGTCAAGCGCAGCGAGAATCTGAAGCGTCGTGTCGCCGCTGAACCTCGCAAGTTCAAGGTCCGCTCAGACTCCAAGGATGCTCTGCAAGCAGAAGGTCACGAAGACGAAGAACTATGCATCGAAGCACTGTACCGTTGTAACAACAACGTGGCAGCTGCCAAGGAGTATTACGTATTACGAAGAGACAATCCAGACAGTCACATCCCTCTATTCCCTCTTCCATCACATGATGAGGTTGAGCCACCTGCTCAGGAAGCTTCCAATGACACCACCAACCAGCCGGCTGCATCTGGCAGTGTACCCTCGGTCGAGATGCAGGACGCGGACGAAGCTGGATCAAGCACACAAGACACCGATGGCGATCGCTCAGAAGCCGACCTACTTCTCGGTAGTGGTAATCGTCGCTTGGTGCTGCCTCCGGATATGCTCAACGGTGGCCTTGCAGAGGTTCTTTCAAACGCTCTTGGCGGTGGAGAAGAACTAATGCGTGCTCTTCCAGTTCACAGACGACCATCAGACGAGGCTCAGAGACCTGCTGATGTTGTGACTGAAGAGAGCTTTGTTACAATTGATGACCTCGATGACAAGCGCAAGGACGTCAGAGATGGACTTATTGATAGGTGTCTAGATGTTCTCAATACCCACACAGAGGTTACTTTCGAGCTTGCAGACCTCATCACAGCTGCGGTCACGAAGGCTGGCCAAGATCAGTCATCAAAGGTGGAGATTGGCGAGACTTTGGTTAACTCTCTCATGTCTCTCAGACCCGAGGAGGGTACTCCGCTCGAGGGCAAGAAGATTGCATCATATGCTCATCTGCTCGCACTTGTCATGCAGGACCGCGATTTCTTCAATGCTTCTCTCGATACCCTGACAGAAAACTTCGAATACTTTGGCGGTTTCATCAGGATGTTCCAAGGACAAAAGCCCGAGGAGACTTCGCCTTGGGTCAGCAATATGCTTCTCATTATTGAACGCGTTCTGGCTGAGGATGAGAAGCCCCAGCAAATTCAATGGACAATGCCCCCATTCGAAGACCCCTACAAGGAGCAAGATATTGCTGAGCTCAAGCCTCCGATCGTTCCTGACGAGGAGAAGACCACAGTCTTCGATGCTCTAGTCGAGATACTGCCCAAGATTGGTAAGGATGAAACTCTTGCACTCTCTGTCACCCGCACGCTCGTGATCTTGACTCGTCGTCGCGCTCTTGCAAAGAAGCTTGGCGAGAAGCTGTCGATCTCGAGACTTTTTGTCATGATGAAGCAGCTTGCAGGTGTTGCAGGTGAACGTCTTCAGAGCACATTCCTCATTCTTCTTCGTCACATTATCGAAGATGATGAGACTATCCGACAGATCATGCGTACTGAGATTCAATCTACGTTTGAGAGTAAGGGAATGGCCAGAGGCTACGATACGACGTTGTACACCAGAACTTTGTACCATCTCGCGTTGCGCAGTCCTGAAATCTTCGTCGAAGTCACCAACGAGAAGGTGCAACTCTCAAGATGGGATCAAAACCGTCCTGGCGGTGCACAGCCGCTCATGTTGAAGAAGGTTGACAAGCCTGAAGAGACCAAGAAGACAGACGAGTCTACTGAGGGCGACGCCAGCGCCGCTCCTGAACGACCCACTATTGAACGCACCAAGACCGGTGACCTCAAGCCTCCATCAATCGAGAATCCTGATGGTGTCATTCAGTTCTTGCTCAAGGAACTCTCTTCTTACAAGGATGTCGAAGACAAGGAAGTGCAACCCCCTAAACCTACTTCTCCAGATGCTCCGGCGGCTGCCACCCCTTCAGATGTAGAAATGTCAGATTCAACTTCTACTCCAGTGGCCGAATCGACATCCACTCCTTCGACAGACCCTGCGGCCAATCAGTCTGATAACAAGCCCGTGTTCAAGGCCGATCAGCACCCGATCTTCGCCTACCGCTGTTTCATCTTGCACTGTCTGGTTGAACTCCTCGGCTCGTACAACAGAACCAAGGTTGAGTTCATCAACTTCTCGCGCAAGGCCGAGCACCAAGCATCAACACCCTCCAAACCTCGCTCTGGTCTTCTGAACTACTTCCTTACCAGCTTAATCCCGATTGGATCTTTGAACCACCCTGAAGACATTCCATCAAGGAAGCAGGCCGCCACTGCCAACTGGGCTATCAACACTATTGTTTCTCTCTGCTCGAAGACGAGTGAGCGCATGATCGGTTTGAAGATCTCGACCAGCGAGGAAGAGTCTGACCTTGCTTATGTTCGTAAGTTCGTCTTGGAACATGCTCTCAAGGCGTACAAGGATGCAATGGCCTCTTCAGAGCCTCTCGATCAGAAGTACGCACGTCTTCTCAGCCTGGGCAACCTCTTTTACCGCATGTTGACTGGAAAGCAACAATCTGGTATTAACCACTCCATGCTCGAGATGGTTACCGTCTCTCAGAAGCAACTCGGTCGCTTCATGTACGAAAAGAACTTCATCACCGCATTGACATCCTCTATCGCCGAACTTGACCTCAACTTCCCTGGCGCAAAGCGTGCAGTCAAGTACATTCTTCGCCCTCTCAAGTTACTGACCGATATCGGTGTTACTCTGAGTATCTCAGGAGATGTCTCTGCGCCTGGCACTACTGAGGACGACGAAATCTCTTCCGCCACTTCTGTTTCTGATGATGACAATGAACGCGAAGAGACTCCTGACTTGTTCCGCAACTCTACCCTCGGCATGTTTGAAACCGCAAACAGCGACGACGATGAGGATGAGTCCGGCTCCGACGAAGCCGAAGAGTACTACGAGGGCGACGAGTACGGCGAGGAGATGGACTACGACGAGTACGAGGAAGGCGGTCCTGGTATGCACGAAGGAGATGTTGTCAGTGATGAAGATGATGACATTGACGGCATGGGACCCATCGAAGGCCTTCCTGGCGACATCGACGTTGAAGTTGACATGGACGAAGACGAGAGCGGCGATGATGACGACGACTCCGACATGGACGAAGCCGACTCAGATGAAGGCGATGACATTGAAATCATCGACGAAATTACTGGCGACGATGAGAATGCTAGTATGGAAGAAGATGACGATGACGAAGACGACGATGAAGAAGACTGGGACGACGACGATGATGATGGTGACGATCCTTACCATGGCGCTCTTCCTGTGGACGCTCTCGTGCCTGGCCATGGCGGTCCATTCGGCGGTGCTGTTGTCCTTGAAGACGACCGCTCAGATGTCATGGATCAGCTAGAAGGCGATGATCCCATCATGACTCTGGACATGGGCGGTCCCGAGCAATACTTCGAGGACGAGATGGCCGAAGATGATGAAGACAACGAAGAGGATGAAGATGAAGAAGTCCTCGGCTACGAACCCGAACATGACGACCCCGAGAACGACGAGATGGAGTGGGGCTGGGAGACCGCCGCTATGCCTTCAACACATCATGGATGGCGCCGTCCTGGTGGTCCCTTCTATACTATGGACGACTCACCTCTTGGACTTCCTCGCTCACATCGTGGAGGCGCTGCAGGTGGCGGAGATCAAGATGGTACCAACCCTCTCCTCCAGCGATCAGACCGCAGGCCCACTACAGGTGCTCCAACTCGTCCCGAAATGCCTCATTGGCTTCACCAGCACCCTCCTCGACTCGGTGGCCAAGACGGACTCTCCTTTATCAACGATCTTATGAACATGACTGGACCTTCGGGAGCTAGAATTAGCGTCGTTGACGGCTCCGGTGGTCTTGGCTTCCCGCCTGCCGCTTTGGCTGGTGGTGCTGGTGCTATGGGGCCTGCTGTCTTCCACATTACAGGAAGCCCAGGCAGATTCGGGCTCCCTGATCTCCGTGCTCTCCAGCGCATCACCAGAAACCTTACTGGTCGTGATGCACCAGCAAGCGGAAGAGCTTCCTCTACCGATCCCGGTGCAGCAGTCTCCTTCACACCCACTCTTACAACTCTCCGCTGGCAAGAAGAGGCTCGCTTGCTGTTCGGTCACCATCACCTCGAGAGAGCGATGAAGCTTGTCGACTCCCTGCTGCGTCTTCTCGTCCCTCCTGCCATGGAGGCTAAGCGTCAGAAAGACAAGGCTGACGCCGAACGCAGAGCTGCCGAAGAGAAGGCACGTGAGGAGCAGCGCCAGAAGGAAGAGGCAGAGCGCCTTGAGCGCGAGGCTCAAGAGCAGCGTGAGCGTGAAGAACGTGAGGCCAAGGAGGCCGAAGAGGCTGCAGCTCGTGCTCGCGAGGCCGCCGAGCGTGGTGAAACCACAGAAGGTACCGAGAGCATGGAAGGCGTCGAACAGCCTGCAGGAGAAGATGCCGCCGAAGCTGCACCCAGAGTCATGACCAACATCCGTGGTAGAGAGATCGACATCACTCACCTTGGCATCGACCTGGAGTACTTGGACGCACTTCCCGATGACATGCGTGAGGAAGTCATCATGCAGCAATTCCAAGAGCAACGTTCTCAGGAACGCACTCAAGACACCACCACTGGGCAGCCTAGCAGATCCAGCGAGATCAACCGCGAGTTCCTTGATGCACTACCACCAGACATTCAAGCCGAGCTGCTTGCTTCCGAAGCCGCTGACCGTCGCCGTCGTGAACGCGATGAGCAGCGCCGTAGAGCAGCAGCCAGTGGCAACGCTCCACCTCAGGCTGGTGATATGGATATGGCGGACTTCTTCGCGACCCTGAATCCGGCTCTTCGCCAGCAGGTCCTTATGGACGCTGACGCTCCCACACTTGCCAACATGCCTGCGGAGTTCCAAGCTGAAGCTCGCAACCTTATCGGCAGAATCGAACGTCACCGTGGTGGCGGTCGTGACAGACGCGAAAGCAACCGCCCTCAGGATGAACAGGAAGCTCCCGAGCCTGAGGAGCAGCGCGTCCGCAGACCTGTCATCCAGATGCTCGATAAATCCGGCGTGGCCACCCTCCTGAGATTGATGTTCGTCGCCATGCAGGACAGCGCACGTACCACAATGCAGGCAATCTTGTCAGACATTTCCAAGAATACCCATAACCGCGCCGAGGTTATTAGCGTTCTCCTTTCCATTCTCCAAGATGGAAGCTCCGACGCCAATGCTTTGGAGAAGAGCTTTGCTCACCTCACCCTTCGCGCCAAGCAGATGTCTGGACAAAAGACACCACAGCCTCTCAAGCGCAGTCTGACTGGTTCGCAGTTCACAGCACCTAGCACAGACGTCTCACCTCTCATGATCGTACAGCAATGTCTTTCGACTCTCACTCATCTGGCCAACGAGAACCCTCGTGTCAGCTCATTCTTCCTTTCTGAGCACGAGACCAGCATCAGTCAGAGAGCCAAGTCGTTAAAGAAGGGCAAGGGCAAGGAGAGCAAGGCTGCCAAGTACCCTCTCAACGCGTTGCTCACTCTTCTTGACCGCAAGTCAATCATCGAGAACTCGTCTGTTATGGAAGCTTTGGCCTCCCTGCTCATTCGCGTTACCGAGCCTTTGAAGATTCTTCTCAGAAAGGCAAAGGATGCTGAGAAGGAGAAGGGTAAGGCTACTGAGACAGCTGCCAGTGCATCTACCGACGTTGCCATGACTGAGGGCGAGACTTCAATTGCTACTGAGGCCCCCGTTGAGGCCGACAAACCACAAGAGCCTGTCGCCAAGACTGAAGAGAAGAAGAAACATAGGGATCTCACTCCTCCTGAGGTTCCGGAAGAGAACCTCCGCTTGGTCGTCAACATCATCGCTGCACGCGAGTGCAACGCAAAGACCTTCCAGAGTACTCTCGATATCATCAACCACTTGTCAGCCATTCCTGGTGCCAAGGACACTTTCGGCAAGGAGTTGGTACACCGCGCTCAGGACTTGGGCGATGCTGTTCTTGTTGACCTGCAACAGTTGGCTCCTCAGATTCAAAACGCTAAGACTAGCACTGATATTCAAGGCATTGCTTTGGCCAACTTCTCTCCTGCAAGCTCTCACCAGAGCAAGCTGCTGCGTGTTCTGCTCGCGCTCGATTACCTCTTTGACCCCAAGCGCTCTGGATCTCACGACAGACAGGCATCCGCCTCAGCTGATGCTTTGCCTTCAAAGGCTCGCCAGGATCTGCTGTCAACCCTTTATGAGACCTCGACATTTGCCAAGCTCTGGTCCAACTTGAGTGACTGTCTGACTGCTATCCGCGAGCGTGGTAGCATGAACAATGTGGCTACTATCTTGCAGCCCTTGATCGAGTCGTTCATGGTTGTCTGCAAGAACACCACTTCCAAGGAGGCCAATCTTGCTGCTTCACAGGAGCTGTTAATCGGTACTCCTCAACCGGACTCGCGCATTGAGAAGCTCTTCTTCTCCTTCACCGAGGAGCACCGCAAGATTCTCAATGATCTTGTTCGCAACAACCCCAAGCTTCTCAATGGCACATTCGATGTACTAGCTAAGAACTCCAAGGTGCTCGAGTTTGACAACAAGCGCAACTACTTCACTCGTAGAATGCACACTCGCAATGCTGAAGAGCGCATTGCTCATCCTTCGGTTCAGCTCAACATTCGTCGTGAACAGATCTTCTTGGACTCTTTCAAGAACCTGTACTTCAAGACTCCCAACGAGATCAAATACGGCAAGCTCAACATTCGCTTCCACGGCGAGGAGGGTGTTGACGCTGGTGGTGTGACTAGAGAGTGGTTCGCAGCTCTCTCAAGACAAATGTTCAACCCCGACTATGCTCTCTTCAACCCTGTCGCTTCCGACAGAACAACCTTCCATCCCAACCCCATGAGTGGCATCAACGATGAGCATCTCACCTTCTTCAAGTTTGTTGGTCGCATCATTGGCAAGGCCATGTATGAGGGCCGTGTCTTGGACTGCCATTTCAGCAGAGCCGTCTACAGACGTATTCTTGGCAAGCCAGTATCACTCAAGGATATGGAGACTCTTGATCTGGACTACTACAAGTCACTCTGCTGGATTCTTGAGAACGACATTACTGATGTCACTTTCGAGACTTTCTCGGTAGAGGTTGACAGGTTCGGAGAGACTGAGACTGTTGATCTGATCGAGAATGGTCGCGACATTCCTGTCACCGAGGAGAACAAGCAGGAGTATGTGCGTCTGGTTGTTGAGCATCGTTTGATCAAGTCAGTCGAGGAACAGCTCGAGCATTTCCTGAAGGGTAAGTCATCTCCATTACATCTTTTATCATATCTTACTAACCCGAATTCACAGGCTTCCACGAGATTATCCCCGCCGAACTCGTCTCAATCTTCAACGAACAAGAACTCGAACTTCTCATCTCAGGTCTTCCCGACATCGACGTCGACGACTGGAAGAATAACGCCGAATACCACAACTACCAGCAAACTTCACCCCAAATCCAATGGTTCTGGCGCGCTGTCCGCAGCTTCGACAAGGAAGAGAAAGCTAAGCTTTTGCAATTCGTCACTGGAACTTCCAAGGTTCCTCTCAACGGCTTCAAGGAGCTCGAGGGCATGAATGGCTTCACCAAGTTCAACATTCACCGTGATTATGGCAGCAAGGATCGTTTGCCTAGCAGTCATACTTGCTTTAACCGTAAGTTTTGTCCAGGTTTGAGAGATGAAATGGATGAGTGCTAATAAGGAATCGCAGAGCTTGATCTTCCCGAATACGAGACTTATGAGCAGTTGAGACATCAAATGTACACTGCAATGACTCAGGGAAGCGAATACTTTGGCTTCGCCTAGAGGACCTTCAACGCCCGCATACAACACAACAAAACCCTTTTCCTCCACGAAAGTCGCATTTCCAAAGGCGTTTCTTGTTTTTTCTTTTCTTTCTGCTTTTACTGCGACAGGAGTTTTTCGTCATTGTCGTTTTGCTGATTGGCTGCACTTTTTCTGCCTTTGACGATGTCATTGCCCGGGCTCCGAGACTCGTGGTACGGTGAAGGACAAGGAAGTAGACGTGCAGGTCGATGGACTTGTTCCTTTCTCCGTCGCTACAGAGAAGAGGTCCTGTGGTAGCTGATACAGCGAAGGCGGGAAATGAATATAGTGGCAGTGGTTTTTCTTTTTCTCGTTATAGCAAAACTGCGAATGCTACTTTTTACATTACATTCGGTCTCCTCTTTGGTTTTTTTGTTGCTATGTGCTAAAGGCGTCGACGTGCGATGATCGATCTGGTTCACGGTGTAGAAATGCTTTCATGTGGTTCGTGGCAGGTGCAGGATCGCTCTTGGCCCATGTGCAATATCAACAGTGGGCTCAGTGACTGGACCTACCTTGGTCCCACGAACTCAATGACATTGATCGGAGTCACCTACTTCTTCTTCTTTCATCTTTTAGTACTCGCTTCTCTAAATGCAGATATACCTTGCCGTTAGAAGAAGGTCAAAGCGAGGATAATATGAGTCAGGGTGATCCCGTATACTTCCGTCCTCTGCCATCAATCATGTCTATGTTATCCTTCGACTCCCACCTTCATATCTCTGCTCTCAAGTCCTTACAGTCCTACAGGTCTCTATACATCTCTCTTGTCCAGCGATCCTCACATTGCCTTTGCTAACTTTCCATGATTGCCATTTCGTGGTCAATCCAACGGTGTCTTGGACAAGATTGCCCGGTCGCTGTCCTCAACTTCCTTATCATATAATAACAATGATGGCGATGGTGATGATGATGGAAACAATGAACTTTATAGCATTCTGATCTTCCGTAGTAGTCTAGACTCTAGAGATTCTTCGGCGGTTTGGGGGCAATGTCGAAAAATTACGTTGTGTAGTAGGCGCTCGATGCAAAAGTCACGTCAAAAGCACCAGAGAAGACCAAAAGTTCTAGCATATTGTTCTCATTCTTGCAGTATGTCATCGAGAAAAACAAGGATGTACAGAACCTGT
>Ga0268251_10000516_pt1 | contig 12186 bp, 11 predicted proteins | sample AgamicAsMae_FD_200527 | JGI IMG/M metagenome (GOLD analysis project Ga0268251, IMG submission 200527) | Agave microbial communities from Guanajuato, Mexico - As.Ma.e (v2) (version 2) | ecosystem: Host-associated > Plants > Phyllosphere > Phylloplane/Leaf | place: Guanajuato, Mexico | collected...
CTGCTTTGATTGTGGATTTATTGAGCGTTTCGAAATCGAAGTAATCATGGATGTCAAGAACCCCAACAAGGAGCACAGGACTACTCCTGAGTACGCAGAGTACCAGAGAGACAACTTCTGGTGAGTCAAATCGATGTTATGAGCACCACGACTTGTCTGTGTCCGAGGAGCTTCCTATAAACAATGTTCGCGACGGTATCTTGCAGAGTTAAGTGCACTCGTCGAGCAGAGCTGCGGTGTGCTTAAGGACAATCTTTGTGTATTATGCTAATCGAGATTCCTTGACAGGGCCGATAACGAAGGAAAGACGCCTCCTTTCAACACACGTAAGTAATGCAATCAAGTTGTCGAGCGGATGAGATATTGAGACAAACGACAGACCCCGACAAGCTCGAGGAGAGAGCAAAAGAGAAGCTTTCAGAAGGTGGCTGGTACTATGCCTCTTCCAACGCCGGCTATTCCACAACACATCTCGCCAACCGCCAGGCCTTCTACCGCCATCGCATCATTCCTCGCATGCTAGTCGACACAAACAAGCGCGACACCTCGTGGGAGATCTGGGGCCACAAGACCAGCGCACCCATTGGATTCTCTCCTATTGGAATCAACAAGATCTACAACCCTCTGGGAGAACTCCCTGTGGCAAAAGTTGCTAAAGAACTCAACTTGCCGTATTGTCTGAGTACTGCTGGATCGCAGCCAATCGAGGATGTTGGTGCTGCCAATGGAGAGGGCCCTCGCTTTTTCCAGCTATACATGCCGCATGATGACGAGTTGACGGTGTCGCTCTTGCGCAGAGCAATTGATTCGGGCTTCACTGCTTGTATCTTGACTGTTGAGTATGTCATTCTTGGTGTCGTCTGATCACACAAGCAACTGACAAGTCTTTTGCAGCACATGGCAACTCGGATGGAGACACGACGACGTCGCACACAGCAATTACGCCTTCTACCACGGCATCGGAGCCGATCTGGGATTGTCCGACCCAGTCTTCCAGAAGAGACTTGCAGAGGACGGCATTGATCCCGTGAAGGAACCCAACAAAGCTGGTGCTAAATGGATAGACAATGTTTGGCATGGAAGAGCCCATACCTGGGAGAAGATGCCTTGGCTCATCAAGACGTGGAAGGAGATGAGTGGTGGCAAGCCTTTCGCCATCAAGGGCATTCAAAGTGTCGCCGATGCTAGAAAGTGTGTTGAGATTGGCTGCGATGGTATCGTTGTCAGTAACCATGCTGGAAGACAAGTCGATGGAGCTACGGCGAGTCTCGATGCTCTGGAACAAATCGTTGATGGCAAGTCTACGGAACAAACTCCGTTACATCACAGCTGCTGACTTGAGCTTTTCTAGCCGTCGGCGACAAGATCTACATCATGTTCGACTCTGGCGTCCGCGGCGCCTCCGACGTCTTCAAGGCTCTCGCACTGGGAGCCAAGTTTGTCTTCGTCGGGAGACTATGGGTCTGGGGCTTGAGCATCATGGGCGAACACGGCGTCAGGCACGTCATGAAGTCGCTCTTGGCCGACTTTGATATCCTTCTGAATGTTGCTGGCTTCCAGAACGTCGAACAGATTGTGGGTAACCGCGAGGCACTGGAATCTTTGCCAAAGGCCTACACTCTGATTCAGGAGAGAGCAAAGCTCTGAGGAGCTACGAGAATGATGAATTGATGGATATGATGGAGTATAGAACTAGTGATCAGAAACTGAACGTTTTTCATGACTGTACCGAAACTTGTGTCAGCATTGAAGTGTGCTTGAAGACTCTTATTTGTCCTTTGAAATATATTTCATGTTGTGTTGGTGAAGAAGAGAGAGTTTCCTCAAAGTAACATCCGTTGTTTGGCAAGTTGTTGTTGAACCGTGCGCACAGTCCCAAAGTTCAGCCCCTACACCAACCCATCCATCACTCTCGCCAATCAGATGCACTTTTGAAACTCGATCGAAACAAACATGGATGAGTTATATGACCACGAGACGATCAAGTACGAGACATTTTCAGAGTTACTTGAATCATACAAAGAGCTCGTTCCAAGCAAGCTTGAAGAACTAGAACAGCAGCGACTCGAGATTATCCCTAAGGCACTATCGGAAAGGGCCGACGACGCACACTTGAAGAAGGCCGAAGTGCAGAGACTGGTAGATTGGAAACTGTATGTTGAGAAACGTTGAGGTGTTCGAGTCCCCATAGCTGACATGTTTGCCTCAATCCTTCCAGCGGCCATGGCACTTTCAGACCCTCTCTGCGAAAGCTCGTCGAATCAAACACAGACGAGACAGTGGAGCAATGCACACGACAAGCGTTCGAGACCTACGACAAGGACGGCGATCAGTGGGACAAGGTGGTGGTCACGCTGGCCAAGGGGCTTCGTGGCGTAGGGCCCGCGACAGCCTCGCTCTTGCTCAACACGTACGACAGCGAGAAAGTGCCGTTCTTCTCGGACGAACTCTTCCGTTGGGTCATGTTCTCCGAGGGCAAGGGCAACGGATGGGACAGAAAGATCAAGTATTCGGCAAAGGAATACCAAGAGCTGTACTCGCGGGTGGAGTTGTTACGAGAGAAATTGGGCAAAGAGAGCGAAAAGACGATCACGTCAGTTCAGGTGGAAATGGCAGCGTACGTACTAGGACGAAGACAGATCGGAGCAGCGAAGAGAAAGGGAATCGATGAAGAAGAAAAAGAAGGAGTTGACAATGAGGCAGGAGAAGATAGGACTAGAAAGAAGCGAAGAAGAGTGTAGATGCTCTTTACCTTTGGTATAGACTTCGATTGCATGGTCATCATTCTACTCTTACAGTTCTTGGACCCCTTCTCGAGGATGGATCCCTCGGTTCTGCATGAGACTGTGATGCATAGCAAACATGCGCGTAGGGCTGAGCACGCCATAGGGGCATTGCAGAAATTTTGACTGTCCCAAGCCACGTCTCTCATCGATACAATCTCCTTGGACAGAGGATACCAGAAGCCAGAGGGAGCACATATTGTGAACCTGTCACAAATTGATATATTGAGATGTAGTCACGGCTTACTCGAAGCATACGGTGGCCTCGGTAGATGTTCGCTTTGATGTCAAGGACAGGGCGGAAAATATTACCCGCTTGGTCAAAGATATTATTAAGCACTTGGGCGTGCTTTGAAAGCAGCAGCGAGCCGAGGAAGGCGGGGTTTCCTCAAAGGTTCCCGCAACCTAATCTGGACTAGTCGGGGGAAATGAAGGTCGACGACTCGACGAGAACAATACCAAGCTGACGAGTGAGATGGGACGAAGTGCAACAAGGCAGAAAGAAACAATGGGGAGGACAAGAGACAATAGATAGGACAAGCAGAAGTGATCCGAGTGGACTGATGACGAGCGGGAGCGAGTACAAAGGACAAAAGGGATTGACAGAACGATGATGCTGAGACGGTTTGTGTGTGAGCGGATGAAAGCGGAGTCGCGGCAGCCCGCGAGAGGAGCGAATCGAGGGCAGTTTTAGCGCACGCGCCATGTGGGTTCTTGAGCGCTCCCAACGATTGCCAGGCAGGAAGTCGCACTCCATTTCGGTTCTGCATCCTGCCTCTCCCCAAAAGCACGCAACCACCCACGACCCTCTACTACGCCCAGCGACCCTCTAATCCTCCCTATACACCCCGCCTCGCTCGCTTCTGACTTTTCGACAATTTCCCTGCGCCGTCGCGCGCCCGCCGCCCACTTCCGCCCTTCATGTCGACCTACAGCGCCCGTCGCGCACCCAACGTGTCGCAGTACATTGCCAACCTGAACACCGTCCCCTCCGCCGCCGACCTGGCCGCCCAGCAGGAACTCGGTACCTTCGATGATGACCTGGCCATCTTCACAAACACCCAATTCTTCGACTTTGAGAACGACATGCCCGCCTTCGCCGACATGCCCCAGCAGCAGTCCCCCGCCAACATGCAGCCCGACATGCACAAGCCCCTCGATTTCGGAAACGGTAAGCATTGTCCCCTTGGCATTCCAACCTGACCTCGTCGCTGATCAATCTCAATCACAGCCAACAACTTTGCCTTTTCCGACTTCAACTTCCAGCAGCCGCGCCCTCACGGTCTGCCAACCTCGCCGCCCAATGGTCTTGCCATCGCTCCCTCACCTACTGCCCGTCTGGATTTCCCTGCCCAGCACGCAGCTCGCATGGCCCAGCCCCAGACTGCTTTCTCCCACCCTTCTCCCCAAGTAGGCGAGAAGCGCAAGTCGACTGTCGCTGCCATGTCGTCGCCTGCTGATCTCGAGGACGAAGGCCGTATGGCCGCCGAGGAGGACAAGCGTCGCCGCAACACTGCTGCTAGCGCCCGTTTCCGTGTCAAGAAGAAGCAACGTGAGCAGGCTCTTGAGAAGACTGCCAAGGACATGTCCGACAAGGTCCAGCTCCTCGAGGCTCGCGTCAACCAGCTTGAGATGGAGAACAAATGGCTCAAGGGCCTCATCACTGAGAAGAACCTCAAGGGACCCACCGCCGACTCAGAAACCACAGAGACCAAGAAGGCCGAGACGATAATCGACTCGTCCAAGAAGGGCGTCGGGACTGACAACAAGGCGGACCAGGCTGTCGAAGCTTGATTAACATCATGCTGACATGCCTCCGCCGGCCCCAAATTTAAAACGCCTTTGCTTTTCTGGACTTTATGAGCTGTTTGGTTTTAGATATGGTTTGCAAGTCTGCCATCATTGATTGATATTATTTTGATTGAATTATCATATACATGCCAAATGCTAATTGCATCTACTTGTTGACATCTACAAGCGTGCCGATCGCTTTGATCTCTTCGTTGGGCTCCATTTAGCATATGGATGATCCGCTGCAGTAGGCACTAGATGGTCGACGTCCAAGCTGTTGATCAGGCCAGGATGGACTTCTGACAGATTGTTGATGCCCAGCAACTTCATGCTTGTCTCTAGCTCGTCTTTTAGGACTGTGAATTCGTGTCAGCGTCGTCTTGTCAAAGTTATATCAGTCTAAACTTACTGTCGACCATGTGCTCCACTCCTTCGGCTCCGTAGTTGACCGAGTACAAGAAGGGTCGTCCGAGACCAACTGCCTTTGCTCCCAGACAAAGGCACTTCAGGATATCAGTACCACGACGTATGCCACCGTCGACATAAACCTCGAGACGATCAAAGATCTCTGGGTAGCGTCGCTGGCACTCGAGCAAGATCATGATCGACGGTGGCGAAGTGTCCAAACTTCTGCCTCCGTGGTTGCTTAACACGATGCCGTCGACGCCAGCATCAGCAGCCATCTTTGCATCCTCTGCGCTCTGGATACCTTTGAGCACAATTTTGCCGTCCCAATTACGACGCAGCCATTGCAGGTCGTCCCAGCTCAGGCTGCTGTCGATGTAAGCCCCCATGATTCTGCCCAGGCCACCACCCTTCTTGTCATTGACGGCTTGAGCACCTGACATGGGTGCATTTGTGCTGGGATCTGCAGAAACCCTCTCGTCGGCCTCGCGCTTGCCGGGTACCGGTGCGTCGACCGTAACGAAGACGGCCGAGCAGCCAGCCTTACGGACTCTTTTGAGAAGTTCTTCCGATTGCTTGCGATCTTTGTTGACGTAGAGCTGGAAGAAGAAGGGCTGGCCTTTGCGCACGGAAGATACGACTTCGCCAATGGGATAGGAAGCATTGCTCGAGACCTGTGTGAACACCATCTCAGTACAACGACTCTGATATTTTCTGCAATATATAGAACTTACGCAATAGGGCACATTTTCCTTGCTCAAGCCCCTCGCAATCCCCTTCTCACCATCCGGATGCACCAGCTTGACCAACGCAGCCGGATGCACCATAAACGGCACACCGACATCATGCCCCAGAATCGTGGTCGTAGTATCAATCTTGCTCACATCTCTAAGGATGCGGGGTCTGAACCAGATACGGCTAAAGAAACTGCGGTTTCGCTCGTAGGTGTAGCAATCCGTTGCTGCAGAACTGTAGAATGCCCATGTCTTTTTCGCGAGTGTGTTTTTTGCTACCTCTTCGAAATCGTCGCAGTTGATTATGGTGCTCAGTGGTGGTTTCTCGTAGGGTTGATATGTGGATGGTGGGGGTTTTTCGAAGGTGTCGCCGCGGTCGACTCCGCCCTTGACTGTGGCATTGGTTTTGGCAGACATGACGATTAGATGTGACAACGTAAGGTATGGAGACTAACGATACAAGGAAAGCAGAGGCCGATGACTACATCTTTATATTCGTTTTGTATGGTTTGTGAGGTATTGCCGATGTCGTCGGTTATTGACATTTCGCAAAGAAAGCCGAGTTGCCCCCTCTCGGGTCAAATGCTCCGAGTTATCAAGGTCATCGTCGGCACATAATTCCGAGAAATCAGATCTCGTACTGTGTGACAATTGATCAATTCATCTATACACGATATATAGTGGCAAGTATCTGGAGTCTACCTCTCACCAAGTCCAAACATCTTGATCGAGTTGTTCCACGCAGCTTCGCACACTTCTTCCACCGAAATACCCTTGATGTTGGCAATAGCATAGGCCACATTGGGAATGGTACAAGGTTCATTTCTGCCCTTGACCATGTTCTCGGTCGTCCATTTCTCTTTTTTGACGGCTTTGGGCAGCTGAGGTGCGTCTTTAAGGTACTTGGCTGAAGCATGCGAAGGTCGCATCTCGCACCAAGGGCCGTCGGTCTCGATTTGTATGCGTTCCAAGGGAACTTCTCTGACCACTTGAACGTTCTCTTCTGTTTTCAAACTGCATCCGTTGATGCCGACGTCAAAGCCCATGGCCACGATGTTCTTCATCTCTTCCAGTGTTCCTGTGAAACTGTGTACGCATCCTCTTTTCGGCAGCTCGTCCAGTCTCTCTTTCAAGATTGCTTCAAAGTCTTCTGCTGCTGCGCGCGAGTGTAGGAATAGAGGGAGTTGTACTTCGACGGCAATGTCGAGCTGCTTGCGGAAGTATTTGATCTGAGTCTCCTTGTCGGCGTAGTGTAGTCGGTCGTAGTCCAAGCCGAACTCGCCATACGCTGCTGCAGTACCGGCGGCCTTGGTCTTGATGGCGAGGTCGCGGAGAGCGGATAGCAGCGCGTCGGGGCCTTGCTCGTACTTGTCGAAAGTCATGGCGGAACATGGGTGCACTCCCACAGTAGCGTAACAAAGACCAGCTGCGGACAAGTTAGCAGTGCTCAACCAACATCTGACACTGATCTCGACGCACGGTATTGCTCAGCCAAATCAATGGCCTTTTGAGACTCCTCGAGGTCAGAGCCCGTGACCATGAGCTTTCGGCATCCCGCTCCCAAAGCACGCTGGACAATTTGTGGCAAGTCGTCGTCATGGGCCTTCTTGCCGTGGTAGACGCCGCGGAAAATAGGATCACTCAGGTTGATGCCAATCTGCAGCCACTCAGCATCGGTCGGACAAAGTCGATTGCTTGCGCCTGCGAACCAACATCGGCAAATCGAAGAGACGCGGTCGTCTTGTCTTCGTGTTGGACGGGCACGGCACTCAGGCCTGCTGTGAGCGGATCGCTCCCTGCTGTTGTTGACATGGCGGCAAGTCTGTATGTATGAGCGGTTGAAAGCTGACGGGCTCTGCTTAGTACTATCGGTATCCTAGTCGTTCTCAAGCACTGCATGCGAGCGAGTTGTCGAGTTCCAAAAGTTGCCCTCGAATAAAAAATGTCAATAGCCGGTAGAGTGATGACGTCGGCTAAACTTGCGATGATTTGTTCTTCGAGGGTTTGACCATTCTTGTTGATACTATTTGAAAAGGTAGCTGGCAATGCAAAATGTGTGCAGGCTTCAGTAATGGAACAAGACAGCGGTATTCATATTGATTCGTTGCCACAGAGAATGCAAAACATCTGAATCTGTTATACCCCCGATGTGAAGTCGAAACACGGTTTCCTGTCCACATGGCCGAGACGCGACGACGTGCAACTCTTTCTTCACACTAAACCGACCAAGAACTATATCTCTTTTGTTTGCTTCGAAGCTCGCATTGATGGTTTCGTGTGACGGAGATTGAACTACAGACCGTTTGTACGATACCCTGTGCAGGAGTAATCACACCGCAACCCTTCCCCCTTCCATATCAGGGATACTCAGCATAAAATGCCACCGACTCGAAAGCAACAACATGATCCGACTTGGTCAGGAGCCAATATTTGGTACTTTTTGCTAGCTTTCCGCATCTGCAATGCTCTTCTCATTCGCACATTCTTCCAGCCAGATGAATACTTTCAGTCTCTCGAGCCAGCATGGGACATAGCTTTTGGTCCATCTAGTGGTGCTTGGATAACATGGGTAGGAGTTTCCATCTACAGAAATCAAGAAAATCACTAACGCGCTCGTTCAGGAATGGCGAGAGCGACTCAGATCTTCATTACACCCTTTCCTCTTTGCAGCCGTCTACCGTGTGACAGCGTTGGTTGCCGGGTATCTGGATTTGGAAGCAGCAACTCGAGCTGAGCTCCTGATAGCAGCTCCCAAAGTGTTACAAGCGTGTTTCGCAGCGACCACTGACTACTTCGTCTGGAAGCTGGCTACAAAAGCGTATGGCAAAGACTCAAAGGCTTCTTCTGCTGCGGTAGGCTTCATGGTTCCCTTCGACATGAGCATACACTGACTGATCTGTCTTCCAGCTCTTCTTGACTGTAATGAGTCCATGGCAATGGTTCTGCTCGACAAGAACACTCTCAAACTCTGTGGAAACTACACTGACAACTATTGCCCTCTGGCTTTGGCCTTTGCGTAACGACCCAAAGCAACCTGGTTCCAATGCTACAAGGTGAGCTTATATGGGACCGCAAGGAGGGTCATTTGTTAACTTGTCCGTAGCATTCGAATCGCTCTAGCACTGGCTGCTATAGCCACAGTGCTGAGACCGACGAACGCTATCATCTGGATTGTCATGGCTGCATATACAGCAGCGCCAGGCAAAGACATCAATCTGACACGGGCCCTCTGGATTCTGGTCGTAGAATTTCGCGAGGCCGTCATCTCAGGGTACGTTTAGGAATATGATCTCTATCTACTCTGCTAACCTCGGATTAACAGTGCTTCGATAGTCGGCATCTCACTCGCCTCGGATCGTCTATATTATGGCGATTGGACATTTCCACCTCTTCGCTTCATCCACTTCAACGTCGTGCAATCTCTCGCCGTATTCTACGGCAGAAACCGACCGGATTATTACTTGACCGAGGGACTTCCTCTACTCCTGACCACAGCACTTCCATTCGCTGTTTGGGGGTGTTGGTCTGCTTTCACGAACTCAGGATACAATCCTGATTGTCAAAAAGTTACTCGGCCTCTGGCAATCTCGGTCGCCGTCTTCGTGACGATCATGAGTCTGATCGCACACAAGGAAGTCAGATTCATATACCCGCTTCTACCAGGACTTCTAGTCTTAGCAGCAGGGCCATTCTCGCAGTTCTTTTCACCGCTGCTGTTGCCAAAGACAGCCATGAAGAAGATACTTTTCTTCATCTTTGTTGCCGTCAACACGGCCCTGGCTTCCTACATCAGTCAAGTCCATCAACGAGGTGTCATCGACGTACTGCATTATCTCAGGCACGAACACGAGTTAAAAGTATCGTCGAACACGACAATCATGTTTATGATGCCTTGTCATAGTACACCTTGGAGGAGCCACCTGATCTTTCCAGAGATCGATGCACGAGCACTGACTTGCGAACCACCGCTTGACGTACCCATTGAAGCAAGATCTTTGTATATGGATGAAGCAGACCAATTCTATGCGGATCCGACTGCATGGATGAACGAGCACATGGAAGATACAGAACTCCTAAGGAAAAGACAGACGCACGCTGCAATCAACATCCACCAGGAAAAAGCACAGTGGCCAGAATATCTTGTCTTCTTTGAACGACTGGAACCTACCATGACTGAATTCTTGGCCAACACTCCGTACATACAAGATTGGAGGACCTTCAACACGCACTGGCATGATGATTCGAGGCGCCAAGGAGATGTGGTGGTGTGGAGACTGGAGGGCGTGGAAAAGTAACATCGCACACCGCCTCACAAAAGACAAGAGTACCATGGGGAATTGCTTTTTGATCATTCGTATCGTCTTGACTAGGCTTCTGTTATGACAGGTTGATATCGTCTACACGATAATGATCCGCGACGATTCTGTAAAGATAACTGGGCGCGTGACCTCCACTGTAAGGATAGTTAGCAAAATTAAAATCTCATAATGTATCACGAGTTGAACTTACAGATTGGTGATGTACAAATCCACAAGGTCAGCACTGACGTAATCGTAAATGGGATTGTTGACATCAACATTCTCCACCAAGTCGCCTTGCTGGAAATCAATGACCTTGCCCGGGTCACCGTATTCGACCAATTCTTCCATGTCAAAGGGATACACAGGACTCAGCTTGTACACACCACTGACCACAACGACGGGTGTTTGATGTACTTTTGCCGCTTGAGCGATGGTAAGCGCACCGGTTGCTGCGATGAGCCCGCCATTGGCAAGAACAGTGTGAGGGGCGAGAATGACCTTGTTGACGCGCGACATGAGTGCAAACACGGCAGAATCTGGGATCATGATGACTTGGATGCCCATTGAGATCAAAGGCTTCCATCGCTCGTCGGCTTCCTCATCGTCGTCGTCGCCCTTTTTGCCGCCGGTCAAGATGGTGGCGTGTGTGTCGACGTGATCGTTAGGGTAGGCTTCAGCATGGATAACGGTGAATTTTCTCTTGCGGGCTGCTGCGATGAGGAATTTTTGGACCGTCTGTGAGGAAGTGTGGGTGAGGATGATTTCGTTGGCGTGGATGTGCTCGAGGGCTGATGCAGCGATTTGGTCGTCCACAATGTCTAGTTCGTCGACGAGCTCCTTAATCCCGTCAATGACTTCGGCTTTCACGTCCATCTTAGTCTGCCCTGACTCCGGGATGCTGCCTAGACGCAAACCTCCCTTCGAGACGGGTGATTGAGCACCTGCTGGTGGAGTAACTGCCGGGGAAGGCTCATCTGGATGTGACAACAGGCCGAATAGTGAGGTTACCTGAGGACCGGTGGCGTAGGAAGTGTGGGAAGTAAGAAGCGGGGGTCTGTGGCCTCCCATGCTGTCGTTGAAGTCAGCGGGAGAAGGGCTCTCCTGCCTCAAATTCACATTGGATGGTCCAGAGGCGCTGTGATTTAGCGGGCTGAAGGCTGAGATGTGAGAGTTCATGACGGGTCTGTGCAATGAGTTGTTGTGAGTTCCGTGGGGTTCATCGCTTTGTTCGGCCTCGCTGAAGGCACCGGCATCCAGACCAGTCTCCTCAACTTCTCTGATCAGGCCAAGGACACGGCGTACGATGTTGCCGACTGCCATCTCACGAGGCTGAGCAGCGATCAAGCGCTGGCCAACCTTGCGCACTCGCTCAATCAGAGAACTGGCATCCCTGGTCTTTGAAGCAGCAACAATACGGAGCAAGAGCTGAGTTGTTGCAATAGCACATGGTCTAGAGTTCCTGATCTGGCGTCTCTTCAAAAGACTTTGATATCGTCAGACGAAAGATGCTCCGTGATGAGATCAGATATATAAACATACGAGATGAAGTGTTCGATCGAAGTCTCGACATCCGCGTGCTTGAGGGATTTCAAGAAAGAAGATAATCCAGGAGTAGCGGCCATGGTGGTCGACATGTTGATCGTTCACCAGGTCGTCGTCGCGCAAGAAGTCGCTAAGTGAGATGAGTCAGATGACTCAGAAACTAGAAGTCCGTTCTTCTAGGCTTGATTGCCAGATGGTGCGCTCGATATGGTCGAAGTCGAAGTGTCTCGCTATGGCAGCGTTCTATTCCAGGGAATGTCCAAAGTTTGATATTCGCTCTGAATCATAAAAAGAGTCGCACCGAAAGATGGGAGACAGCGCCAAGACATGTAATTGGAAACGCTTGGACCAGTGCAGCAACGCGTCGGAACGCGGACTTCTGGTGGGGACTTTGATAATTGTTTAGAGGGGTAGTAGATCCTGGTGTGGTATACATGCATTGGACATGGCGTTACCGCTGAAGCCAGGCCTGACGCCGGCCGAGGTGGCCTTTTTGTGCGAGATGGAGATGGTCACGGTCATACCGCGCCAGCGCCTCGACTCGCTCGAGCTGCTCGGTGTGAGTGGTCCTCTGTTCAAGACATTGAATGCATACATTGACACTAGAACTAGGGCCCTACCAAAGCACTT
>Ga0268251_10000520_pt1 | contig 12117 bp, 9 predicted proteins | sample AgamicAsMae_FD_200527 | JGI IMG/M metagenome (GOLD analysis project Ga0268251, IMG submission 200527) | Agave microbial communities from Guanajuato, Mexico - As.Ma.e (v2) (version 2) | ecosystem: Host-associated > Plants > Phyllosphere > Phylloplane/Leaf | place: Guanajuato, Mexico | collected...
CCATACCTCACGAAGACCTTCGGCCTTTGAGGCGCCGGCTAATTCGCTCAGAATGCCAATAATTTCCTGAGCAGTGTCCTTTGCGCCAGCGTGAAGGTCGACACTCTTACTAGGGCGTACCAGATCCAGGAAAACATGCTTGCCCTCGATCGAGTAGTTGGAAAGTCGATCGGCTGACCACTCTTGAGATGGACCATCTCGTGCCTTGGCAGGAGAAAGCGACACCAGGCCCTTGGCGAGGTTGATGCCCAAAGTGATAGGCATCTTCTTGTTCTTTCCCAGATGCGAGACGACCTCGGAGATGTTGTATAAACGGAAACCACCAGGCGATCTAAGAGCAGCCTCCTCGTCCTCAATAGCCATGGCTCTGTTGTAAGGAAGCGAGGTACTGACACCTTGCGGCTCACGTTCAACTGGCGAGTACATGGGTGAGCGAACAGGTTCGCGTGAGACGGCCGAGATAGGTCGTGGAGGCATGCTGGGTGCTGGTTCGTCTTCGGACTCGTCTGGGGTGTACTGAGGTCGTGAAGGTAGGGGCGGAGAAGCGAGTCCACGATCCATAGGTTCTTGATATGAGCGCGCCTGGGTTTGTGATTGGCCAGTCTTCTGTGCAATGATGCCTGCCAGAGCAGCGGCAGGGTTGTGTACCGGACTCTCCGGCGGGGACTCGTTCCATTCAGCTTCTTCAGGCTCAGGGCTTGCGACTTGTGGTCGTACGGGCATAGCAGGGGCAGCGGCTGAGGCTGAGGCGGCGGCAGCTGCGGCTGAAGCCTTCTCGATGTAGATGGCGGGAGCAAAGCCGTATTGTCCATTCAGACCAACAAGCGTCCAGTCGTCATCCGACGTGTCGTAAACATCCAACCGAGCCTCTTCGGGAAATGAGAGCTCTTCATCGGTCTGCTTGGTGTAGTCGTAAAGGGCCTTGGCTTGGTATAGAGGATGCGCCTGGAGGGAAAGGTCAGCGGAAGCCAGCAAGAGAGGGCTTAGAGTAGTGACGGACTTGCTCAATGTAGTTGTTCGGAATCAAGCCCTCTGGCTCGTCTTCCTCATCCGACATGGCCTTCTTCTTTGCTTTCCACCAATCGTCGTCCGAGTTGTTGTCCAAAACAAAGAGCAGGTCCCCCTCGGTCAGGGTCAATTCGCCCTCGCTCTGAGGCACATAGTCGTAGATGGCGCGGTATACACCAAGAAAAGCCATTTTGTATGTGAGGGCACGAGGCTGAAAGAATTAGGAGAAGTGTTTACAGCGGGTCGCAGGAGGGTTAAAGGCGCAACCAGTCGACGGCGTGTCGAGAAGGGATTAAGGGAGGATGACAAGTCCCAGACGCAGGACTGCAAGTAAGCGATAGATGTGGGAGATTGGTTTGCGCGTCCGAGGAGGTCGAGAGCGTCTGCAGACAGTCGACGGTCACGCAGAGATGTGCTTCCAGCGCGAGAAACAGAGATGGATGTAGTATTCAACGTCTAGCCATGGAAATGCCATATGACGCTGTCCCGCGGCCGCATGCGACTAGCTAACCCCCACTGGAGCTTTCTTATCGAGCATGCGCCTTGGCAGGCTCTGTATACATGCCCATTTCTCGACATCATTACATTGACTTGATAATAATTTGTCTGCGATCATCGAGTCACCTCAACTGTTCTAATCACTCTATCTACATGGATGCGGATGCAGGTTTGGCGCAGTCCTCAGCTACATCCTGACCACCATCTGGAAGCCAACGAAGTATGGTGCGTTCTCTACCCACTCCATGTCCCAGCCGCGCATTGCCGGCTATCTCGCTTGATTCCCCTCACGTCTTCCAATCAACCTTGCTCTTACATCCTTAATTGCGATCTGTGCCACACTGCATGCATGCTGAAGCCATCTATAACTCTGGAAGCTCTCTCCCTTCTGACATGTTTCGATCCCCTCCATTCAAACGTGAACTTGCCATCCCAAGGAACCATCGCTGCGCACGCCACGTACCTATCCAATCCCTGTTCGCTTCAATCACCTTTGTAATGACAACGACTTTGATCTGAACTTCGAGTCCTCCACTATGTCAACACGCCGCCGCCCCGAGCTCGTTGTGCCAGACGGCCGACCGAGCCTCACCCCTCTCAATCAACTGATTGCTGAGAACATGCTGAAAACGACAAGATTATACGTGAGACGCCGTACCCGTCAGTCGGCCCAACTGCTGGCCAGAAAGTCCATATCTTATTGGCTTGATCAAAAACAGCCTCGCTCAATGGACTCAACATCCACTCATGCCAACTCTACCTGCGATCGGCTTTTTGCTGTACAGGAACTTGCTGATGCCATCTTCGACCACCTCGACTTTCATGACACTTCATGTTGTTTGGCTGTCTCCCGCACTGTCCGGCATGCAGCTCAGCAAACGAATGCGTCTGTAAGATTGAAAATGCCTCTGGTCGAGTGCGAAGATCACCATCTGCTCTACATGGAGAAGCAGCTCGATCTCAGTACCTCGACGTCGGATTGGCAGAGACAGCGATTTTTCATGAATACTGGAACTGTTGTTTTTCCGAAGAATGCTCCAGCGCCATTGTTGATCTCAATGTACGACATCTTGAATACCATTGGCGAACCTTGCCGGCGTCGAGTCACTGTCGACATGTGGTTCGCTGCTGCTGGCCACACTCCCAAAGACTTTACGCTTGACGGGAGCTGGCTCAATCTGGCTCTACCACTGCCAGATATCGTCGTCTGGATCATCAGTATAACTTGTGATTGTCATAGGACTGATCACTTCTGCGATGAGCTGGACGCTGACGCACGTGTGAGTCCTCGCGTTTACAGAAATGGCACACCACTCGTCTTTCCCTACAAGCTTGTCACCGAGAACGGGGACCATTTAAGGCAGATCGCAACTTATTCAAGAAAAGCATATCGCATGCATCGCCACTGTCGGAATGACTATGGTGATGCTTCATCGGGACTGTCTTCAATCACCTTCAAGGCGCTGTATAAGGCGCGGAACCAAAATCAAGTGGGGTTTGATTTGCTGGACTTATCGACACATTCAACCCGCCCTTCACCAAAATTCTGGGCAAGCCCATCTGCCATGACTCTACCACAAGAGAAGACTAGGAGAGAAGTACTACATGACATTGCAACAGAGCTTGCAGCGCCAACGCAGAGCATGGCTTGGAGCATGCTGATGAGGAGGACATTCTCAAATGGTAAACTTTTCCAGAAACACATTCCTTCAGAAGAGTTTGTGTATACCTTGGAGAAACTTGGTCGACTCTCCACCTGGGACAGATTCATGGGTCGGACGGAGATGAAATTAGGCTATTGACGAACAAGGATCCAATCATAAGCTCGAGCCGTGAGATCTGACGCAACATGAGAATGTATCAGATTATCCAGCTGTAATATAGCTCCATCAGAGTTATCCAACATCCCTCCATATCATGGAACTTTCTGTGACTATTGAGTGACTTCTTCTTCTCCCTCCTGATTCATTGGTTCATCTTCCACACCCTTCCAACCCGTAGCCGCTTGTACAAGCACCATGACAAGTGCAAGACCAGCAGCGGCCAAGAACAATCCTCTCAATGCGTCTTCGTAACCAGCGACAGCCTTGGCTCTCTTCGCTCCCTTCAGCAGACTGACCATAGCTGGACTGCCCAGAAGACGGCGAACTAGATCGGCATCGCTGTCGTCAAACTTATCCTCCAACGACTTTCTCAAGATACGGGTGAAGAGACCACCTCCAATCGCACTGCCGAAAGAGCCGGCAAAGCCTCTGAAAGTAGCGATAAGTGAGGTGGCGATATAATGTGTCGAAGCTGGCGTCAGATGCAGAAGATGAGCCAGTGTGTAGTTCATCGCTGCGCCAACGGTGAGACCATTCAAGAACAGCAGCAATATGTACAGCGATGAAGACGCAGCAGCAGTCGAGAGTAGTGCAATGCCGACCAACGTGATGGGGAACAATAGGTATACCGTCACACAGGCAAGGTAGAAACTGCCCTGGCGACGAATGTGGAAGACTCCAACAAGAATACCTCCGAGCGCAAAGCCACCGTTCGTGGCGATCAGAATGCTACCAGCAGCTGCAGGAGCCCAGCCACGTACCGCGAGAGTGTAAGTAGGTGTAAAGAACAGAACGCTCCAACGGGCCATCATGAAGCCGACTGTGCTCAGACATGTAAATGCCATGCCTCGAGACTTGAGCAGCGTGACTGGTATGATAGGATCGGTAGCCAGATAGATCTCATTGAGAATGAAAGTTGCCAAAGCGATTATACTGAAGATGATAGGCAAGATGGGAATGCGACGAGGATTCGATAGTGCTGAAAGAAGCAGCACAATGCCAACAGTCAAGGTGAGAGCACCGAGGTAATCCAGTGTGCCCAGCTTCTTCCAGATACTCTCTTTGCTGTTGCCTCTAGCAGCAGAGAATTGAGTTGGTATTGCCAGGTAGAGGGCTGCACCAGCGACAACAGCAAGCGGAGTCTGCATCCAAAAGAGTGCTCTCCAGCCGACTCTGTATACCAATGCACCTGCAACTGTTGCTCCCACTGCAACACCGACCGTGAAACCAGAGTTCAAAAGACCGATAACAGCTCCACGCTTGGTTGGCCCGCTGAGCTCTAGTACGACAATGATGGACACTGTGAAAACACCGGCAGCTCCGACACCCGTGATGATACGCCCAACAATGAAGCTGGCGAAGGTTTGCGCGAAACTTGTCAGCAGAGCACCCAAACCCAACACCATGGCACTAGCACTGATGCAGTTTCTTGGGCTGAACAATTGGCTGAGCTTTCCGGTCAATGGTGATGTAGATGATACCGCAATGAGATATGCTGATGTAAACCAGCTGGTCTTCTCAAAAGCATCGAGATCGGCTGCAATGGTAGATTGTGTTGTAGTTAGAAGAGAGATATTCGTAGCTGATATATGTCTGTCAGTCAATCTTTCTTTCAGTCTCAATCAATCGTAGTACACACCTTGCAAGAAGATCAACGACCCCAGAGCAACGACGCATATTGCCGCTCTTGCTGCAGATATGCGACCCGAATCGTCCTCAATCTCACTGTCGGGTAGGTACTCATTGCCTGCATCTACCGTACTCGGTTGGGGACCGAGCAGTGGCGCCCGCTCGTCCACTGGCTTTGTGGTAGCACTCATCCAGAATCGAATCTTCTGAGAGTTCCTCAGGCAAACAATTGACGCGAAAGTTTGGTGTGGATATCGATGACGAAAGTAAACGTGGGAATTTAGCCGTGCTCCAAAAGATGCAAAGGGGTTTAAGTTGTTTGAATAATCTTGGAGGTTGAGAAACAATTCAATGTCTGTGTGGCACGAGATCTCGACCTTGATCCAAGAGAAATAACTTGCATCAAGTATATGAGAAGCGAGTAGATGGATGATAGGCCTGCGAGTTGATTTGTCAGATCAGGAAGGTGACGGAGGCGGAGGATTCTTCGGGCCGAGGCTGCCGATACAGATCTGTCTGACCTCACCTCGTTCTCTCCTTCCTCGACATCTTCCTGGGATGTGATAGAGAATACCTGTATTTGTAGGCTGTTACCTTGTTCAAGACGGAGCTGATCTTTAAGTCCCGCAGCAGGACAGTGAAAACTTATATCTCGAACAGCATGTGAGGAAACGATTACAAGGAACATACCTCTTACTACTAACAGTTCGATGAGCAGATCATGATTTAATATCTTGCGCAGACAGGTTCATCGCTGAATCAATAGTCGCATTCTTCTTCAATAACCGAGTGGTCATGTTCAATGAGATAATCTGCTAGTGATATAGTGCAGCATGCTCCTTGTTGGCCATTCTTATTCCATCTGTGGACATAAAGCCATCGTCGCTCGAATGGATGGTACGGCCCAGGCCGATCTGCTCTTCTTTATGCTGGCTTCCGGCTCTCCCGACCTTCAATGAAATAAACCACCCATAAGACAGTGGTTAATGTGATGAGGAATCGGAGACGAGGGCGCGGGGACTTCTTTCAGAACTCTGAAAGTAAGCTCAGGGATCTCTTGGAATAGTCTGTCGTGCATCTCAGACTTTTTTACTTTCTCCAGTTTATCCGCCAAAGACTTTGCCATGACTGTCTTCAAGCCCTTCTCGCCAGCTGGCTCCACGGTCTTCTTGAAGATGATGTGACACGCTTCGATGAGTTCTGGATGTTGCAGCTCGCGTTCCAGACTATTGCGGAAGCTGACCATGACGCTGGATTTTAACCCTTCGATGAAGTACTTCTCAGCAAGGACGTAGATTCGGGCCAGAAGGACGAGGGATGGCTCGACGTGGACAACCTCGCACTCCCAGGGCGATTTTACTTGAGCTTTAGGAGATAGCTCGAGATGGTAGAAGTAGTGAATCATCTCTTCAACGATTTCCGGGTCGTCTCCGTCGCCCAAGTTGTCAAGCTTGCCTCCGTAAGGTTGAGACTTGAGGTCGAGAATACCAGAGATCGCTTCCTAGACATGTGTTAGATGGTCGCTATGGTGCAACTGAGCGATGAGAAGTACCTTGAACGAGTGATTGTCGCAAACCTTGGCAAGCACCTCTGAGTGGGAACGAAGGATTGCTCTGTGGACCTTCAAACTCTTGTCGCCGCATCGGATCTCGAAGTCGGCACGATGACGGTCGTCCCACAATCTTCAATCAATTAGCCGTGAGGATAGACGACTTCGGTGAAACACTCACTGCTCGAGGATTGATTTGCTGATATGGGATCTGAAGCAATCGATGCCCAAAGATGCCATGTCATGGGCTGTGGTCGGGAAACTCCAGTCATCCGACCAAGGAGATGTGCAGCGTGAAGTAGGTGGAGGTGATGTCGAAGTCATGACTCTGGTAGTGATGATGTGTCGTGTAAGAAGATGGAAGATGAGACGAAAGATGGAAGATGTTTGTAGGAGAATGTTGAGATCAAAGGATCAGAAGTATATATGAGAAGCTCGTACTGTTCACAGTCGACGAGTGAGAGTGTAGTGAGGTGAAGGTCGGAATTGATAATGTCAGTAGGAGAGGAGCGAACTTGTTACCTCAAAATCACTAGTTACTGTCACTCGCTGCTAGACGCTTCTGGCGGATGAGTAGACGAAGGTGCTTACGGGCAGGTCTTGGAGCTCATTCCAGAGCATGACGGTGATGTAGAAGACAAAATGTTGTGTGAGCATACAACTGAAAGAAACAGTACTAAGCCTTTCGATGGACTATCATTCTCGTACTGGTCTAAAAACATTATGCAATCTCCCATGCTCACAGGAAACGCGATCAATCTTGGCCACTCTTGTGACCACCAGAAAGTACGAGTTCCATCAGTTGTTTCCATACATCGTGCTCTCAGATACATGGTGCAGATCCAGACAGCAGAGTGAAGTGCTGGTTAGAAGCAGGCTTGCAGACCTTGTCTTCAGCATCCAGGCCTCTAAGCATTAAGTCACGGACCATTTTGGACATCTCCTGTGACTGAGAAAGGAAGATGGAGTCACGCAGATAATGCTTGTGGTCTCAGCTATTCCTTACTACGGACTTGAGACAGACGTTCACTCCCGCCAGAGAAAAGTCGCGCCAACGGTATATTCAAACACATGGAATCGGGAGAAGCAGATGGCTAGTACAAACTGATATCATCGACGACTACCACTTCCCTAAAGCAATAGCGCTCTTCCAGATCGCAGTCCGGTCGTCTGTCACAGTCGTCCCAACACAGTCGGTCAGATATGTATTCCATCCCTCTTCTGTCAGGGTCGCAAGTCCCTGGCTAATCTCTTCGTTGCATTGTGTCGCAAGGAACCACGCTGCTGACGCGAAACTCCATCGCTCCCCATTGACAAGCGCCAACACCTGCACTTCGCCTTCTTTCTCTGCCTCATCTACCTGCTGTGGTGAGATACCGGAGTCCGTCATATTTGCAGCTAGCCACCGGGCGTATTTGAGGTTGAAGGCTGGACCCTGCATGTTGCGAGTGCCTTGGCCAGGCACACCGGGATAGTGGTTGATGTTGTATTTGAAAGAACCGGATTCATACAGCATGAGTGAGAGTAGGGCAGCCTGTGTTCCGAATGCATGTATGTCGAAGACGTGAAAGGCCAAATTAATCCATGGTGCAGCATCTGAAGCAGTCGCGCACTCGGCAGGGTATGGAGCTCCAGTACAATTTGCGCTTCCAGGCGCGATGGTGGTGATGTCTGAAGTGATGAGGGGCGCGATATTACAGGGAGGAACAGGTGTGCCCATGCAGAGAGGCACTGCCACTGAGAAGATGACGAACAGTGCTTTGAGTCTCATGGCGTCCCGCTATGAGGAAGCTGCTGAGTCTCGAGCCGTCAAATCAAACGCGAACAAGATATCCGTGAGTTGTATAAGTATGAGATAACGACAGCGAGTCCACTAGACTCTCAAAGATTGAGCCGTCATCCATCAATCCTTGAATCCAAAGCCGACTCTCCACTGTCCTACCCACCCACCAAGACAAGTCTTTGGGCCGCCGACAGAGACACGGAAACCCTCAGACCGAGTCACAGCATCTGTTTCATCATCCCCATCCAAGCGCGCACCACGCCGTGTCCTCGCGCGCAAGGAAGAAGCCTGCCTGCCTACCTCTCTGGTGCAACGACCGCCTACGCGCCTGAATACCTCGTCCCCCTTCCCATCAAGTCGACACGTTCACGCGCACGGGTTGTGACCAAGCAATCTGTCGTTCGTCGTGGCCAATGGTAAGACATGGGACACTCGTGCATGGCGCACGTCACTTCTATTCCAGATATATGTGCACCGTCACCCAGCAAGGAGCACTCAGTGCGACATGTTCGATGAATTAGAGGTGGATTTGAAACCAGGTTCCTTGTGTTGGTCGTTGCTGGGTCAGAAAAGTTGGTGCAACATGTCGTGCGCCGGAAGAGATCGATGGAATTTAGGATGGAGTCAGGGTTGGCTATGCAGCAAGGGGTGCTGAGACATGAAGACATGCTGCAATCGCAATTTGCGCCTTTCAATGACCTTGACAGCATACAGGGCATTGAATCACGTCTGAATATCTCTGGGGGGCTCCTTGTTGGGTTGGACGACTTGTTCGTTGGGCCATGGTATCAATCTGTGATTGTTGAAGTGCAAGTAACCAAGCATCCAGCCTAACCCACGTGCACATATCAAAGGGACCTCGACGAATTGCTACCTCCAAACTCTTCCTACTCTTCCTATTAATGTTACCTATGGCCAGCAATGCGGAGAGAATCGATTGAACTGTATCTAGCCCTTTGACTTGCTATGCCCCCAACGCCTCATTCGATAAATGCAGAGCTTCCTTTTGTCCCGCCAAACGCCATCGCTAAAAGAAGGGGTATGTTGAACTGCAACGACGCTCTGTGTCTGATCCTCGTGGATCCGTAATTAAAATTCATCGCATGATTCCATGGCGTCTTGAACACTTCTGCGAAGCTTACGTCTGTACATCTTCTTGCTGTTCTCATCACCCCAGAGAAGCGCGGAGGCAGCAGGGTTGACCAACGCACGCGGATCGTAAGTTGGACTTTCGTCGACGACAACAGCCATGATGCTTTCTATGTGGTTCTGCACGTCATAAAGCTTGGTTGGGAAGTAGCAGAGTGCCTTTGTAGTGGCGCTGATACGGTGATGGAATAGTGGTGTGAGAACGGTGACTCGCGGTTGCTCTTCTGGAAAATCGAAGGGAAAATGTAAGCGAGTGTTTATGGTCGCGCCTGAAAGATCCGTGGACTGTGGCCCGAAGAAGGTAAGAGTCCACACGAAAGGATTCGCGTCAACGAGGCTGATTTCGACAGAGGGACCGTTGTTTCCAGAGTAATGAGCGTGTAGCGACTCGAACTGATGTTGGAGGTTCAAGGCCGTACCGTGCTGGTTCGCCATCAGCTGTCTACCATCCCTGGCCCAAGTGTCCTTTTCGGCCTCGAGAGCTTGCAAGACGCGCTGGAAGCGGGTCTTGAGGGAAGCGTAGGCGTACTTGCCGCGCATAGCGTTAGTGCCGTACTCGAATGGGGTGTTCTCGAACTGCCTGCCGTCTTTGACCTTTGTTGAGGCACCATCAATCGCCTTGAGATAAGAGTCGTAGTACCAGAGGAAGCGGCGCTTGTACAGGTCAGTAAAAGGATAGAATTTGGCTTCCTCAATGTCCTCTTTCTGATGGGTCGAAGGCTCCGACTCTGCTACAACTTCATCATCGTCGTCATAGTCAGCAGGTGGTGTGTCCAAGGCTACGGCAGGTGTCGTATCGTCATTATCGGAGATTTGGAGTATCTGCTCGAGACGCTGGAGAACTGTAATTCTGAGAGTCTCGTGGCGTATCTACAAGCAACGGTCAGCACTGTTAATATCAATCACTCTACATGACCCGATCGTGAATGCGGCTGTATCAAGACCTCAGTGAGCTCCTTTCAGACAGCTGTAGAAGCTTGAACACAAACGTGAAAATACCAAATCGGCGCTCGCAATACCGACTGACAGGTGAGCATGAGTAGATTCAACAGACCTTTTGTGCATACTCTTCAGCCTCCTTGGCAGTAATCTTGATCGTCTCGAATCCAGGCTCGTTCTCGTAGGGGTTGGATGACATCAAGGATTGTATGCTGATAAGTACACTCTCCAATCCTTGAGCAATACTCCACTGTTCGCCTCGCTCACCACGCCATGTGCCTGAACTTGGTCAGTGCTAAGCCATGGGAGTATCAATAACACTGATGCGTACCGAGAATACTGAGGCAGACCTTGCCAGAAGCGTAGATGTTGGGGTTGAAACGACAACGGCCGCTGTTAGTGGTCAAACATTTCACGGATGGAGGCTGGACTGGATAGGTGGGACCGATTTTGGCCTTGAATTCGAAGAAACCAAACTCGTAAGGCGTATCGGAAGGACCGATGATAAGACAGCGCACAGTACGGACGTCGTTTTCGAGGTGCGCAACGGCAAGCGCTAGCATGGTCAGCTCGTATATCCGAAGTAGAGGATCAAGACAGGCGTACAAAGATCTGAGCCGGTCTGAAGTTCTTTGATCTCCTACATGAAAGGTCAAAGGAGTGACAAGTGAAGGATGGTTGTATACTTGCCCTCAAGATGCGAATAGTCGATGAGTTGTTGGCCATCTTGGGTGGCATTCTTGTAGACAAGAGCGAGCGAGTTTAGTGAGTGGAGAACACGGGATTATGTTGGTAACGAAAGAACATTTCAGATGGCAGAGTTGAAGGACCAAAAGAAGTGTGCTAGGTGGACTCGCAGTGGTAGTGCTGCAAAGCGGGTGCGTAAGTGTGTTGGTTGATAGCAGTGGGTTGATTGCTGTGCGAGCTAACAACTGCCGCGGAGAGGGACGATTCAGGCGGGGCAGGCACGGCGCTTTTTTTGCCAGTGAGTGAGTGAGATTGAGATATATACGTCTTGGATCTATCCACACTGACAGCTGGCCTTCTGTCGCAGAGCAGCGACCAGCCGAGAGACAGATTCACCTGGTCTTTGGGGATTGAGAGAAGGGATGGTCAACCAAGGGCGTTGGACTTGACGGCTTGACGGCGAGTGGCCGAAGCTCTCGTTGCTCCACACCGCCCAAGCGCGCTCTCTGTTGATTGTCGACAGAGACAGCCTCAGCTTGAGCGTGAGCTTACTTGATTGTTAGCTGCGCGCATTCACCATGTCAGTACACGAGCGGGCCCAGGGCACGATGAACTACGGCTAACATCATCACGGCAGGGTCGTCTTCGCTCTGCTCGTCATCAACAAGGCCGGTGGACTCATCTACAACCGCAACTTTGCGCCGGGCCTCCAGCAACTCAACTCCAACGACTATCTCATTCTGGCCGGTACCTTTCACGGCATCCATGCCATCTCGCGCTCCCTGTCCCCCGTCGCACCCCCTCCTGCACCGCCTGGCAATCGCGCCAACCAAGCCACCGGCATCCCGTCGCTCGAGTCGTCGCATTTCCGTCTGACCTGTTTCCAAACTCCCACCGGCACAAAGTTCCTTCTCTTCACCAGCCCTGAGCAACCCAACACAGACCAGATTGCTCGCAGATGCTACGACATCTATGCCGACTACGTCATGGCCAACCCCTTCTACAGTCTCGAGATGCCCATTCGCGTCGACAAGTTTGACAGAGCTCTAGCC
>Ga0268251_10000523_pt1 | contig 12066 bp, 8 predicted proteins | sample AgamicAsMae_FD_200527 | JGI IMG/M metagenome (GOLD analysis project Ga0268251, IMG submission 200527) | Agave microbial communities from Guanajuato, Mexico - As.Ma.e (v2) (version 2) | ecosystem: Host-associated > Plants > Phyllosphere > Phylloplane/Leaf | place: Guanajuato, Mexico | collected...
TTCTTTCTTTCTTTCTTTCTTTCTTTCTTTCTTTCTTTCTTTCTTTCTTTCTTTCTTTCTTTCAGCTGGGTGGAGCATAGACTTGTAGAAGTGCGTTCGGGACGCGACGAAGCGCGGCAGCGGACATGGAGCGGTGCCTTGCAGAATGGCTGAAGGGCTGAAAAGCAGCGCCACACAAACTACCCTGCATGGACTTATAAAACTTACTCATGACACGAGCGTATAATTAATTATTGCTAGATATCAGAAAGAAGTATTTGAGTTTGAAAGGAGACAAGAAAAAGAAGATTTCGCGTCTTGCGGTCGTCGTCGCGAGGAGCAGCGAGCAAGCAAGCTGTGATAATTTCCACAGAGACCAAAGCGTGATTTCGCCCGTGCGGCAGAGGTGGGACGACTGGAAGATGGCAATCACCCGTGCGACCACCATGGCTGGTTTCGTAGAGTGTACACATGTGGAGCTTTTTGAAGATGTGGAAAGCTGGACAGAAATAGTAGTGGTGGTAGCGTTTCTTCGTGACAGGTGAAAAGAGTCAGGAGAGCAGGAGAGGAGGAAATAGACCTTGTGCTTCAGCTTGAAACGATAGTCTTTTGGAGACACAAGACACAGATGTCCGTGGTTTTCTTTTGACAGGAGAGGAAATAGATGTTGGTAATTTTTGATAGTAAAGGTATGGACGGTGTTTCAAGAAGGCGAAGAGCAGCACTTGGAGTAGTGATGCTGGATATAGAAAAGAGGGTTTCGAGTATTTCTGGAGATTCGAGGTCAGGGTCGCAGTTGATTGACTTGATCTACCACAGAAAGTGATGAATAGAAAAGAAGAGCCAATCACAGCAAGAAAGAGAAGAAGGCATGAAAATTGTTTGAGAAGATTGATTCTTGAACCAAAGAGGTTTTGTGGTATCTGGAAATATAGTCTATAAAAAGCTGGGTGAAGAGCAAGATTAAGAAAGGAAAATAGTAGAGAAAGAAACGCCCGCTTTAGTGGTCACAAACCCCTTTGATGTACCACGACCGAACAAATAAGCATCAATGATATCTCAAAAGTGACAGCGTTATGTAGACAGAAAGGAAATGAAAGAGAGAAAGCCACCACTCTTACCATGAGAAGGTCATGAGAGCGGGGTTGAGGGCAATGGGCAACAGGAAATGCGATGCAACGACAGTGGCCATGGGCAAGATGGCAACGAAATCGGTGATCATCCAGTCGTAAGGGATGAAGTCGGCGGTGGCAAGGATGATCATGCCAACAACCGAAACCACACAGAAGGTGAGCGAGTACTTGAAGCTCTTAAGAACCTTGGGCACCTCGATGAAGAAGTTGGAGAACTCGGCTTCCTTTCCGGTGGCACCCCAGGTCATGTCGATCTCGAACATGTGAGCAAGAAGAGCCTGGGAGACGTGAAGGGAGAGACCACCAAGGAAGATGGCGAGCATGAGAATCCACTTGAAGTTCTCGAAGAGGGCACCGAAGAACGATCTGTCGCCGATACGGTAACGCATGATGGCGAGCGAAATGTTACCGAGACCGTTGAAGACAATGACGAGCGAGAACCAGACCTTCCACGAGTCGAGGTAGTACTTGTCAAGGTAACCGTTGAACCAACCCATGACGAAGTAGTTGACAGTGGTAAGGATCCAGGCGGCACCGATGGCGTAGTAGGTACCGATGTACGAGACAATGGTGATCTTGGAGGTCATACGAATGTTGGAGAACAGGAACTGGCGGAAGAGAGGAGTGAAGGGACCCTTGTAGAACCACATGCGCATGGGGTTGAAGAGAAGCTCGTTGCAACCGTAGGCATATTTCTCCCAACGGGCCAGCTCGTCGTAGACGGTAAGCGACACACCCTCCTTGAAGCCTTCACCAGCCCAGGCACCCATACGGATGATGTAGCCGTTACACTGGAGACGAAGAGACATATCGAAGTCCTCAGACACGTGAGACTCGGACCAGAACTTCTCGTAACCATCCTCGTCGAAGTAAGAGACCTGTTGGATGGCAGCCCAGCGGAGGATGGCGTTGTGACCGACGAAGGGAGCGACATCACCGTTGGAGACGGTGTAACGAATGGCAGTGTAGATGAGGTTGGTGAAGAAGGTGATACCGTTCTCGAAGTAGGTGTGGACGACTTGCATGACACCAGAGCTGAACTGCATGATACCGACTTCGGGACCCTGCTCCATCTCGGAGGCAGCATCGAGAAGACAGTCGGCAGGGACACGAGTGTCGGAGTCAATGAGCAGGATGTAGTCACCGATACGGATGTTACCATCAGCCCAGGCACGACCGTGCTCCTCGAGAACCTCGCTGAGGCAGCGCTCGTAAGCCTGAGCCTCGTCGGCCTGAGTCCAGTCGTTGCCGCGGTTGATCTGGAGAAGCTTCTCCTCGACGTTGCAGGAAACCATGAGACCGAAGTTCATGTTGGAAGCCTTCTTGAACTTTCCGCGACGAACGAATCCTTCGGAGCCGTGCTTGGGACGGGCAGTCCAACCAATGCTGTTGTCGGCGTAGAACTCGATTCTGGCCTCACGCTCCTCCTCGTCGAGGAGTTGGAGACCGTCATCGTTGATGAAGATGTTGGCGGAACCACCCTGAAGCTCGTAGGTGGAGATGGCCTGCTTAATGGACTTGACAGTAGGGGCAATGACGGATGCGAGACCCTCCTTGTAGACGGGACACTGAATGGTGACGTGAGGAAGGTTGCGGCCCTGGATGCGGCGGGGAAGCAGAGCAGAGTAGAAGCGAGAGTTCATGGTCATTTGGCGGACGGGACCGATCATCTGGGCGATACAACCGACGATGACCTGGGCGAAGAAGAGGGTGAAGAAGATTTGGACGGGGGAGAGGGCGACGAAGGCGATACGAGTGTAGCTGCCATCGACCTTGACTTCGATGGCGAGTTGTCGGTAACCGGCTCCGAGAAGAGCGATAATGATGATGAGGGTGATGGAGACGAGGACAGTGTTCATGAGATGTGTTGGGCGGTTCTCGGGAAGAACCTCACCACTCTCGGCATCGATCTCCTCCTCGACGACACCAGGGCCCTTCTTGGCAACAGGCTCGTCGGTGACCTCTTCGGGCTCACCAGTCTTCCAGACGAGCTCCATGAGCTCACCCTCGATCAACTTGGCACGGTTGACGAGGTTGTTGGCATCGTCATCCCAGACGACGAGAAGTGCCTCGGAAGCGATGAAGGCAGCGAACTGATGCTTGCGGGCTCTGGGGAGATCTTCCATGGTGGGAAGAATCTGAACTCTGAGACCGTTCATGAGCGGCACATCGACGGCATCCGGCGACCAGGCGAGGAAAGTCTTGATGATACGGGAGTTGACAGTCATGGCACACTAAAGTAATGATTAGATGTGATCTGATGGGTCTGGAAACAATGTCTGCTTACCGGCACATTGAGTGCTGCACAAGCCATGGCGAAGGTAGATGTGCTGAGAGAAGGAGGGCAAGCCAGGTAGCTGCCCTTGAACTTTCTGAGGAGAACACCCTCGACCTCACCACTACCATCGCCAACCCATAGTCTGGCACATTGTTGTTGGAAAAGGTAGTTGACCATGACCTCGTGCTTGATGTCGTCCATGAATCCTGATCTCGTTGAAGGTGCAATGGATGCACCCGAAGAGAGGAGGCCATTTCTGGGAGTTGACAGGCCAGAGTGTGTTTGACTGGCGAATGCTGGTGCAGGAGGGGCGAGAGGCTTCTCTGAGATCTCGCTCATCTCATTGGCAGGGGCATCGGACTTCTTCTCTTCGTCCTTCTTGCCAGCCTTGAAGTAGTTCTTGAGACCCATGATGGGTTATGGTCTACGATAGACCGTGAGTGGAAACGAGTGTCAGGCGATATACGAAAGTGCAGATCCGGGGAGGTGGGATCGTTGATCGTAGTGCAAGATACTCTTAGTAGAGATGTCGAGTAGTGATTGTGTATTAAAGAGGGAATGAGGAAGAGAAGGAAAGAGCTAGGTGGAAAAGCTGGTGTATATGAAAGGCACGAACAGACCTCGACCGGGAGACTGGATACATGATAAAGCTGAAAGGCGTTGAACGCTGACGGAAACGGTAGTGCACTACTGTATTCGGTCCAAATGCTATTCTGACACAGAAGACACTGGCGGACACGCCGTGGACCGTGGGAGACAGGTTTGCGGGTCTGGAATCGAGCACTCAACGACCACGCTGTGGCTTCGGTTAGTTCCAAGGTGAGGGCACTTGGGCTGAATGCGGATATGAGTTGGCATCGCGCTTATCGAACGGCGCCGAGTCAAGAAACGGCAACTGAGACAGTGTCCGGACGATGATCGCCCTCGTGCTGGAGCAGCCGTGCCTAGGTCTGAGCGTAGCGAGCGCTAAGTCGAGTCGACGGCCGAAACGGGCAGGCGCGCCAATACTCTGTTGCCGTAGTGGGCAATGGTCTGCAAGTACGTATAAGATCGTGGGTGAAGCATTATTGCTATGCTATCGTCATCCATGTTCTTGTTGATGGCCGCGGACGAATGCTTGTACGATCGCATCACAAGTACCCATGTCGCATGCAAAAAGTCCTTTTCTTAGAAGCCGATGTGGTCGTTTTTGGCAGAGTTCTGTCGTGCTGCAAGGTACACTTAGGCCTCATCGCTACGTACTAGTACGTACTCGGTAGCCAGGAACGAGTGCCTTGCAGCAGCAGGATTCGCTTGCTCGTTATTCTCCGTCGCCATCGCCATCCTTGTTCAGCTTGTTCACGCAATCCAGAACCTGTCGGGGTTGGGCGTGTAAATGCGAGACATACTGTTCATCACTTGGCACCGAAGATGCGCTGGCTCTCGTTCTTCTGGAAGCGCAAAAATGTCTCTGATTTGTTTTTGGCTTTTTGCGACTAACGGAAATCTCAACCGTCGAAGGCCGTAAGAAACTTTGAAAGAGACTTGGAGATGGCAGGCGGGAAGCACGAGCACTAATGCATGAGGCCGGCCGTTGCTATATCCAGCCGCCAAGGCCTTGACTAAGGTTCGGCTGTGACCTCAACCTCAACTCACCTGTTCGCTGCTTTCTTCAAGCATGCAAGCATTCGGCCGACAACCCCTTCAACGTGCATACAACTTTAACTTGGATCTCGATACTCGCAAGCTCATTCTTGTTAGCTGCTGATATAGCTTCTTGTGCCGCTCCCATCCTCAGGTCTAAACACTCGGTGTGCCGCTCCGTGACGCTCAATCTGAGCAAAGCTTCAGCGCAAATCTTGCTGGAAATTGCGTCTTGGATCTTCAGCTTTCATTTATTTGCAATCGATTCGCTGTGCGTAAGGACTCCCAGATCTGTCCCTTCGGCTGCTCCGCAGCTGTTGACTGCTATCTCACCTATCCAATATACTTCGATCCGAGATAGTGGAAAAGGTTGCAAGGCCCATACCACTTGCCGCCTCTGTAAGTTTGGTCTCGCGGCTCACCCGCGGCGGATCCGCTCGGTTAGCTTTTTTTACATGTGCCAAGTGCTTCCATCCTGCAGTCCATCCTTGATTTCTGCTCTCGCTGAGAAAATATCTTCTTCTCAATGGAAATCGTGCATGGATAGATATAGCATGGTTGAGGTACCTTGACACCCCAGTACTCCACCTTGCATACACTTTCAATATCAATTCGATGAACGCGGAACAGAAGGCCACCTCGGGTCAATGCTTCCATAGTGCAAGTATCCGCAGCAGATCCCCCAAGGACTTTGCAATGATTACAGATGTCGCATCACGTCTCCAGATTCTGGGCCATGAGCTGAACGCACGCAGCGCAGATCATCCCACAACGCAACGACTATCACGCCGTTATCTTCATACGAGGCTGATGGATCATGGCTGGCCGTGAGCACAGCCCTCTACTCAAAATGCGCCTTAGCGTAATCAACAGAGCAGCTGTAGCTGAATGTGCGTTCTAGGGGTAGGATTCTTTCAGCTCTAATCTGCCCTGAACCCTGACATTCGTCGTGCGACCATGGGTGGCTTGCCGGACGAAGCTTTGCAGTTCACCATCATAGACAAAGTTAGCTTGCCTGCGCGTGTGGCGTGAAGTCAGAACGCGAGAAGCTCTTCGCAGCTCGCAGTAGAAGATTGAGACCACACCTGAACTGTAATGAGTTGAGACATTGCTGTGAGACTAGCAGTTATCCCATCATCCCAACGTCACGGGTTTCACCTCCCACCCTGATGCCCTTGGACTTTGTAGACTGCCGGACGGTTTTGACGGCCCCCCCGTTTTGACTGAGATCCTGCCTTCTTCTTCTTCACCAGAAACGGTTTACCCAGCCCTCTTGTCACGTTTCGTGTAGCAAGAGGATGTTTTAGAGAAGACGTTGCTATCACCAGCAGTATCGCGGCCCATGATAATCGTGCACTGCTCCGAGATCTCACTGCCCCGTTTGGCGTTTGTCAAACTGTTCCCGCCCTTCGACGTTTTTGTCCCAGCCTTGCCGACCAGACTCGGCAGTCGACGGTGGCAACAAACGTCGAACGATCGTATCTAGACGATTCTATTCAACGCATCTATCAAGGTAGGTATTGAAAAAACGAGGTCATACGATCAAGTACATTGAGTGGCTGGTTATTGGAATGTGAAGAGTCCATGGAAAGATCGTAGACTTGTTGTAACTGCAGAGTAGACCAAATGCTTGTAGAAATTATAATAATGAATTCTTGTCTATATTCTGAAAAAAGTTCGTGTCGTCACCCTTTGTGGTGAACCAAAGCGGACCATAACTCCGAGGTATCGCAAACCAAATGAAAACAAATCGCTATCAAGACGAAAAAGATACATTCTAGTTGCAACCGTTGTAGCCCTTCTGCTGGAACATCTTGACACTCTTGACGACCATCTGGCCGTTCTTCTCCCAGGTGGGGTACCACTGGTCACGAGCATCCCAGAACTCCTTTCTGGCGAGAGTGCTGCCATCAGTCCAGGGCTTGCCAGAGGCACCATCCTCGAACCAACCGTTGGTACCACCGACAGCGACGTTAAGGATGAGGTAGAAGTCTTGATCGAAAGGAGTGTTGTCCTTGCCAGTAGCAGCCCAGGGGTTCATGAGAGCGGTGCCGTTGCTGTCACTGACGGGGAATCTACCCTTCTGCCAGAAGGGCTTGTCGAAGTTGACGTACATGACCTGGAGGAGACGAGAGTCGACGTAGGTGAAGATGTACTTCTCGGACCATTCAAGACCGAAAGTGTGGAAACCGGCAGAGTAGGTGGTGTGGAGAGCAGAGTGCTTGTTGTTGTTAAGCCACCAACCGTCGTTGGCAGAGTTGGGACCCCAGTGGAGAGTGCTGCTCATGACGTTGTTACCACCCTGGGAGTAGGTGTGGTTGTTTCCGCGAGACTCCATGATATCGATTTCACCAGAGCGAGGCCATGCGCCGTAGACGTCGTCCTTAGGAAGCATCCAAATAGCGGGCCACAGCCAGTCACCAGCAGGGAGCTTGGCCTCGACCTCGATACGACCGAACTTGATAGAAGCACCGTTCTTGGTGCTGATGCGAGCAGACTTGACAGGGTTGACAATGGTACCGTTGGTGACGTTGGTACCGGTGATACAGTTGGACCAGACGTCAGACGAGCAAGAGCCATCGGCGAGGAGGTTGATGACGTTGTTCTGCTCAATGAGCTTTGCATCTTGGAGAGTGGGCTTGAGGTAGAGCATGCCATCCTGAATGTACGAGTTCTCGTCGGTGTTGGTGGTCATCTCGAATTGGCCGTTGCTATTGGTAGTAGGTTAGCGACTGTGTTTGCAAAGTCAACCGCGAATGGACATACCCGAAACCGCCGACCTCGACCTCCTTCTGCCAGATCTTGTTGTTGAAGCCGTTCGAGAAGTCATCCTCGAAGACGGGGCAGTAGCTGTGGTTGGTGACACTGGCCAGACCATCGTAGATGAGGAAACCAGTAAGAGCGATACCAATGGCGATACCGATGCAAGGAATAATGGTAACCCACTTCTCCTTGGGATCCTTCTTCTCGAGCCAAGGCTTCTCAACTTCGCCCTTCTTCACACGTCTAGAGTGGAAGTATCTCTGCTGGGGCTGCTGAAGAGCTGTGGATGAACCTGCGGCCGAAACGGGCATTGAGCCGTAAGGGGTTGCGAAAGGGTTTGCTCTAGCAGCAGGAGTGATGGCCTCGCTTTCGGGAGTGCCAGGTCTGAGGTAGGGTGTTGCATTGGCCGAAGAGGCGGCAGTGCCATTGTTGCGGTCGTCCATGGCGAAGGACTAGAGTGTAGGATATGGGTATGTAATTTGGCTTGTGCCTGATGCTGCTACCACCGGATATGAAAGAGTGGAAGGAGGATTGAGAATGGACAAGGCAAGAAAATTAGTAGAGACGAGAGAACGTTCCTACAAGACGGCCGACCTGGGGGTTTTGAGCAAATGATCACCGAGCAGGACCGTTTGGGTTCAAGTAAGCCAAGCACCAACCGATATAGAAGTGCATGCAGTCTAGTCCTTCCACGGAGCGTTACGCTACAATGGAAGCTGAAGAAGAAACACCATAACGTTGAGACTCCGGGTCAGGCGCAACGGCGCAAAGTGAACCAGTAGCCGAGCCCCTACGGTCGGTCTCACAGAAACCAACCTACCTACTCGCGCCATTTCCGCTCAAGGGCGTGGCAACGAGTGAGCCGTCCACGCCGCTCGCGTGGTAAGCATGATCTGCCACCTACCAACTCCACATCCGGAGCACACCCAGCAATCCTGGCAGCAGCAGAGGGCCGTGTGCAGATGAGTTGAGCAATCGAATCGGGCATAAAATCCAATAGCGCGATGTTTTTTTCGGGTGAGGATGCGAGTCTGAATCTGGACTAGATGATACGGTCCCGCGCCAGGCACCGGCCGTCAAAACCATGTCTCTTTTTAAGCTCTGACCAGTTCCCGCTGCAGCGCCTATTGGGTACCTCGGTCGACGCGGACCTGCATCGAGACTTGAGCTTGTCGCGCTTTTAGACCGCCTCCAAGGTTTGATGGGTTGAAACCTGAAAGGAACATGGTGACAAGCAAGAGTCAGGAACTCGGAGCCAGACGTCGGAGGCGTCATTACCGCATGGCGTTCACGCAAATCTTCAGCCAGCAATCTCGAACTGCAAATTGCAAGCTAGATGGCGAGCGGCGCCTCTGCCGAGTAGACTTTGTACGGTTTCTGTTCAGCTGTCAAGTGGTTGTTCACCAAATTCGGCGAGACCGTGGTCGGATAGGTTTTCACGCAACCCAGCGACGCGTACAGTAATCGCAGGTCTCCGTAGAATGCAAGCATGTCTGTCTGCTGCATGCCATTCTAAATTTTCAACCACCCTGCCGGCCTAATTTTAGAGTAGGATCATACCCACTCGACTGCTTTTCGCAATATATTGTTATCGAGGACAACACATCCATCACGATCCCGGGTTCCCAATACTTCAATGTCTTATCTGTACCGAGTGACGAACTGTCGGCGGTATTCACACATATCTCGCTTCGTCAAATCCGCATATACCATTGTGTCAATAAAGCATGCATAGTGATGGGGACTATAGTTTGGGATGTGTCTGATGTCGAGTTCAGTCTGCAATTGTTGATATGCTTGCAAAACAGGATGATGGTGACTGTACCTTCCACACCGCATCACGCCTATGCTACCATCTCCTCAGAAATCATGACATCTTTGACTGATTCTCGAGACCAGCATGGCTGGCTAATCCTGGTCAATATATCATGATAATCGGAGTTATGGATATGGACCATAATTCATACCAGGGTCATACTCTCAGCATGGTGACTTATAGATCTCTCACAACAAAATCATGTCTCAATCACGTACCTCAACTTCGACCGAGGCTCAAGCATGAGATTCAAGACCGAGATAACAACACGTGAATGCCTTCCGTCCTTGCTATACCATTGACATCGGCTTTGATGCAGCGCCCTGCCTCCCTTTGGTCCCCAGGTACCTCGGTAAGCCGGCAAGGTCGTGCAACACCTCAAGGCGGGGTTGTGTCGACCGGCGACGTAGCTGTGGGAGCTGTCGAGCTATCAGATCATCTGCAGAACTAAAAACTTCATCTGTCTGTACCTCTAATTGTCTTCTTGTTACACTCCCTCATCTCTTTCGGTCCATCTACCTCGTACCGACACAAGCATCTTCGTGGACTCCGGACAGTGATGTCTTCCCCACTGAGCCGTACCTTTCTCCGCACTTGCTCCAGAAACATTGTCGGCCAGCGCTCTCTCCTTCGCAACACTGCCAGAATCGCCAGCAGAGCTTCAATTGCTCGCCCAACCCTTTCCATCCGCTCCGCAGCTGCTTTCTCGACCACTATGAAGCCCAACTCGGACGCCTTCGCCAGCCCGGCCCCTGCTGCCGAGTTCGACCGTGAGATTTCGGACATGGCATCCTACATCCACAACTACAAGGTCGACTCGGAGCTTGCTGTATGTTCTCGTTATGGGATAGGTACCGAGAACACTAGCTGACCATCGTTCTACAGATTGACACCGCCAGATATGTTTTCCTAGACACCCTGGGATGTGGCCTCAAGGCTCTCGAGTTCCCCCACTGCACCAAGCTGCTCGGCCCCGTCGTCCCTGGAACCACAGTTCCTAATGGTACAAGAATTCCTGGTACACCTTACCAGCTCGACCCTGTACTCGGTGCCTTCAACATTGGTGCCATGATCCGATGGCTCGACTTCAACGACTGCTGGCTGGCTGCCGAGTGGGGTCACCCCAGTGATAACCTGGGCGCAATCTTGTCCGTCGCAGACTGGATCAGCAGAACTAACCGCAACGGCGGAAACTTGGGCAATGGAAAGATTTTCACTGTGAGAGACGTCCTTGAGGCCATGGTCAAGGCACACGAGATTCAAGGTTGCATGGCTCTCGAGAACTCGTTCAATAAGGTCGGTCTCGATCACGTTGTTCTGGTCAAGGTTGCCTCGACTGCTGTTGTCAGTCAAATGCTTGGCCTGACCGAGGGTCAAACTCGTGATGCTATCTCGCAGGCATGGGTTGATGGTCAGAGTATGCGAACATACAGACACAGCCCCAACACCATGAGCAGAAAGAGTTGGGCTGCTGGTGATGCTTGCGAGAAGGCTGTCAACCTCTGTCTCAAGGTCATGAAGGGTGAGGGTGGCATGGCTACCGTTCTCAGTGCGCCCACTTGGGGCTTCTACGACGTCAACTTCCACGGCAAGAAGTTCGACTTCCAGAGAGGATACGGTAGCTATGTCATGGAGAACGTCCTCTTCAAGGTCTCATACCCTGGTAAGTGACGGATTTGCGACTTTGGAGATGCCCTCTTACTGATTGTATCAATAGCCGAGTTCCACTCTCAGACTGCCGTCGAAGCGGCCAGCCGTATCAACAAGAAGCTGAAGGCCATGGGCAAGAGCGCCAAGGACATCAAGGAAGTCGTCAACCGAACACACGAGGCATGCATTCGTATCATCGACAAACAGTTCAAGCCCATGAGCAACTTTGCCGACCGCGATCACTGTGTCCAGTACATGGTTGCGACCATGTTCGTCTTCAACCGCCTCGAGGCATCAGACTACACAGATGGATCCGAGGCAGCAGAGAGCCCTCTCGTCGAGTCGCTTCGCCAGAAGATCAAGTGTGTCGAGGATCCTCAATACACCACGGACTACCATGACCCCGAGAAGAGAACCATCTCGAACGCTCTTACCGTTACTTTGGAGGACGGTACAACACTGGAAGAGGAGATTGTCGAGGCACCTCTTGGTCACAGACTGCGCCGTGAAGAGGCCAAGCCAGAAATCATGGCCAAGTACAAGAGGCATTTGGGCCCTCACTTTGACGAGTCCCGGGTAAAGGAGTTGGTAGACCTCGGCAACTCGCCCGACAAGTTGTACGCCATGGAGATTGACCAGTACGTGGATCTCTATGTCAAGGACAGCATTCTGTAAGCATAAAATATATAAACATGTTAGACGGCTATTGAGATTCCAGTCTTGTTTGAAAAAAATTGTTGACCACTCAAACGTTGATGACGATCTAGCGCGAGTCCAACAGGGAGAAGGAGACCAACACGTGAAGTTGGGGTACAGTATCCATA
>Ga0268251_10000525_pt1 | contig 12041 bp, 8 predicted proteins | sample AgamicAsMae_FD_200527 | JGI IMG/M metagenome (GOLD analysis project Ga0268251, IMG submission 200527) | Agave microbial communities from Guanajuato, Mexico - As.Ma.e (v2) (version 2) | ecosystem: Host-associated > Plants > Phyllosphere > Phylloplane/Leaf | place: Guanajuato, Mexico | collected...
GGGGAGGGTTTGCAGGGGGCTATGAGTGATGTCTTCCAGATGCCGTTTGTCAAGAACTCTGCACAGGCTTCCAAGAGCAAGGATGAACTCAAGACCGAGACGGGTGGTGAGAGGAACAGAGGAAGCCCTGCTTAGCACGTGTTATCACAAGAGACCGTTTGCTTAGAAATCTCATTCGACCTTCCTGGTCTTGCTGAGTCAACCCATTGAGATATTTGCGCGGCACTGTGAGTGAGACCTGAAAGCAAAAAAGAGCATGGGGTATTGGGACTATCTCCTAACGATTCCTTTCCTTCTTGCCAAATCCATTCGTGATTCTCGTAACTCAAGCCTCCCGTACGCCGTCCTTATGCTTCGCTTTTGACTTCTCCAGAACGACATGATGCCTCTCTACTTCTTGCTGGTATCCTCCTTCAAGCTGACAATGCGGTTCAGAACGATCTTGTCGGCCGAGCTGTCCTTGTCGACACAGAAATAGGCGGTACGCAAGCCCTGGAAGCGTACAGCTTCGGGACCAGTGTTGCCCTTGGCCTCACCCTCCTCCTTGGGCCATGGTGCACGCTGCTGAATGTCGAAGAAGCCAGCCTCGATCATGGCGTTCTTGTGCACAATCTCACTGTCGGGGTTGACGTTGTCATAGTAGCCACCCTTCTTCCAGTCAAGCTCGTTGGGACGAGGGTTCTGGAAGAGGGAGTTGAAGATGCGAGCCTCGGCCTTGATTGGCGACTTGTGGGCTGCCGATTCACCGATCCAGTGGATGCGGGCCTTGCCAGCGGGCACCTCGGCGCCATACTCGGCACGGATCTCGTTGACCTTGCCATCCTCACCCTTTGTGAACGACGTGCAGCGCAGAGGGTGATCAACGTATAGCAGACCGACAGACTTGCCAGGGGCGAGACGGTAGAAGTCTGGATCATCGACCTCGCGGAAGTCATCGCGGTCAATGTAAATGGTCTTGGTGAAAGGAAGCTTGTGTGTGCCCTTTTCCTTGTCCTTGGGATCGAAAGGCACCTCACGCTCCTCCAGGTAGTCTTCAGGAAGGTTATCGATGACAACCTTGATGGGGTCAAGAACAACAACCAAACGCGGAACGGTACGTTCGAGGTAAGTGCGGATGGAAGCGTCCAGCATGTGCATCTTGGTGTCGGCATTGGCCTTTGTGACACCAAGGTCCAGGACGAACTTCTTCAAGGCGCCAGGAGGAACACCGCGACGACGGAGAGCGACAAGAGTGAAGAGGCGAGGATCATCCCAGCCACGGACGACTGGAGGAATGGTCTGAGCACCTGCGACAGGCTTGGAAATGGCAGTCTCGGCGCCGGCTTCTACCTCACCAGTCTCTGCAATCTGAAGCTCTTCAGCAGCTTCAGCTAGCTCATCCTCTTCCGAGGGCTGCTGGCCACCAGCATTGACACCCTCGACCAGCATCTGAATTCTGCGCTTGGAAAGAATGGTACCCTCGACGTTGAGTCTGCCATACTCGCGCTGCATAGGTCCCTTCTCTTCAGAAGCGGGAAGCTTGTGGTCAAGTGCCTCGAGGAGCCAGTTGTAAGCAGGGCGGAGAGTCTCGAATTCGACAGTGCACAAGGAGTGGGTGATGCCCTCGAAGCTATCGCACAGACAGTGGGTGAATTCGTAAGTAGGATAGATTCTCCACTTGTAGCCGGTGCGGTGGTGGTAGTTTTGTTCCTTGACTCTGTAGGCGGCGACATCCCACATGGAGGGGTTCTCAGCCAGAGTCTTCAGCTTGGCCTTCTCCTTCTTGGTCTCAGGCGAGTCCTCTTCGGTGACGGCGTATTCCTCAGGCTTGGTACCAAGATACTGCTTCATGCGCAAGAGAGCCTGACCAGCCTTGTATTTTCCATCCCTCATGGCGCGGAACTCTTCCAGAGACTCGGCGACAGGCCTGCTCCAGTGGCTACAAACGGAACGCGGGCCATGGTCAGAGCCTCCCCTTCCCTTCTGGAGTTCCTCGGCAGTACAGTGACAGACGTAGGCCTTGTTGCGGTTGATCAGCTCCTCGGCCAGACGGTACAGCTCGTCGAAGTTATCGCTGCTGTAGGTAATGTTGGCGGGCTCAAAACCAAGCCAGCTGACCATGTCCTTGATGCTGGTGAAGTAGCGCTCCTCCTCCTTGGCAGGGTTGGTGTCATCGAAACGCAGGTTGCACTTACCGCCGTAGGCTCTGGCGAAACCGAAGTTGACGGTGATGGCCTTTGCGTGACCGATGTGGAGGTAACCATTGGGCTCGGGAGGGAAACGGGTCTGGACGTCCTGGACGGGCTTCTCGTTGTAGACGCCCTTCAGCCAGCCTTGCTTGAAGTTGGCATTGGGGTCGGCAGGCGCGGCGGGCGTGCTTGCGGCGGGCGGTTTGGCAGGAGCGGCTTCCTTGTGCTTTTCCTTTGCTGCCTTTTTGGCTGCCTTTTTGGCCTCCTTCTCGGCTGCGCGCTTGGAGATCTTTGGTTCTTCGGGGGCTGCCTCGGCCATGGTGTTTCCGTTGTGTGTTGCGATGTTCCCAGAGAGACAGGACTGGAAGCTAAATTATTGCTCACAGGGTTGCTTGCTTGCTCTCCGCGCCCGCGTCCGATAAGCTGATAAGGAACCTACCACGACTTTTGGCCTGCCACTTTAACGCGGTTTCTTGAGCCTTCTATGCTTCCATGAGGCGACGTGTAGATACCAGTACAGCCAACTTAGCTATATTCCCTGCCATCCGCCATCATGTATGTCCTTCTGCACCATCCCTCCACCGCTCTTTCACTGACTCATGTCTTCCTCCAGGGCGCCACTCGTGGATAATGCCCAGGTCAAGTCGGCCTCGCTCCACAACCCGCTGCCTCTGGCATTGCACACCTACATCTGGCCTTTCCTGATCATCTGGCCCGTCTTCTTCTCCTTCTACCTGTCCGAGGAACGCTATGAGAAGCACTTTAACGGCCAAGAATGGACCTTTGTCTGGTCTGGCAGCATTGTCACCATCCAATCCCTATTCTGGCTCTCGACCTTCTGGAACATCAACATCCGCTCCCTCTTCACCACCACGCGTGCTTCTGATGTGCGCAGTGCTCGCTTGATCAAGCTTCTCCCCGTCGAAAATGCTGGTTCTGCCGACATCTGCCCCATCGAGCGCGAAACCGTCGACGGCAAGACCAACATCTCCTTTCTCTTCCAGAAGCGTCGCTTCCTCTACTCCAACGAGACTGGCACCTTCGCCCCTCTCTCGTACCCTCTGGATCAAGAAGTGAAGCCCACCATCGGCGAGTTCCAAAAGTCCAAGGGTCTTACCACCGCACAAGAAGTCGCTCGCCTCCAGCAATACTATGGTCCTAACACCTTCGACATTCCCGTTCCTTCTTTCACAGAGCTGTTCAAGGAGCATGCCGTCGCACCCTTCTTCGTTTTTCAGATTTTCTGTGTTGGTCTCTGGATGCTCGACGAATACTGGTACTACTCTCTGTTCACCCTTTTCATGCTTGTCGTCTTCGAGAGCACTGTCGTCTGGCAGAGACAGCGCACCCTGACCGAGTTCCGTGGAATGAGCATCAAGCCTTACGATATCTGGGTATACAGAGAGAAGAAGTGGATTGAGGTTCAGAGCGACGCTCTCTTGCCAGGCGATCTCGTTTCGGTTGGCCGTACCAAGGAGGACAGCGGTGTCGCATGCGATATGCTTCTGGTTGAGGGCTCGGCTATCGTGAACGAGGCCATGCTCTCTGGTGAGAGTACCCCTGTTCTCAAGGATTCTGTTCAGCTTCGCCCCTCGGATGCCCGCATCGAGCCCGAAGGTATTGACAAGCTCGCTTTCTTGTATGGCGGCACCAAGGTTCTCCAGGTCACTCATGGCAATACTGGCTCGGATGACTCAGACAAAATCCACCCTGTCATCTCTGGTGTTCCCGCGGCCCCTGACAACGGAGCTATGGCTATCATTGTCAGAACTGGTTTCGAGACCAGCCAGGGCAGTCTCGTCCGTACCATGATCTACTCTACCGAGCGCGTATCGGCCAACAACGTCGAGGCTCTGCTCTTCATTTTGTTCCTTACTGTCTTCGCCATTGCTGCTTCGTGGTATGTCTGGACCGAGGGTGTCGCCAAGGACAGAAAGCGCTCTAAGCTCCTCCTGGACTGTGTCCTCATCGTCACTAGCGTCGTCCCCCCTGAGTTGCCCATGGAACTGAGTCTGGCTGTCAACACCTCTCTTGCTGCTCTCAGCAAGTATGCCATCTTCTGCACAGAGCCTTTCCGTATTCCCTTTGCTGGCCGTGTTGACATTGCCTGCTTTGACAAGACTGGAACTCTTACCGGAGAAGACCTTGTCGTCGATGGTGTTGCTGGTCTTACTCTTGGTCAGGAAGGCGCTCCCGCCGAGGCTGATGGTGCCCAGACTCAACTCGTACCTCTGAACGATACCGGTGTTTGCACCACTTTGGTTCTCGCTACCGCCCATGCTCTTGTCAAGCTCGAGGATGGAGACGTGGTTGGAGAGCCTATGGAAAAGGCCACTCTTGCATCTCTTGGTTGGACTGTTGGTCGCAACGATACCCTTACCAGCAAGACTGCTGTCGCCGCAAAGGGCGTCGGTCAGTCCGCCGCTGACTTGGTTCAAATCAAGCGCAGATTCCAGTTTTCCTCTACTCTGAAACGCCAAAGTTCCGTTGCTACTGTCGTTACTACTCAACGCGATTCCGGAAAGAAGGTCAGAAGCACCTTTGTCGGTGTCAAGGGAGCTCCTGAGACCATCAGAAACATGCTTGTCGACGTTCCTCCCAAGTACGAAGAGACATTCAAGTACTTTTCGAGAAATGGTGCTCGTGTCCTCGCTCTTGCCTACAAGTTCATCTCTACCAGCGACGAGATTGGCCAGAACAAGATCAACGACATGAAGCGTGAGGAGGCTGAATGTGACCTTCAATTCGCCGGTTTCCTCGTCCTGCAGTGTCCTCTCAAAGACGATGCTATCAAGGCTGTCCGCATGTTGAACGAGAGCAGCCACCGTTGCATCATGATCACTGGTGACAACCCTCTAACCGCTATTCATGTTGCTAGAAAGGTCGAAATCGTCGACCGCGAAACCCTTATCCTTGACGCTCCCGAACACGACGAATCTGGTCAGAACCTTGTCTGGAGAAGCATTGACGACAAAATCAGCATCCCCGTCAACCCTGCCGAGCCCATCGATCCCGAAATCATCAAGACCAAGGATCTCTGCGTTACTGGTTATGCTCTTTCCAAGTTCACTGGCCAAGCCGCTCTCAAGGAAATTATCCGCCATACTTGGGTCTACGCTCGTGTCTCGCCCAAGCAGAAGGAAGAAATTCTGCTTGGTCTTAGAGACGCTGGATATGTTACTCTGATGGCTGGTGACGGTACAAACGACGTCGGTGCACTCAAGCAAGCCCACATCGGTGTCGCTCTTCTCAATGGAACTGAGGACGACCTTAAAAAGATCGCTCAGAACTTCAGAGAGACCAAGATGAAGGACGTCTACGAGAAGCAGTGTGCTATGATGAAGCGCTTCAACCAGCCTTCCCCGCCTGTCCCTGTCCACATTGCTCACCTCTACCCTCCTGGCCCTGGAAACCCTCACTACGACACTGCTATGGAGCGCGAAGCCACTAACAAGGGCACCACTAGCGAAGTTCTCAAGGCTGTCACAGAGGCCAAGCACAAGGCCGAAGTTGCTACTGCTACCGCTACTGATGGTGAGACCAAGGCACCTTTGACTGTTCAGGAAGAGCGCAGAAAGAAGGCTCAGAATGCTGCAAGTGCCATGGCTGAGAAGATGTCAATCTCGATGATGGAAGATGCTCTCACCGACGACGAACCTCCCACTATCAAGCTTGGTGATGCCTCGGTCGCCGCTCCTTTCACTAGTAAGCTGGCCAACGTTGTTGCTATCCCCAACATCATTCGCCAAGGTCGTTGCACTCTTGTTGCTACTATTCAGATGTACAAGATCTTGGCTCTGAACTGTTTGATCTCTGCCTACAGTTTGAGTGTGTTGTACCTCGACGGTATCAAGTTTGGCGATGGTCAGGTCACAATCAGTGGAATGCTGATGAGTGTCTGCTTCCTCTCCATCTCGCGCGCTAAGACTGTTGAGACACTTTCCAAGGAGAGACCTCAACCCAACATCTTCAACCCTTACATCATCGGTTCCGTTCTCGGACAGTTTGCCGTCCACATTGTCACTCTGATCTACATTTCCAGATACGTCCAACGTACTGAGCCCAAGAAGTCCGACATTGATCTCGAGGGTGAATTCGAGCCTTCGCTTCTCAACTCCGCCATCTATCTCCTCCAGCTGATCCAGCAAATCTCGACTTTCGCAATCAACTACCAGGGTCGTCCTTTCCGCGAATCCATCAAGGAGAACAAGGGCATGTACTACGGCATCGTTATGGTCACTGCTGTCGCATTCTCCTGCGCTACCGAATTCGTGCCCGAAATCAACGAGCAGTTGAAGCTTGTTCCCTTCACCACCGAGTTCAAGATCACCATGACTTCCATCATGGTCCTCGACTACTGTGGCTGTTGGATCATTGAGAAGGTGCTCAAGCAAATGTTCAGCGACTTCCGTCCCAAGGACATTGCCATCAGACGTCCTGACCAGCTTGCTATCGAATTTGCACGCAAGAAGGAGGAAGAGGACAAGATTGAGCAGGAAAAGGTTGCAGCGCTTGAGAAGCAGCTCGGCAAGGCATAGATGACCAAAATAGACAAGAACCCTGTACAATATAATTGAGTAAGAGTGTCTATGTATTTTCTCGAAAGACTTGAGAACTTTACCAAGATTGTTCATCTTCTTGTCAGTCATGCTTGGTGTATTAGTGACGTCGATTCATCAGTATGACGTTCATCTCGCTCTGTCTGTCGTGCTATATGTTGTGTTGATTGTTGACAGAGTCTCATCCTGGTGATCACACAAATATCACGATATGCGAGGCAACTGTGCTGGCTGGGTGACCCTGACATAAGGTCGTGACTGGCAGGCATCGACATCAAGCACTGGTTTTAGAGTATCATGTGAACAGAATGATGGAAGTATGCAATAGCATCATAGCGTTAGAGAGCAAAGTTGGTGTTTGATTGTTCGTGTTGAGCTTATCTTCGGTGAGAACATGAGAAGCACATGTTTACCGGTATGGTATAGTAGAACATATAACATATGCCATTTCGACCACAATGGCCATAGCATCAAAGGCAAGCCATTGATCTAGCATACCGTCGAGATCAACGTCAAGCAAATCTCCACACTTGAAAACCGAGCTATATAGCTTATGAGACATGGATCCTTGAACTCCTCTGCACGCAGACCAGCAATGCCCGATCCCAGCAAAAGACAAAAAAAATAACAGATAACGGATAGCAAGATCAAATCAAGGTCGAGTTGTTGAACGACCCGAACTCCGAGATGCAATATGATAAGAAATAGACAAGTCGTTCCTAGCGAATTAGGAAATAGTGGTCATGAAAGAAGATCGCCTACGGTCAGTGGGCCGGTTAGACCATCTGTCACAAAGTAGACCGTTAGCATTCTGGAATTGCGGTGGACAAGATCCTAGCAAAGACATACATTCTAACTCTTCTGTCGTCGCCAGCAGAAGCGAATATGGCTGGATCGGTAGGATGCCAGGCGACCGAGTTCACAGTGCCAGGGGGATGTGCTTCAAGCGCGACGACTAGTTGTCCGGTGTGTTTACGCCAGATATAGACTCGTGAATCTGTAAATCGATCAGCAAACTTGGAGCTTGTCAAACGTCAGTGCATCGTGTTACCTTCGCTGCCACTGATGACAAAATTCTCGCCAGCACCGCCAAATGTGCTTCTTATGACAAATTCACTCTGGGTCAGGCCGGTGTAGCGTTGCAAGACTTCGCCAGTATCGGAGTTCAGAAGCAATAGACGTCCTTCATTCATACTGACCAGGAGCGACTTGCCGTCATGGCTCAAAGTGGCACAGGTAAGCCTGTCTTCCATGACCCATTCTTGGAGTTTCAGACGTGTCTTGAAGTCGTAGACGATGACGCGGTTGTCGTTGCTTATAGCGACAAGCCGGGATCCGTCGGCTGAGATGGTACAGTCATTCACACGGAGACTTTGAGCATCGTTACTGCTCCACGAATAGAGTAATGACTGGTCTGATAGCTGGTAGAGGCCAAGAGGTCTTCTGGAGTCTTGCGAACCGACGATGAAGCTTTGGCCGTCAGGGGCCCAGGCAGCTGTGGTGACGGGATAATGGAAATGGTCAACAGCACCGACACGAGTACCTGTGCGGGCTTGGTAGACTGCGAGTTCTCTTGCTTGGGAGCACGCGAGAATGTATGTATCGTCTGGACTCCAAGAAACGTAGCAGACACCGCACTCGTTGTGGGGCTTTTGCTGATTCAGACGGCTGATGGGCATCCAGGAAGTGGTGTCGTAGATGATGACAGTATTGTCTTTAGAAGCGGTTGCCAGCATGGAGCCGTCGTGGGAGAACTCAAGATGCCAGACTTCGTCTCGATGGTGTTGCAGTTCGTGAAAGATGTGTAGGGGAAAGTGATCACGTTCGCAGACGTGGTCATGCAGTAGGGAGGGAGGCTGAGTGGTATTGTGATATAGACATTGATCGATGTGCTGCTGCTGGACGTGGTCTAGGAGGACGGCGAGGCGGTGTTCGGGTATCATGACGGACGGCGATATGGATTCTGGAAGGATGGTCAGCATGGCAAATGGTGTGGATTGGAGAATGTTTACTCGACAGTTCAGATAAGAGATCTCGCCTCGAGTTGCCGTTAGCACCATCCCACTGTGCTTGTCGGCGCAGGTCGTCTGCTCGGCGACACATGATCAGACTGGAGAGGGCGTGTAGGCGGGCAACATCTTGATGCAGCGGGGTCAGCTCTTGTCGGAGAACCATGAGAGCCTTGGAAAGATCGCGCAGCTCAAGCAGTTCAAGGTACTTTTGCTGGCGTATCAGGAAGACCATGTCGTCTCTCTTTGCTCCTTCACACAGCGGCAGGCCGTCGTGGCTGGCGTCGCCAAACAGCAAGGCTTCGGCATCTGACCAGTGGCCGTTCTGGACAGCGATTCGGAAGGCAGCAACGTTGGGGACCTCGAGTTCGAAGCCGCTCTCTTGACTCAGTTGGCGGGCGGTGGATTGGTAGCCCAGGTCCGAGAGGCTCTGGATGAGCAGGCGCGTCACCTCTTGTCGGTTGTGGCCGTAGAAGTCCGTGGCGGTGGACAGGAGCTTGTCCGAGGCGCCATTCGAGGGATTCGATGGGTGGTGGTCGTCTTCTGGCTGGAGGTGCATTCTGGCTCTCTTGTAGGCGGCCTCTGCCTCTGGCGGCGACGCACTGCGCGGACGCTTGGCGGCCAACAGTGCAGCCACGGTTCAGGACGAGTCGACGTGTGTCACGGCGTCTGTGGTAGAAGCCAGCTGTGTGTCGGGAGTCGTGTGTCTGTCGCAGACTGCTGATAAGTGTCCGGGCCGTGAGAGTCGTTGACTCGGTATTGCTAAGGTCAAGTCTCCCCCACTCCCGCAAGGTGGAAGCTCTCTCGGCCCATGACGTGCGTCGGCCAATCTTCACATGTCACATCAACACCCTCCTCCTACCTGCAACACTCTCCTGGTACCCGCACATGGCTTCTCATGCCTCTCACACTTGGATCTTGCACCGTCATGTAGTCCGACCAACATATAATGATATTTCTTCCTAGTGAACTACATGCAACCCATCTCTAATTCACCACAGGATCACCACCACCTCTGAACCAGTCCGATCCAAGACTGATCTCACTGCAAGCCGAGTTGGCCGGAACAGTATACTCTCGGTTCTCGCAACATTCCCATGTCTCTGATCCATCCGCGTGACGCATAATGTACTTGTATTGGAAGCTTGTGCCCTCGGAAATGTCGAGTCTGGCTCCAAATGTTGGTGCCCCCGCGCTCTGCGGGTTCGTCACCGACATCGACACTGCCTTGGTTGGCGACCAGTTGCCCAGTTCTGGGATACTGCCAACAAGCACAATCTCATCTCCGCTCTCCTCGTACGATCCACTAACTTCGAAGACTGTCGTGGCATCGCTGGAACTGCAAGCTTCTGCCTCGACCTGAACAGACACACTGCCGTTGCTAGCCATATTGCAGTCGCCATGTGCGTGCTGCTGGTACATCACCTCCTGTCCGTTGATCGAGCAGCTCAGTGATGCTGTCGTGTTACTCATGTGTGTCGTTGCCGTTGCGAATATCTCTTGATTGAGCCTATCACTGCGTTAGTCAAACATACGACATCCTCTGCGATCATACCACACTTACGCTGCATCAGTAAAGTTCTGCTGTACAGCAAGACTGAAGTTGCCGATGCTGAAGTACGGGAACAACTGGAACCGGAAGTCGTTTGCTCCGCAGCCAATCCATTTTCCTGTAGGTACAGCCATGCTGTAAGCCTCCGTCTCGAGCCAAGAATTGTCTCCCCAAGATGTCTGGCACGTTGTCGATGAATCCGCTCCGCCGTTCGAGGACAAGACATCGAACTGGATCCGGTAGTAGTTCACCTGACCGGCAGGATTGCCATTAGGTTGGTGTGTGTTCAAGTTTGTGATAACAAAAGGTGAGTACGCCGCTGCGAGAGAGCAGAAAGCAGCAGCAGATCCAATTGTCTTCCACATGATTGCTATACACGGATTGGAACAATGAGAAAAATGGCAAGAGGAGAACAACGACGGGACGAAGGAGAGAAAAGACAAGAAGAACCCAACTCAAATGTTGCACTTCCTACCTCATGAGGTCGACTTGCATATGTTTCGTCAGACGCAACAGAGATCCTCCTGCAGATCTCCTCATTACACGCGCAGATGCACAGAGGCGGCACAGCAACAGAGAAAAAAATGATGCCTGGTGCCTGCAAAAACTCCACAGTCGCAGGTTCCACGGACCAAACTGCGCTCCAGGAGGTGCAGGAATCAGGAACTTGTCGACTTTACCCATGCCGTGCTGCATGATCGCTCGAGCATGGCGGGCGGCTGTACCCGCTTGCCGGCAGATTTGACTTTGGTCGAGCTGTATTTCCAAACGTTCGGTTTGCTTGATTCTTTGGCTTGGACAAACTCAGATTCGACCAATGATCTCACGGGTCGGGACTGAGTGCTTGAATCTTGAGATTGATATCCCAAGCTCACCGCTGGATTTCAGCTTCTGCGTCAACTGCTAGTGGAAGGCTGGTTGCATTGGTCTATCGACTGATCTATTGAATTTGAAAAACATCTGCACCCCACCCTATTCGTGCTACATGACGCTTTAGGCTGCTAGAGCTACAGTCCGTTTCTGTTTATAGCCTTCCAGGCAAGCGGTGAACTGCATGCACCAAGAAACAAATCCCAGATGCCAATTGGGGAGTAAATTTTACCACCTTACCCACATCCTAGGCGAATGCCTGTATACTGTCAGACCAAAACAGTATGTTGTCTAGAAGAACAATCAAGGCAACTCAGCCCACCTGATCCGACCGCGCGAAGGTGAATGCTATTGGGAGGTCGATAGATTTGGCTGTTAAGAACGGTCGAGACACGTTCGATCAGATCCCGTGACACTCGCACCGCGCGATCGGCACTAGCCTCTTTCGTCTAGCCTGGAGGAGAACAAGAAGAGATGCGGAAGCGTTCATTCGAATTGATGTGGTATCATAATGCATGTGCAAGGACTATCTAAGATTCACCTTTTCGAAAAGATGCATCTCTCCTCAACCCTTCTTGAACCCAAACTCCTCGTTGTCTTGCCCAAATGTCGCATGATCAGCTCCTGTACTGGCACCGGGAGCAACAATCTGGAAGCGCAACCCAGAAAACCCAAGAATGCAATTGAACGTCTTGTCGCGTTGACGGACATGCTCGAGCCTCACTTCCTTGCCGTCTGTGAATGCGAGATGAATGTCGTCCGATTTGACCAGTCCGGCGATCTTGTGGTCGATTTTCTCAATCTCGACGAGTTCTGACCATAATCGACGCCAGACCTCTGTCGACTTTCTCTGGAACCGAAGGCCATCTGAGAAGATTATGAG
>Ga0268251_10000526_pt1 | contig 12040 bp, 8 predicted proteins | sample AgamicAsMae_FD_200527 | JGI IMG/M metagenome (GOLD analysis project Ga0268251, IMG submission 200527) | Agave microbial communities from Guanajuato, Mexico - As.Ma.e (v2) (version 2) | ecosystem: Host-associated > Plants > Phyllosphere > Phylloplane/Leaf | place: Guanajuato, Mexico | collected...
AAAAAAGAAGAAGAAGGAAAAGACGGACAAGGAGAACAACAAGGCTGCCCACACCTCACCCGACCACTCAAGACCGCTATACCCGGCTCCCGTCAGCGACTTTGGCAGTCTAGCCCCGAGATACCGCATCTCAAAGGCTCTTCTACGGAACATCAAGGACAATGGCTACAGCACCACCACCGAAGTCCAACTCGCTGCTTTGCCGCTCTTGCTTGACCCCCGCCCGTACTTGGATGCACGCGAACAAGACCAAGACCAAGACCAGGAACGTCATGTCGACCTGTTGAGCATTGCTCCGACGGGCAGCGGAAAGACTCTGGCCTTTATGATTCCTCTCATCCATGCTCTGACGCTTGCACGTCGCACTCAAACACCATCTGGCCCTCAGGCCATCATACTCGCCCCAACCAAGGAACTCGCCAGCCAGATTGCCAACGAGGGTCGGAAACTGGCTCTGAACACTGCTGTACGCATCACCAACGTCCGCAAGGGCATGCATCTCGCTTCAGATCCTTCATCCGATGCAGATGCCTCAGGAAACGACGTGCCTCCTGTCAAGGCTGACATCCTCGTCTCCACCCCGGCTGCTCTAAAGAACGCCATTGGAGACGTCAGCACCAGCTCGCAAGCCTTGTCTCAGATCCGGTTCTTGGTCCTTGACGAGGCCGATGTTCTTCTTGACCCCTTGTTCCGCGACCAGACCTTGGCTGTTTGGAATGCTTTGTCGAATCCCAATCTCCGTCTTGGTTTCTGGTCTGCCACCATGGGCTCCAACATCGAGGAACTTGTCAAGCTCACCATCAAAAGTCGTGCCGAGAGGCTTTCCGAGGCCAGCTCCACTCCTGTCCAGATCGCCCCCTTTGTACGTCTTGTTGTTGGCCTCAAAGACTCGGCTGTGCCCAACATCGATCACCGTCTGATCTACGCCGCCACCGAGCAAGGTAAACTCTTGGCCCTCCGCCAGCTCTTGCATCCTACCTCCACCGGCGTCGACAAGCAGCCCGTTGTCCGCGCCCCCTTCCTCATCTTTACTCAAACCATAGAGCGTGCGGTCGCCTTGCACTCGGAACTTCTCTACGATATCCCCGCCGAAGCAGGTGGAATCTCACGTATCTCTGTATTGCACTCGGACCTCTCTGACACTGCGCGTGACCACGTCATGACACGCTTCCGCAAGGGTGAGGTCTGGATCTTGATCACCACCGATCTCTTGTCGCGCGGCGTCGATTTCCGTGGCATCAATGCTGTCATCAACTACGATGCACCCACCTCAGCTGCAGCCTACGTCCATCGCGTAGGTCGCACAGGTCGTGCTGGCAGAGAAGGTGGCGTAGCTCTGACCTATTACACAGACGATGATGTCGCATCCATCAAGACAGTTGCCAACATCATCGTCGCAAGTCAGAAGCAGAGGGGAGCAGCAGGTGGCACAACAAACATCCAACAGTGGTTGCTGGACGCTCTACCGACGCCCAGCAAGCGTGACAAGCAACAACTCAAGAAGCGCGGTATTGAGACCAGAAGATCTGCTTCTGGCAAGGATACCAAGACCGGAAAGCCAAAGGCGCGTATCAGTACCAAGAGTGGCTACATCCGGAAGCTCGAGAACAACAGAAAGGGTGCTGTTGCAGCGAGCAAGAACCCGCAAGAATCGGGAGATGCATCAGACTCCGGTGAGAGCTTTGGCGGATTTGAAGAATAAGTGCAGTTTCCATAGATACCCTTTGCATATTTTCTAGCGTGGGAGCGTTCATCCAAGCCAAGTTTCGCTCCTATCTTGTCCCTGTCGCATGCTTCTACTATCACTCGAAAACTCTCTTGTGCAGTGTATGCCGATCGATCTTGATACAAGACCAATCTTAGACTTCATGAGGTCAAATTCTTCGTGCTATTTAACATATTTGTTTATTGAAAGTTCACGAAAGCTCCACCATCTACCAATATCTGTGCGCCAGTCTGGAGCCAAGGGTCAGTACTTGTAAGTCAAGCCCCTGAGTAGTTAGAAGACTTACAACATATGATGAGAGGCTTGAAGCAAGGAACACTGCGGGTCCAGCAAGATCCTGAAGAAACCATCAGCAAACTGTGTTATTATTAGCTTCAAGATGCTTACATGAGGTTGGCCTAATCTGCGCAACGGAATGCGACCCTCCATATACTCCTTCTTTTTCGGTTCTGCCAAGTCCTCGTCGTTGAGCTGAGTACGGATCGTACCCGGTAACAGAGCATTGCACCTGATGTTGTATGGACCCAAAGCGCAGGCACAGCTCTGCATGAGGGATAGAATGCCTGCCTTGGTAGGTGTGTAGTGTGTTTGACCAGCACCACCAACGAGAGCGCTGATGGACGAAACACCAATAATACTGCCGCCTTGAGGCGATTGCTCTTTCATCTGACGAGCTGCTGCTTGAACGGCGAAGAAAGCACCTTCAAGGTTGATAGACACAGTCGACTTGAGAAGTTCAGGGCTCAGACTGTGAGTGGACGAGTCAGCTGGATGAATCGACAGGTCCAGAGATAACGCAACAAACACACCTCAAAAATTCGGCAAATTGGCAAACACCAGCATTGCTCACAAACACATCTAACCTGCCAAACTCTGATACCGTCTTGGAAACGAAATCCGTCCCAGTTTCGGGCTTTGCAATATCACCGGGTACGGCAATGAGCTTCGCACCGGCGCCAGCCTCTTCCTTCATACTCTTGAATTGTTCGTCTGACTTCGGATCTGGGTAATGGTTGACAGCGACCGCGGCTCCCTGACGTAGATATTCGAGAGCGATGGCTCTTCCAATTCCTGTCACTGCACCCGTGATGGCAGCGACCTTTCCAGCAAGTAATGTTGTCATTGTCGTGGATGGCTGTGTCTAGCAGTTTGTGGGCGAAACCAATTGTATCCAGCTCGGGTTCCTAAGATCAAGAAGAGGCGCGGAGGGAGGCTTCTTGCTAATAAACATTTCTAGTTCAGCATCGCTCTTTGACTACTGTGGAGATGTCGTGGAGGCGCCGGGAGTTCATTGCACCGAGAAGCCCGAAGGCTTATGCTCTCCGCATTCTGCACAAAAGGGTTGTCAACATTTATGACCTGGGTCAACAATGTATCACGATTAAATTGTTTGACCGGTCTGTAGTGTTATAGAGAAGCGCGATTCGTTGTATGGTATTTGGTCATTTGGTTGGTAGGATATGATGCAAGCCGCCACCTCGTTGGGTGGTATATATTTGAAGAAGAATCGAGAAGTGACGGTAATCTTGTCACTAGTATCTTACTCGAGCACTAGACACAAGCACGAAAAGAAATGGAATCGAAGTGAAAGAAAGGAACACATGCGGCGCATTATAATTACAAGGAATACAGAAATACCACAGATTCGTAGCTGTAGGAGTTCCCTTCTCCTTTCATAAGTCGTATCATAGTCAATCAGCTCTCAAATGTGATTTCAAGACGTCAGATGTAGTCCAGGTTACGTCGTCGACTCATTTAGGCTGCCATTCTGTTCGGCTCCTGGTTGAGCTTCATCAAGGCCACCGATACCCAGACCACTGGATATAGGCCTGGATGAATCTTCCAGTTCGTGGACAACTTTGGGTGTGGCCACCGTATCTTGTAATGCGGGTGGGCGCTCGTTGCGTGCGCGTGCTTTTGAGAGGGATATTGTGTTCTGACTATAGCTTGTCGTGACCTTACCATTCGAAGCATCATAGTCAATCGTAGCTTTCATAAGTGCAGCCATCCACAATCGACCCTCTTGCCTACTGTTCACGGCAAAGTAGTGTACGGTCGGTTTTGTAAAGTTGACAGCTTTACTCAGCCCTTGGCGTGGAGGGACCAATTTGAAGATGAAAAGACCTTGGCCGTCCGCTGATGGCGCTACAGTACCTTGTGGCACCATGGGAGATGACCCGGCACCTGTGAGTGCAGCGTGTAAGCCTGTCATCTTTTCGTTCTCGGCAGGTAGGACGCGGTGGGATGAAATGTCGATCAAGCCTTTCTCTTCGGTATCGTTCTCGGAGTAGTAGTACGACAACCTCCGACCACGAAGTACAAACAGACGAGGTTTCCACGAGCCTACCAAGCTCGAAGACTTCTTCTTCATCCATCCGCTGTAGTCGCAATCGGCAATCTGTTCAGCCGGCGCCTTCTTCTCGAGACCACGGGTGTATGCCGATGTTGACTTCTTGCTCTTCACTTTTGGCCTGGGCCGCGTAGAAGGTGCGGGTGGGGCAAGAGCGCTCGAAGAACCGGTTGATACTCGGGATTGATTGTCTGACTTTTGCAGATCGAAAGAACGAGTCTCGGTTGAAGGTGTGGTAGAGCCAGTGCGAGCAGGAGAAGCGAGAGGCTCGTGCTTCAAAGCGCTCTGCTTCTTCTCGCTTTGGGTAACGGCATCAGAGGCTATCCGAAGGCCGCCACCAATGCGAGGTTTGGAGAAGAAAGATCGAGTGTTTGAAGCAGGCGAAGGTGAGGGATTAAGTGAAGAGTTGTCGCTGTCAGCCAATGTCTGGTCTAGTCGAGTAACGATGGGTGACACGGGCTGTTGAATGGGTGCTAAGGGCTTGACTGCGGAGTGTGGACTGCTGACAGCGCGGCTATTAGTAGGCTTGTTGAAGGAGAACTGGCTGGACGCAGGGGACATGATTGGCGAAGCAGGCTCGCGCATCGATTCGACACTGGACATCCGAGGAAAATTCCTGTACGAAGCGCTGTGGCGAGCAGAATCAGTGGCAGCACTTATGTTCCTGGTATGGGCCGACGTTGACTTCTTCTGCAGAACGTTGCGCTTGTTGCGAGCATCAACCTCGTTTCCAGAGAAGTAACCACGGTCCAGATCGACGGGCGAAGAGATAGACCCAAAGCCATAATCACCGACGCCTCCATCTGCCTGCGAGATGGCGGCCCCGAGGTCGGCCGACGGTTCATGGGCAACTGAGAGACGTCGAGTGGCTGCGGGCGCTGCGGAGGTTGTACCAATAGAGGACTGTCTTTGATGCGAGTAGCGATTCATGCTGTCGATGGACCCCATGGACGAGTGCCTGCGGGAATGGTTGAGGCTGCGGATGGAAGCAGCCGAGGGACGTTGGGTATTGTCTGGCCGAGTGAAGGTCATAGACGGAGTCGCTATGGTACTGACAGGTCTGTACGGCGAGGCCGTCACGCTCTGGCTCCGTCTTCTTCCAGCCTCGGCCTGCATGTCGTCGCCGGCGGCCGAGTATTCGGATACACTCCTAGGGACATTGGTCGAGCTTTGGCGCACTTCATCCTGGAGGGCCTTGACCTTCTGCCACGTTTTCAGACGCCGTCCCACAGAACCCAGTTCAAACTCTTTGATAAAGATGGCCGACTGCTCCAGGGACAGAAGAACCTCTCCAGATATTTCTTGCTCGCGAAAAGTGTCACAATGCGACTTTTCGACGCCGTGGTCTTCGAGGTATTCAGCGACGCGCACGGGAGACCACAACATGACTTCAGCCTCGGTGTGTAGCTGATCTTCCTCATCGTCAGTCTCGCGGCCGTTGATGTAAGACAAGCGGTTGGGAGCGTGTGAGCTGTAAACGCTATCCGTGTCATGGCTGCGTGTGTTGGTCAGAGGGTTCTCGCGCGGGGTGCGCATGTCGGTGATATGCTCGTCGATGACGCTTAGAGTTTCGTGCATGACCGAGTTGTGTTGTGATGCGCGCTGAGCGGGGAGAGAATTGGCGGATTGCGAAGAGGCGGTCGAAGCAGCAGTCTGAGGCCTGCTGGGTTGGGATGCATCGTTGCGACGGGCCGGGGGTTGCTGGGTAGTTAGGAGAGTGCCTCTCGGGGCAGGAGTAGTGTAGACTGCGGCAGGCGAGTTGGCGTGAGCGGAAGTGTTTCAGTTGAGACGAAGACGAGCGACTTTCTCTCACCTTCAGGAAACAGGCCAGTGGCACTGTTGGTCATGTGGCGACCAAGAAACCAGCCATCGCCGAAGTCATCGTCTCGCTCGATGAGTTCGATGCGGTCGCCCTTGGCCAGGCTCAGCTCGTCGGGGCTGCGGGCGATGAAATCATGAACGACGAGCAGGATAGAGCCTGGAGGAACTTCTCGGGGGTCCGAGGGCAGACGAGAGGCCATTGAGGCGCCGTGTCGAAGGGGGAGCCAGACTATGGCTGGGGCGCGAGCATCGAAGTCTCAGGGTGGTGGTATAGCGTGTGTTGGTCGGCGGGCGTCGGACGTGGAGCCGAGAGATGGCCCGTCAAGGGGCTGAAGGAGAGTCGAGCTGAAACAAACACACGTCTGGCGGCGGACGAGATTTGTGTCGCAGTCGGCGTCTGCTAGGGACGGGGGAGTGGACGTGGAAGAGGTACCTGGTACGAATGGACTTGGACATGGACCGAAAGCGGGCGGCGAGTGCCGTGTGCAGCAGTCAGAGGCAGCTTGTGCTTGTGACAGCGCGTGTCTGCTCAGGCATCTCGGGTCGTACGAGCTCCTGCCTGCCTTGCCTGACTTGGCCTGCAAACGCTTGCGTTCCTTTGCGCATCTCTGCATGTGTCGCGCTTTCCTTATCCGGCACTTTGACTACCACCTACTCTATCCTCGCCGCCTAACATCTGCGCTCGCCATCCACGCCCAAATGGCCCACATTCGCATGTGTGCCTGACATGTCTGACACCATGGCCGTGTCGCCCTCCGCCTCGAATGCAGCTGCTCGAAACATCTTGGGACGCCCTGCCCAATATTCTTGGATGCAACAGAACTCAATTCTCTCACAGCCGCCTCTTCGTGCCTCTGCAAAACACGCCCAAAAACAAGCTCCCACTCCGATTGCCAGCGATCCGGATACCCTTCACTATCAATCTCCCGCGACCCTACCTTTACAATCCTCTCCCGTTCAGGATGTCCTGCAACCCTCCCTCGTTCAGGAAGCCTCGCAGTCTCCTCTCTTCCAAGAAGCTCCGCCTCTTCCCCAAGACCCCGTGTCTGAGACGTCCAACTCAAGAAACTTCCTCCCTTCGCCTACTCCTAGTGAACACGACAAGTCACCGAGCCCGCCCGTGACTCTTCAACCTGTCACCCAAACTACTGCTCGTCAATCCTCGATTCCAGCCGTTGCCCGTCAATCTCTGAACGAAGCTATTGCTCACCAATCCCCGAACGAACCTGTTCTCCACACCTCTCCAGCCGGGCCCGCTGCTCGCCTGCCCAGGACCAGACCCGCCTATACCACTTCTTCTTCACGGCCACTGAATACACCCGCTACGGTTCAGCAGGCCCCTCGGGCGTCAAACACTCTCACCGCGCATACCCAACCGCCTCCTTCGGATACCCAAGCTTCTCCCACCTTCGGACCTGAATGGTCTGCCGTATTCCAAATCCAAGAGTGCACTGAGCGCCTATCTGGTTTCGTCGCAGCTCACGGAAATTTGAATGATGCTGATCTCGAGAGATTGGGTGTGCTCTACGATGCCACGACATCGAATGACTGGTATTTTATCATACTGCTCATGCTCCTGGCTTGCCACTCTCTGAATCTACCTGCAATCCGATCTATCCAACCCCATCTTCCGCCACACAGCCTTTCTATGTTTGCGAAGATATTGGGAGAACAACGGGATGCTGGAACGTCTTTGAGTCACGAAGTTCAGGTCTTTGTTAGCGCCTTCCCCAGGCCTCTCAATGAGTTGAAAGTCTGCTTGTCCGATCAATCTTTTAGCTCGGCCATTGGCCATATTTCTGGCTGTCTTCGTCAAGTCATGTTGAATGTAGAGCGGGTGCTCTTGCAGAGCCGCCGTGCAGAAACGCTTCCAACTGTTCATGATTTGATTGCGAGCCTCGGGATTCGTTCGTTGCTGTTTCAACGAGCAACCTTTCGTTTTCTTTTGCGTAACACCTGGGGCTCGGACGTTGGTCCATTGGCTGAACTTGCCATGCGAGAATTTATCATCGAGCAACAAAGATATGCGCTGGAAGGGGGCCAATCACCAGAAGTGCGCATCCACCGGCAAGTTTGCAATCGTAACATCTTTCACCAACACATGCGTGCAAGTCAACTCACGCCTACGTTCCCCAACATGTCACCACCACATTTGCCATCACAACTGCCATCACACCTGCCATCACACCTGCCATCACACCTGCCATCACACCTGCCATCACAACTGCCATCACATCGTTCGGACCAGAATTACGTCCAGCCATCTCATCAAGTGCAGGTGCCGCGGCCAAGCGGTGCACAATCGCAGGCCGCTCATACAGAGGTGCAGATGCGTATGCAGATGGACATGGAGATGCGTGCTCTGGCCCAAGCACAGGCGCAGGCGCAGGTTCAGTCTCCACTTCCTGCCTATTTCCACAATCAGCCAGACAGTGCTTCACTTCCACCTTCTGCCTACTTCCAGAACTCCGGCAGCACCTTGCCACAATTCCAACAACATGTGACTGTGCTACCGCATCAGTCTGTGCGTCAGAACAACACCGCCTTTCATGATGCTGCCCAGGTTCAGGCGATGATGACCTATCAACAACAAATGCGCCCCCACCAACCTCTCACGCCCTCCAATCCCCTAGTAACTCCTCCAATTCCAACCAACATGCCTCGTCCGCACCAAGTGCGACCAAACCCACCACCTCGTCTGTTTTTCCCCGGACCAAATCCTTCTGTGCCCCAACCCGCCAATCCAGACTACCGCAAATCGGCACTTCATCAAGCCCATCTGCGTAGCCCTGTTCTTGTTTCGAAGATGCCTGACACCTCGATCTCTCCCGTATCTAACGACCATTACCGGCGCGTTGTCGGCTTTGCTCTGCCGCCGTACCGGCTGGCAGTCAAGCCCTTGCAAGAAATTCCTTTTCAACTAACACCCCAAGCCATCGGACGACTCCTAAAGGTCAAAGTGGGCGCCAACGGCGACCCTCCATTTGGCGAGGTTGACGTCAACTCCATCACCCTGAGACTTAGGTGTTGCGAAGTCGCGCCGTCTCAACCGCTTCCCGCTGAGAACAGATGGGTCCTTCTCGACGGCAGCTGGCCGATGCAGGCCTACTTCACAGTCAACCAGAATCCGCTCGAGCCAAGACGCAAACTCCATCATGGCAAATACCTCCCTATCGACATCACACGTTGCGTCAGTACGGATTCGAACAAACTCGTTGTAAGAATCAATCGATCAAAGTACGATAAATCGCCCTTCAACTACGCAGTCGCTATCGAGGTCGTCGGTTTTGCCACTCGTAACAGTATCAAAGAGGATTGTATGAAGCGTCTCATTCCTAGCGAGCAGGTCCTGGATGCCATCAAAAAGTCTCTAGTCAGTAATGACGATGATCTTGTCATGCAGTCGAACTTCACTCTGCAACTCTACGAACCCTTTTCCAACGCCAGAATCTTCGATCTTCCAGTTCGTAGTCAAGATTGCATGCACAAGCAAGCTTTCGACCTTGACGTTTTCTTGGAAACTCGACTCGAGCAAAAGTCACAGTCGCGTAAAGGGCGCATAAGCAAGGTTGACGCATGGAGATGTCCCATCTGCAGAGCCGACTCCAGACCACAGAAATTGGTAGTCGATGGGTTCTTGATGGCCGTCCGTGAGAGTCTTGCCGCAAAGAGCACGCTAGAGACGCGTGCTATCAACGTCGAGAGTGACGGCTCTTGGACGCCCGTACATGAAGCTCTCGATGAAGAGAGTGAAGATGAGGCGACCCCAGCACCAAAGAAGAACATCGAAATCATCGAAATTGACGATTAGTTATCGAACTCGCCTCAGCTCTCGTCTGTCGGTTCAATACCGCCGCCTCTTCCTTGCTGTTTCTTCAATACCGTATGATACCCAACAGCAACTTCTTTTCACTTGCATTCCTCAGCGTTGTTTTTTTCTCCCTTACGAATCACGACAGCATCCACCCTCCCATACGTATGCGAGAGACACCATGGCGTGTGCTCTCTGGCTTAGGCAGTTTCCCCTCGGGCTTTCACCCTCCAATAGATGAACAAATGCAAATACCATGAATTATGACGACGCTTGAAGCCGCTTGATCCTGGTCACTGTGAATTCATCAACTTTTGGAAGCTTGTTATTTTCATGATTGCTAATGTGCGTCTGAAACCTTGACAGATAGACAGACCCTTGATCATCGAGATATGAGGCCTTTTTTCTTTGTTTCTTTTTCCAACATTGTGGGCAGCAACCAGAAGTGCAACTTATCAAACATCAATCAAATTGCAAATCCTACTGGCCTTCTCACTTCTTCTATCTGTTGCAAGTCATCTATCGACAGCAAGAGGGAAACAAGAATTACTGTTCAGAATGTGTGGTAACGACCTAAAGATTGCTGCAAGCTCGTCCTCTCTAATGAGCATGTCAGCCAGCTCATAGTGACTGAAGGCCACTTATGCATCCATACGATGTCCTTCCTCCACGTGTGTCACTACAAACCCCGCCTTTGACCTTTGAGAGCCGCAGCACTGTCCTTTGATAACGATGCCGATGCCGATGACTTCTGCTTCTGCTTCTGCGCTTGCTGCGCCCAATATTCCTGCAACACATCGGTGTCCTGGAAACTCGTTGCTGGCTCCCAGGTCGTGTCATCGTAGCCCTCCCATTTCACCAGGTACAGCATGACTGGTTTTTCTCCATGGACAGACTTGTTGTGAGATCTAGGGTCTGACTTGTTGTGTGCGAGGATCTTTTCGACGGTGTAGACTTCTGAGTCGTCGGAGTCATCTTCCGATTCGGAGTCATTGAGGTCGACGACTGCTTGACGGGTAGGGTTGACGGTGTTTGAGCTCTTCGCTCCATGCGATATGGATGATGACGCTGATGGCATGGTTCCTTGTGCTGCTGCTGCTGCTTTAGCCGGAGTCGTAGACGCTTGCCTTGCACTCAATTCAGCCGCAAGGTTTACTTTTGCAGACACGCGTTGTGTTGGGATGGCTTGATCTCTGAATGTGAAGAAAGCACTTGTCGCGGCCTTCTCCTTGCCTTTGTCTCTGATCGGTCCTGTTGGCTGTCTGATCGGCATGCCAACGTCGTCGTTGTTGTTGTCTGATTCTTCGTCCAGATCCATAGGATCCTGATCAGATACGTGTGCATCTGAAAGCAGACCTGCTGCTTGTTCCATGGCTGAAGGTGGCTGAGTTGGTGGTGGTTTGAGAGAAGTCGCGCTGTAGATACTCTTTGTGTCCTGTGCTGAAGATATACTGCCGTCACGGTCCTCTCTCAATCGACGTCTTTTGCTGTCTCTGTGATCTATCGTGCTCGTGTCAGCTGGTTGTACCAATCAATTTATACCATCATACACTCACTGCCAGCCTGAGCTACGGGCTTAGACGATCCTCGTGGTGCTCTTTGTTTAGGATAGAAGTGAGTGTAGGTTGGGCGTTGTCTGCCGCCAGTCGTCACTCTAGTGTTTTCACCGGATCGGGACGAGTCTGTATCACGTCCATCGCTATCTGATGACGAAGACACAGATCTGTCTTGTCTAAGCGCTTGGGCTTGGGCTTTGGCGGCTAGGCGCTCCTTCTGTTTGGCTTCTTCCTCTTTGATATCTCTTTCAAACTGTTGGTTTTCGAATACTTCTAGGTCATGCTCCGAGATGTATCCTACTACTTCAGCGGGTGAGACACTTGGTATCTCAATATCGCCGACCAGGAGCGTATACGTGACAGCCTCTCTTGTAGGTGAGGATCTTGAGATGATCTTCGCTACTTCATTTGGGGCTTTTGTGTTTAGTTTTGAATGGAAACCAGTGTCTTTCACCGCAGGGGCTGACGTGTTCGTCGTCATTTGCTAGTAAGTGTTGTTAGTCAAGTTAACGTGTCTAAAGTGATAGCAAGCGTGATTAGGACTTCGGCAAGTTGGTGCAAACGGCAAATTTAAGGAGTAAATAAGGGTGATTTAGTAGTAACTCACTATTTTATAGCTTTTAGAGTAGTAGGGGTAGTTACTGTTAAAGGAAATAAAAGGAAGGAAACATCTAAAAGGTAAGTTAAGGAAGTAGCTTAAACTATTAAAATAGAGCGCATCTTAGTAAGCTAGTACTACTACTTTATCTTTATTTAGTATCTAGATAATATAATAT
>Ga0268251_10000527_pt1 | contig 12031 bp, 4 predicted proteins | sample AgamicAsMae_FD_200527 | JGI IMG/M metagenome (GOLD analysis project Ga0268251, IMG submission 200527) | Agave microbial communities from Guanajuato, Mexico - As.Ma.e (v2) (version 2) | ecosystem: Host-associated > Plants > Phyllosphere > Phylloplane/Leaf | place: Guanajuato, Mexico | collected...
CCAACGCTCCGAGCACTTAGGGCATGGCCTTGCTCGGTACGTTCGGCCCGAAACGGTTGCTGCAGAGACAGGGCCGAAAAAGGCATGTTTCTTTATCGATTTGGAGAGTAATCAAGGCTGACTGACAGTTGCCGCTCGTGCTTTGGAAATACCGTGATGGCACATTGGCAGTAACATGCAGCGACAATTCTTCCAAGAATGCCTCCTATGACAAGCCCGGCCGAGGCGGTGCGCAAAGCAATAGCGACACCGTCTTCCTGTCCGCCGACCACCACCGCTACCCTACAGTCCCTGCTCGTCCCGACCCAAGATGCGCAATCGAAGCCTCCGAAAACACCGGCAAAGACAACAACCGTTCGCAAACCACCGCCTACAAGAGCAACTAGAGCAAAAGCTGCCCCGAGTGCTGCAGCTGATGCGACCCACATCTTGAATGTCCAAGAGCGATACAAACTGGCCACAGATGTCGTCAATGTCTCACTAAAAGTCTTGAACGATGCGACAAAAACGAGAACTCCTTCGCCTTCGCAATCGCCCAGCAGCACAAAGCCTGCGTCGTCTGGTCTGCATACCGTCGCCGAATGCGCCCGCATCGCCTTCTCGCATCTCCGTTCCGTCCGCTCTTCGAATGACGAATCGCTACAGCTGGAGATGGGCATGCTTGCCCTCTCCTCAAAACTCGTCGCTCTCAAGATGGACACATTGGCAATGAAGGAGCTGCGCATACTCAAGACTTGCATACATCGAAGGTCTGAAGGTGTCAGTCCCGCACCTTCGTCAGAGAGGGAAACACTCGCTACACTGTTGCACCTCGATTGTAACACATCAGATCTCAAGATCTTGTCGCTCGCCACCTCCTACCACATGAATGTCTTGCGACTGGTTGTGAACTCTGGACGGCCTGCCACTATCGAGGCCTCACTTTCTCACATATTGCCGGAGAACCCCATCTCGCCCACCGCACTCATACTTCGATCCGTCGAGTTCGGCGAAGACCGGGCAAAAGCCGCAAGACAGTTAGACACTCTTTCAAAGCTCGTCCTTTCTATATGTCCATCTCCTTCGTCTTCGGTGGATCGTGCTTTAGCATCGAAAGCGCACATCACTCCGGACGTTGCATTTGACCTCCAAACCACTGCGCTTCTCATCCAGACAAAATGGTGGCCTCTAACTGGCCATACGCCAAACCTCCAGAAAGAGATCCATGAGCCACTTGCTCGATACATCGACGCCTACAGAAGGCGTGCTGAGGATAAAGGACCCCAGGCTTACAAACACGCCATCGATCGTGTTAACACTCTTGTCGGACTGGATAAGCCCCAAAATACTGCCTCGAGCCTTCCTATAGCTTTGTGCAAGTCACTAAGTGCGCTCGCCGAATCTTATGGTATGCCAGATCAAGCCTTGCGCTATACCGAGATCATGTCGTCAACGTCAGATGGTGCCTCAGGATCCCAAATGTCATTGCACTGTACCATTCGGTCTATGGCGCTCTGCCTTGACCGTGACGATCGCCCAGATCTTGCAATTGTGCGCAGTCAAGTCTCATCTTGCAAATCTATGCTAGGGAGCAATATCATACTGCCTTCGTTGGCAGTGGATGAAATGCTGGTTGAGCTCGCCAAACTGCGTAAAACAACAACCAAGCTACTGACGCAGGAATCGAAAACAGAGTCCGGATACGTGCCAGACGAGCGTGGTCTTTTACTATGTACAATCAGTTTTGTCTGCACCGATATCCTGCTCTGGTGTTTGCAGCACGTCACGGATGACGAGTCATCTGGAAGTGTGGGATCAAAATTGGTCGCTTCTTTTGTCAGTTCCAGCATTTTCTCCTGCAGCTTACTACTGGTTCCATCCGGTGATCATATTGAGGCCATTCACAAAGCTCTTGAGACTTGCACCCGTTTGTTGGACGCAAATTTGGGTTCTGAAGCAGAACATCTGGTGGTCAATATATCCAACCTTCATTGGCGCTGTTTCCAGCTCTCGGCTTCCAACACGGAAGAATCATCTCCACAAGCCATAATGTGTCTAAAAGCATCGGTCGATATACTGCGTGATCGACCGTCTGTACAACAAGATGCAGGGTTCCTAGCATCAAAGTTAGAGAAGTTCGGCACCATCGCCAAATCGTGTTTGGTCTTTGCCGAGTCGATCCGCGTCCAAATTCGCTCTGGTGTCTTGAGCGAGATGGCGCAAACTGCAAAAGACAGGCCGCTTTCCATTGCCGTACAATCAAATCAAAAGGTTCAACTGTTGAGGCGCAACCTTTATGAGTATCACGTCTCTGCGGCCAAGGACACTGGAAGTGTGGCTTTCTTCGACGATGGTTTCTTGAGTCCATCAAAACGAGCGACTCTGCTCGAGGTGCAGCTAGCGTTCTTCGAAGAAGATTTGTTCAAGCCATCGCATCGAAGGAGAGTAGCAGCAGACCTTCAGTCGTTGTGCACAAAGCTTCTGGAGCTCTATACTGAAGATAGTCATCCACTCCGGCGAGCTCGTGTGTGCACCCGAATCCTTAGATATTCGAACGAGTTCCCAGGCTTGGTAGACGACAAAACTGTGGAGACTATGATGGCTAGTAAAATAGTAGATAACTCACTCTTCCAGGATGATGGCCTGAGAACATTTGCGCCTTACCTGGACATATCTCTCTCACTGGCGCAAGCATTTAGCAAGAAGGAAGCTCATGTCGAGGAGGTCACGATACTGATGCAGAGGCTATCATCTTTGTTGAAGTCATCGGATTCATGGGAAGCCATTCTGAAGGTAGTCGATGACGTGGATGCATTGATCTCAGAATTGCTGTTCGTGGTTTCCTTTTTTGCTGTCAAGGGTCAGGAAAATCCACGCCTCGAAGCACTCGAAACACTTTCGCAAGTTCACCATCTCAGGCCCACACCCGAACTTTCTTCGGTATTGGCTACCTCGGCCCAACTCGCCCTGCAGTATCTACATTTGGGTTACTCCTCGAAGGCATGTCGCATTCTCGAAAGAGAGGTGCACCTCTTGGGTCAATCTAATGTTTCGACTCTCGCAAAGCTTGAATGGCATCTTGCTCAGACGGAGGTTTGGACGACACTAGGACAAGCGAATCCTGCGGCCAAATCGATGGCATCTGCGACCGAATGTATGCGCTCGTTCCCTGCAGTAGATCATGCAACAAAGTCTCATGCCCAAATCATCCGAGCGCGGTATGCCTTTGTGCGATCGTTGTACTCGAGCAGTATCGGGCAAGTGAAGCAGGCCATGATTCACGCAAAACGCTACGTGTTGTTATGTCAGCAGACAATGAGTTTCTTAGAATTTCAACACGCTCCACAAGACACTCCGACGACAACCTCTCAGGAGCAGCTCGTCAACGCGGTCCATAAGCTCGTTATCTCAGACACTGAAGAGGCTTCATCGTCCGCGCCAGAGCCTGCTACCAGCTGCGGCGCCGCAATCTCTACCATCTTACCGGATCTGCTGAACAGCTTCTTGCATCTCGCAGGAACCTACGCGCACCAAGGACTAAGTACCGAGGCTTGCTATTATTTGGATCAGGCAGATTCTGTGGTTACTCGAGCTGGAGTGTCTGAGCTGCGTACCAGGATCTCAGTACAACGGGAAGCGCAGGCATATATCGAGGGCATTGATACTGACGACCCTCTTGAAGATGGCATTCTTGCAGATTCGATCGATCTAGTGAGATTAGGGATCATACGGGGCGATGCTTTTGCAGTAGACGAAGAAACCTGGGAGAACGCACGGCAGGAGTACGAAAAGGCCGAGTCCATGGCTACTCGACTTGCAAGCAAGAGCTTCGTAGAGAAGTTAGAAGCCTCGAAAACTCAGCCCGACAAGATTGCGAGAACTACATCTGTCCGAAGTACCAAGCGAGTCGTGGCCAAAACGCCTGCATCGAAAGTGGTACCAACGAAGACGTCCAAAGTCGCGAACACAAAGCCTAAGGCCACTGCAACCACTGTTTCAGATCAGGAAAATGTTCCCCTGTCAAGTCTTTGCGCAGCGGCACTGAGGCAACGTGGTCTTCTATTAGTCAATCAAGGGGAGACTGACCTGGGCCTAGAGCTTTTGGAGCGAGCCGACTTGATGAAGTTCGACACAGCTCAAGAGATCCTGCAGCAAGTGGCAATGGCAGAAGGACTGCTGCGCAAATTTGGAGACGAACTGGCTCTGGACTTCACATTCAACGTTCTACCCGAGTCGACCATATCATTTCCTGCACTATCTTCTACTGCCAGCAAGAAGCCATCGACGCAAACTTCGCTCTCGTCAACACCATTGTCTCTTGCCAACGCTACCACGCCGAAGAAGGTTAGCAGACAAAAACGTACTGATGATGAGTTTGCTCGCTTTCTCTGCGAAGCACAGGACCGTCTCGTCAACATCCAACGTCGATCCGCAAGCACTGCGGGTATGTCTGTCTTTCATCAGTTATGCGGATTGGGTTCGAAAGCTATGCTGCTTCTCTCCGCTCTCAATGCTAGCATGGCGCTTTCTGGGACATTGCATCCTACACGTGCAGCTTGCTCCATCGAGATGTCTCGCATCGAAGCCTTCTCTCGAGAGATGAGCACCGTAGAAGCTGAGAAAGAATACACTAGCCACAATCTCGGTGTGCAGATCGCAGTCCAGGACTCCCATGGCCATCTGTCGGCAGCAAGATTCCAGAGGGACTATGTTGATATTATCCCCAATAGTTGGACTACCGTGTCGTTGACACTGAGTGAAGACCACAATGAGCTATACATCGTGCGGTACCGAGCAAACCAGGCGCCCTTCTTGCTACGCTTGCCAATGACGCGTAATAAGATGCAGGATATCGAAGATGATGAGGAATCGCCAACGTTTGACTATGAATCTGGAAAGGCCGAACTGCAGGAGATCATTGAGCTCTCAAACTACAGCTGCAGTAAGCCTCCTAGCGCAATGACACAGGAGACCAAGCAGAGTTGGTGGGATGAGCGAGAAGCATTAGATCTTCGTATGCAAGAACTGATCGTCAATATCGAGAACATCTGGCTCGGTGGCTTTAAGGGCGTGCTATCTCAGCATCGCAAAGACTCGGGATTGTTGGCTCGTTTCAGAAAGTCCCTAGACGGTATCCTCGACCGGCATCTCCCATCGAGGCAAGGCACGAAAAGCAAGACCAAGAAGCTCGTGCTTGACGCCAACATTGTTGAGTTGTTCGTTGGCCTTGGAGACGATCATGATGGCGAAGTCGATATGGACGAGCAAGTACTCGACTTACTCTACTTTGTCATCGATATCCTCCAATTCAATGGCGAACGCAATGCGTATGACGAAGTCGACTTCGATGTCATGGCGACCGAGACTATGGATGCTTTGAGGTCCTACCATGAAGCGGCAAATTTCAACGAAGCCGATCAGAATCATCTTATTCTCATATTGGACAGAAAGCTGCACGCCTTCCCGTGGGAAAGTCTACCCTGTCTCCAGAACGTGAGTGTAAGTAGAGTCGGCAGTATGCTCACACTTCGCGAACGCATTCTTGCTATGCGTCGCCAAATGAACGATGGCACTGAGGAGAAATACTTTGTCAAAAAGCAGTCTGGAGCCTTTATCCTCAACCCCTCAGGAGATCTGTCTAGGACGCAGACTACCATGTCGCCTTTGCTTGACTCGCTTGCAACATCGAAAAACTCATCCTGGCAATCAACCATCAACAAGATTCCCTCAGAGAAAGATTTTGCGATGGCACTGTCTGACAAAAGCATGCTCCTGTACTTCGGTCACGGCAGCGGAAATCAATACATTCGCAACCGCACCATAAAGAAACTCGATAAGTGCGCCGAAGTAGTGTGGTTGATGGGCTGTTCTAGCGGCAGAGTTACTGAGCACGGCGATTACGAACCTACCAGCGTACCTCTCAGCTACCTCATCGCTGGCAAACGACTAGAGCATGCCGATTCAACAGAAGACGAAAGCAAATATCGCAATGACAGTAGAGAAGGTCTTTGCATGGCTGTCGTCGCCACTCTTTGGGACGTCACTGACAAAGACATCGATCGCTTTGCTGTGGAAGTAGGTGAGCATTGGGGTCTATGGTCTTCTGCACCTGAACCTTCGCCCAGAGAATTAGCCCCTCCGAAGACACCGCGCAAGAGAGGGAGGTCTGTGCCAAAGACACCTTCCAAGACGCCTTCACGCACACCAGGAGGCAGAAGCAGAAGTCGCTTGGTCATGAGGGATGAAGAAACTACGCGAGCAAAGAGCTTGTCTGAGGCTGTAATGCTAGGTAGGGACGCCTGCAACTTGAGGTATCTGAACGGCGCGGCAACGGTGGTGTATGGCATCCCCGTGTACCTTGGTAATTGATGAAGTATTAGCATTTGCATTTGCATGGAAGAGGCGTTTTTGGACAATGTACATATAAGGGTTTACACGAAGCACATACGAGAATCGACTTTTGTTCATACTTTCAAACCATGTTTCGATCACAGCGACAGGTCAAGAATGTTGAAAGTGATTTTGATTAACAGCCTACATGCCAGATTCACTATCCTTTTGTTATTGCAGTCTTCTAGTTCTGAGGTGCCATGAAAACACCTTCGTTGTCCTGGGCATGGACACCCTCGGAAGTAGCCTTGACGACCTCCTTCTCCATGGCTTCGAAGCCCTTGAGGGCCTCTCCGTACTTCTCAAAGACACCCTCGCGGTATCCATCGGCGACTCTCTTGACAAAGGCATCTTCGTCCCAACGTTCCTCGACAAGCTGCTCAAAGGTTTGCTTGCCACGGCGCTCGCATCCCCACACAGCCTTGTAAGCACCGCCCAGGGCGCAAGCATTGCCGCCAATGTCGAGTTTGTAGATACCTTCAGCTCCACCCAAAACGTCACCAATAATTCGTGCGATGGCGGGGTTGGCAGAGCCACCACCAACGAGGTATACGCGACGAGGTTGAGGTGGCAGCTTCTTGCCGTTGATCTCGTGGCCAGACACCAGAGCTGCTGAGCGAAGACGCAGAGACAGCATTTGCGACTCTACGATACCACGAGCATCGGCATCTACGCTTTGCTCTGCAGAAGTCTGATTGAGTTTGTTGGAGGAGGCATCGTACTCGTAGCGCCATTGGCCAGCGCGAACATTGGGTACGATTTCAGGGCGAGGGAAGTAGAGGCCCATGCGCATCGGGTCAGAAGAGGACTTTTGGTCCATTGGAGGGGTGGAGAGGGCGACTTCGTTGAATTTGTCCCAGGAGCGGTCGGTCTTGTTGCCGTTGATTGCGTCGCGGACGTGCTCGCGGGCGAGACCGCCGTTTTTGTAGCAGAGCATGAACATGTATAGGCCGGCTGTTGTGGGGTGGTTCATGAAGTGGTATGCGGGATCGGGCTTGTATTGTGGTGTGCTCATGAGGAAAGTGGTTGATGTGCCGAGAGATACCATGGCGTCTGAAGCCTGGAGAGGGAGAGCAAGGATAGTTGCAGGGTTGTCTCCTGTCATTGGGACAATGTTGCAGTCCTGGGCGAAGCCATAGCGCTGCACGAAGTACTTGCTGATGTGGCCGAAACTGGCACCGCCGTCTTCAGGTACGTGGCCGAGCTTCTGCTTGAGCTCAGCGGCACCTTCTGTGCTGCCTGCTGCCAGGGCGAGCAGTTTCTCGTTCCACTTGCCCTCCTTGATGTGCCACAAGTTCATACCAGTAACATCGCTGATATCAATGGGAGCGAACTTGCCAAGGAAGACAGAGGCCAGGAATGAAGAGACCAGCGAAATACGAGAAGTCTCCTTGTAGTGGTCTGGATACTTGGACTTGAACCGCATAATCTGAGGGCCACTGAAACGGTGGTGGGCTCCGCTGCCAGTTGCCTCTGCCAGAGTTTCCGGGCTTCCGAGCTCAGCGTCGAACTTATCACATTGCTTCTGAGTCGAGTGATCCTGCCAGTTGGGACTGTCAGGGTGACTGAAAGCACCTTTGCGCTCATCTTTGTGGGCGCTGGGCTCCAATTGCTCGACCAGCGACTTCTTTGCGTCCAGGCTTGAGAGCAAACTCTCGGCTTGTTGACTCCAGAAAACAGTCCCGTGCTGCATGCCGGCTCCAGAGACACCCTTTACTCGCGAGAAGTCAAGGCCGTCCTCTCTTAGTCTTGAAAGCACCAGATCTACGGCCTCGAGCCACATGCCTACAGGCGCGTAGATCTCGCCTTCTGAAGGGTTCGTCAAGACACCCTTCTCGATGCCGTACTTTTCGCCAAAGTCGGCATCAAAGTCGGCCTTAGCTTCATGTTGATGCTTGAGTTGTGAGTCCACAACAACGCCTGTAGTTCTCAGAGTCAATTGACACGTCACAAGTACTCAAAGGGTCGTGTCTCCCAACCTTTCAGCTGTTGTGTGGAAAGGTCAAAGCCCTAGCATCGAATGTCAGCAAACGATCGAGCTTCATCTTGGCTCTATCTCATACCATATACAAAGGTCCTGATGCTGCCATGATGATTGATATGAAAAAAAGTAGATTGAGTGAAACTATTGACTTCCGCCGCCGAAGAAGTCTTCTTATTCAAAGATCCACAAAGATAAGTCAGCACAGGCAATGACTTCAACCAGACCCTTCCGGTGCGACTTCTGGGGCGGGTAAATGTGATGGATAAATTCGGCTCTCCTATAGAACCAGCACAACTTTAGCCCTTATGGCAATTGTTCAATCTGCCTTTCAACCTCAACTTCTCGCACTTCTGTCTCCTGCCTGAATTACAGAAACATATAATCTCTTTTACTGCTCTATTCTGCTTGTTGAGAGCAACTATCTAAAATGCGGCGACTTGTTGAATCGCAATGACGTAGCTGCGATCGTCGCGTCCCTTGTTCTTTGACCAAGAGAGACACCGTCACCACGAAGAAGGCACCGACGACAAAGTACGAGCAAACCGCAGTTTCTGTTTGTCAGATCGCAAGCAGATGAGCGCTTCTTTCAACTACAAGGCAGTTGTCCAGACTAGATCCTTCCGAGACGACAAAGGTGAAGCTTCCTGCGTTGGCCATTTTGGCTCAGCGGTGTTGCCTGGCAAGAGCTGGCAAGAGGTATAAGTACATGTGCAGCGTGCCTTCCAATTGACATTCTCCATCCGCTCTGAGATTCTGGACTCAACCCCCAGTCTCCTCTCATCCTCCTTATCACCCTTTTCATCCATCTTCTACCATCTTGTGCCTTGCTTCAATCGCCCATCATGGCTTCTCGTGTGCTTCGCGATGTAACCAACTACAAGCGGTCTCAACTGGCCGATCGTCGTAACGCTTTCGAAGAACGCAAGACCGAGCTTCTCGCCCAAACACAGAGCAGCGACAACCCCATCCTGACGCTCATCGAGGGCTTGGAGAAACTCGGCCTCAAGTCGACCACTGCCCAGACTTCAACTGGCGGATTCTCTCTCTCCAACGCCAGCCAGATGCTCACCCAATCTACCTTCGATGCATCCATCCCTGCGGCTCTTCCTTCAGCTTGGCAGGCCGATCTTGAGCGCCTCCTGGTCATCCAGTCCAACAAGTTCGCCTACACTGATCTCTTCTCTCGCCTTGCCACAGAATGGGTCGACAAGCCTAATGATGCCAATCTTCTTCTCGACACCCCTTTCAAAGGCGACAGCACTTCGGAGTCCTCAGACACCGACAGCTTCGAGTCAGTCAAGGTTGGTCGCGGAGAGATGTATCGCCAACGCCAGGAGTGGGACTCGTTTGTCTTCACTGAGCGTCAGACAGACACGGCTGCCATTGAAGTCTACCTCACCAACCTCTTCGTTGAGCCTCAGCAGAAGAAGAAAGTTCGCGAAACTCCATTCGAGCAACTTCAGAAGGCCTTCAAGGAGTGGACCGTCAAAGACTCTACTTGCTCCACTTCCGATGTTGAGATGGCTATCAAGGCGGTGCTCCACGCCGATCTGCTTAGTGGTCGCAAGAGAGACGAGTTGATCGCACTCAGCAACGCTGGCAAAGGTGTGCTTGCAGAGGTCGCCGATGTCATCAACATGGAGATTGCGCATCTGGACGATTGGTCTTGGAAGCCTTCGCCAACTCCTGCCCAGATGAGAAAGCAGCTGAATGGAAAGTACAGGGTCTACATGGATCCTGAAATCCACCAAGCTCTTCTCCTGCAGTACATTGGCATTCGCTTTGCAGTGTCTACCAAAGCCAACTTCATCTCTTTCCTTCGCTCTAAAGCATGGCCAAAGTCAACCCACAACTCAATGTCCTCCAAGGACCATGCACGTTTTGCCTTCTATGTCGGCGAGAGAAAGGCCAGGTTCCAGAGCTCAGTTTTGCATACCCGTCGAGAGCAGTTCAAGGACGACTTCTTTTTGACCCAGCTCCCCGACAAGCTTGAAGAAGGTGGCCGTGACTACAACAACTCTGACGACTCGGACAACGAAGACTCTGACAAGAAGTCGCCCCTTGAGGTCAAGCAAACTCTTCTCCGTTTGGCCACTACTGAGCTCATGGTCCAGCGAAAGATCTACGGAAGTTTCACCCTGTGTCAAACTGACTTCAAATGGTTCGGACCCAGCCTTCCTCACAGTACCATCTTCGCTGTCTTGAAGTTCTTGGGCATTGAGGACTCGTACATCGAGTTCTTCAAGAAATACCTCTCCATGTCTCTTATATTCCCTCAGGACGGTCCCAACTCCGAGCCTCGTACACGTCTTTGTGGTGTGCCTATCAGCCAGACACTCAGCGATGTGTTCGGTGAGACGATTCTCGCATGTCTCGACTTCGCTGTGAGCAAGGCAACCAAGGGCCGATGCCAGCTCTACCGCTTCCACGACGATGTCTGGTTCTGGGGCCAGAAGGCAGACTGTGAGGTGGCTTGGGAAGCTATCCAGAAGTTCACGGACGTCATGGGTCTAGCACTGAATGAGGAAAAGACTGGCTCAATTCATGTCAGCGACAAGGGCGAGAAGCCCTCAAGCATCCTTCCCAAGGGCGCTGTGAGATGGGGCTTCCTGGTCCTGGATCCTGTCAAGGGACGCTGGGTCGTTGACATGGCTAATGTCGACGAGCACATTGCTGAAATGCGCCTTCAGTTTGCTCAGTGTCGCTCGGTCTTCTCCTACGTCCAGGCTTGGAACAGTTACATGGGCAGATTCCTGGGCAACAACTTTGGTCATCCCGCCAACTGCCTTGGTATCGACCATCTTGACATGGTTTTTGCTACCTTCAAGTACATCCAAAAGAAGCTCTTTGTGGACGACAGTAACAGTACTGGCTGCGAGGACGTTACCTCCTACCTCAAGTCTATCATTGGGGAGCGTTTCGGTACCAAAGACGTCGCCAATGCCTTCTTGTATTGGCCTGTTGAGCTCGGCGGTCTGGAGCTGCGCAACCCTTTTATTCCCTTGATGACTGCTCGTAAGTCTTTTGGGGAGTCACCCGATGACACTCTCGAGGCCGTATGGGAAGCAGATGAGGAGCATTACGACGAATGCAAGTCAGCCTTTGAGAAGGACAGCAGCAAGCACCGGGTCGACGTGCCTGCAAACTGTGATCCCGAGAAGTTCTTCTCTCTCGAGGACTTTGTCCGATTCCGAGAGGAGGCCTCCCCATACCTCACGGGTGCCTACGAACAGCTCTTGGAATCGCCTAAAGTCGAAGGATTGGAGTGCACACGCTTCGTCAAGTATGCCTTGGACACCATTCCGATTGAGTACCGCAGCTCTAAGCACATCAAGACCTCGTACAGTGACATGGACGTCTACTGGCGCTGGACTGTCCACCTGTACGCTGCCGAAGCCATGGAGAGATTTGGAGGACTGGGTCTGGGCGAGAAGGAGATGTTGCCAGTCGAGCTGGTCAACCTCCTTAGGAGTGAGAGAGTGCGCTGGCAGGGATGATCGACGATGATCCGATCGTACGAGAGATTGCATTCGGGCGGATAGCGACGTGAGAGGCGCATAGCGGCGCCACGACAAGCAGCAAATAACGACAGCATGAATAACGAAAGCATAGATTAATGAAGGCATCAGTAGCATTACTAGATAACAGCTTACAAAAGCATCAATGAGAAACTCTATC
>Ga0268251_10000530_pt1 | contig 12000 bp, 14 predicted proteins | sample AgamicAsMae_FD_200527 | JGI IMG/M metagenome (GOLD analysis project Ga0268251, IMG submission 200527) | Agave microbial communities from Guanajuato, Mexico - As.Ma.e (v2) (version 2) | ecosystem: Host-associated > Plants > Phyllosphere > Phylloplane/Leaf | place: Guanajuato, Mexico | collected...
GCTTGTATCCTCATACAAGATTGATGACTCATCCCTAGTCGGAGTTGACGCTAAGATTGTGGTGCCAGAAGACAGCCTCTCCTGTCGTGGCTGCTGGTCATCCAGTGTATCTGCCAAAGACGCACTCCTTCTTATGTCGCAGACCCCATCAGAGGGAGGGGATGGATCCTGAAATGTCGTGTCTTGAGGATAAGTGCATAAAAGTCCTCGTTGAATACATCTAGAGCAGCCAGTAGGTCCTTTCTGGCATCTTGTCTTTCCTTTCGTGCAATTGTCACAAGCCTTTTGTCTCGATGTCGAGTACCTCGGGGCCTTCATAATGCGCCATAAGGACTGACAGACATCTGCGTCAGGTGATATCGCAGCAGTCAAGAGCTATCAATTAGAAGGCTTTGATGTTTGCGCTATTAAAATAGGGAAGATGGCGCAAGAAACATCGAAGAGCAAAGGTGTACGGATAATGTTCGGAAGAACAATCAAGCTCGCCCATTCATGCTCAAGAGAGCCAGAAACAACTCGACTCTGCCAAACAGACTTCCAGCAAACAACTGATACATGCACATTATATTGATGACATGATTAGCAGCGTCTATCAAGAGCTACAGGCTCAAGAATCGTCCCGAGCTTCATTAAGCAGATATGAAGGTGAACACGAAACTGCTTCAATCATGAGTAGGTCGCCTGATCTTTGAGTTGACCAAGATTGTACAAGTGATTGAATACGCAGTCGAAGGTAGTATGGTCTGACATTTTCTAATCATCTGAAACTTGCTCTTGACTTTCGCTCCATCGACCAAGGGTCCTCCATGCCACCAACACAGCGGAGGCTCACCTGTCCTCTTCGCAAGTACTTGTTCATTCACACATTCAAACTTGCTCGAGTAACAGATTTTCCTGCCAAAGATGATGGGATACGAGGAACACTACAAAAGATCGTGGAAAATCCCGCCAAAGAATCGAGCACCATCTCGCTACACACCCACCGCCCGCCGCAACGACTGGAAAACGAGCATCTCAAAATGGACAGCAGAAGTCCAACACAACCCAATCAACGAAGAACAAGAAACGCCAAAACCTGAAACCACAGACTTTCCGACCATCCCCGTGACAATCACAGGTACTGCAGATATCCCTCCAGCAATCACAAGCACTCCAGACATTCCCACATCTTTATCCTATGCAGATGGCGTGCACCACGACAGATGGACAATGAAATTCAAAGATGCATTCACACGCAAATCCTACATTGGCGAAAACATCCAAGGACACCACTACGGCATCAGCTCAAAAGGCGCAAGCAACCCCGACAGCTTCTTCGTCTGCAAGAGAAAAAAGGTCAAATCCACGTTACTGTGGGGAAAAGACATGAAGGGAATGGACAAACGCTGTTGGGAAGTTGTCAAAGCACTTTTGGAGCACCGAGCCAGCCACGAGCGTGACTGCCATTGTGATTTCGAGTGGATCAAAAGTGGTTGGACTAGACGTGATACTTCGAGGTTGTGTGAGTGGAAGGCGGGCAAGACTGCTAAGAGCGTGTTGAAGGCGATGGAAATTCATGATGAGCAATGTTGTTGTGGTGCTTTTAGTTTTCCGAACAGCAGAGCCATGGCTAGAAGGCAGCAAGAAGAGGCGCTTCAGAACAAGAGTTCATGAAGAGGAGTTCAAAGAACCGGAGCTGAGGATGGACCTTGGTCGAGCAGCAGAGTCATACCTTGATTGATACGTCACTGATGTTTCATGCCCATGATGTGATATCGGGTGCTCATTTGGCATCATGGGTAAACCAGACAAGGATATCGGACAAACGAATAACGAAAACGTCTAGAGATGTAATTGTACACAAATCTAGCAAAACTCAAAACCTGGGTATACCATCATCCTATTCCTCCTTCGCAGCAACCAAACCCTCATAAGCACTCTTCACCTTCTCTTCCATAAACCTCCACAAAGTCGCATCAGCATATGGCTTTTCAAACTCAGGCTTTACAGAATCAGGAGGGTGGAACCAATAGTTGAGTGCGATGTGCACATCATCAGCGCTTTCCTCATCGCTGAAACTCGTGACCTCATGAAACCAAGAGGTAGGCAAGTAAAGCATATCCCCAGCTTTGAGGTCCACGACGTATGGTTTCCCTGCCTTTTCCAAGGCTGCAGAGGGTGTGTGGGGTGTCGTGAGGGAGAGGTGAGAGTGCAGATCTTGAGTGGAAATTTTGGAGAAGGAAAGGGGTTCGGAGGCTGCGTCTGAGCCTTGCGCAAATGCAAAGGCATCTTCGAGGTCAGAGGCGTCCGAGTCGCCGTCGTCGAAGTCGTCGCGTTGGCCATTTTGTGCGCGCTCGAGTGCTGCCATTAGTTCGGCATCTGAATCATCGTCGTCGTCGTTCGCTTCAGAGTCCTCATCGTCCTGATCCTCAGCTCCAGCTTTTGCAGTCTTGGAAGCTTTGGAGCCGGGTAAGTCGTCGGTGGCTTTACGCTTCAAGATGAGGTTATCGCGTAGAACTTGATCTTTGAGTTCTTCAGGCTCTGATTCTTCGGCCGAGGACACCTCGTCAAAGTCATCTTCGCCCAGCTCACCAAAGTCGGCGGCTTGGTATTTCATGAGTCGCTCGACGGCGTCACCGTATTCCTTCTGGATCTTATCGAGGCCCTTTTTCTCGCCGCTCTCTTCAAGTTTGTCCATTGCTTCCTCGAGGGCTTGGACTTTCAGGGCGGCTGCGTCGCGCTCGACTAGACCGTCGGGTCTGATTTGGTCGGCTTCGTTGTCTTCTTCGGCGATGTCTTCGTCGTCTTCTTCGCCCGGTTGTTTGTAGACGATCAAGCCGTTGGGATGGATTTTCTGCGGTTTGCCGTAGGTGTCGAGGTGGTGAACTGTCGAAGGAGGATACAACACGAATCGTTTGCGACCCTTGAGCAAAATGTAGAGGTTGTCGTGGAAGTCGTGGTGAAGACCAGAGCTAGTGCCTGACTTTGTCTTGCCGAGCCAGATGTTCATCTGTTGGAGAACGAGATTGCCCATCATTTCGGGGCGCATAGGCACCTCTTCGCGCAAGAGAGCACGCACGGGTTGTGGGAATGTGCCATTCTTGATCTCGTTGTCTTGTCCATGTTCCTTCTCTTCGTCTTCGTCGTCATCGTCGTCATCGTCATCTTCACTGTCCATGTCGTCTTCGTCGTCCGAGTATTGAGTGGTGAGGTAGTCGTATTCCTCCTTGTCCTCCTTCAGCGAGTCGAGGAAAGCGCCAAAAGTGGTATCGACACGCTCGACATCGGTGCCATAGCGCTTCTTCTCCTTGTGCATCGGCTCGACCTTGACCGGAGCATCACCAGCTGTTTCGCGAAGATAGTCGACATTGGACCAGTTCTTTGTGACAAAGTCGAGATCATCAAGTTTCCCTTGGATGACGACGGGTTGGCGCTTGTGAACGAATCTCGAGTAAAAGTCTTTGGGCTGGCCGAGCTTCCATTGAGGAATCTTGCCGTCGGTCATGTTTGGTGCTTCGTATGTTTTCGGTTTGGAGTTGTCTTTTTTCTGCGAGGCAGCCTTGGCTGCACTCTGCTTGGATCCGTTTCCAGGCTTGTTCTTCTTGGTGCGTGTCATTTTGTGTCTGGTAACGTGAATGTGACGATGGAAGACTCGGAGCTCAAGGTGGATTTTGTGCTACGGGTATAAACTTTTCTTATCTCCGCGTCAGCTCAATCTCATCTCGCTGATTCGCTGCTTGATCGAGGTCCATCCTTAACTCTGGACACTTTTACTCCTCACTGCTCTCTGTACCCATGAACTTCATTTGGAGAGCTCGATGGTTTTGAGCTGCAATATACTTCGTGTCAAAGTTCTCGAGTCCTGCATGCTTGAGCAGCGATATGAAGCAAGAATTTGCAACAAGGCTTTGACAAGAAGGCGCTGACGAAATATGAAGTTTGATCCAGCACAGGAAACACTAGAGACGATGGAGGACAAGTAGTGGAGAGAAGAAGAAAAATGTTGTTGAAATGTATGTACAGCCGGCAACGAGCTTTCTAGCAGCCCATATACCTATTCTCAACCCATCTCTCTTCATAGTCGTCGACAACTCTGCAAGCGACGACGTGAATGTCAGGAAAGACGGTCATCAACCTATTCAGACCTCTCTTGCCAGCGATATATGTGACAAAGACAATTCTGCTTTCTTCCACGCCGTGGTCCAGCAAGACACGAACAGCCATCAGGGCGGCACCACCACTGGACATTTGCGGGTCCAGCAGTAAGACCTTGTTGTGTGTAGCGATGTCACCACCCATCTTGAAGTAGTGCAGCTCAGGCTCGCCAGTGTGGTGCGAAGTTTGAATAAGCATGCGACCAGTGCGACAGTCGGGGATGACACGTCTCAGACCGGTCTCAAGAATGCTTCCACCACGGAGAATGACGACGGCGCTCACCTCGCCAGACATGCGCAAGCCATGATATGTGTGTTGGTGAGGCTTAGGTGTCTGCACAGTGACGGCATTGAACTCGGCATTCTCAGTAGCACGTTCAACAAGCAGAGCAGCGAGACGGTCGAAGTAGAAGACAAAGTCCTCACGGGTCGTGTTGTCACTGCTGAGGAGTGTGTTGATGCCTGTGATTTGCGAAGGGCCGTCCAAGATGGAGACATTTGGCGATAGAGGTAGGTCCTTGGCTTCTTTGCCTAGGCGCTTCAACTCTGCCCGGTGCTCCTCAGACTTTGTATCCAATGTCTTGTGGATGCGGTCAGCCACCATGTCGATGGCAATCTTATTCTCGATGCCACGAGGCACGATAATATCTATACTCAGTAGTCAGCATCGGTCGATTCAAGTGAATGACAGAAGTGTGTGGTTTGAGTGTATGAGATCAGATAGGAGCGAAAGATGATGGTATGGTTTATCAACACGAGTATTCTGTTGAACTATGCTATGGTTGTTGTATCATCATGAAAAGGAGGGGAAGAAGAAAGAAAAAAGTCGAACACATACCAGCTACGTTTCGTTGAGGTTCCACGAACTTGTGGAAGTTTGGCTTGACGAAAGTGAACCACTGTTTGATACAGCCTTCCATGTCGCGACCACGTTCTCTGATGTCTCGAACGATTCTTCGCGAAAGACAGAGGTCTCCATCTGCCTCACAGAAGATTCTCAGATCGAGAAGATCAAGCACGCGCTGATCATGAAGAGCAAAGATGCCTTCTAGAATGAGCACGTGAGGAGAGTATATCGTGGTAGTCTTGTCCAAACGAGAGTGTTTCTCGAAGGAATAGACAGGAATCTCAGCCTTTTTGCTGCAAGGATAATCAGTAGAGATTAGGATGGTAGGATGAGAAAGTACATACCCTTCCTTGATGTCTCTCAGTTTTTCAACCAAGACATCAAAGTCGATAGCATCAGGAGAGTCGAAATCGTACTCGTTCCTGTGTGCAGCAGCGATCTGATCCGGAGTGAGGGGACGATAGAACGAGTCCTGGATGGAGTTGGTATAACGAAGACGCACTCAAGGGCCAGACAAACGAACCATCGACAGAATGACAACCCAAGGCAGGCTCATTTGCTTGATGATAGCCAGAGCAAGCGACGTCTTGCCGGAACCCGAGCTGCCGGCAACGCCAATGATGCTCGTGTTGGCCCATGGCGGAGAGTAGTGGGAGCGCTCCATTCTCTGGAGAGAGTTGGGGGCGGCCATATTCAGTCGTTGACGAAGAATCGTGACTCGACCATGGCGAAGCAAGCAAAAGAGATAGCTTAAGCAAGCTTGAGAGTGAAGGGTGACGGTTGTGAAGAAAAGGAAATCTGCCAAATTCTGGGTGGAAGATGCCGTGCCAGCGCCGGGTCCGAGCACAACCGAGCGTTGCAAGAGCTCTTTTCTTCACCACCTCGACTCTGCTTCTTCCTCTCACTCCCATCGCAATTTCTGCATCTTTCCGAGTTTCGCACATCCGCTTGCTAAAACGACGAGAGAGCGATTGTGAATTGTAGTTGCTCTAGTTCGTCATCCAACCTGATGGACCATCGCAGCTCGACTCGTCTATAACAATGGTACGTCACGACACGCGCATCTCGCAATGCGCACTCCCCCACCCATGACCAACAGCGACTAACATTCTTTGCGCAGAGCTCTTCCCTTCTTCCACCACCTCCGTCCTTGCGGCATCCATTTGATCGCCGCGTGGACGAGGTTAAGCCGTCTAAAGCGTAAGTCTCTTCTACATCAACACTGCCCACACTTCCTTCCATCGAATGATGTTGATTACACTCAAAATGGGAATCTCTCCGAAATCTATGTGGAGAACTACAGAATTTTGTCCTTCTGACTCGACCCCCCTCACACTACTTCACTATCAAGACTTCTTGCATAGAATGTTGTTGACTAACTATCATCAACAGAGACTTGAACTTCCTCATCATGGACTATCTGATCAACGAAGGCTATCCCGACGCTGCCATGAACTTTGCCAAAGAAGCAAGCATCGTTCCATCGGCCGACGGTGAAGCTATTCAAGAAAGAGTAGACATTCGTAACGCCATCCATACCGGTGACATGCAGCTTGCCATTGAGCGCATCAATGAACTCAACCCACAGGTTAGTCATCTCCCTCCTACACTCACCCTCCACACCACGTTGTTATGATTATACGGTTTTTTCATGCACCACGCATAGCTTCGGGCATTGATGATACAAACCTCACACACTTCAGTCCTCAGTATGACCCAACAACCATACTCTCATCTCATCATCACATCATCTTCTCTTTGAGACATTGATGCTAACAGATGTCTGTACAGATTCTTGACAATGACCCGACCCTGCACTTCCAGTTGTTGCGCCTGCAGCTCATCGAACTCATTCGTGAAATCGTTAATGCGCCGGGTCCTCCCTCACCGACTGCCTTTACACCTGCTCTTGAGTTCGCGACTTCACAACTCGCTCCACGGGCCCCAACTTCGCCTGCCTTCTTGCAAGACCTTGAACGCACAATGGCCCTGTTGATCTTCCCGTCGGACAAGCTCACCCCTCAACTCAAACAACTTCTCGATCTCAGTCTGAGACAGACAGTGGCTAGTCAAGTCAATGAAGCCATCCTGTCTTCCCAAGGCCAGAGACGTGAGGCGCGCATACGCAACCTTGTTCGCTTGAGAGCATGGGCTGAGCAGAGGGCGCGTGAGACTAAGAGCTCCGAGTTGCCTGAAAAGATCAGCTTGGGCTTGGACACTCAACCCGACGACTATATCGACGGCGAGGCTATGATTACGTGAAAACATGAATGACTTTTCGACTTGCTTTATTTTAGCGTAGGCGCTGGGGACTCAGGACTGCATCTGCATGGCAAACATAGCATCAATAATGAACATTTTCGCACAATACTCTTCACGAATTCTCATTTTACCTTTCCTCTCCTTCCTGGGTGTGGTTTCTACTGTCTCCTGCCAGGTCGTCCACACAATCCTTGACCGTAGTTACGCTCGCCCTTACCCATCGAGAAACCAGGGCACTCCAGGTGCGTACGCAGTAAGTCATGAGTTTTGCTTCACTTCCAATCCGCTCACGGCTACCCACATTGAAGCCATCACAATGCACAGCTCCTACAAGATGGTATACAACTCGATTGAGAGCCGATGACAGTATGACTCCCGGTAGATGCTCCTTGCCCACAGTAGTAATTTTGCGTTGTTATAGCTGCTTCGTGACATCCTTTTGCCTGTGAGAAAGTACGATGGATCTGTCTTTTTTCTTTTTCCTTTTTTTCCTTTTTTCTTTTTTGTCTCCAAAACGGATCCGGTCGTACGCTGCCGACCATCCACCCTCTATCACTCCTTATACCACTAAACATCCCGGACGAAACCATGTCACTTACAGCTTCTTTAGCCAATTAATCTATCTCCTGCATCTGAAGCTCTTTTCTTGCAGCAAATGCTTGTTTCAGCATTCGGCAACACGAAGATTACATCGGTCATGAGGCAGGTGGCGTCCCAAAGTCAATATCGATATTCAACCGCGCTGCACGAGGCCTCCGACGTCACACACACCCAAATTCCATGCCGTATACCATAAACTCAGTCCTCGAAGGATCCTGATCGTCCTGTAGACGCGTTGCAGGCACGTGGCTGGTTAAACAGAATCTCCAACTGGTGTTCGGACTCACGATGGCGGTCCGATTCCAAGCGCTCGGAAATACTGCATCTGTCCATCCAATCATGAATCTAACGGACGCTATTCCACGGAGGAAAAGTCCCTGCTGATCATCATGTCTTCCTCCATGTCGCAAGTTCGCAACCCCACGGTTCATGCCTCTCCACAACCGCTGGCCCCGCACCCCACGGGTCAGGATGCAGATCTGTACTCTTGTACCACTCAAGCACGTAGATGGCGAGCCCGATTGCCTGATTCATACATTAAGCATATGGAAATCAACCGGATTTACCGATGCTGTTAGGCTTGCAACCAATAGATAGGCTCGACGTATTGAACGCCGGAGAGTTGTGCGGCAGCACGAGTGTTTATATGTAAGTCGTGTACTGCATCCGATCTGCGGACCTTTAGTCGGTCCTCTTCTTCGCTTTCATTCCAACTCGTTGCTGTCTACAGTAGACACATTGACATACCTCATCATGGTTCATCTCAAAATGTTCGGGCGCGGCAGACCGCTGCAGATAGCAATCATGGTTACTTGCCAGGTAAGTACATCAGCTATTATGCAGAACCTATACTGACGTGGAACAGCTTGCGTTCATCCTGTTCGGCTGTATGTGAACTACTGCTACCGTCGACATCTTCGGGAAAGCTAACAACGAGCAGACGATCAAGGAGTCTTCTCTGGCATTGTTGGAAATGCAGATTGGCGCGAGACCTTCGGTTACCCTGGCAGTTCACTCGAAGGCATCATCGTTTCGATATACAATCTTGTACTAGCCCCACCTGTTGGCAAAATGTTCACCGTCTGACATGATATAGGGAGCCTTCAGTGGATGTATCGTGGCCTTCTTCGTTGGCGAGAAGCTCGGAAGGAGAAAGAGCATGTGGCTAGCAATGGTGTTTATTGTAAGTCATGGCAAGCAGGTTTTGCTCATTAGGCTTGTAAACTGACTGGTCTAGATCATTGGTGCTATCCTGCAAACAACGTCCTACGGCGTTCCACAAATCCTGGTCGCTCGTTACATCACTGGAATCGGAACCGGCATCGAGACTAGCACCGTTCCCATGTACCAGAGCGAATTGGTCGAAGCACACAAGCGTGGCCGCGTCGTCAGCTCTGAACCTCTTTTCGTTGGCGTCGGTATCGTCATTGCCTACTTCTTCGACTACGGCATATCGTTCGCGAGCACAGGGCCGCTCGCATGGCGCCTGCCAATCGCTTGCCAGATTCTATTTGCGATCGTGCGTATTTCCGAGCTGAGTCTTGGCTGCAACAGCTAATGTAAAACAGGTTGTCGTTATCATGGTCTGCGGCGTTCCTGAGTCACCCAGATACCTTTACGCCAAGGGTCGCAACGACGAGGCTATGCAAGTCCTTTGCGATGTGTACAATGGCACACCAGACGATCCGAAAATTGCGCGTGAGCAGAAAGACATCCTCGATGCGCTGAGACTCGAACGAATGCACGGCGAATACAAGTATGTTCATAATCTAGCTCACGATTCGGAATTGCGATTGCTGACGAATATTCACACAGGTGGAGCCAGATTTTCAAGCGAGACGAGGTGCAGACTGGTAGACGTGTTCTCCTTGCCTATGGCATGCAGTTCATGAACCAGATCGGAGGTATCAATTTGGTTGTGTAAGTGCCATCTCAAACACCGGTTGCAGTTGACAACCACTGATACTGAAGAAGTTACTATGTCCCCACCGCACTCCAGCTTAATGTCGGCCTCACTCGCAACTTGTCTCTTCTTATCGGTAAGTTGATACCTCACGTATCGGGAAATGAGAGAAAGCTGACAAAGAGCAAGGTGGTTTCGTACAAACAATGTTCTTCTTCGGCTCCTTGGTCCCAACATTCCTCCTCGACAGGATGGGACGCAGACGTGTGAGTCTCTTTTCGTAGGAAAAATGCTCTTGGAGACCGAGACTGACAAACATGTAGCCTATGATGTGGGGATCCTTCGGTCTTGCCATTTCCATGATGCTGATTTCGGTCTTGCTGAGCTTCACCGAAGCTCGTGGATACACGCAAAAGCTCAACAAGGCCACTTCTAGTGCAAGTGTTGCATTTTTCTTCACATACGTAAGTTTTGTGGCACTCGATCTCGGTCAACAAAACACTGACAATTGTTTCAGATGTTCATCTTCGGAGCATCTGCAAATTGTATTCCATGGTAAGACAACTCTATACACCGGCAACATCTACAAACAACTGACATATGCAGGGTATACGTGCCAGAAATCCTTCCTCTGCATGCCAGAGCAAAAGGAACAGCCATCGGTATCTCCTCGAACTGGCTTTGGGTATGTTTCCAACCACTGTTCTTGCAAGTACCATCCACTAACGATCATTTAGAACTTTGTAGTCGTCATGATCACACCGACCCTCATCAACAAACTCCAATGGCAAGCCTACCTCATCTTCATGTGCACAAACCTCGCCTTTGTGCCTCTGGTATACTTCTGGTACGTTTTCTCCTGGTTTTCTCTCCGCTTCCCCTGCCTCTCTTGCCCCTTCATCCCCACAACTCACACTTTCTCTTTTTCTCTGATGTACGTACGCCTTCTAACAACTTGAACAGCTACCCAGAAACCAGCAACCTCACCCTCGAAGAAGTCGACTACCTCTTCGTCAAAGACGGAAGCCACGGTATCCACAAGTTTACGAGTAAAAGCCAGCCTGTCAAGATCTCACTCAGTGGAGATGTTGAACATGGTGCTGAGAAGATGTCTGAGGAGAAGAAGGGTAGTGAGGGTGGTGCTGCGTTTGTGGAGGATGTGAATAAGGTTTGAGATGCAAGGGTGCTGTCACATGGATGAATGAGGGATGTGCTTAATGTATAAAAGATGTCCAGAACGCTTCTTCCACTTTGATGATCAAGACGAGGAGGATAAGGACATTGATGGTCCGCCTGCGGCAACTCCCGACAAGAGACTCGCTCTTGACGCAGTTTGGCAAAGTGTGAGAGGAGTAAATGACAGAGCAAGGGCCAGGTCCATCAACCGCTTGCCCCTGAATTGAATCTCCTCGGTCGTAGACTCAGACTCCAAACCACCCTGCATCACATCGAGCCACAGAGTCAAGTTCAGAAACAACTCTGATTCACATGCCAGAAGGGTCCCCTATGTTCACCTGTTCCTCGTGCGCAAAAGGAGTGAGCTCCATGGCCTTTAGGCCTGCGAGCTCCTCGTCTGCTACCGAGTAACCAGAACCGTCCACGGAATTGATGTTGCCTACCTCCAGGCCAGCAGTATTGATCGTAGTACCGGTGATTGGATCAACACGTCCGACCGCTCTGTTGTCTAGAGTGAAAAACACGTGGCACAAACAGGTGCATTCGAGCTATTCACTAAGGCGATATTGTATGGCGGACTGCTCTCGTTCACCAGAGCACCCAAGTGCTAGTGGTACATTACTCTGCGAACCTGCATATCTCCAACGTACCGCTTGAGTAGTGCAAGATATCTGTGCGGGAATTAGATATCCGTACATCAGCATGTATACAACCGACATCAGCGCTGGTGGTGCGGAAAGTGTTGCCTGAACTGAACGGGCATGAACCTGTATCGCCATTGATAATCAAGGATTGTCCCTGGAAAATTGACTCTCGATCAACAACGTCGTTTCCTGTAAGCTGTCCGTACTCTGCGTCCTGGAGGCTGAATGTGAGAGTTATGCTAGTAGCAGCACTATCAATATCTCTGGTGTACTCGTCTGATACAGTCCCGGCAAGACATACACTAAAACCTATCAAATGATCCGTCAGCTGGAAAACGAGCAGTCAGAAGTCTCATTCTTCAACCCACCAAGCCTTACCTAAAGTGCAAAGCCTTCATCAATTAGGACGGTGGATGTGACCATACCACCTGCTCT
>Ga0268251_10000532_pt1 | contig 11949 bp, 9 predicted proteins | sample AgamicAsMae_FD_200527 | JGI IMG/M metagenome (GOLD analysis project Ga0268251, IMG submission 200527) | Agave microbial communities from Guanajuato, Mexico - As.Ma.e (v2) (version 2) | ecosystem: Host-associated > Plants > Phyllosphere > Phylloplane/Leaf | place: Guanajuato, Mexico | collected...
TATCCGCAGAGAGCGGTGTGGGACCAGAAGACATACCTCTCAGGCTCAGCATTGCTGACCTCATCTCTCTCGGCGGCAGAACTATGATAATGTTAGCATCAGAATGCATAGTCGAGTAGGGCTTCCCTAGTGTATCCACTGAGGGCCTTGACCACTGAGTAGGTGACTACATGACATACCTTTCTGCGCCAGAAGTACTGGCACTAGCACCATTGATGGAGGCAGCGACGCTGCTAGGAGCAGGGGCGGTAGTGGTGATAGTAGGGGCCGCGGTAGGAGCAGAGGCGGCGATGGTAGGAGCAGTGGTAGCCATAGGAGCAAGGACAGTACCAGCCTGTCTAGCTCTACGGCGCTCCTTAGCCAGCCAATCACCCATATCCTTCCATTCCCACCTAATCTGCCTCTCTAGACGGTCCGCATACTTCTCGATAAAGGCCTTGTCGTCATGGTTGTAGAGACGGCAGTTGCTGACAATTAGATCGAAGTCTGCCTTAAAGGCTGCGGCATCCGCGTAGAGCCCGTTTGCGAGCTTAGTGGCCATGGTGTCGAGGTCCATGGGGTCTTTGATGGTGCTGTAGTAATCCGGGGCATTGTTTTCTACCTCGTCGACGGGCTGAAGGAAGGCTCTTAAGAATGGAGCCTTGCCGTCACGCTCGAAGCCGAGGAGCTTTTGCAGAAGGTGGTTGCAAAAATCAAGCTCAGTAGCCATTGTAGCGGTATTTGTGGTGGGTATGAAGATCTAGGGCCTAGCAGCATGGTAGTGTAAGCTAATAGTAAGATACAATGTCTCTAGACAGCGCAGCAGTAGAGCAAAGAGCGCGCAGAGGGCTATCCATGTGACTTACGAGGGTGTCTAATCAGCCGCTATGGTACGCGCAGGCTTAGATCTATATACTGAAAGGAACCAGGTGGTCTTCGATCCAGAAAGGCAAGAATATCTGTATAGTTGGTGTGCTGGAAGGCGGAGAGGACGTAGGAGACACTGGACAAGTCACGGAAGGCGCGAAGAGAGCTTTTCCGGTGTGTGACACTAGCAGGCGCACCCAAATGCTGGCCAAGAGTCCATGATACTACCCCGGATCTACGTAACACTACTCCTGTGCCGTGGTTGCCCTCGAGTCTCTCTATACCACTTAATTCCTACCCAGGAGCATCTCACGTGATCACTAGCGACAGAACATCCCTTGCTTCACTAGTTTCCATCGCTGTCAGCTGACCTGCTCAATCATACACCATTTAATCCGAGACTGGGCTGATCTGTCAGCAGGTGCTACGAAAAGGGCATACATGAGCATCAAGGTACACTACAAGGCCAGAAGAACCAGGATTACTGGCGTGATACAAACCACGTTGGCCGACAATAAGCTATGGCATGGCAAAGAGGCTAACAACCAGACATGATAGCAACATCTAAATTATATCAAGAGCCTGACCAACGCGAGTACCTTCTTGTACGTCATCTACATCAGCAGGAAAGAGCTCTGGAACAATCTTTGTGGCTTTTATGGAAGGAAGTTGTAGCCTGGCTAAGCTTCGGCCCGAGCAGCCACGCCTTCCTTCTTTCCTACTATGTCTGGGACTGCTGGAAGAGACGATCAAGAGCATTGCTTCCCATCCATAACACCAATTGCCAGAATGTTTGTTATGATGAGCTTGATTCATCATCAGCCAAACAGCTTATCGACTATTCTGGCAGTATACAAGCCTAGAGCTATGCCAAGTCCCTCTGGATCTGTCTATCGCGTTTGCTCCATGGTCTGGATGGCCTTCTCGGGCTACTCTACTTTTGGACGACTGAGCACTATTCATCAGCAAAGTAGATCCTTGAAGTAACGCAGAGGATGTTTGCTTGCATATACCCGAAGCGCGATGCTTGCGTCCACCCACATATACCTGGCGCTCGATATCTGCACTTGATTGCTGCTATTCAACCGCGAGCTCTGCTCGAGCATTGACAGGATCCAGATTGTTTTCCTCGTGCGTTGGATCAACATCAACCCTGAGGCATCATGGTCGTCTATCACACGAAGGATTGACTGGCCCTGAGTCGTGGTCTCCCAATTGTACATTTTTACACTACTTCAACTTCCGCGTATCGCTCTGTGCCATCTAGATGGTGTCAGCGTGTACAAACAACAGTCCCGCGGAGCAGAGAGTACTTGAGCTCGCGTGCCCGAGGCACGTTGTTTGTGGTTACTTGCTACAGCTTCATCTGGCCTCTGCTCGTACATCAAGATCGTCCGAGTTATTTTTCTCGTGCATACACTCAGCATATACTGCATGATACCACCAGCCCTACGCGATGCCTGAAGTGGGTTGGGCCCGAGTCGTGGCCTTCCATGTTACTGGACATTTCCGAAGCTTTTCACCTGTTTTGTGTTCCTTTCTATGGTCTTTGTGCATCTTCAGCGGACAGCTACTCTCTGGGCCGTTCTCTGGCAAGGTAGTGGCAGTGGATCTTCACTTATGCGTGCCCGACGCGCGGTGTGTGCGTTTCTCTGCCACAACTCGGTTCGTCCTCTGCTCGAGCGACGAGATCTTACAAGTCGTTATACTCGTGCATTTACTCAAAGTACAGTCCAGGATACTGCCTTCTTGCGTGGCGCATAGACTCGGCGGAGCCCGAGTTGAGGCCGTCCATGTTGCGGTACGTTTTCCTACCGTTCCGCCTTCTGCGCGTCCCTTTCTGTGATCTTTATGCGTCATGAGCGTGAATTTGCCTCTTCCAGCACAGCAGACTGCTATGAGCTGAGTGCATTCACTCACACGTGCCCGATGCGGGATATCTTCAGTTGCTTATCACAACTCCACGGTAAGTTCTGTTCATCTGTCGAACTTGTTCAACTTGTCACCCTCGTGCGTTCACTCAGCTTATGCTCCACGGCACTGCCGTCTCGCGCGATGTATGTGTTTGGTTGGACCCGAGTCGCGACCTGCCATGCCGCTGTACATTTCCATACTGCTCCCATTTCTGCTTGACCCGCTCCGTGACCTTGGTGCGGTCTTCTTGTGCCTACTACATAGCAGGGTACTACAACCGGAGAATGTACACTAACACGTACCTGAGATACAGTTCTGTCATACTTGCTCCAACGCTATTGTTGATCTCTTTCCACCTTGTGAGCGTTGTCTTCGTGCATCTGCACCGGATCCTTACCTGATTGTGGCATTGGGTACTCCTGAGAGTTGGAGAAAACTCATTACTAACCCGGCTTCTGCCAGCTCAGGCCAATAGTCCACGCCTCTATCTTTCCTCATATGTCGTCTTATCTATCGCCATCGTGCGTGGCTTCGTTGTCTCCATCTCGTACTTGTCTGTATGCGACGCGAGAGAGTGATATTTCATCAACAGCCCGGTACGCGACTTGCTCTGCCGCGGATAGTTCTGACGTTTGCTCTAGCCCTTTCCGTTATTGTAACTGGACTCTTCGTGCGTCAGTGCCGTAGTTTGGCACAATCGTGGCGCGTACAGTGGTCCTTATCCTGATCTGTCACTCCTGTGCATTGACTCAATGCTTCCCACAACAAACTCCATTCTGCATGTGACATATGAGAGGCCGATCTTTGTTCAACTACCCGAGACGCACTCTTACCTTTCCCATTCAATAATCAAGTTTGCTCTAACACCTCTCTCACCTTCTCCACGTCTTCTTTATGCGTCAGTACCGCATGAACTACTCAGTCGCGCAAATGGCTCTACTCTAACCCATCACCCTCGTGCGTTAACGCAATGTCTACCACAAGATCCCGCGTCCATATGCGATATGCGAACACCAACACCCGTCGACGACCCGAAGCGCGGTCCTGCCTTCCCTATCGGTGCTTGGGAGTGCCTCTCTGGTCATGTGGAGAGCTTGTCTGGCGTCGACGATCCTGACGATCTCGTCAACAGGGTTGTTGGTTGTAGTAGAAACTGTTGAATCGACTTGGAAAAGTCTACTCTAATATCAGTCACCGTTTGATGTCAGTTCCTACTGGTGACGAAACCCATCCATCGCACTTGTCCAGATGTCTTCCTTTGTGCCTCGGAGCCCGCTGTCTGAAGCACCGATTGTCGCACACTCTACTGCAGACACGAGAACACAAACAACAAACATCGCACTTGACTTCTTTGACAGTGCAAAACATTTTTCGATTCGCTAGACTCAGTACTACGATCGCCCACTCTATCTAAAGATATACACAGCACCCGAGCGATCCGCAGAAACAATCATGCCAAACGGATACTCCAGCAATGCAACCGCAGTAACAGTATCCTTATGCCCCTTGAGCAACTGATTCGCCGATTTGCGAATAACTTCATACCTAGCGACCTTTCCCTCCCTCTCTCTCTTCTTGCCTTTCGGAGCAGTACTTCCTCTTTCGCTCTCTGCATCGTTGGACACAGGTGATGATCGTCCAGGAGCAGGGCTAGAGGAGTATTTTTCTTTCTCAGAGGCACTGTCGCTGAGGGATTGTTCGGTGTAGGCGGAAATGTCGTTGCCGAATTTAGAAGCTGTGTAGGTGGCCTTGTCGTCTTTGTCGTTGATAATCATGGATGAGGAAATGCGATCGGTGTCCCAGAAGCGGATCTTCCAGTCTGGGCCTGTGGTGACCAGGAAAGGGTGGCGAGGTTCTGAGCTGTCCGGTGAAGTGTGCATGGACATGGTGAATGCTTTGACAGCGCCTGCACTGCCGCCCGAGCCCCCTCCTGATTTGTCCTTACCATTATCAGATGGGCGAGCACTGAGGTGTGGATCTGTTGCTAGGGATCCGAGGATGCGAGATGGCATGGCGCCAGACTTGTCTTCATCGACATTGAGGAGTTCGAAGTCTCTCGCTTTGAGTCCGCTTCTGCCATCGCTCTGATCAACGTGATATACTTCAAGACAGACGAGCTTCTCCAAATCCCACACGGACACGTGACTTGGAGATGTCAGACCAGCAACACAAATCTTGACTCGCTTGCTATCCTTCCTGCTAGGGTGTAATGTAAGTCGTGTGATGGGTGCTGGACGTGGCACAGTCCAAGCACGAAGTCGAAGCCGGAAGCGAAGATCCCAGATGTCGAGAACGCCGTGCGATGTGCCCACCAATAGCCATTGCCATCGTTTCGAGATGCAGAATGTTGTCGGTGTGCCGTGTTGTATCGGATTGACAAGCTCATACATCACGTCCATCGAGTAGATGTCGATGAACAGGATGCGGCAGAGGTTTGTGACTATCACGCAAACCGATTTACCGTCCATCTTTCCGTGTTCGACGCCAATGGCATACTCCTTCTGCCCAGGCTTGGTAGGTATCACCCAGCTACGCAACACCTGGAGTTTACCATAGCGTAAAGAGCCATTTGCCTCGGTCACTTCTACCTTGACGATGTCGACTGTGCCATCAGAAGCGGTCGAAATGAAGCTGTGCGTAGACTCCACAAAGCAGATACTGGTAATTGGTGCTCCAGAAGCATGTCTATGGGCTTGACGCGACCTATACGCCATATTGCGTTCGAAGCGGCTGGTGTCCCATACTCTTACTGAACCATCATCGGATCCGGTGAGGAAGAACACCTGATCTGGCGAAACGGCAATGCAATTGACTTGTGCTTCATGTTCCTCGAGAACAGCAGTCAATTGTCCTTCGGGTTTCCAATATCCTTGCGATTGTTGGTTGGGAGCATCCTTGGTTGTCACACGAGCACGAGGTCGTGTTGAGACTTTGGGGCCAAACTCGCGGTCACTACCAGGATTGGTCCCAGTATAGACTGTGTCTAGTAACTTCAGGACAGTCGGATCACCGCCATGGTAAGAGTGCGTTGCAGATATCTTAGGTCGTGCTGGCTTCAGGGTAGGAGTTGCTTGACCAGAAGGTAATGGCAGAGCAGACGCTTGGTTCGCGGGAACATCAAGTTTGCCAGTAGCAGTGATGGAATCTGTGCCTGTTTCTGCGTATGCCTTTGTCTGTTCTGTGCGTTTCATGAGGTTCATCGCGCTTGATTTTGAACGAAGAGCATGGTTGTGTCCACTTCTCACAGACATTGTCGATGCTGGAGATGTCGACAGATATGTAGGAGCATCAATACTTGCCATCTGTTTACGATGGTTGGGTACTTTACTGTTGATGGGTGTGGCATTTGATGGTCCATCTGCGCTTGATGCTTGCTGCGAGGTCGAAGGATATGGCTTGCCTCTTGCCGGATTGAAGAGATTCTTGTCCTGTTCTGCGGGCGTAGCAGCATCGCGTAGAGCCTCCTCGAGCGAAGTCTTCACATCTGGCTGTATTGTGTTGGCTGGAGGGCGGTATGTCTGGTAAGACGTCGTGTCCGCTTCGAAGAAAATGTTCTGTAACGGTACTTGTATAGCACTTAGAGAAACAATCTGGTTGAGCTGAGAGTCATTCTGCCTGCCACCTTCTTTGTCAGAGCGCATAGTGGTTCGCCAGATATAGTCTCTTAGCGCAAGAAGCTTGGGTTCATCTTCTGTGCGCATCCCTGCAACGCGAAGCTTTGCGAGCCACTGCTCATCATCTTCGTTCTTCATTGCCTTGCTCAGCACACGAGAGTCGCCATCATGGTAAAAGTCTGACAGAGTCCTGTTGCTGCCTGCTTCGAAAGCGAAGCTCTTCACTTGTTGTGCATGCTTCCAGAAGATACTCTTGTCAGCCTTTTCAGCCCAAGTCTTCGCGAGATCATATGCTGGGCGAGGGAAGGGTTTCTGAAGAGCATCGAGAAGTTCATACTCCGAAAGACCTGCTGATGGCATCTTCAACACAGGCTTTAGTAGCGGCATGATCATACTCCACACATCTGCATCAGAGAGATGTGTGGAAGATGCTTCGATGAACTGTACAGCAGCTTCACGGATCCACACATTTGGATGTAGAGTGAAGCGTGATACAATAAGGACCAGCTCCACTGTCGTCCACCGCTGGAACAGTCCAAGATGTGCCATGCTTGAGAGTGATCTTATCACTTGTTCAGTCACAGTCTCTTCAGGATCAGTCAGTGCTTGAACCATCAGCGGCAGGATAAAGTCCTCCAGACTAGGACCGCCAATGAAAGCAGCAACGCCAACTATGGTCTCGAAGAAAGCACACTTGAGCGTCCAATCCTCCTCATTCAGATATGTGTTCAAATGAGTCAGAATCAAATCGCTTGCGATGTTCTCGCCGAAGAATACGCAGAGGCTGGTGACAGAGCCTAGGAAGGCTCGCTTGACCGAAGGGTCATCGTCTTGCAGGAACAGCTTAGTCTGGGCTTCGAAATGCTGGATGAGGTCTTCGCGAGTGGTGTCATAGGTGTTCTGATACGCAGCATATGATGTAATGTCGTCTTCTGCTTCTGGGTCGGTAGAAGGCAGAGAGCCATCAGCACGCAATGCTTGCATCATGTCCAAGAACCTAGCGGCTGTCGTGGCTAATTTCGCAAGACAAGTTGCATAAGTCGCTCTGAGTGGTCCTGACTTGCGGAACATGGGGCTTGCAACGAATTTCTGGAGACGCGGCAGCAGATAGTTGGGGAAAATAAAGACGTTCATAGGTGACAACACACTGACGATGGCCAGTAGCTGGGTGATAGTCCTTAGCGCAGCCATTCGAACGCTTTCTGACTCGTCTTCTAGCAGAGCAACGGCAAAAGGAAGCACTCTGTCGAGCTTCGCTTCATCAGTCAGCCGTTCTCCTAGAGCGAGAAGGAGTTCGCAGCCTCTGATCTTGGAACTTGCACGAGCAGTCGTCCTCAAAGCCGAGATCACGACGTTGAGGAAGAGAAGGGCTCCGTTATCTTGAACACTTCCAGCACGGTCTGCCGCATCGTGTCTGTTGTTTGGTAGATCCACTTGGAGAGGGAAAAGATCAAGGCCTGAGGTGATTGGTGCTCGAGTAGACTTCTCCAGCTTCTCCACGTCGGAGAATCCAAGGAAGTACGAGATTTTGTCAAAGTCGGCATTGATACGCTCAATGCGATCATCCGAACCTCCTGAGTTTTTCGCTCCAAAGGTTACCGGCTTTCTACCAGAAGTTGGGTCGGTTATGAGATGCATGTATTGGTGCAAGAATGTGTAGAAGTAGTCTGGGAAGCACTTGCCTCGCCAGAACTGTAGATAGTCTTCGGCACTGTAACGTTTTGCCGGATCAAGTTGGATCATGTGAGCAACCATTTCTCTGATATTCTCATCTTTGATATTGTTCAGGATAGTGTGTGTCGGGTCGTAGTCTCCGCGGCGATACTTGAACAGTTGACTGAGCGTAAAGGTGGGCTTCTCGGTGAAGAGCTCAGCGATGACACATCCCACGCTGAAGATGTCCATCGGCCAGGTGACTTCATGCCAATTCTCTTTAGCCTTCTTCTCGTATTCGTCGTCCTGCGAACTTGGCTCATGTTCTCTAAGTTCTTCATCATCCACAAACCGCTCAGGGGCAACGTAACAGATGCGGCGGCCTGTAGTATCGAAGAAGATGGAGAATGTCGCAGGGTTGTTCTCAGGTAATCGACCAGGCTTGAAAGCAGTGGAAAAGTCGGTCAGGTACAGCCAATTCCATGTAGTCACAAGCATGTTCTCAGTCTTGATATCTCCATGGCAGATGTTCTTCGCATGACTCTCCCTGACCGCGCACAAGAGTTGATATGCGATCCACTTCCTCTCAACATCCTCAAGCGATGGATTGGTGCTGATTCTGTCATAGAGCGAGCTGTGGATGTATTGGCGGACGAGGTAGCCATTTGTTGCTGTTTCAATGATCCGATGGTATGGCAAAGTGTTTGGTACATCCGAGAGCTCCCTTCTCTGGAGAAACAACTTCTGAGAATAGTCCTCTAGTTTGAGGTTGGGGTACGGCTTGATAAAGACCTTAGCGATTACAAGCCCGTCTTTGTGTCTTGCGCGGATCGTCTTCATGAACCGCACAGCACCAAGACTTCTCTCAGTTTCCAAGTCGGCGAGTTCAGGGACATCGATACCAGCCGAGCCAGCAGAAACGTTGATAGAATAACCTTGACCCATGATGATGGTTGTCTACGCGCATGTTTCGCGTTCTCGGAGTCCTCGGTGTATCAGAATTGGGAGAACATGTAGGACACGAGTTTGGTTTGACAGTCAGATAGGTTAAAAGCCGTCAGGTATCATCCGGAAGCATGATCAAGAAATTGTGCGATTGCAATGTTCAATACTAATTCAGGTGTTTGGATGGTCACATGGGGTTGCAAGGCACCAAGCAAACTGAGCAAACATCCCGCCTTCACTCGAGCCAAGCCGCCCGCTCGCGAGGCGTTCAGGCACAAGCAGCAGGAACTCGCGAAATGCAGGTGATCGACATGGATTTTGTGAATCATCCGAAAATATAGCCTGCTCGTTGTGTATACAGCTGTATGAGAACATATGTGGTTAATTGTCCGCCTTGGACGGAAGGTTATCATTCTCACGGGGTACATGTAGTCACAGAATCGGATGCGCAGGGAAGATGAAGTGTTTTGAAGTATTATTTCGTTGATTCATGACCATCAGGTATTTCTACGCTGATTCGTATATATGCATTGAAGCATTCGCAATGCTTCTCATATCAAATGAGGTATTTGCGTTTTGGGGTCGAAATGTGTTTTCAAAAAAGAAAAGGAATCATCGCTGGTATCTTGAAAGTGCTGGCTCGGAAGAGGAGAGGAAGCATTTAGTTGGAGGGACCGAAAGAGCCCTTCTTGGCGAGCTCGGCAGCCTCCTCCTCGGCGATCTGCTGGTCGATCTTGGCTCCCTTGCTGGGCTCGTTGCCGTGCGATCTGGCCTGTATGGTGTGTAAGTATGTTGCCGTGTGATGATGGATGTTGTCTTGAACGTACGGGAAGAGTAGCATCCTTCTCGATCTGCTGGGCCTGGAGGGACTTCTCCTCACCCTCCTTCTCGCGCTTCTCCTCACGCTCGAGCTTGTTGGCGATGGTGCGCTCGTCCTCTGATATAGTGTTAGTGAATGTGTACAAGGCATGTCGACGAGGATTTGATCTTACTGGGGTCGTTGGCCTGGTGAGAGTGCTCCTTGCCCTCGTGGAAGCGAGCCTCCTGCTTGGCCTCGTTGATCTCAGAGTCCTTGTAGGTTCTCTGGTCCTGAGCCTCGTAGACAGCAGAGTTACCGACGTTGGAAGTTCCAGACATTGTGATTGATTTGTGGTGGGGTGGAGGGGTTGGTGGGGTGAAGTTGTTGGTGAATTGATGGAGTTGTGAGGTGTAGAAGTGTGATGTAGGAGGGAAAAGAAACGTGAAAGAGTGTTTTGCAGAGGTTAAATGTGTCTTCAGAGCTCCTGCAGGAAACCACGACGTCACTGCCTGCTTGACATCATCAGAATCTTCTCCAAGACTGGCAGGTGTGGGGTTGGTTGGAGCTTTGGGCAGCTACAAAATCCACTTTCTTTGCTGTGACACACACGCGATCGAAACTCGGAAACTGTCTGTGTTTGTTGAGCAGCACTCCGTCATGGGAGCGCCTTGTGAAATTGATATTTTTCCCATGCCTTGCTACATCTTATGACGAGACAACTCGAGTGTCCTTTGGGAATCATCCATCTAAACGCCGGCCAGCTTTTTTCATGCATGCATTTCGGTTCCAGTAAAATCATCAGTAAAAACGCCAAACAAGCCCAATCCCCCCGCTCGATTGCACAGAAATTCTAGTTGTATCGTGCGCTTCGCTTTCCCCCGATTGCTTCGGCCCTACTCCATCTCGATCGTGCCTGGTGGCTTGCTGGTCACTATTTGGCCGTTAGTAAATTCATGTCCAGAAGTTTCTGATGTGATGTTGGTTGTTATGGTGACTTACCCTCGTACAGCACGCGACACACACCGTCGACCTCGTTGACAATACGAGTGCTGACCTTGCTCAAGAACTTTGTGGGGAAGTCGAAAACGTCGGCAGTCATGAAGTCGGTGGTCTCTACGGCTCTCAAAGCGATGACTTGAGCGTGGACTCTCTTGTCGCCCATGACACCGACAGCCTTCACAGGCAGAAGAGCGGCATAAGCCTGACTGATCTGCTTGTAGTAGCCGGCCTTCTTGATCTCATCAATGAAGATGAAATCAGCCTGCTGGGCAATGCGGACCTGGTCGCGAGTGACCTCTCCAATAATACGGATAGCAAGACCTGGGCCGGGGAAGGGGTGTCTCCAGACAAGGTCCTCCGGAATGCCGAGTTGGGTACCAAGAGCGCGGACCTCGTCCTTGAAGAGCTCTCTAAGAGGCTCAATGAGCTTCAGGTGCATGCCCTCGAGCAGACCACCAACGTTGTGGTGAGTCTTGATGGTGGCGCTGGGGCCCTTGAACGAGATACTCTCGATAACGTCGGGGTAGAGAGTACCCTGGAGGAGCCACTCGATCTCGCCCTCGTTGGCAGAGCCCTTGGCAGCAGCAGCAATCTCCTTTGCCTTCTCCTGGAAGATCTCGATGAAAGTGTTTCCGATAATCTTGCGCTTCTTCTCGGGGTCGTCCTTGACACCTGCGAGCAGGTCAAGGAAGCGGTCGCTGGCGTCAATGACGGTAAGGTTGATGCCGAGTCCAGCAGTAAGAGTCTCCTTGACCTGCTTGGCCTCGTTCAGGCGCAGAACACCGTTGTCGACCATGATGGCGTGGAATCTGTCGCCAATGGCCTCGTGCATGAGCTTGGCGGCGACAGTCGAGTCGACACCACCGCTGACAGCACCAATGACTTGTCCCTTAGGGCCAACGAGGGCTCTAATTCTGTCAATCTCCTTGCCGACGAAAGCGTCCATGGTCCAATCTTGCTTGGCACCGCAAATGTTGGCGGCGAAGTTCTTGATGAGCGGCGTGCCCTTCTTGGTGTGGGTGACTTCGGGGTGGAATTGGATACCGAACCACTCCTTCTCCTCGTGGGCAATACCGGCGAAAGGTGCGTTCTCGGAAGCGGCAACGGTGACGAAACCGGCGGGACGCTGAGAGAGCTTGTCACCGTGGGACATCCAGACGTCCATGTCCTCCTCGAGAC
>Ga0268251_10000533_pt1 | contig 11944 bp, 9 predicted proteins | sample AgamicAsMae_FD_200527 | JGI IMG/M metagenome (GOLD analysis project Ga0268251, IMG submission 200527) | Agave microbial communities from Guanajuato, Mexico - As.Ma.e (v2) (version 2) | ecosystem: Host-associated > Plants > Phyllosphere > Phylloplane/Leaf | place: Guanajuato, Mexico | collected...
CATCGGACGCAGCATTGAAGACACCAGATATGTAGACCAACGGCATGATCCCTTCGTTGGAAATACATTTTCCTTTGAATGCATTCATGAGCAGATCGCGTGGACTTCCACATCGAAAGGTGACGAGAAAAATGAAGACGATGCTGTAAAGTGTGTAGATTCCGGTCGAGATGTAGATGAGGCGTCGTTGCCATTGCACGACCACGATCCGGAGGAAGAAGATTGCCAGACTAATCTTGAAGAGAATGGTGGTGAGGATGTAGAGAGCGTTGTATATAACGACATACTATAACAAGTTAGTATGAAGGGTACTAGTCAGGGTTTGGTATAAACATACCTCCAATGCCTTCGTCAACACTACCCATATCTCTTCCAGATTTGCCGTCATGTAGGCTGCTTCTACCTCAGGACTGCGGCAGTACCTAGCAACGACCAACAAGCAGGCGCAAAACGAAGAGAATGTGATCTGCATATCGTCAGCTCAGGTTCTGACGTGATGCCTTCGAAACCTACCGATGCCATGAGGAGTATCATATCATCCCAGCCGAATGCCCTGATCATAAAGCAACGAACATACACACGGGTAGCAACTGATACCCAGACCAGTACAAGGAAGGTGACGCCAAATCCAGTCATGAGGTGTGCCTTTGGCTGTAGCTCCAGCACATTGGGCAGGAGTGATACATCGAAAGTGTCTGCCATGACACTATACACATCCAGCGACAGGCGCAGGACAGAGGTTGGAGAGATGGTGTAGTGACGGGATCGAGCAGGTATATACTTACCAGATTCCAGGTCTATGGGTCCGCCATGCCGAAGCCACTCGCAATATTGTATGAGGGACACTAGCGAATACTGGCGGACATGAGCGAATGAGATGGTGAACCCTCACGATGGCGAGGACCGAGCGGCAGCTAAGGTGCATCACGAGCATCGCTACCATGCAATGGTGATTGTTCAGCTACCGGGGTTCTCTTCCTGAGTGTGGAGAAGACGAGGCTCGTATGTATCGCACCGGTGCTCGGTTCGCAGCCTGGACTTTCTGCGTTGCGTAAGGCACAAGATATATTATGCTACAGTATCGATCGCAATGCCGAAGCAGATCTGAACCACGATAGAGCATGGCGGCTCAAAAAGGCAGGAAATCTATGGAGAGATGAAACAGACCAGATCAGACGGCAGTGGATTTCATGTGCCGAGAGGATGGATCCGGAGGTGTGAAGTTCCTGGTGTCCGAAAAGGCTCGTCCTCTGACAGCGGTTCGCACAGGTGTTCAACGGCTCGCTGAACTAAGGTTTGATAGAAGTCGTGGAAGACGCCACCAGAACGATCAGACGAGCACATATGACCTTTGCACAGCAGAGTATGTAATGGTGGTAGTTAGCACTTTGCTTGTTCAGCTGAATTCAAATACTATCTCAGCTGTTCGGGAAAGCCCTGCTGCTTAGATTAGATGAGGGGACGGCAAGAAGTTTGTGATAAGCGAAGGCGAGGCAGAGCTGCATGGCGAAGTCTGGTACAGGCTATTTGTGCCGCACTGGCGTACTCGTAGTATGCATAGCAGTCGAAGATTACGGTGAACGAGTTCGTGGACGATGGACATGAATAAGGGCATAGAATTGTGATGGAGCGGTGTAATGTAGTGTGACCGATCAAGGCGTGGTGGTATTGGGATGAAACCCAGACGAAGAGGACGACGGACCGGCAGGTGATCAGTCCTTGTCTACTTCAAGTAAGATGTTGAACATGGGTAAAAATCTTGTCTCTTCCTTTTCTTTGTCAATCGAAGAGATCTTGGTTAACACCCATGGGACGGCAATCTCCCAGCAAGCCTCTTCGACGGCAGAAGCAGTACGGAGCAGAGCATAAGGGATCAGGGCAGGGCAAGCTCGACACGCGAGCAGTGGAAGAATTGGTGGAAGGCGTTCTCGAGCACTTGGCGTTTGTGTTTCAGAAGCGACGCCGATCTTGAGCCTCGGCATTGACGGCATCTTCGCAAACGTCTGAGAGAAAGCGAAAGCGAGCGATCATGTATTTGAAGACACAGCACCCTTGGAAATTGACTACATGGCCTGCTCTGCAAGACACTGTGTTTCGAGTGCGATGAGATGAACTCTCTCACCGACCTATGCGGACTGTGCATGAGTCAGTTGAGTCACACATGGGTCCAATGCTATGATATGGAAAGCTCCTTCGGCTGCGATCAATCTCTATTCTTGTCGCTCAGTCGACTAGCCATGCATCGCATGCATGAACCATCACAGATGACGAGTTCTGGAGAGAATAAATATGACAGGTAAGGTGATGAAGTGATGAGTTTGCAGGCAGCTACTGCAATGCAAACGAGCAACCAACTGCGAGTTGCCGCTATGTGCGGACGATTCAAGAAAATGTCAAACGAAAAACCACCAACACTCGACGACGGTGCTGCAAGTTTTGCGTCGCCTGTCAACTGAGCTGTTTCCGTTGCATCGAGAACAGACGGAGCCTCGAAAAGTCACTCCATCGCAACAGCAGCAAGCTCTCACAACTCGGAGTGTACACGGTCTTTGTTTACGTACTCGCATGCACCATGCCTACTAAATACGACACGACGCCGCCCTGGGGCAAGAAACGCAAACGTGAGCCCTCAATCTCTGACAGCTCGACGAACCGATCAACTTCGCCTCCACCAGTGGACGAAGAAGACACCAAGTGCCTTCAGGCCGCGAGGCATGATGCTCGCCGACGACCAACTCCTTGGGCAAAGTACAGTGATCCTCTTAGTCCGACTTCACTGGCTCCCCCGTCGGAAATGGACCCAGCTGGCGACGACGATGACCTGCAACAAGCTGCCAAAGACATGTTTGACTGGACTCAGTCAGACCGCCCCGCCGAAGAGTCACTCGCTCATATGGAACGCATCGTCAACCTCTGCCAGGACGAAGCATCATGGTCCGGTGACAAGAGGTGGAACAAAGTTGTAGCAGCATACAAATCTTGCGGGGCTACACCAGACGCCGTTCATGATCTGAAAGATGCCCGCGAACCCTTTTGGTCCCAGTCTCGTGTCAGGCATGCCTCCGCCAGTCTTGCCACGCCCAAAGCTTTGGCTGACTCAATCCGCACGATGCTCGCTGAGAGCCAGAGACTACACGGGCATTACCTCGACAGAGAGGCCAAGCATCAATTGATCAAGGCTGTCGAGAAGGTGTTTCCTCGCACTCGACCCAAGATTCTGGTTCTGGAAGACAGCCCGAAGCAACATATTTCCAAATCTGCAAGACAGAATCAAGTATCCGTTGCGCCGGTCGCCCAGATGACCAAGATTTATCACCCTTCGCCTCAACAAGCCGTCCCAACTGCTCCCAAACAAGCTCCGTCGGCACCATCAGACTCCTCACGACCCCCAGATTGGGCACTGGGCTCAAAGAACGATCCGAAGCCACGAGCTGACAGTCTCGCCGGTTCACTGAACTCTAGAAAGTCCTCTGCCGCTGCCTTGATAATATCGAGTCCGCCGCAATCTTCTCTCGAGTCGCCAGCACTGATTACCGACTCTTCCGAAGTCGTCAGACCCAAACGTCCGAGTCGTTTCGCCCCTGCAGCTACTGAGTCCTTCAGCAATCGCGCCCAGCACACCGTTCCGCCGGCTTCTCTGAAACCGGCCGTACTCCCAATTCAGTTCAAGATCGCCACTGGCTCGAATGAGGCATCTCTGAAACGTCCTCGAATAGAAACCGATGTTGACTCCCCTCGTAAACACCCCGAAGACGTCTTTTCCACCCCGTCATCACCTGAACGCCGCAGATCATCAGCTCTCGCTACCAAGATTCAGCCCCCAACCGGTCCGCGTAGTCTGCCCCGGTTCCTGGCCAAAATCATCCCTAAGGAGCCTCTCGAAAACAGAGCAAAGCAAAAACAAGAGATCCTCCAAGCTTGTGATTATAACAAGATCCCTGCTCAAGATGCCACTTCCTGCCCTGCCGATCATCGCACATGGATACTGCATTTCAAAGATTCGATAGACTTGCAATCTTCTCTTGGAAAGATGGTCTGCTTGCGCGACATCAGCACGCCCGTGCTCACATATGCGCCCAATCAGTTTTTCCAGGTCTTTGGCATTGCTGAAAGCCCCTCCTTTCTTACGTCGCAAGTTGAAACAGACATCATCAAGACGATTGCTCGCACACTGCACCCTGTAAAGTTCATCATGCACAGGCAGAAGAGTCAGCAAAGAAAAGCCATATGCACTCAGAAATGGATAGTAGTTTTTGAGGAGCCCATGAACCGTGAAAACTTCACTCTGGACATGAAGGTGGGTGGGCGCCACGAGATGTTCGAGTTCTTCGGACTGGACTGCTCGGAAGAGGTCAGGCAATGTTGGGTCTGCTCAGGGAGTGGCCATGTCGCTCCCTCTTGTGTACATCACACAGAGTGGGTCAAGCCTGCGTACAGCGATAACCATTACCTTTGGAGGATGCCGCAGCTAAAGTGAGCTGCTTTTGACAGCACAAGATAGTCCTTCTGGCCATAGCTATGCATAACACAACAACACAAAAAAGAACCATTCGACTCTGGATTTGCCAAAGTCTATACACTCAAGTCTCCCATTACAATAGTGTAAACAAGTGTTTATCTCACAACGGCGTGATTATTTTCTAGATTGCATCCTGCAGCTTAGTAAAGGGTTTGAGATGTGCCTCACCAATCTAGATCGGTATCCTTCCGACACCGTGATTGTATCTCTCATGGTGTCGTAAATGTTTTCGTCTTCTGGCACGGTCCGAAAGGCAAACTCATCCTTACCTTCTGGGAATTTTGCAGACGCCGGCAAATACATTTGGTGGATGGAGCCCATGATGTGATCTAAGTAGGAGCAGTACATGATTGGAACATAAGAATGAGACCTTGGCTGTGGTCATGGCAATGCTCTATATGTTCACAATGTCTGTGGTGCCACGCAACAAAGAAAAGAACTGGAAGAAGAATGTCATACAATGGTATGCCATTTTGCTGACGAAGATGAGGAAGCATGACACAAGAAAAGTGTGTTCATAGAGGCTCGTGGAGAGAGCCACCCACCGTCCTTTGTGCTCCCAAAGCAGTATATAAGCGATAAGTTGCACTTGAATCCCGCACTCAAAGCTGGCTATCCCCAGGAGCTTGGTACTCCCCAGGGTCATGCAATAATCTATCGTCGGATATCTGTATTGGGAAGCTGAGGTATAGAGTCCCGTCCATCCAAGTCGAGCATGGGACTGACGACTGATCTGAGAGTTTTTCGAGTAATAACAAAGTCTCACATGTGGCATGCTCTGCCGAATCGTTACAGAAATGCAATGCCATGAAAGCATTTCTGTAATATACTGATGGTATGTTGACGTTCGCGCCATATTCAAGCAGAAGCTTGACGATGTTTGTCATGCCGCGGGACAGAGCTGTATGCAGAGGCAGGTCACGTTGTAGTGAATATTGATTGGGATCAGCACCATGTTGGAGAAGTAGCAGCATGATGGCCTCACAGGTAGAATGTGATCTCTCGAGAGCGGCTTGGAGGGGAGTCCCCTCATTGGCATCTGCACCGTGCTCAAGCAGTATCCGCACCACGGCCTCATGCCCATTGCATGAAGCTAGCCAGAGTGGGCCTGGCTGAATTCCACTAAGTAGATTATCACTCGCATGGTGTAAGGGCAATGGTTGGACCACGAGATCGTGTCCGCGACGAGAAGCCTGCTCGGGTGCATTCCCATTCAAGTCCGACGCGTTGACATCTGCGCCGTTCCCAATCAGCCACCGTACAATGGTCTCATGACCAAACTGTGAAGCCATACAAAGCGCAAGTGACTGACTTGCATTAAATGTATGTTTACTCGCATCGTGTCCGAGCAACAGCCGCACGACAGCCTCGTGTCCTTCAAAGAGTGCGGTTTGGAGCACTGTAGCACCATTATTGTCCGCAGCATCAATGTTTGCGCCATTCTCGAGTAGTATACGGACAACCGTCTCGTAACCGCGACCAGAAGCAATATGAAGTCCAGTACGACGAGTAGAGTCTGACGTGTTAACGTTTGCGCCATTCTCGAGTAGCAGTCGGACAATCGTCTCGTAGCCGCGACCAGAAGCAATGTAGAGCCCAGTACGACCAGCGGAGTCTGACATGTTGACATCTGCGCCTCTGTCCAGTAGCATTCGGACAATCGTCTCGTTGCCGTTGTCAGAAGCAGCGTGAAGTACAGTATAACCATCACTGTCTGACATGTTGACATCTGCGCCCCTATCTAGCAGCATTCGGATGGTGTTCTCTTGGCCGAATCGTATAGCTTTGAAAAGCAAAGATTTACAGGCGCCACCAAGCACAGTAAGATCTGCAATGCCGTCAAGCATTATACATACGAGATCGCCCTTGCTCTCACTTATAGCTAGCTCCAATGCGAGATTAAGACCACGCTCATGGCCAAGACCAATGGCCCTGAACTTGATCAACAACTTGAAGATTTCGTTGTCTGTACGCCTGACAGCAAAATTGACGATGTCCGAATTCAACCCCGTAATGGGAATGTTTGCTGCCAGAGCCTCGCGATTAAGCAAAAGTAGCTTGACTATTGAAGTCTGCCCTTTCATTACAGCCTTTCTAAGCAGAGCTCCAAAAATTCTGAAACTCGAGTCATCGGTCGTTGAAGACATCGCACCATTCTCTAACAGCATTTCGATGGCAGGTACGTTGGAATTATCAACAGCTGCGAAGAGAGCGTGCCTGTACTTCTTGCCAGCCTTGTTAGGGTCGGCTTTGTGCTCAAGAAGTAGTCTCAGCATCTCGTTGTTGTCTACAACTGCGGCTGCCATGATTGGGAAATCGTACCGTCCACCCTGGGCATTGACTGACCGACTTTGGCGAACTTCGACTCGAAAGAGATGCAAGAAGTTCATCTCCGTGAGAATGTACAGCAGACTTGTTTCAGTACCGTAGTGACGTATCTTGTGCTTCTCGGCATGGTCGTGCAAGATTGTCCATCTTCCAAGTGGAAAGTCCTTCAAGAACAGTTCTTGCGGTATGCCATGGCTAGCAGCAAGCTCGGCATGCTTGAAGACGTAACGGATCGAGTAATCGAAGAATGGAAACAATTTCGCGACCTCGTCAGAAGATCCCAAAGGGTAGTTTGTTGTGACGGCGGAAAAATAGCGCTGACATTGTTCTTTAGAGGAGTCATGTATGAGTCCAGCCGAAGTACAGTCTATGCCCAGTTGAAGCATTGCCAATCCATTTTCCTCTAGAAGGAAATCTCTCACAGATTCGTGAATGAATTGAACAGTCGGCGTTTTACTTCTCGTTGGTTCAGCAAGTCCCTTGGACGAGCTTAAGATGAATCTGCTGATGTCTCCTGGTGCAATATCGTCAGAGTTCCACGCTGTTACTGGATCTGTTTCTGAAGCAGACAATATCGCAGAGTATAGTTCCACAGGACTCAGTGGGCGTTCCGCGTATAGGATCCATCTTAAGCAGAGCATCAGATACTCCATGTTTTGAGAGTCCCTGCCCAGAATATCGCGGAACAATTCATTGAGGTCTTCGGGGGTGTCTTTCAGACATTTGCCGAGAGCGTGCACCTGGCCATGATCGTATGCTTTCTGGAGTATCGGGATAACAAGTACAACCCACAAGAAGATGCCTTGTGACTTCTTCTGAACATCGATCTTTATCTGTTCGACGCGTTTGTTGCGCCCGACCTTGAGCTTCGAATTCACGTATTTTGTGATGTCATCAGAATGACCTTGTTGGACTTCAAGAGTCAGCTCGACACCTTTGTCAATTGTGACATGCGGATAATGTCGGCTGGAGAAGCACACGAGCAATCGAATTTTGTTCTCGACTGCACGCTCTCCTAGCTCCTCAAAAAAATTGACCATTTCTCGCACGTGATCCTCGTTGTTCTCACACTCATCAAGCGCATCAACAAAACAAGTTAAAGGTTGGTCCTCGAGTTTCTCAATAGCTTGACGGAAAAGTGACTGGAGGATCTCAGTGGTCCTGGAGTCGGGAGAGAGTTCTTGCAAATAAGAAGCTTCAGTTGTGTCAAGAACTGTCTGGAGTCTCGGGATTTTGGTGAGCAACTGAAACAAGAGAGAGCGGTACAGCCCACGTGTAGACTTCTCCAAATGCTCGCCCCTAGCATTGAAGAAATAGGAGATGGCTATTGGACCTTTTACATCATTCTTGGCTTTCGTGTATGCAAACTTCATGATTGTCGATTTACCAGCCCCAGGCTTTCCTTTGATCCACAAGAAACCATGATGATCCAGAAGCTTTTCCTCGTCTTGCCAGTCCCTATACTCAAGTTTGCTCAACAACCACTCGCACGTGGCAGCATGGGCGGTCTTGATCGTTGCGTGACGAGTATCGAGCTGCTCGAAATTCAAGGCATCTAACAGGACCTGCCGTGAACCTGGGCCAATAAGTCCTGAATCAAGTGGTGAGTTAGAGCTCGTTTCGTCTGTCCTGGGCAGGACACATACTGGACTTTGCCTTCCCGAAAGCGATTGTCGACGAACTCTGCTCGATGGCCCGGCATAATCTTGGTCATCGAACGAAAGCGGCCTTTTCCTTGATGGACCCACTGTCATAGTCGAGTCGTGCAATTGCGAAGTCCAATGACCAAGAAATGCTTTTGCAGCGGAGGCCGCTGTTGCTGCAGCATAATCTTGCCATCTTTTATTCTTATGGCTGTCAGCGTAGTCGCAAACGCCTTTGATGATGACACATGGCAGGTCTTCCCATATACCGGCTCCTTCCATCTCAAACCCGATCACGCCGTTCTCACGAGCGATAATGTCGCGATGTTCGCCAGACTTCATAACAGTGGTTGCGCCAATTGTGCCTATATGTAGAAGAGGCGTAGGAACACTTGAAGCGAGGCGCGTGCGACGACTTGGATTTTCCGGCGAGTCAGCATCACAACCAAGCACCTCACAGCTCGACTCCAGTGCCTCCCTACACACAGGGTCGGTATTTGATCGAGACAAGACACAAGGGCATTCTCGTGTTGGAGTGCCTTTTCGATGCATGTGCCGGTATGAAGCTGCAAACAGTCTATCATGCTCGACCCCTGGATAACGCGCCGTGTCACTCTTCTTACTTAGCTCTGCCAGATTTTGCTGTATCTCGTCTTCCAGTTCTTGCCGGATCATCGGGATCTCAAGCTTGCTGAGGAGTCCTCTGATTTCGGGGCTTGGTCTTCCGAGCATGTGCTTGACGCCCTTTCTTGCTTGAACACCGTCTGAATACTGTCTTCCAGTGTAGAACTCGACAATCGAGTCAGAAATGATGACATCCCCGAGGACGATGGGTCTTTCAAGAGGAGCACCACCACACACGCCGACGACGAGAGCCAGTCTGATCTCCTTGAAGCTCAGCCGCACATTGGATGCGACCCTGGTTGCGCTGTACACGCCCATGCCAGGCATATGGACTAGAACGATATCGTGTCGGCCGATGCGCCCGGTCGAGTAGGCGTTGATATCCCCCTCTTGCTTGCCATATCTGCTGCCATCCTTGTCGTAGCGTTGGTCGAACAGGCTCAGGACAGCGGCGGCCTCCAGGGGCAGAGCACAGATGATAGCGACCCGAAAGTCATCTCGCGATCCAGGACCCATTGAGACTCGAAGCATCAGATGGAAAGTTGATGGCGACTCTGTCGTCAAGTTAGAGTGGTGCGCAATACTGGAAGACACGAGTCTTCACCCTTGATCGTGCTCAAGGCGCAGCCGGGTCAGCACTCTGCATCAGCCTCGACAAACAATCACGCGCCATCCTATGAGGCTTGCATACTGCATGATTGCCGATGCATGATGACTGATCAACGAGCATGGAGTCTTCCAACAAATGTTGAGGTCACAGCGATGCAAATGTTGTATTTATTGAAGCCTGACCGAACTTCAGAACATGCTTTCTCGCGTCTCTGGTGTCAGTCAACAAACAGGCATGTCTGGCGTGACGACGATTGTCTGATGCATGTCACTGCCCCTCTCCGCGGAATTGCGACCGATCTGGGCTCCGAAGATCAACCATACGTAGGATCTCCAATCGCTCCTGCCTTGCTCAGGCAATGCAATGCACCGGGCAGTCATCTAACCCTTATTCATGTAGAATCTTTACACGTCACTGGCGATGATAGCACGAATTTTCACGCTGGCAAGGGGTTGTGCGTGTCTCTACCTCGTTGAGAGCCGCGCAAGCCAAGTCTCAACCACCTCCGTACACGCACGTCCAATAGACGTCAATCTTTGAAAGAGCTGAAAAGGCAATTCAACATTTACAAATATTGAAGCGCCAATACGAAAGCAAGCTAGATATAACAAGCAACACGTGCGAGAAAAGCGCCAGATTCAGTCAGCGATTAAGCTACGGACAACCTGCGGGCTCCGCGGGCGCGTTCTCATCGTGTGTCGACTTATTACATCCCGACTCCCAATCTGCAATCAAAATATATATTCTGACTCCGTACTGCCCGGAAAGAGGCTGTTGACCCCAATCATGAGGTACACCATTCTCTTCCAAGCAATATTCGCCACAGCCGCCCAATCTGCTGCAACCTCAGGATGTCGCAAGCCTCTTCCTGGCTCAATAGAGCGTGGAGGTGCTCGCAACACCAATTCGCTAGAATTCGTCACTTCAAATGGAACCGTCCGTGAATACGGTTTGCACATCCCGACATCCTACGACGACAACACACCAAATCCTCTTGCTTTTTCATTTCACGGCCGAACACGAACTTGGCAGGAACAAGAAGAAATATCTGGAATGTCTAACGAAACCATGAATCCGAATTATCTGGTGGTTTACCCGCAGGGTATCAATGAGCAATGGCAAGGCGATCCGGAAGCCATGGGCTACGACGATGTCGACTTTACTCTCGAGCTTCTGGCCAATCTCTCCAGCGTCTACTGCTTGGACACCAACAAAATCTACGCCGCGGGCAAGTCGAATGGCGGTGCGTTTGCTGCAAATGTTCTGGCCTGTCATTCCAAAGCTTCTGGTGTCTTTGCGGCCTTCGGAGGCATCTCTGGAGCGTATTATCAGGGTGATAGCGAGGATGATTGCAATGCTGCGACAGTACCTATCCCTTGCAACGCCAGCAGATCTCCCATACCGGTATTCACGACCCACGGCGATGCCGATGAAACCATTCCTTACGATGGTGGACCTCGCCGCGACCGTTGTCTCCCTAATCTGCCTCATTTCATGACCGAGTGGTCTGAACGCAACGGACTTGGTGCTTCAAACGCGACGTCTTCGCTCTACCACAAAGATGTGGTTCGATACTACTACGGCAACAACAAATATTCAGACGTCAACGTGCACTACAGAGTACATGGTCTCGGTCACTATTGGCCTTCTCTTGCCAATGGGAGCTCCGTTGATGCGACACCCCTTCTTCTGAACTTCTGGGACAAGTGGACTCTAGATGCAGTGAATGCGACTCCTTCAGCGACGAGTTCTTCATCAACAACGTCGCCAGCGTCTACCACATCTTCCATCAGTTCCGCTTCGGCATCAAGTGCTGGAAATATCATGCAAGTCAGTGCCCAACAGTGGGCTATTGGTGGTCTTGGAGTTTTTAGCTGGCTACTGTTTGCTTAGTCGTTTCATTATGGCGATAGAGTATGTTATTCTTTCTGATAGAGGCCTTCTTCTAAAGACGCTCAAGTTGATTTTAGCCTGCTCTGCCTACATGCCGATATGTGTTTTGATGTACATATAGATGGAAAATCTCGAACACTGCAACCAAAACTTATACCCGCGCAACAAACTGATTGTCTCTGAGATCTAGTATCGCGTGATGTTGATAGTGGAAGAGGACAAAAAGCAAAACATACAGCAGCAGGGATTCCCACGTGGTCACCCACCGTAGTACTAATCTGCCGTTCAACTGCTTATGTATGGCAGAGCGGACGGGATGCCCAGTTT
>Ga0268251_10000534_pt1 | contig 11925 bp, 10 predicted proteins | sample AgamicAsMae_FD_200527 | JGI IMG/M metagenome (GOLD analysis project Ga0268251, IMG submission 200527) | Agave microbial communities from Guanajuato, Mexico - As.Ma.e (v2) (version 2) | ecosystem: Host-associated > Plants > Phyllosphere > Phylloplane/Leaf | place: Guanajuato, Mexico | collected...
TTGCAAAAGATGAAAACATGTAGGATATTACATATAGTCTCTTCTAAAGAAGGGTAAGTATGTTTTAAGACCTCTACTTATTCCTAGTACAGTCGGAAAGCTCTTACTAAGCTATAGCGATGGCTTCCCTAAGCCCGATCGCTACATATAAAACATATCTCTTCCTTTTACGAGGAGCTATACCGTCTAGAATGCGAACGACTAGATAGAAACAACACATTATTAACCACTTTCAAAAAGTCTATGCCCTTTCTATCCTAAAACAGACTGCATTAAACCTTACACTTTTCGTAGTTAGTAGAGAACATATTAACATATTAGGTATTATTGTCTTCGCGAACTCAGCATAGTTAGAGAGATATAAACAGCGAGTGTAAGCAAGCTCTTAGATCCTTTTTAACTACCCTTTCCTACGCGATGTTGTCCGAAGTCAAATTCAATGTATCGAGCTTACCGTGACTGCAGCTTTGACATACGGACAAGGCAAGGTGTTGCTTAATTGCCTACATTACCCTATAGTCTGCCTAATGAAAGGCTTTTTCTGGAGGTATGCATAAGCAGGAACAGACTTGGGTATACGTATCTATTGTATTCTCGAAGAATTTTCTGACACATGAAGCGATACATTTCTATCCTAGATACATACATGAAGCCTTTCTCTATTGGTCGGTCTTTAATGCGCCCTATTTCATGTGGTGGCAGCGTTTGCTACACAGTACGCATCGCAACCGCGAATCGAGTTCTGTTTGAAGTTGCGAAACTCATCGAATTTGAACATGCTTCTGAATACAATACCTTTGGAGAACCGGAGGACCTTCACGGATCTTATCAATGTGTATGTCGTTGATGTTGGTGTTCGCTCAAAAGGAAAAAGGGCTTTTGTGAGATGGCCACGTCATCACGAATGCCAGCCAACACCTCTTGCCCTTGAGCCTATCGATGCTGCGTTCAGCTATGCGCTGCATAGAAACCCATTCCACCGTCTTCAGCATAGCTAGGGCAAAGCACACAGTCTTCAGTCACTAGAGCTTACAACAAATCTTACGGTATGCCTCTTGCGCAACACGCAATACAATCCCAATGTGCGTGCCCTGCGATCTGTGGATCAGATGCAGCACTGACTTATCACATCAGTGTAGATCTTAATGAACGTGTTCATCCTACGGATTCCTGCCACCTGCCATGACATGTTCGCGTCCGCTCGTTCGTAGACTGTAAGCTGTAGCGTGCCGGATTGTCCATTACACTGATCGATTACAGCGAGATCTGCATGATAGTCGAAGCGTGCTTCGAATCTCTCCCGCTCCCGACCGTCTGGTAATGCAGCTTGCCATTGTATGACCGAGAAGTGTTGTTCGAAGCGAAGAGCAGGACATGAGACGGTCAATGTTATGGAGTGAGTCCGAGCGGTATGCCTGAATCAGTACGGCCAAGCCAAGTGTTCGTGTGGGGACTATGATGGAAGTGTCGTTCATGCTCCGCCCTTTCCAAGATCGTCCAATAATCTTAGCTCCTCCTTGTATGACCTACATTGGTCCAGGAATCGTCATTGCTTTCGCGTCTTTCCTCGGTTTTCGGTGTTCGGTGTGATCCAGCGCTGTGGACTTCTACTGATCTGGTGATGTTCATCCCGCAATGCCATAGTGGTCTTACGATCCTTGCCGACCTAGTACGTGTTGTCTCGCTACCCGTCATCAGATAGCCGCGGTCGATTTCACAGTTCCAGACACTTCGTATCGGACCGCAGAGCAGTAGTAGTGTCGGCGAGATATACCAGAAGTAGCCAGTGCTCAAGTGTTGGCAGAGAGATTGGTGATGGTGAAGAGACCCCTCTGTTACGTGCGTAGAGGTTCTAGTCCGTGACTTTCCGGGGGAGAAAGGGGAAGATATTGTTCCCACATGGGATCCTATAATCGAGAAATTGGATCCTAACATCAATTGTCCGTTGTCGTTGTGAAAAGGTTAGTCGATCCGGCATCGGCAGCCCTCGCGGCTAAATCGTATTTGAAAGACAACGTCAAAAACATGCAGTCGTAAGCGCGCGCCTGATCAAAAGAGGCCAGACAGAAACGGCGTTGCTGCTCGATGCGAAAGGGCAGGAAAACGGCGTCGGTCGAGAGAACGCCCCAAAAGCCACGATGAACGCCTCTTAGTTGAGGAGGTCGAGCCGGGAAGAAGCCACCCAACGGTATGCCCGTTACCTCGCCCTCACCAACCCTTTGCGGAAAATGGTCGACCTCGATTGTGCTTTTAGGGAACAAACTGTCATGACTCGACACGATATGACTCCGTATGTCTAATGGCAATTCGATGGATATGCGTTGGAAAGTTCAGGGTCAAAGGCGACAGAACTCAAATCCTTTTCACAACGTTGTAAACAGGAGACGCGATGCATGCCGACATCAGCCGAGGACGCATCAAGAACACGCGAAGACATCATCATGAGTTGATAAATCTGGCTCGGCATGATTCAATACCGTATGCCGGCACTTTAACCAGCGAACGGGCACGACGGCTGGTTCTCGGCGGTCCGACGTTGTTGGTCCTCCGGCGACTGCGGCGAGACAGGGGAGCCAGGGGAGCCAATTGTTGGCCATGGAGTCAGCAAGGCACCGAACGCGGTCGACGCGACGATAGCGATAGCCCTCTTCTGGCTGGCGGGTATTCTTTCTCTCACCGAAAGGGAGAGTTACGGGACACGGTTTGTTGGTGTCAACCCTACGGATTGTGGCCGAAGTGTACTCCGGAACATGGAGGCGGAAGCTTTAGGTCAAGGTATTTGAGATAAATGGTCATCATCATAGCGCGAGGTCAGCGGCGACGACAGTGTACCTTGTTGACTCAACTATGATGGAGTTGGCGCAAAGCTCGTTGGGACAATCGGTCGCCACGGTGTTGCGACATCCAATGCGAATCAAGAGTCTGAGGAGGCAAGAGCAAAACACAAATTCAAGGCAGGAACAGTGCAGGTGGCGCTGCAGTTGCATGAGAACAGAAAATTCACGGCTATCTTATTCCGACCAGGGGTATATGGATATAGTACTCGAAAAACAGTGCAACTCAGATGCAAACAGGTGAAGAAAAACATAGAGAGTACAAGGAAGGGGGTAATCAACATTAGTATCAAAAACAAGGAATCCAGCCATGTGATGTCCTGTGCAAATCCATCGGCGTCGAGACACGTAAAAGCAAAGTGAAGGAAAATCTAAAGATCAAAGGACCAAAGCCTGCCGATGGGCCTCCCGCCCCCAAGGTGCCTTCCAGGACTCCTCGCTAGGAATGATCTGTGAGATAAAACTCCAATAACGATAAAGCAATTGCGCAAAGGCGTAGCCGAGCGCTGGGTATATAGTGTTGTAATGGTTGTGAAGCGGGTATATGTAGATGAATGCGCGCGTGTAGTGTGTATGTGTTTGTAGTGTTTTTGTTGGTTTGAGCTTCAGCAGAAGTTAAATTTGTGTCCAGCCTGGTATGTCGTGTCTTGCAACATGGCTGCAATGCGATCATTACTGTTTATTGTTGACACTCATCGTGATCGTATTTGGTATCTTCGTAGACAGAGTCTCGTCTGTGCCGGGGGCTCGTCATCGTCACAGACTCATCCTTCTAGTATGGCCTGGATTGATCTGGTGGCTGAGTGGTGGGATATGTTACTCCTCCGGACGTCTGATATGGGTTGGCCAATTCTCCAGGATACTGCTGGTGCTGGTGCTGATGCGTTGAGGCGTACGGCTGTCCAGGCTGCGGGGGACGGATGGCCAGGTTTGGATGCGTTTGTGCCATGTACGGACTGGGTTGTTGTGCTGCACGCAGATCGATAGGGTTTCCTAGAGGTTGCTGAGGATGGCGCCCAATCTCGTGATTGGGATTACTTGAAGGTTGCTGGAGAAGCGTCTGAGGAGGGAGGGGATGGTAGGCTGATTGTCGGTATTGCTGGTACTCGAACTGCGGAGCTTCTGACATGGCGCCGTAAGCCTGTTGTAACGGTTGCTGCTGCATAGAATAGGCGGGCGCCGCCTGAATCAGACCGGATCTAGTAGACGAGGCGGGGCTCGCAACCGAGTGAGCTTGTGTGTGTTGTCTAGCCATGGCTGCAGAATCTTGTTCAGTGCTGTAAGTAGACGGCCCTTGTAGACTGCCACTGGTCGGAATAAACATAGGGCCACTAGGACCTTGGTACGGGGTAGTCGGACTCTGCTGCTGAGCCAATGACATGTATGAATCGGTACTCCTCCGCGAGTAAGCAGGGCCAGTGTCGTGCCCCATGGGTGGTGCAGGCTGCATTCCATAGCTTGCAGCTCCTGGACTTGGAGCAATGCCCTGCGCGGTATCAATACTGCCCTCTAAGAACCTCGCTGGCGCGGGTATGGAGCCGTGCGGAGTGTTAAATACCTGGGGGTGTGACCAGCCAGGAGGTGCAGTCGGGGTGCGCGAGCCAAACGAAGTCTGTGGAGATTGCAGCAGGGCTTGTTGCTGCAGACTGTAGGGGGCAGGAGGCATGTTCTGCGGAGCTGTGCGAGGATCGTATGCTAGAGGGGCTCTTTCTGCGATCGAATAACCCTGTGGAGGGGCGTGGTCGTTTGAGCGATGTCTCTTGTTCGGGTCCTCTTCGTAACCAAAGAGCGAAGGTCCTGCTTGAGCATTGGTTCGGGGAGAATATGGAAGAGTGCGTTTGGAACTGTCGTCACTCGTCAGCTCTGGGGGGTCTTCTTTCAGCACTCAAGCATGTGCTTACCCGGCTACATTGCGGTTCTCTTTGCGCAAGCGGAGTCGCACGCCCTGGTCCGAGAAGGTTCTGGACAGATGCGTAGACTCAACGAGGCCCTGCCACTGCTTCGCCTGGACCACGTTGAAGGGCTCGGATGTGATGGACTTGAGGAAGACAACCTCTCCAGTATCCTTTCTGAGCTCGAACAGACTGAAGTTGAGCTTGTGCCTTCCCAGCACACGGATTGAAATGTCCCCGAACACGAAGAAACCGCCATCTGACGTTGCGCAAATGGTTAGCCATGGATGTGTCACACGTCCAGATTGATCGCACGCGCTCACCTTCGTTATTAATGTCTTTAAGTCTGTGGAGAGATGATACGCTTTGGCCAGTGATCTCCTGACCGGCAGCCACTTGTGAAGTGGAGCTTTCGCTCGAGTTAGATTGTTGTTCCACCTGAAGAGTGCATTGCATGAACAGGTAGGGGCTTTGCAAGAATTGCCTATGGAGAATGTTAGCTTTGCACAAACGCGTCATGCTGCTATGCTGTACGTACTTTCCAGGATCCGCGCTGGACGTCACCTTCAATTCGATGATCGGTGGAGGATCCACCGGTTTTCTGTCTGTGTACGCCACCGTGGTTAGCAAAGCTCAAGGCGGCTGACGTACTGGAACGATTGCTTACTTTTTTCTTTACCTGTCTGTGTTACCAGGGCTTCCCTTGGTTGTTGGCGAACCACGAGCTCATAATCGCCGCTGTGGGACAACATTGTTAGTTTGGACTGTAGAGCCGTGGTAAAACAGATGTATCGCTGCTGGGGGCTTGGCGCGATTGTTGCAGCCTTACCTATCCAGCGCTCGATTGCTGGAGGGTGGTTGCTCTGGCTGAAGATGATATGGGTAGTTCATCAGAATCCAGCATGTGAGGTGCTCTCCGACCGAACTGCACTCTCAAGTCGACCTGGCAGAGCGTCCTGTTGCAATCTGGCCTGGACTGATGGAAAAGGTCGGGAGCTTCCGGTTAGATGAAGACAAGACAAGAGGCACGGGAGCAGGCGAACAACCACTCTCTCGGGCCCTGCTCGAAGGAATACAGTGGTCCTGACTCTGTACTCGTTGATTGGGACGCGTCTGGCGGGAGAGTCGCGTTTAATTGATTCCGGGTCTGACGTATGAGCTTCAGACAGGTAGAGATGAGCCCTTTCGCAGCGCGGGGAGATGAAATAATGGGCGTGTTCGCGGAGAGGAATTGTCTCGGCGATGTTAGATGCGGCTCAGAGGTTTCCATGCGCAGCGACAGCAGAGATGCAGGATGTTGTGATGATCAGTGGTGGTGGTTGGAGGTCCGTAAACGTTAGAATGGCAAAAGTCGCATCCAGGCAGGTGAAGAAACGGTTCGCGTGATCCTTCCTCTGCGCACGAGTATGCGGCGTCGAATTGGTAGAAGCTATCAGACGTTCGAGAGCGGGTCGGCAACCTTATGGGAAGGCTTGCAGGTGACGAAGTCAGGACCGCAGAGCAAAAGGCTGACAGGCAGCAAATAGTTACGTCTTCTCGATCGACGACGAGATGGTTGCGGGTGGCCTATAGATGAGGGCTGTAACCGGGACGAGCCAGCGGAACTGATCCGTGGGAGCGTGGTGAGCAAAGCGTGGTCAACTGGCCTGTGCAAAAGACAAGCTGAGTCGAGTCCTGTGGTACGGGGCTCGTACAAACGCACGCCTAAGCTTCACAGTGCTACTGTATCTGGATCGACAAGTGCAGAGCTGCGGTACAGCAGTTGGGTTGCAGGCAGAGGATTAATGCAGCCTAGGGACGCCGTGGTTCGCACAGGCGGGAGGGGCAGCAACCGTCGCGGACAGGTGCGAAATGGTCGAGGCGGCGCCGAGGAGCGGTGCTTGTTGATGGTAGGCTGGCCAAAAAATGAAAAAGGGCTGAAGAAAATGGCGGCTGCCGAATGGTATTTCTCGTGCTGCGCAGGAATGAGTACTTGAATCGGATGGTAGCTTCAGCACGAAAGGGCACTAACCGTGGGTGATGTTTGGAAAAGTACCGGCCCTGGGCGCTGGTCGACGATCTGACTGGTTCAAAGTTGCACTCTTCCCGCGAACGATGTCTTTTCGCTCGATTCGCTACCAAAGATTCAAAATCCCGAGTCCTTGCAAGCGTCTCGGGAAGGCTTCACTGCACCCATATAATAACCCCCAAATGCCGAGTCCTACACAGTCGCCGGACGTCGCTGAGACCTGACAAAATCCACTGTCTCAGACTTGAGACTAGGCAGAATTCATTCGGAGTCAACGTCTTGCCTTATGACTGGGTGGCGGCAATGTTCCAGATGGAATTAACGGTTTTTCGTCAGCCTTAAACGCAAAAATTCATGGTCAGACCTGGAGTTTGGCTGGTGGTTGGTGAAATGAGAAGGGAGATTGCGATCATTTCAACCGATCAAGCAACAACAGCAAGCAGCAGGAACAGCAGCAGCAGCAGCTCCAAGCCGCCGTGGCATGCTCCTTCAGAAAACGCCCCCTCAAAGAAGGGCACACCTAAGCATTCAAGAAGCCGCATCGCGCAGCGCAACGTGCCTTCCCTTCGGTCGCTCCGTCCGCTGTCCCTCACATGCAAGCATAAAAAGAAGGCGCCTCGCTCAGACTCGCTCCCTTGTTCCTGTCCCTGGCGCGCATCTGCTGCTGCTGTTGCTGCTGCTTCCCTCTCGTACATGTATATCGCATGGACGAATATTGTCAGGGTCTCTAGTCGTCAATCAATCGCGTGCCTTCGGGAATCTCGCCGGGACGCGCGGGAGCTGCTGCTGTCAACGTGGGACGGCGATATGAGCTGCCCTCTCCCGCCGTCCATAACAGGATAGCCTACCGCAATGATATCAGCTCCAACCTGCCAAGATGCGGCGCCATCACGTCTGTGTGTCATGCAAGACATGGCCGTTTCGCATCGCGCTGTCCGGTCTCTGCGTCCTGACCTGTCAACAACATCCCTTTGCGCGCTCGGCCTCTCTGTCTCACTGCTTCGCTCACACTTCGTCGCAGCTGGATCGAGTGCCGCTTCCTAGACAAATCATGCGGCGAGCCTTTTGTGCAGCCTAGGGTGCATCTAAGCGACCTTCGCCATCGCCGTCCGTCGGGAGGTTGTGCATTCAACATAGCGCTGTTCCCTGTCAAAAGGACGTCGACATAGTGAACACAAAGCGCCACGTTTCCTCGCGGATGCGCGCAGTCGCGTGGCATCCTGGCTTACAGCTGCAGGTCAACTGCAGCTTGCAAGTCAGGCATTGTCATGGTTTCCGTTCGTCTCGGGTTTCGCAAAAGAAGATTAACGGTCAAAGACATTTCTCACTCAAATCTCCACGTGGGCTTGGACATAAATCTTCAATTCCGAACAGCCCTGCTTGACGTGCATTCAACCGACGGTCATCATGTTTATTAAGTCGTCTTGTCTGCTATTTTGCCCCAAACCGCTTGCCCTCCACAACATCATTCTATTGACAGATGATCGCATCGATCGCATTAATGCGAACAGTCCGAATCACATCACCAGGATGTTTTCCAAATCTGTTTGTCTATCCCACCGGGTAGCGCCTGAGGCTAACCCGGAAAAGGCCTGCATACATGCTTAAGCGATTATGAGGATTATAAGAGCCTTGTATCTGTGATATTATTGCTCTCGCTATCACCACCCATGCATGAACATTGCATAAGGGAACATGCAGTGTGCTCACTGACGGTCAGTTGCTATTTCAGGTGAGTATGCAACACATCCCTGACTCCCCTTGCAAGATACTGTAGATGCACACGGCACTATTTCGAGACATGACTGTTGGAAGCGAGGCCTGTTTGGGATCTTTCTCCACAGATAATACTCCGTACGCATGTCATTTGACGAGTCAGGCTGCGGTTGACTTCAGACTTCAGCTATCGATACTCGTGCAGACCCGTCACACCTGCAGTTCATGCAGGACGCAGGGCACTCCAGTTGCTTGAGAGGCTCAGTCAGCAATCGACTTGATCGCTGAAGAATACGCCGCGCCAGACGCCTTTCCAATCTGAGCCGCTCCCCGCGCTTAGAAAGCGATCCGCAAAGATCACACGGGCGCGCGTCTTCCCCTCGTTGTCCGAGTGTCAATTAGGAAACCTGCATTTGTACTTCCACTCGAAACCGTCGTCGCTGCTGCAAGGAATGTCAATTGGGCCCGAAGCTTCCTCTGTTGAGAGGCTGGTCCGGCTATCACGACAAGATGATTTGAGCTTCGGAACAACGTCCTTCGACAGCGTGCGCGACAGCATTTCCGGATCGACGCCTAGCCAAGCTCAGAAGCAGTGTGCCTTTTGACGGCCTTCTCTTTACTTTATGCCGAACCAACAAGTCCAGCACATTCCACGCGTGAAGGAGGGAAGGAAGGTTTCTTTCGACACACGTGCAGCGCGTGCGTCTCACGAGATACATGCTTGTTCCGTGCGACTCTTGCTTGCGGCTCGGCCGCTCGAGAATTCGACCTCGGCTATCGAGACGAGATTCTTTCGATGCGCTCGTGTTCGTGATTCTTCTTCTTGTCACCGTTCTCCAGTCTAGTTAGCACAGACTGCACAGCCTTGTAGATGTCTTGAACACTAATCTATAATGACCTTACGAAAACAAGTATAAATGTCCATATCAAACTTCGATCAACTATTGCGCACTTTTCCGCTACCGTTCGGCAGAACCTTAAACGCGCGCCGCGCTCCCGAAGCCAGCAAGAGCAAGCCTCGGTGTGTGGAGAAGTCTTGGTGGAGTCCACAGCGTTAGCACCTGTTTCCTTGCTCGCACTTTACCCATCAGACAAGCGTCACGAAGTGTCTCACCATATCATATTCTGCGACAATTCTACGTTGTCAATCCCGTTGAGGCATGTCTCTGATCCTTCTTCTCTTCTACGACGCGCCTACGCCGAAGACGAGGACCGGACCGGTTTCTTCTGGAAGCAAAAAAACGGGACGTTGCTCGTGATCTTTTCAGCCTCGAAGCTAACAGGAGAGAGACCCTCATGTCTTGAATCCCTCACAGCGAAAGATGCTCCACTGATAGTAAGGGCCGCCCTCGGGTTAGCACTATCGACTCCAAGGACCGATTCGGATGTGCTTGTCATCGGACATTCCTCTTATGGCGGCGCGTTCTTCATTCGTCTTGGAGCAGCACGTGGCATCCGGATTCCGAGATCAGCCTCTTGTGCATGGCCGTCATATGACATGCTGAAGCCTGAGCCTCGCTGTCATGGGCTTGCGCGTGGAGTTGCACGGCGTGCAATTGACTATATGAGCATACCAGATAAAACCCGAGACGAAAAGCCTATCTCAGGCACTGGTCATGTCTTGTGTAACTGACATGTCTCTGTCTTTTCGTGCCGTGCCGGCGACGTCACCCACCGATGAAATGCACAACGCGCGTGTACGAGTAGCTTCCGCGCGAAACAATGGAATGGCTCCTCGGCCCGCCCGAACAGGCAGACCGTTACGCACAGTGTTCAGCATTTGAGTCACGTATTGTTACTGCACAGGAGGGCGTACGGTCGGTCAGCGCTCTTGCGAACCGCCGGACACGATTCGGAATACCAAGATCAAGCCATTCATGGTGGGAATGCCACAGACTCGGCGTGCAGCCACTTTCAAGATTCAACAGTCCAACAGGCTGGCCGCTGGCTCGTAGTCTTGTTCAAGAGCCTGGACTAGCCCGTTTGCGTACACAGGGCCGAAGTGCGATACGCAAGCTATGATGAAAGGGCTTGTGGTTGAACAATCTTAACACTGGTCAGCTGAGCAAGCCAGTCAGTGCTCACGCGAGTAATGATGCTTCCTAAGGTCTGCCGTGAGTCCCGTCAGGGTCCTGTGATAGATTCGTCCTACGCGGGTGTGCGCGTCACAAACCGTCTTCTCCCATGGTTCTGAGCTTCCTTTGTGTTGAACTTTGGCCAACTCCATCCACCTACAACGGTCGTGTTCTCGGGAGCTTTACGGCTGAGGACAACAGAGCATACGATCACTCTGGCTCGTCGTCATTCCAATGAGAGCTCATGGAAGCAGCCAATTTCAAGGTCACATGTGTTTTCCAGCCTGGGCTTTGCCGTTTGGTAGGGTTTATCACGTCCAGTACAGCACATAACATCACAGGGCAAGGAACAGAAACATCCTGCATACAAGTGTGGTCCAAGTTTGGTTCAAGGAGATTGGCACAGGATCGGAAACGGCTTGATCGCGGGAAATTAAAGGGCACAACTGGTCATCACCAAGATAACGACGACTTTTGATTCAGATCTTTCCACAACGCAAACGTAGAAAACTGCCATCTGAAGCACCCCGCGGCTCAGCTAGGTATGCATCAACATGTTCCATGCCGGCATCGTCGACTATCGTCGTCTCAAAGTTAGACCATACGACCGCCACAATGGCCTTCATCTCCAGCACTGCCAGATTGCTTCCGACACACATTCTTCCGCCAGAACCGAACGCCCAAAACCATCGTGTCTTCTCGCCACCGCTGTCCACACCACCTTGCTCGTCGAGCCAGCGCTCGGGACGCCAGCGGCCGGGTTCGGGAAATACCTCGGGATTTCGGTGGAGCGAGTGTGCTGCTGAGACAACTCGTACACCGGCTGGAATGCCGTGGACTTCATCGCCTGGTGGGCCCAAAGTGGTGTTTGCTGGTGTCACGCGCGGTTGCCCTCCTGGGATTGCCGCGTGGAGACGCAGAGCTTCCATTACCACTGCGTGAAGCAACGGAAGCTCGTCGAGTTCCTTCGAGAATGGCAAAGCTGTGAAAGGCTCTGCAGACATGGTAGGATGAGTTGCGCGTATTGAAAGCAGCTCCTTCCGCAGTGCTGATTGTATCTCGAGGTTGCAAGGACGACTGAGTTCCCACGCCAGGTAGGTCAGTGTAATTCCGGACGTATCGAACCCCGCGGCCAGATGGTCCAGCATCTCAGAAGCCAGGTCCAGCCTCTGCTCTTGGCTGAGCTGGCTGTTCAGCTTCTCTGCGCTCTTCTCCTGCTTCTTGAGCATGCTTCTCAGTTGACCGTACACAGTGGGATAGTATCGAACAGATTCCGCCGCTTTTCCCGAGAGTATCGCATCTTCTGCAGCATCGCACCATTCCAGGCATTGTTCCTCGATAGCCACGCTCTTTCGGCCCACCCAGTCCGGGATCAGCCATCCACCGAGACCGAGCTTGGA
>Ga0268251_10000535_pt1 | contig 11921 bp, 15 predicted proteins | sample AgamicAsMae_FD_200527 | JGI IMG/M metagenome (GOLD analysis project Ga0268251, IMG submission 200527) | Agave microbial communities from Guanajuato, Mexico - As.Ma.e (v2) (version 2) | ecosystem: Host-associated > Plants > Phyllosphere > Phylloplane/Leaf | place: Guanajuato, Mexico | collected...
GCTTCCGGCGAAGGCAATGCCTTCACTGCCGGTCTGGGTTTCTCCCCGTTTGATGTGGTTCACCTGGATATCACGGGTATCGCAGGTACCGATCGTACCTACGGCGCTGTTGCACAACTTCAATTTACCTTCTGATTTATCAAATTTAAGGGGCTGTTTACCCACAGCCCCTCCAGCCCTCAGGAAAACACTATGAAAAATCTAATCTTTCAACCTGTAATGTCTTTCGTGCTTTTGACCCTTGTGGGGTGTAGTCAGAACCAGCTCAAGGCGTTTCAGCAACAACTGTCAGATGCTAGCACGATGATGTCATCCGGCGATCAGCAGACTTCTGAAAAACAGGCTGAACGTCATGAGGTTGTTCGTTCTTTCATCCTGCCAGTCGGCGTTGATACAGCAGCCATGCGCCTGAAGCAGCATTATGGTTTTCCCTCCGATGAAGACGTTGCTGCAGCCAGAAACAATGGTCAGGGAAATGCAGGCTGGTCCGCATCAGCGATTTCAGAAGGTGCGAGCTGGTCAGCACAGCCAGGTTCTTATTACCGCATGAGCCGGAACTGGGCTGGTAGTGACCGTCTAACGTTAGAAGTCAGAGGCGATGCTAAACAAAGTAACGTAACAGCAACCTACCTCTCCTCCACTCCGGAACATCTCAAACCCGAATGGACCGCACGCCTGTGGAAACAAATTCCGGAAGTCGCGAGCGGCAGGACAGTTACCCATGGGGGTGCACAATGAGCAATACTGCAAAACTTCAACTCGGCTTCTCCCCGCTGAGCAAGACAATCACCCTGGCAAAAATGCGCGATGTGGAAGGTGGTCGTTTACGCGTCGGAAATGACCGTGGTCGTGACGTCACCAACGAAGCTGCGCAAATGGTATGGCAACTGGTTATGGCTGAAGGTGGCGAAATTGGCTGGGAGCTTGACGGCGGTTCTCGCATGGTGCTGAAAGCTGAAAAACAGGAGCGTGCAGCATGAGCAACATCGACATCTACAACCTGGAAAGCTTCTACGACGAGCAAATCAGCCCGCTAATGCAGCAAATTATCGCCATTTGCAAGGAGCATAACATGCCGATGGTCGCTTCATTCGCTTATAAGAATTCCGAGGAAAAAGTCCTCGGCTGCTGTACGACCACGCTGACATTTGAGGGTCGCCACATTAAAGAATTTGCGGAAGCCACATCGGTAATTCGCGGCACCCCTATGTTTTCTGCTTTCACAATTATGTCGGGAGTAAAAGGCCAATGAGCAACATTCTGGAGGCTACCGGAAAATTCACCAAAAAGCAGTTAATCGAAAAAGCAAAAGAAAATGTGGAATTTTTCCGCGAACGTCTCGAACTGATGCCTCAATCGGAACCCATGGCGTTATCTTTGCGCCTTGCTGAATTAGCGCTGGCATCGCTGGACGCTGAGCCTGTGTTCTTTATTACCGTAGAGGGTGACGACTGGATTCAGGCTGGGCGCATACCCGGCTCAGAATTCGATTTTAATAATTTACCTGATGGGATTGTTAATTTGTATGCTGCCCCGCCAGCGCCGGTATTAGCCAGGAGTGATGAGCAGATAGATGGATAAAACAGCTCAGGCGCGCCATGCGACAAGCATGCTCACGGTACATGCAGCACAGTTATGTGATACGGGAGATAAAGATGGATAATTTGACGCTAAAAGAACGAATTAACACCATTGACAAGCAAATTAGCGATGCCGGTGAAGTTATTTCAAAGCGCGAGCGTTCAGTCAGACGGGCAGAACGAAATCTGGAAATAGCCGAAGATCACCTTGCTGAGCTTGAAAACCAGAGAGATGAACTCATCATCGCGAGCTGGGGAGATGCGCCAAACTGGCAGGGAATATTTGGAATGAGTGAGGACGCCTCCTCTGCCATGCGAGCATACCGGGAAAAATGGGTCAGTACGATACCCGGCATGCGCCTGACGTCCTTCGGCAATATTTATACCGGGCAGTCAGTTTACGGGATCGATTTTACGACAAAGTCTGAGGCAGAGTTGGAACAAACAATCAGGATGGTAGAGTTCATTCTGCCATACCTCCTTGCGGATGAGCAAAAAGAAAAAGCATTAATGATTTATAACTATCCCGTAGTGGATTGTTGCCAGAGCTTCGTTTTCAACACCGAAACCGGAAAATATGGTATCGCCACAGACCGATTTATGTCTCGTCAGGACACAATGGAATTCCCCTCTCTGGAAGGTGCACTCCGTCATCTGCAGGAAAATTCTCTGTTCGAAGAGGAACCATAAAATAAAAGCTCCCGACCGGCGGGAGCTTTTGAAGTGATTCAGGCGGCCTGATTCAGGACGGATCGTAAACGGCTGGACCAGTTTCCCTGATAATGTCCAAACGTATATAACACCCGCCGACGCTCATCATTCAGCGAATTACCTATGACCACCTCTCCCGCCACGCCGCACAGTGACAGCTGAATGTATGCCATCCCTGCTGCCAGCGGATCGATGTCAGTTGCAGACACCCATAAATATCGATGAGGAGAGTAGCCTGCTTCACGCAAAACAGAGGCAAATGCCAGTGTCATACAGCCGGCACCACAGGCAGGTTCGGAGAGTGTGATAAACGGCTTGTTTCTGAAATTTTCTTCGACTTTGCCAAGCTGCATTCTGGCCATCATCACCCCGACGCTCCAGGGTGTGAAAAACTGAGCGCGGTACTTATCGCCCATTTCCAGTTGCATAAAGATCCGGCCCAGAAAATCACCCGGCTTGTCCTCCAGTCCGTTTACCACATGGGCCAGCAGCTTTGCCATGCTGACGACATCCAGCTTTTCATAACGTGCAACGATGCGCAGATATTTCTGTTCCCGCTTTTCGCAAAAGCTGAGTACATTCTGCAGAGCAATAACGCTGCAGCTGACAAAGTCTTCGAAAACCTGATGCCGATGATGGTATCGGGCTGTCTGGTTAAAGAGGGAAATAAAAGCCTTTTCGTGATCAATTACACCTTTCATATTCGTTCGTGTCTCCGTATCAGGAAACACGATCCCCCCGGGAAACAGTGTTTCCCATTAGGGTAAAAAAAAGGGCCACAACTTACGTTGTGGCCTGTGGGTTCAACGGGTTTCCCCGGTCATTCAGTCTGAGCGTCAGGCACGTACGCTGCCATACTGATTTGTCGCTACCGTAACCGGCATAACAGAAGTGGAGTCAGTGACCAGATACATCCGGGCACCGGCACCTTCTTCAAACGTCATTCCCGGTACGTCTTCCGGATAAGGGCCACTGTCAACATGATCACCCTGTTCGAAGCAGTTGTACCCGAACGTACCGACATCAGGTGATGTCCAGTAATGCCGGATTTCACAGTCAAACAGCTTTGACATCTCTCCCATCACCTCCCCTGAGGGCGGATACCACGGAGAAACAAACGTCAGCACCAGAGTGTTCATCGTCTCTCTGCTCCAGACGGCCTGATGCCCGGCCGGGAATTCCATACCAAAAAGCTGCATGTACAGTTCCGACGTTGTGTTGAGTTCACGAAATAGCCCGCTGTTACCGTTCAGCTCTGTTGCAAGACGTGACGACATCACCATCAGCATATCGCAGGGGCATGTCGTCTCCGGCATTATACTGAGCCAGTTCCAGCGCTCCTCTGGATCAAACGTGCCGCCTGCGCCGGCAACACCAAACCAGTCAGCGTAGTGAACAGCCATCAGTTGCGTCATTACCTGCCGCGCGCTGGCCGGTATGCTTTCCCATTTCAGACAGTCTACCCCGGACTGAAGATAGATCCGCTCCATACGGGAAATTACCTGACTGTCGAGCCATGCATCCTTTTCCAGCAATTCCAGAAAATGCTGGAATGCCAGATTAGAGGGTACTGATGACCCGACGCCAGCTGCGGTAAGTAAAGGGTAAGCAGCGTACTCCATTGCTTTGGTGGGTTTAAGTATCCCGGCACATCCGGCCAGAAACAGCTTTATCGCCTGCCGTATGGCATGTCGGTAACGCGGAGTTTCTATGCCGGCAATCCAGGCCTGCATGACGTCAACACAAACAGATTTTGCAGTAATTTCCAGACGGTTTTTGCACCATGAAAACATAGTGTTTACTCCTCTTTAGTTAAATAAGAGGACATCCCCCTGAGGAGATGCCCTCAGGGGACGTATGGCCGAAGCCATCAGATTGTGGTTAAGCTGCCTAACCCTGTTCCGGTTGACGGTTCAGGGGCTGCAGAAGATATTCCGACGCTTCCCGGGCAAACCGGCAGGCACGAAAAATGGTAAAGATCGGCTTCTGAGACGACGCGGCCTTACGCCCGCGAATGGATTTATTCATACGGATGCAACCTGTAAAAAAACGGGCGCCTCCTTCCCTGTGGTGGAAGAATGCGCCACCGGGAGTGGAAAAAAGTGTAAAGACAGGCAGAAATGCGTCTCAGGGACGACTACCCATATAACGACGTGAACCGTCAGACATAATCTCATTGATGCTACTGCGAACGCTGCGAACAGCATTCTCAAACATCACGCGGTCATCCTGTTTTGCCCGTTTGCAGTCAAGACGTATTACTCTGTCAAGCACATGCAGTGCCTGTGAGCGCCAGCTAAGACGTTCCGTATTACCCACACAAGCGGGCAAATGGCGAAGAGACTGATCGTAGAGCCAGCAAATATTGCTGCGAAACTCATCAACCAGCACATACATCTTTTCAGGCGGACGGGTCTCTTTACGAATTGTCATACCTGTACCTAGGGGGCCATCCGCAGGCATCATAAAAAGATCGTGGTGTTCATTCAGGACCGCATCGAATTTGCTTTTGTCCATAAAGGTCTTAAAAGAGAATTCCTTCTCAGGAATTAGCCAGTCAGCATTTTCCGACCAGTTTTCATCTTTAGAGGGATTACAACCTTCCGCCCATGCACTGAGCCATCCCCCAGGGTTTCTGTCATCCGGAACCCGGATATATATACCGAGGTTTTTCTCAAGCAAAAGTGGCCTTTGCATACCGCCTTGCTGTGACAGCAGAGGACGAAGTTCGGTTGATGTAAATCGAATCATCTGGACCCCTTAAGTCTAAGGAGGAGACCTCCCCGGGAGGGAAGATCCCTCCGGGAAGTGAGTGAAATAATCAGGAATGATTTAGTCGAAACGGTAACGAAGTGCTGCCAGCTGCTGCGCCATCTCGCGTCCGGCCTTCATGGCCATATGCGCTGACGCAAACCTGCCTGCAGTAGCACACTGCTGGTAGCAGAAATCCCGCGAGCTGTATCCCGTACGACGGGAAATCACAGCCTTAAAAGCACCATTATCAGGTATCACTTCCGGCCGAAAACCACTATGGCCGCTGCGATTCATAATCCATTCCGACTGACATGAATTCATGGTCGCATACAGGCGATTCAGTCTTTTTGTTGCAAGGACGATCAGTGAAAGAAGTATACTTCTCATGGATTTCTCCTTTGGTTAAAAAAGCGGAGAAACCCTCACCGCAGCTACAGGGAGTTTTCCCCCGCATGGGTGAGTTATCTATCAGCAAAGAGGATTAAGATCAGTCACGCATGTTCAAGCGCGGCCTTATCCAGGAATCCATCCACGCAACCAGTCTTCCATTGCAGTGCATCCAGTTGCATACCGATCTGTTCAAAATGGTGCAGGAACCGATGTGGCCATCTATCTCTGAAACAGTAAAAATCCCGTTCTCCGAAGAAAACACCGGCGTGATAAACGGTAAACTCAACGAGTTCATCAGGATTGACACATTCACGGTAAGCACGGGCGAGTTCAAGTTCCCTGACTACCAAAAGTAACGTTTTAGTATCGTCTATGAACCAGAAAAACCACTCGGCCAAAAGCGTATGGGGGGCAATGAAGCTCACGATACGATCAGCAAAGACGGCTGTATGGTAAATAACGCGAAGGAATAACATGGTGGAATTTTCCTAAAAAAAGGAAAACAACCACCCGGTCGGGAAGTGTTTTCCCGTGGGAGGTCAGGTTACATGCCCTGTCTGCGACAGGACAGATTAACCGGTATGATGTTGAAAAGACCTTAACTCGTACGAGCCTCTGTTTTCAAAGGTTAAACAGATTTAACAAACCACCCGAAGGCACCACTCTCAGGTTCCGTGGCATTGGCATGTGATTACCCAAAGGCGCCTGTCTCAAATCACTCAGGCATTGGCAGTTGTCAGAGACAACGTTAGCAAATTAAGCGTACACAATTCCCGTATCTACGGCAATAGTGTCAGCGCAAAGTTCTTCCCATATTGTGGTGTAAGCCAAGGAGATGAAGTCCTCAACGGAAATGCCACTACTGCTGAAAATATCCTGTGAAAAAAAGTGTTCTGTTTAAAATGACCAGAACACAGGATCATATTTTCATAGGTCATAATCGTTTCCCTTTGACTTAGATTTTACTGAAAATTTCAGAAAGTGCGCCATGTATGAAATACAGAAAGGCATCAGTATAGGTGAACTTATCGCTGTCGATAATACGTGCAGTTCTGTCCCTCAATTTAAAAAACGCACGACCAGTAACTAAATGCTCAGCAAAAATAAAAATATTTTTAGTCATTGCTCTCTACCTTATTATAAACACGGGCCACATAATGCCCCCTGCCATCCCCATGCCCCAAATCCATTGATGCAAGTGCCTGCGCCTCTTCTTTACTGAAACCGTTTTTCATATGAAGATTCATAACATCAACAGAGTAGGCATAACGCAAACTATGAGGTGCATATTTCCCTGTTAAGCCGGCTTCACGAACCACATTGCGATAACGTTCGATAGCGGTATGTAATGAAGGCTTGTCGATTAACTTCCCGTTATTTTCGTTCAGATATTTCAGCGCGGTATTAATTGCGGAAAGAGTTGCCTCACGATCTAACACTGTCGTATCTCTGGGACGTCCTCCTTTTGTCCCGAAGACAACGCGTACTTTTTCGTCACCATTGAGCAAGATTTTTTGCCAGGTTCGTAATGATTTCGCGGACTGCACTGTTTCTTCCGTTCGTAAACCCAGTAAGCGGGATAACCTCAATGCACACGCAACACCTTCATCCTTTTGTTCCACACTCGTCAGTACCTGGCGGAAATAAGCGTCGGGAATGGCAACCTTTGTTCCGTCCCGGCTGGTTTCTGAAATACCCAGCGCCTGGTTGCTCAGTTTTTCATGAGCCGGATCAGCCATAAATGTTTTTCCTGCAACCCGTAGCAAAGCCCGGATAGCTGACATTTCATTCTGAAGTGTGCGTCTGGAAATATCTTCCGAAAGACGGCTTTTCATATACAACTCGATATGCCCCGTCCTGATGTTCTTAATATCCCGAATCTGGACGTTAAGTTTTAATAAACGTTCAGCAAACCTGTCCGCTATTTTCATACGGTCAGAAACGGTTTTAAAACTTCCGCCCGCCTGTCTGGCAAGCGTTTTTAAATTCTTATTCAGTTTTGCCATAGTCAACCCTCCATTAAACAGGTGTCAGTGCTTTTCCGTCTGCGTGAACGGAAAAGCACTGACACCGGCTGCGCCACAGCTACAGACGATGAATTTCACCCCGACGGCACGGTTTAACGTTGCGCTTCCTGCGTCTCGACAGATATCTGTGCATCGGGGCGGCGAAATGTTGAGTTATTGCGAAGCTCCCCAGGTCTCTGACCTGTTCGCGGTTTTCACCGGGCTGAAATGAATCAGTCTGCTTCCACACACCAGTATGTTGACTGGTGTCGCCATCGATATCGTGTCGATTTTTCTCCTCTTTGAATGAAGTCCCGACCCGCTTTTACGGGTAAGACGTTTGGTTGATAAATGAACAAACAGTGAATGAAGTACGTTTTTAAGGCCCTTAAAACCTTTAAGTACGTGTTGGTCAGTTGGTAAAAGAGTTGTTGAAACGGCAGTGCGTCAGCTCTGCCAGTTATGCGCTGCGCGCGTCACTTGGTACTCGTTTCACTCGTACACAAGTGACGCCGCGCTCCTCTGCTCTCAATGCGGCCGTGGAAGATGCCCAAATGTTCCAAATGGTCATACCCACGCCGCAAAGTTCGCAACGGCCAGCAGCGTCATAAAAAGTGAAAACAGTAAGAAAATTGCGGCCAACCAACGGCTGCAAGACGTATCCGGAAGGAAGATACAGAAGTAGAAGGGACCTTCATCGCCAGTATGCGATCTTCGTTTTCAAAGGTTAAACGAAGGTACCACCCGAAGGCGCCACTCTCAGGTTTGCGTGGCATTGGCATGTGATTACCCGAAGGCGCCTGTCTCAAATCACTCAGGCATTGGCATGTTGCTTAACGCAACGGTACAACGATGAAGATAGTAGATCGGAGTGCGATCCTTTATCAAGTTTTTATCTGTGATATGGAGGACGGGTTTGTAAAAAACCCTCCAGTGACAGAGGGCGAATTTAATTATTTAGATGTAAGCAATCAATCTTTTAATGAAGGATTCTCTGTTATGTATTTATCATAAATGTCATCCAAACCAGAAGAAAGGTCGCGATAAAACTCAGTATGAATTTCCTTACCACAGGCATACTTGACCATCCATCCATATGAAAAATCCTTCGTTGTATATTCAATATCTAAAATTGTCACAGAACTACCGAATTGCAATAAACGTATAAGCCTGTTAAATCTGTTCAAATACTCAACTGGATTTATCTCTATATCGCAATTACTTTCTATATGACCTATTTGTTCAGCAATGAACCAAGTTTCTGACAACATCCCTTTAATTGTTGATGGAAATAACCTGCCTGCCATCAAACCATCAACAATCTCCTCATTGAATGATACACCCTGACAGTTTATTTTCGTCCTGACAGAATCCAGAAAATAAAAAATGAATCTAAAATAACCACGACACTTATTATAATTCCATCTCTGGAACTCGCAAACTTCGTATTTTGTAAAAGATACACCATTAACCATAGATGTATAACTTAATATGAATCCGACATACAACCTGGAATATTGCTCTTCAAGCTTCTCAGCGTTTTCAAAAGATACATTATTTACCTTAACTACAGAAACTTTAAGATCAGGATGTCGGAATGATTTCTCCAACAACAGTAGCGAGAAACCATAGGAATCCTTATACCAGGAGTTATCCCGCGGCGAATATAGCTCGTTTGTTTCTCCTATGATCCATTTATAATTAATGGAAAACCAGCCTGCTATCTCCTTAATCATCTCCATTGAAAGAGCATCAATAAACTTATCCTGATTTCGAAGATGCGATAACTTGATCCCATAACCGGAGAGCATTTTCGCCATATCGACTGTATTGATGTTATGCAATTCAAAAAGCGACATAATCCTGTCATATATTCCTTTGATTTTGTTATCAGCTGCAGGTTTCATTTCCATTGAAACCACGCCGTCAAGGATCATATTAATTACCTGAGAAAGTGAAACACCAAGAGTTTCACTTTGTGACTGCAAGTAGGCCTTTGTTTCGGGACGAAGTCGGACTGTTGTTAATTCCTTAACGGATGAATCTTCCAGCTGTGATACGCGATCTTCAGCAACCATATTCCCCGTTTTGATTAGACTTTGTAGTAACTGTGTGCCGGTGATGCGGGAATTTCGTGCCCGTCAGCGCGCCCTGGCCAGCGAACAGACGCCGACGCTGCCGCCGGAGCTGGCGCAGCTGTGGCAGGCGGCGGTGAAACAGGCGGAGGCCGGGGCGCTGACGACGCGCGAGCAGGCTGACGCAGATATCGCGCAGGCCGACCAGGAGCGGGATGAGGCGCAGGCGAAGGTGGCCGCCCTGGAGAACGAGCTGGCGGTGCTGCGCGAGGTGGTGGCCGAACGTGATCGCCTACTGCAGGAGGTACGCGAGCTGCGCGCGGAGGCACTGCCGCTGCGCGAGCAGGTGGCGCGCCTGACCGCCACCGGCGAACACCTAGCGGCGCAGCTGCAGGACACCAGAGCTGAGCTGAAGGAGTCCCGGGAGGATGGCCGTGCCCTGCAGGCCGAACTGCTGGCCCTGGCACGCCATGACGGGAAGGCGAAGAAATGAGAGTGGAAACCCGGGGCCGCGTGAAGGCCTTACCTGGCGGCCCAGCTGAAGGACACCAAAGCAGAGCTGAAAGAATCGCGGACCGAAAATCGCACGCTGCAGGCCGAACTGCTGACCCTGGCGCGTGCTGACGGGAAAGCGCTAGGCAGAAGCCAGGTTATACCACTCAAAAAACATACAATAATTTGCTTGCTTAACAGTTTTTTAGTAGCTTATTTCTGTCACACTTAAAGCAAAAGGAACCGTCACAATGAGTGAAAGTGGATTCGATGATGACGACTTAAGCCTCACTCTGGCCCGGTTCGCCGGTAAACGGCGTAACATTGTTTATGATGAATCTAAACTGAAACAAAAAAAACCTGAGCCAATTTCATTATCCAGTGCAACCAATGCATGTGGAGCCGCCGTACTGGCAGGTGTAGTAAATATTCTGACCGTAACTCCCGAGCGTAGAAAACAGAATGAAGAATGGAGAAAACGCTGGGAAGAAGAAAGGGAAGAATGGAGAAATCGTGACAGGCAATGGTATGAAAATAATAGATGAACTGCGCGTTTATAGCTCCGTGCAGTTCACCTTATAAGTTTTTCTATTTGAAGCTCCCTTTTACAGCACCTCCAACTGTATTTTGGGCATCTCTTCCCGCCTCTGCTCCGGCCTTCTGAGGCAAAGAACCACCATTTTCTAACCCAGTATTTATTGCAGTTCCCAGACTAACGCCAATCCAGCTAAGCATTCCTACCCAAAACGCGGGAAATACCAGGTACATCATCCCCAGTACCAGATTCATTATCCACCCATCGGCCGTTGAGCTAAAGAAAGCAGCGAAAGGCACTGAGCTGTTTGCAATCCCCTGTGCAGCCATATTGTCATAGAGGATGGTGATCAGTCTGTCATCAAGCCAGCCTGCTAACTCCCACCAGAACGTAATGAACTGAAGTGCGAACAACGCGAATGAGATAGTAAAAATGGTTTTAGGATCGTAGGCACTGAACATCAACAATGCCGGAATGACCGTGATTACCATCATCAACAATAATGCCTGAATCATTGGCAGTGCCTGTTTCAAAGCATCAAAACCAGGTAACGCTTCTGCCTGCTTAAGACCAAGACCAATAGACGAGGTAAGGCGTGTAAGATTACCGACGGCTCCGGAGGTTGTATCGTTACTGCCGACAGCATAGGTGGTACCACCGCCGGACAGATCTGCGTTGCGTGGGCTAACCAGCCAGCGTAGCGCGATTTCCTCCCACTGCTGCCCGGGGAACTGGCGTTGCATCTCCTTGCGGGTATTATCACCAAAGCTGGCCAGAACTCGTTTGCTAAGACCAGAACTACCATCAGACCACCACGTCTTACACGACGGATACCCCCCTGCACCGGTATCCGGATAACCACTGTCCCTGCTGCTGTTGTAAGGCCACTGGCTGCGTGGCGTCATGGCCGTGTAGTAATCATAGTATCCGGAGGTGTTCAGGAAGTAGCTGCTACCTATCCAGCCCACCGAGTTGATGGTGGCATCGCTGAGCTGGCCGTTGCTGTTTTTCAGTCGGAAATAAGCCCTCGAGTAGCACTGGTCTGCAAATTCCTGGACCTCCTGCAGCAATACAGGATCACGCAGCTTCGTGTTCTGAACGTCAAAACGCATCTGCCGCAAATTAGTACCGCATGGGATTGACGCAATCATTGCCTGCGTCGTGCCCTTCGACATCATATGCAGGAGATACCACCAGACCGGGACCTCTGCCGTTCGGCCATCAAAATCATTGACGAGTCCCTTATATCCCGAATTCTGTGGTGCTGGTACGCTGACACCACACTGTTTTGCGCGGGAGCTGTCGAACTTAATCGTGCTGATATCAACCGGCAGCAGCGGAATGCAGCAGAACAGCATAACCAGGTAGGACACATACC
>Ga0268251_10000536_pt1 | contig 11898 bp, 11 predicted proteins | sample AgamicAsMae_FD_200527 | JGI IMG/M metagenome (GOLD analysis project Ga0268251, IMG submission 200527) | Agave microbial communities from Guanajuato, Mexico - As.Ma.e (v2) (version 2) | ecosystem: Host-associated > Plants > Phyllosphere > Phylloplane/Leaf | place: Guanajuato, Mexico | collected...
AGTGATATCTTTCCGAAAAATCGCACTGATAGAACAAAATACTGTCTGACACCTCCAGTACCAGTGATATTGTGACAATCGAGCACGATCTCCAACTCTGATCGCCTTCGAATGTAAGTCATCAATCTTGTTTGACGCCGTGAACCTGTGTCGTTGTACATGCTGTAGAGATCGTTGTAAGCCACGCTCCGTCCATGTAGAGCTTGTAGGGCGACAGGTCGACAGTCCGCCAAAAGATTTCTGGTTCAACTCCACCAATCTCGCGGCTCATCTTGAAGATAGTGTTTAGCCGCGCTGTGGAACCTACCTATTTCACCCGCCTCTTTGTCCAGCAAGCCAAGAACAAAGAATAGAAGCAGTGCCAACCCAATATAGTGCAAGCACTGTTGTCATTCAATGCATAGCCATGACTGTATAGCCACAAACCCGTGTTTCGCCGTCAAGTCATGAGCGCGTATATTGTTTCGTTGGGACGTGATTTGATGTCCAACATCGGCTCCCCCACTTTGCGCGTGAAGCACAGCAACATGCCGAGCCCGCCATCTCCGTCGCTCTTCTCTCGGGTGACCCGAATCGCAGTCTTTGTGTGCCCTCCTCCGACCGCTCTCATATGCCGATGCTCGAGACCGAGACAATCATATGAGGAGTTGTCGCTGGGCAAGACTCAGCTGGCAATTCACTGCGCCCAGACAATCTCGTGGAGTTGACTGTCGGTGCCCACCACTTTGATAAGTTGAAGTCTTCGATGAGCGCTCGAAGAATTGCAACGGCAATATGCGAGATTGAGAGCTCTTTCGATCAATACGCAATCACAGAACAGACATGGTCCTGTACTCCAAGCTGCAAGGAGCCAAGTCGACTGTCGGCATACATTCAACGACTTGCCTCGAGATCCTTCAAATGCAAGAGGCAGAGGTAGGTAATAGTGGTATACTGAGCACTCGCAATCTCTACTGGGTAGGCAAGACTGGGCGAAAGACTTGATACAACCCAGAGAATAGCAAGGAGTTTTACATCTACAGAGGCAGTCGAGAGGTACGTTCACATACAGCACGTGGCTGACAAGACTAGCATTTCACAGGTGGCTGTCGTTCTCGCAAGCAGGTGCACAGCATGTCAGAGAACGTCACTCACCAAGAGATGCTTACGACTCGTCGTTGAACATGGCTATTGTACAACTAATATTAGGTCGCGCCAATGCGAACATGGCTCACCAACTCGAAGGATTTACCAAAGCGGCTAAGCCTCAATACCGCAGCAAGCTCTATGTTGCAGGCGATTTGCGAACCAACACCCAAGTGCAGTAAATAGCACTGCATTTTGACGTCGCTTGCAGTCATGTTGTACCCTTCTACACGTCTGCAACATGCTAGTGTTCTATCCTTGCAAAAGATGGTCAAGTCCATGATCTTTTCTCTTTGCCTCTTTCTTTGTTTTGCAGTTGCTCGAAATTCATTTCACCCTTTTGTGTGCGCCATCATGTGGCTTGAAAAGTTGTCCTGGTTCTTTGTGTGGCTTCAAGTCCATCAAGTAATGGCCCTCAAAGGAGGGTACGGTAAGGCTCTGGTTGAACAAAGGTCGTGGTTCGATGCTTATATGCCCTTTCAGCCTGGAAGAATTTGACCCTTCCTCCTAGATCTCCAAACAACCAAACTACCACATTTACCACAATCACATCAACCACGACGTTATTCCGTACAGTTCCTCTTAATACAAGCGAAACAACACTCGCAAAGTCCACTTTAACCTCATTGACAACAGTCGTTGAATATACGACAATACCTGCAGGCTCATCTTTGTCTGCATCCAGCAACATCAAAACCCAAACCGCAAACCTGAACAACACGATCTCCTCAACGACATCGAGCTTGACTCTGTCGTCGATTGTCACATCAGCAATCACTCCTCCGAGCACTATCATCCCAATACCTACCACCATGTCCACGTCAACATTGAGATCCGCCAGTAGCAATGCAACCAACTTGTCAATCTCGACATCGTCTTCTTTGTTGCTTTCCAAGTCACCTTCTGCATCACCTATCTCGACTACGGCCACAGCACTAGTTCTGCTATCCTCTGCTACTGCTGTTGTCAGTCAAGCTATCACACCAGGAGTCGCTGCCAATGCTTCGAGCACTGGACTACAAGTGATTGCAGCAGTACCTTCAAGTAGCGTTTCAACATCTTCCACGGCAGATAGAGCAGTTTCTACCGCATCCGAAAATACAACGCAGCTGAGTTCGAGTAGCACTTTGCAGACAAGCTCTGCGAGCACGCCTCTTCCTACGGAAAGCACAGCCTCGAGCGTCTCGACCACGAGCGAACCTCCAGTGACGCTGAGCCCAGCTAGCTCTACTTCGCCTCCAACCACCTCTGGTAGCGTTAGCAGCTCAGTGGCCATTACTAGTCCAAGCAGTACCACCTCTATCTTGACGGCGTCAGGAGGTCCGACAATCACAGAGTCAACCATCAACGCTATCCCGACCTCAATCCTCATTCTTCCTACAACCACCCCTTCTCCATCCTCGACCACAATATCGTCATCCTCAAGTTCATCGATCGCTACTGCAACAGCCACTTCTGAGTCGAACACTTCCAACCCCAGCGCCACACCTCTGACATCGACTTCACATAAGTTGTCATCTCAAGAAATTGCCGGTATCTCGTTCGGTGCAGTCGCAGCTGCCGCAATTCTGTCACTGATACTCTTCGCACTCTACCGTCGACGTCGCGCACAAGAAGCAGCCGCTCTTGCCGCTGCTCAGGACAAGCGTAGCTCCTTCCCCGAAAGTGCATGGCTCTACGATCCTCGCATGACACCCTCTTCCGTCGCTGCTGCCGCCGCTGGTCGTCTCAGCCGCACTCCAGTCAGCAGCATCCATTCCAGTGTTTCAAGCAGCGCAAGCAGAAGAGACGAAACACTGCTCTCCGCAATCGCGACACCTGCCATGCTGCCAAAGCGCCAACTCAGCAACCCCATCGGACGCGCGTTGACCTCAAACCCACCCTCGGCCGCAAAACGCCACCGTATCTCTTCTTCAGTGCCAGAGTTCAAGCCTCTTCCTCTTACACCTTCTGCTGCTGCCAACGACTCCACGATCCCCAGTCCTGTTTGTGAATTGACTTCCTCGCCTAAGGAGTCCAAACGCGAGAGCTTGCCAGCTATTCTCAAGATCGGGGGTGGAAAGAAAAGACCACTTACCGCCGCACCTGTGATGCAGAAAGTCAAGGCAGGGCCGAATAAGCCTTTACCTCCTAGACCAGTGCTTGATGCAAAGCATAGACCGTTTAGTTTCGAGGCTGGTGGTGATGATGCAGAGCAGTTTGGAATTGCAAGGTAGAAAGTTTGGGAAGAGGCGGAGCATGTAGAGAAGAAAGGAGAACGCTCAAGCGTATGGGTTCGGTTGCGTGTGATACCCCCTTGTTCTGATTATATTTATATAGTAAGCTGTTTATCTTATCTGTTTGTTAATTGTCCCACGATCTTGTCTTGAATTGAATCAAAAAGGAAAGACAAAAGTATTTCCTTGCCTCACAGAAAAAAAAAAAAAGAATAAGCACCGTGAGTTGGATTCGAACCAACGACCTCCCAATCCTGAAGAGAGAGTGTTTTTAGCGATTGAAGGTAAAGCGAGAGACTTTAGAGAATTGTAGGGGATCGGGTGTGCTGACCACTGCACCACCACGGCTTCTTGGCTTGTTAATTCGGACATGTTGTATAGAAAATATAAAGGTTGGTATGATGAGTGGGGCGTTGCGGGAAGGAGAGGTCGCGTGAGCGAGTTTGGCTGGATAGCAGACTTTCAGGTATCGAGAGGGCTCAACTTCAACATGTATCATACCAGACTTGAACTAGGGATCATCAATAGTCTGTATAGATGCGAATCCGAGCATCTCGCACACAAATGGCAGACTAATCTCTTAGGATGACCAGTGCATGTAGCGATGTGGCTCAAAAAACATGTGTTACGACGTGGAACTGAAGCAAATATGTGGAACTGAAGCAAGTATGTGGACTCAGAACACAGTGACATGGGTGGAAAGGTACGTTACATTGTCATTAAGTCTTGATTTTTTCTGTCGTAGCTGCCGTTCGTATTACTACACTACTCAGGAGCCTGACCCTTGGTGGCTGTTTCTTGGGGATCTTCACCAGCAGCAACCTCCTTGATGGCATCTGTGATGATCTGAATACCATGAGCCATATCCTCCTTGGTGATGTTCAATGGAGGGATGAAACGAAGAGTGTCGTAGATGGATGTGGTCAAGACAAGCATGTCCTTCTCCATGCATTTGGCCTGAATTTTTGAAGCGTAGCCCTTGCCAGGTGTGGTCTCAAGTGCCAACATGAGACCGAGGCCGCGGACATCGTAGATGAGCTTTCCAGTCTTGGAGTCCTTCCAGGCTGCCTGGAGAGCGCTCTTCAACTCTGCTCCACGAGCGTTGACGTTATCCAAGATCTTCTCCTCCTTGAAGGCCTTGGCGACAGCGACACCAGCAGCACATGAGACTGCGTTACCAGCGTAAGTACCACCCATGCTTCCGGGGTTTTGCTTGTCCATGAGCTCCTTGCGCGAGGCAATGCCTGAAAGCGGGAATCCGTTGGCAATGCCCTTGGCCATGATGAGAATGTCGGGTCTGACATCCCAGTGCTCAACAGCAAACATCTTTCCGGTTCTTCCGAAACCGCACTGGACCTCATCACAGACAAGCAGGATGTTGTGCTTGTCACAGATCTTGCGGAGAGCTGCAAGGTAGCCAGCAGGTGGAGGAACATAACCACCCTCGCCAAGAACGGGCTCAACGAAGATGGCTGCTGTGTCTGAAGGAGCAGTCTCGCGCTTCAAGAGCAACTCCAGCTGCAGGACAGGGTCCATACAGCAGTTCTCGAAACCGAACTTGCCGTCGGTGCTGTGTGAAATTGAGCATTGCTTGCAGTAAGGGAAGGGCACTGAGAAAACACCAGGCATCAAAGGCGCGTAATTCTCGCCGTAGATAGTTTTTGATCGGGTCATGGCCATGGTACCGAATGTGCGTCCGTGGTAAGATCCTTGCATGACAATGACGTTCTGCTTCTTGGTTGCGTGTCTGGCCAGCTTCACTGCTGCTTCGACAGCCTCGGATCCTGAGTTCCAGAAGAAGAAAGTGTCGAGCGATTTGTGTGGCATCAAAGGAATAAGCGATTCAACGAGCTCCAGATAAGGCTTCTGGAAAGCAATGTTCACTTGGCCGTGGACGAGTGTGCCGACTTGCTTCTGTGCTGCTTTCGTCACGGCGGGATGACAATGACCCAAGTTCGTGACTCCAATACCGCTGGTGAAATCGAGCATCTTGCGACCCTCGGTCGTCGTTACGTAGCTGCCCGCGCCGCTCTCGAGGACATGGTTAGAGAGACGACCAATTCCACGAGCCACGTGCTTGGTGCCGAACTCTGCCAATTTGCTGACGCTCATGGTGTATGTGATTGGGTTGTTGATGAGAGGTGAAACAGAAGAGCGAGACCAGAGTCGACTCTACAAGACGACGGGGCCGACAGGTTTATGTAGAAAACAAGCAGCAGGAGCTAAACACGGCGGATCGTCATTGACGAATCATCAGAGCTCCCGCTGGTCAGCGCAACGCCCAAACCTGGCTAATCTGGGAGAGATACACGCGGTGACCGATAACCAAGGCAGGTCTACACCGAGGCCTCGTACCTTTCTTTCCAACTGTAAAGAAGCCATTTTCCCCACGCAATGTTATTACCGGCTCTATATCGTATCTTCTTTCGTAATGCCATCTGCCCCATCTCTTGTTCCTGCCTCCTCCGCCGTAGCCGTCGGCTTGCTTACCCCGACAAATGACCAATGAACGCGTTCTGATTACCCCACTTGCTTGGTAGAAGCTTGAGTACGTGTACGAAACGGGCAAGTTCAAGCGTGGGCGACTCCAGTCTGAATAATCTACTGAAACTCCACCACGATTTCTTCACACCACCACGAAGCTCCAAGAGGATGTTCATTTGAGGCGCTTACTTTCTAAAGCTGTCATACACCAGAAGAACTGTGCGTTCTCACCGTTCGCATTGAATCTTTGTCGTTGAACGTGAGAGCCTTGACCTGGGATCATACAGGTGCAGGTCAGCCGGGTATTGATAGGTACCCCTTCCACCACACAGAACATATACTGCTACAAAAATGCACAAAGCTTTGCGGTTGATCAAGTGGCCCGCTGAGAGTGACTATCTGGACTTCCCCTCCTTGGCCCAGAGGATGTCCCTTTCAACTACTGTGCATTGCAATGGTATCACCTTACGAGAACGAACCTTGGGGAGAGAGTTACGAAATCAACGGCATGTATGACAGAACAACGGGTCGTATGTGTATTTGTCTATTTCATCGATGCTTTGAAGCTAGTTTTACGTTTCTGCAGTCTCTCAGCCGGCTTACGATTCGCCAAATTTCTGGAGTGTGCTTGATGACTTGGTGCTGACTAGTCGTAAGAACCCTGGGACTGTTTCCGTCAGTATGTCTCCACTGATGCTGGTCAGAATGGATTCTTACGTCAACGGCATTCTCGTCGAGAGCGTTGGAGTGACCACGGGTAGTGACGAAGACCCTGTGTCCATTCTGGAGTGCGGCCTGTACAATTGACCTTAGCCAGAGAAGACAGCTATCACGAGTGTAGAAGATACTAACAGATGCACAGGTAGCCTCACGTGTCAGATGAGCATTGGTGTCTTGGCTCCAGTAGACCTTGTTGTCCTCGTAGAACTTGCGTTCGAAGATGCGTTCGTCGGATCCGAGAGTGAGTTCCTCCATGTTCCAGACTCTACCACCGGGATAGTTGGCGGGAGTCAACCAGCGGATCTTGATGGGGCCGGAGGGTGCGTTGATGGGAGGTGCAGTGGGCATGGCGGCCTCGCGTTCTGCCTCAAGGTATTGTTCCTGAGTAGGCCACTGTTCGAGACCCATGATGATGCTGGAATGATATGCTGACTGGATGGTTTGGATTAGTGATCAAGAAACAGTCGTATATATATCTGGAGGCGCTTGATCTAGAGTCTTCTGCTTGGTCGTCGTCAAGAGTGTGTCGTTTGCCTGGACGCTTTCCATTGTGGGCTGCAGCAACATCATTGTAGGTCTACGGGGCAATCACCTGAGAAGCTCCAACATAGCTCTATGGTCTTTTCCATGAACGACAAGTCTGCTTGCGAAGTTGTGCCACATCTTGGGACAATGGCAATGGAACTCAAAGAAACTTCGTTTGTCACGAACCAAGCGCGGAACAGAGCAAGATGTTTGCTGGATGTCGAACCAGAGAGCTAAACAAACAAGATATTATAGAGTATCCGTGCAGTCACTCCAGCTGATGAGTAGTGCCTAAGGTAAATCGTCCATTGGGTTCCTTCAAGGAAGTATTCATTGAAACTGGGACTACTTTGCTTGAAGAGAGCCAGTGTACCGAATGATATGGCATCGCATGGTCTATTCGAAAGAAAGAGCCTCCACAAGCCGAATAAATGATGGCGTCCAGTAGAGTTTTTGGACAATGAAGATGTTGAAGGAGACAGGAACATCTCTGCCCGACCAAGTCGGCAGCCACCACAGCCCCCCTCAGCTAGGAAGCTTGGCATGCAGCATCTTGGAAACTTTCGCTTTCTGTTTTCTATCTTTCAAACAACCACAAACTGACGATCACTTCGTCTTCGTGGTGTTCCCCCGCCGGAGTATGCCCAGCACTGTGTGAATAACGGAAAATCATCTCGGTGGTCGGTTCATTCGTATCCGATATTGCAGCACAGCACGCCATGTGCTTGCGTGATGATAGTGATGCTGTCGACATCATGGTCTAAGTATGCTATAAATTGCTTGGTAGGGTCTGTCGTTGGTTTTACTATGTCTCACTTGGAACAATCGGTTTCCTTCGCTTCTTCGAACCATGCCTTCTCTTTCATTTTTCGCGTTTACACTGCTTGGTCTCTCAGGTCAAGCAGTGTCTCAGCTGTACAGCAATTCGACCACTTCTGCAGATGTGACTGTAAAGAGTCAATGGCTGGACCAGAAGCCTGCTTACAACGCCGGTGCAACCTTTGGAGTGCCATGGCCTAGAGGCCAATACCAGGCCAATGATACCTTATTTGCGATCTCTTCTGGCAATGGCAGTCCGGTCGCTTCTGAATCTTGGATCACAGGTTACTGGTCTGACTCTTCCGTCAAGTGGACTGCTCATGCTATTGCAGCTGGTGTGCCAGAAGATGGCTATACAGTCAATGCCCTACCAAGGAACTCGACTGGCAGCATTCCAGGAGGAACCACCAATCTGACAGTACGCGATAGTTCCGACCTTATCGAAATCAACACTGGCAAGATTACGGCCACTTTTGCAAAGACCGGAAATGTTCTAGTCCAGGAAATCAAGACTTCCAACGGACAAGTTATTGGTCAGAATGGCAAACTCATTCTTCGGTCACAGTCATCTGTGTTCGATGACGAGGACAAACATGGTCAACCTTCCACCAACTACTTCAATTTTGAGAGCAAGATAGACAATGTCACTGTCTCCAAAGACAACACTGCTCGTGCTTTAGTCACCTTACGCGGTGACCATCGACAAGTCAATGTTGGCAACTCCTCCGCTCCTGCCCACAAGGACTGGCTTCCGTTTGTCGTTCGCTTCTATCTTTATGCCAACTCGGAGTCAATCAGGATCGTGCACTCCTTGATCTATGACGGCGCTCCCACGAGTGACTTTGTGCGTGGTATTGGTCTTCGCTTCGACGTCCCTCTCGAGGACGAGTTCTATGATCGCCACATCCGTATCGCTGGTGTCGATGGTGGGATACTCAACGAAGCTGTTCAAGGCATCACCGGCCTCAGAAGAGATCCTGGACAAGCAGTGCGGACTGCACAGTACGAAGGCAAGAAGACTCCTGCACTCGACACCTGGGACACAAGAGTCTCTTCCAGACTGAAGTGGATCCCAACATGGAATGACTATAGCTTGACTCAACTGTCTTCTGATGGCTTTACCTTGAAGAAGCGAACAAGAGCCGGTCAGTCTTGGATCAATATTCCTGGTAGCACACATGCTGGAGGACTGGCCTACCTGGGTGGGGCAACGAAAGGCGGGTTGGTCCTCGGACTGAGGAATTTTTGGAAGCAATACCCTACTCAACTCGACATTTCGAATGCTGCGACAGATGTTGGTTCCATCACAGTTTGGCTCTACAGTCCCGCTGCCCAACCTTTGGACACCAGACCCTTCCACAATGGTTTAGGTGAAGAAAACTATGCAGATCAACTCGATGCTCTTGAGATCACCTACGAGGACTGGGAAGGCGGATATGACTCGCCCCATGGTGTCGCAAAGACGAGCGAGCTCTTCCTGTTCGGCTTCGAAAGCACCCCTGAATCTGATACTCTTGCAACATTGACCGAGCACATCAACTCTCCACCTGTCCTTGTCGCTGATCGTGACCATATCGCCAAGTCAGAAGCACTTGGAACCTACTGGCAGAGCCCTAAGAACAGCAGTGCTTCATCTCAAACGATCGAGAACAATCTCAACTTCCTTACCCAGTTCTACCAGGGTCAAGTGTCTCAACGTAAGTGGTATGGCTTCTGGGATCACGGCGATGCGATGCATACATACGACGTGGATCGTCACGAATGGCGATATGATGTCGGAGGTTACGCTTGGGACAACTCTGAGCTGTCTCCCAATCTTTTCTTCTGGAACCAGTTCCTCCGCACTGGACAAGCTGATCTCTATCGCTTTGCTGAAGCGCATACAAGACATACTGGTGAGACTGATGTCTACCATCTCGGTCCATGGAAGGGCTTGGGCACAAGACATGGTGTACTCCATTGGTCAGACTCTTCCAAGCAAATCCGCATCTCCCAGCCGCAATACCGCAAGGTCTTTTACTACCTCACTGGTGGCGATGAAAGGACTGGCGATCTCCTCACCGAGATCTTGGATGCTGAAAAGGCCTTCCTAGTCGTGGACCCGAGAAGGAAGGGGGCGAGCTGCAAACATCACCTACGTTGCTGACCCCAAGGCCCTTCTCATCGATGTTGGACTGGACTGGTCCGGACAAGCAGCGGCATGGCTTATCGAATGGGAACGTCGTGGCCCTCGCTGGCAAGAAGCAAAGTCCAAACTCCTCGAGACCATGAAGGGCATCGCAAACTTGAAGAACGGTTTCGTCACTGGCGAAGCGCTATACAACCTGTACAATGGCACCATCAGTCCTCCCTCGCAGGACCCAAACAACAAAGGCGTGGTCCAAGTATCGCATCTGACCGCTGTGTTTGGCCTCGTCGAGGTGATCGCAGAATTGACGACCCATTTTGGCGACGCCTTCCCAGCAGACTTCGAAAAAGCCTGGTTGGATTACTGCTACTACTTCAGCGCCACACAAGCTGAGCAGCAGGCGCGTTACGGCCAAGCTTTTGGAAAACTGAATCTCTACCAAGGACATTCGCGCTTGACAGCATATGCTGCAAACAAACTGAACAATGCGACATTGGCTGCTCGTGCATGGAACGAGTTTTACAATACCGATGGTTTCAAGGCAGATGCGCCGTGGAAGAGTGAGAGAGTCGAGGGAAGCAAGGTTCTTTCCCCTGTCGATGAGGCGGCTTGGGTAAGCACGAATGATGTGGGACAGTACGGGTTGGCGGCCATTGAGAATCTAGCTTTGATTGGCGATTATCTCCCATAGACTTGGAATGGAATCTGAGCTATCACACGGGTAAACTCAGATACTACTTTCACAAGGTCTAATTGGTTGTGCAATGTCCAGAGCCGTGAGCGTCCTTGAGTCATGGACAGAGCATCATGAGTCCAGATGATAGCGTTGAAAGAATGGCTGTGACCACAAAAGAAAGATAATCATGTCCAGTGATGCCAGTACAAACAGAGTGGGACGCCGTGAGGTGTAGCTGAGCAGATGCAGCTTTTAGAAGTGCTGCAGATATGGCGTCGAAGGCTCACGAGGATGACAGGTAATGAAACACCTGAAACGGGAGCAAGAAGACCCGAGGAAACCAAGCACAGTTGATACGAAGATTCACTGCAGTTGATAGATCATAGCCCAGTGGTCTTGCCGTCGGCGCCTTTGTCTTTGTCTGCCCTGAGATGCTCTTCTCCTTGAATTCGACTGTCATCGTTTTTCTCCTTACGATCGACTACTTCGACCGTATCCTTGTAGTCAACAGTGTCTTCTGTCGCTGTGGGTTGAGGATGAAGATAGCGGCCCTTGTAGAAGCGGTCCGCGCCTTCGACTGGCACGATGTCAGACACGTCTGACGAAACGAAACAAGTCATGCAATCCCAAAGTTCGGGATCAGACTTCCTTATAAACCAAAGCCTCCTCTGACCTCTGCGATTCCTTGTCCTACAAGTAGCACATACTTTGTCGACACTCTCTGTCAGGAAGACCGGCCTCCATCGCTTCCAGGTGAACGTATCGAGTTGGTCCTTGTGTACACTAAACCACGTTTTGAAAGACTGACGTCGTTTGAAGGCGAACGTGTCAGCTTGTTGTCTCCAATAACCATGCGTACGAGTCCGGAAGCTCTGCAACTTGGCCGGGTCTTCTTTGATTTTTCGCAACACATTTCGATTATGTGTGATTTTTCGCTCCAAATGTTTTTCCCACGTGACCTCGTCCTTGCGTTGGGTTTGCACCCAACGGGTATATGCCTCCCTCTGACGGATCAGGAATCGTTCCCTCGAGGCCTCGTCCTTGTTTTGTTCTTGCCTCCAACGGGCCTTCCTAGCCCTATCACTTTTTCTGTATTGCTCCAGCCAGACTGGGTCCTCCTTTTTCTTGCGTAGCCAAGCTCTCCGATATTCATTACCAGCCCTTCGCCGTTCCTCATCCAGTTGAGCTTCGTCGAGGCCTTGAGG
>Ga0268251_10000537_pt1 | contig 11892 bp, 14 predicted proteins | sample AgamicAsMae_FD_200527 | JGI IMG/M metagenome (GOLD analysis project Ga0268251, IMG submission 200527) | Agave microbial communities from Guanajuato, Mexico - As.Ma.e (v2) (version 2) | ecosystem: Host-associated > Plants > Phyllosphere > Phylloplane/Leaf | place: Guanajuato, Mexico | collected...
GGATGTTGATGTTGTGGCAGTGGTTGTGGCAACACGATCTTGACGATCGTGCCAAAAGTCCCAGGCGTGGACGAGAGGTGGTGCACGGAGTTTGTTCAAGAGGTTTGCGCGCATTTCTTTGCCGCGGGCTGGTGTTGGTGTTTCTGCTGCTGGTGCTGGTGCTGCACCGTCTGCTACGGCACCAAGGTTTTGGAATCCAGACATGATTTCCGGATTCTTCCTGTGAGTTTTATCTTGTCACTTTCTTTTTTTCCTGTGTTCGGTGTTAGTCTTGCTCTTATGTGTACATCCAGTGTTCTTCAAAATGTGTTGCAAATGAGTTATGTTGGTCACCGTCGACGCGCATCTCGGCTCAGAAAGGGGTAAAATGTCAAGCATGCATATGACTTACCAGCGACGAGGTGAGCAGACACAGAAAGCTGGATGAATGTAAGGCTTCAACGTCAACAGGAGACCAATCGATGTGTATAAATAAGCAAGGAGATCAGGAAGTTTGCAATTGATGAGAAGATGCAAGGCTCGTATCGACGACAGAGCTGGGCGTCTGCTTGGTTGCTTCCGGCAAGAAAGGAAGGTGTAACAAAGAAAATAATGTCGGTCCTGTTTTCTGGCAACCACGACCTCGTTCCTTCTTATGTTTGTATTCCTTCTTGTTCGGTCTCCCTCCTTTGTCGTCCGTTTTGTAGTTTCGCTAAGCGCCCGTGCAATTGGATGAGCTGTCATGTGAGGTTGAATTGTGATTGCGGTCCTGTCCCGCACACTCCGCCTCGTGCGGTGCTTTGACTCTTTGTTTCAGACCCCGTCTTCTTTCCACTATACAAGTTCCTCTTGCACCATTCGTGTTTGTATGATGAAAGTCAAGCAATGGTTCTCCATGCTATATCACTCCAGTTGTTATAGACAGAGTCGCCGAAGTTCGCAACGTTCGGTCTCTTGAACAATTCCCCGCCAGGGCCTGCCCCACCACTGATGCCGCATTATTTTATCCGTAGGATTCTTCGTAGTGTATATAAATGCCCTTATCAAACCTTTATCTCTTTCCTCTCTGGAGCCTTTTGCAGCACACTTGAACCTAAAGCGAAGGAAACAGAACAATTCCCCAAAAATGGGTCTCCCACCTCAAACAACCCTTCTCATGCCCCTCGTCCTCCTCGCCTACTCAGCCTCCTACATCCCCATAACGATATTCCGTCTCCTCACTTCCTCACCCTCAAAACTGCTTTCCTGGTCGTCCTTCCAACACGCCTGGTTCGGATACTTCTGGTCTTGGTTCAGCAACTTGCCTCGCCCTCAACTCGACGCCATCGTTTCCCCTCTAGTCCGCTCCCACGCCTCAGGCATCGTCCTCGACATCGGCCCCGGCAGCGGACAATGGGTGCGCCTCTACTCCGCCACTGCCCACAAAATCACAAAAATCTACGGTGTGGAGCCAAACCTTGAACATCATGCTGCTTTGCGCAGAAAAGTGGAAGAGGCGGGTTTGAAAGGTATTTATGAGATTCTGCCCGTGGGAGCGCAGGACTTGGGATCAGTGGGACTAGAGAAAGAGTCTGTGGATACCATCGTGACAATTCAGACGTTGTGTAGTTGTCCTGGTCCGAAGGATATTATCAAGAGTTTGTACCCGTATTTGAAGAGGGGAGGAACATGGGTGGTTTATGAGCATGTCAAGACAAAGTATTCCAACGACTTTGTTGGTTATTGGCAGCGTAAGTACAATGTCGTTTCATATCGTTTGTTGTCTGTCACTGACTCTCTTCCTCTCCTAGCTTTTGTCAATCTGATCTGGCCGACTTTCTTCGGTGGCTGTGATATTACCAGACCTACTGATGAGTGGCTTCGCGAAGCCGGCGATTGGCAAGAAGTCTCATTGGGGGCGACAGAAGGCGAAGGCCCATATGATACCATCCCTCACTCACTCGGCACGCTCGTCAAGAGAAAGTGATATGACATAGCTGGTGTCGGTGGGCAAAGACAGGCGGTTAGATCTAGCACAGAAAATTTCCTGGTGTTTGACGATTGATATAAAAAATTTACGCTCGAATGCAACGCCAAAAACAAAGACTCGAATATGATGATTCCAAGAAAAGCTGAGAGACATCATCGGAATGTATGCAAGAAGGAAACTGAAATGCTATGCTCAATCGCCCTTTGTCCTGTTTCCACTTCTGTCCCTCTTCGGCTTCGCAGTGGCAGACGTCAGAAAGTCATCTGGAATGTCATTCCAGTTTTGCGTATTAGGCGGAAGTGGCCGACTGGCTGGTCGCGAGCTCTCTTCATCGCTACTAGTGTCGTAGTCATCAATATCATCAGAATCGGTCTTGCGGCGTGTGAAAGCTGCAGGTGCGTTCGCTGTTTGATATTGACCTAGGATCTGTGCTGCTTTAGAAGGAGAACGGCGACCAGCAAGAGGTATGCGAGTAACACCGTTAGTGGTCGTCAGATATCTGCCGTCATCATCGTCCTCTTGTTCATCTGTCCACGTAGGTTGGAGATGTGGCTGCGGCGGTTCTTGGTGTTGCTGCGCGGCAGCAGGGCCACCGAAGTATCTTCCTGCACCATATGCACCTCCCCACTGCGAACGTTGTGCCTGATAGTCTCGCCATGAGCGATGCTCCGACTCTTCCCGTAATTGGCGGTCGCGAGCCACTTCGTCACGACAGGCTATCCAGTGCGCGCTGACTTCCCACCTCCAGCCATCTCCTTCGGTGTTACAAACGGGAAGGAACCATAGATACGGATTGTGACCAAATAGCTGAAGCAGGTTCCGTCGCCAACCGAGATCGAAAGCATGAGGCAATTTGTCGCTGTCTTGCTCATCTAAATACTCGGCGTAACGCTCTCGCTCGCGGTCTGCTTCTAGACTTGCGTAGTTACGGCGTAGGCTGTCCGAAGCAGGGGACTCGAACGAGGAGTTTTGTGTCGGCAAAGGAGTTGGGATGCGTGACTCGTCGCCTTCTTCAGGCCGGGTGACGCCAGGTACGGCGTTTGCATGTATCTCCTTTAGCTGCTCGCCCAGCGTAGGCTCGTCGGAGGGGTCGTCATGCATGTAGTGTCTTTCGTGATTATGTATTTGGCGTTCCATGCTCTTTTTCAAGGGACTGAAGTAGCGCGTCTTTTCCAGGCTTTCAATGGTCGTCTTGCCGGTGGTAGCCAGGTAAATGTGCCAGGAGGTGAAGCCAGTCAGGACTAGACCAAAAATTCCTCCTAATACGGCAAGCAAGATGACATTGACGATCCACAGTCCTTCTTCAATCTTTGTCTCGTCGAAAATATCGCGCCAGACGAATTCGGTAGCAGTCGCAAAACAGAGCCAGCAGAAAATAGATGTGTAGGACAGGAAGAGCAGGAAGGCCTTGTAGTTGTACATGCCGACACAGGTGGCTAGCCAGGGACAGTGGTGGTCCATCTTGAGGACGCATCGGTTGCAGGAGCTGCAGTGGTGGGTGCGGTCTGGTTTGATCGAGTTGCACTTCTTGCAGTAGCGTGGTTTGCCCGACGACTTGGCCGTGAGCGGTGACGGGGTCGCGGATTCATGGGTAGGGAGCGATGCGTAGCCACCGGTGGCTGGAGAGTTTGTAGGGGATCCAGGGTCTTTGAAGACAGCGATTGTATAACACGAGACGGCGAGCGAGTAGAGGATGAGACCGACCAAGGACGATGTCTTGCCTGGAGTGGGTTGTTAGCAGACTCGAGAGTCGAAGGCGAGGCTTCGGTGCTTGCCTGTCCATTTCCCTTGGTTGGGCCAGAAGCCGATGCTTATCTGAACCCAGGCAGCCCACGACAACAGGCCATAGACGAAGAGCAGAGGGAAGTAGGCCAGCGCTCCGCAGCAACAGCGTTCAATCCGCCGCGCCCAGCTCTTGCGCTTCCGGTAGAAATCTCGTGACGGGGGAGACATGATCAAGGACTCAGCACATGGCGACAACGACAACTCTACTCCACGATGCAAGAATGTTTCTGCTCGAGTCTCGTGTCGTCGTCGTCGTGGTTGACTCGTGGCGTATGTGGCGGTGTTCGGCATGCAAAGGGCCCGATCCGACACTCTCCACTCTTCCCCACCACCCAGTGTTTCATCGTCAAACGCTCAACTCTCATATGAATCGTCATTTGCATGTGATTATCATTCTTGCATTGCTATATGCTATTACACTGCTTGAGTCCGTGATACATGTTTGCCGCGACTCCTGCTGTCAGAAAGAGACTGTCTAACCCTGCTGCCAGAGCTTGGTGTGCTTGCCCTCAATACTGACACTGTCCATCTCTTGTATTTCTTCGTCTGTCAGTCTCCACCCGAATGCTTGGATGTTGCTCTTGGCCTGCTCGAGGTTCCTGATGCCAACCACAGGGTTGACGCCCTTGCTGATGTTGTAGTTGAGCGCCACAGCTGCCATGCTGACACCACGCTTCTCTGCAATCCTCTGCACCACGCCGAGTGTGTCCTGGATATCCTTGATGGGATACGAGCTGAAGCGGTATGTCTTTGGTGGCTCCTTTTCCGGTGTCCATTTGCCGGTCAAGCGTCCCTGTGCCAGTGATGAGTATGACTGGAATTGGATGCCGTTCTCGCGGCACGTCCTTAGCATGCCCTCGGTCTCCGGGAGACGACGCATCACATGGAACTCGCACTGGTTCATCTCGAGAGGCACATCGTACTGTGCCAGCTCTTGCTTCATTTCCAACATGTCCTCCTGGTTGTAGTTGGCCACAGCAATCACCTTGCAAAGTCCCTCGTCCACGCATTGGGCCAATGACTTGGCAACCTGCTTGATGCTGCCAGCGTGAATGTGTCCATGTACCATGTAGACATCGATGAAGTCCAACTTCATACGCTCCAGTGACTCCTTGAGCATTTTGTATGGTGCAGATGCCGGCGTGAAGATGTTCTTGAAGTTGTCGGGGACAACGTAGTATTTGGTCTGCATGACGAAGCGATCGCGAGGCATGTCCCTGACAAGCTCACCACAGATCCTCTCACTCTCGCCAGAGCCGTAAGCTTGAGCCGTATCAATGTCTACGAGCAATCTTGTCAGAACTTATACTTATCGCTGCATGTTGGATTGCCACCTACAGGTAAGATCGTTGTCAACGAGGTACTTCCAGGCCTCGTTCAGGCCTTCGCGCTCTTTTGGGTCCCAGTGCCATGTCGCTTTGTCTCCCCATGCCCAGGCTCCGATAGACATCCATGGAATCTGAACATCATCTTTCTTACCCTTCAATGTGATGCGTGTCGAGGTTTGAGGGACGAACGACTGGGGTAGAACTGCTGCCATGCCATCGAACGAGGGGTCGACCTTGTTAGGCGTATTCGAGTGAAAGCCCTCGGTGGCTGAGAAGCCAGAGCTCAATGCGGTCTGAAGTACGTGTTGCATGGTTTTTGTCTCTTGTGGTGTGTGATTTGAGGTATGATATGTAACTTGCAGGAAATATGCTGCCAGCGACCTACGATGTGTATATATACCTGGGCTACGTAACTGCTTCGATACAGAGAGCAGAATGTCATGAAATCACTTTCAATCTGCAGATGACCCGATACCGAGGGCAAGTGTGGTAGATGCTCCAATGAGGTGCTGACGGGGATTTTTCGCAGACAACCGCCACGTTCTTCCATCATGGTGATGAAGTAGGAATGACGATTTGTGATTCCATCGTGCTACCTCTGCAGGGTCATCGATATGCATGCCTCGCTGAGACCTCGTGTTCGCAATCTATCGTAACGGCTCATTGTGTATCCCGCATTCGTATGCAACACCATGTTGATTTATGGCAAAGCGAAAATGGGACAAGGTGGTGTCCGGTGGTGGTGGTAAGAGATCTCGAGGTCAAAGCTCGAAAAGCGCGTCTCCAAGGCGCGTCATGCTGCAGCCTGCCAGACCATTTTATCTAATGCTCGAATATTCTTCCAAGAAAGATAAGTCTTCGCAAGGCTTACGGTGTTAATATTGGAGGCGATATATCATGTCCGGTTTTGGGTCTTGGAAGGCCGTCAGACCTAGCGCACCAGCGTCTGATGGCCAGGATCCTCTTTCTGAGGCTTTCAAGAGTGCAGTAAATGCCTTTGGCTGGCCAGATAGAATGGGAAACTACCACGACAGTTCCCTCTCGTCTACTACTACGACGAAGCATCGTCCTTCAGCATATCTTCCCACAACACCGTCAGACCAAAGTCACCCAGCGACTCCTGAGCAAAGTGGTACGGCGGCGATTCCCACCATCAGCCACCAAAGCTCGTCAAACGTGATTGGTGATGCTCATCAACAGCTTCCGTCTTCGAGACAAATCGTTTCTCAAGGCTTAGACCCGCGAGAGATTTGCATGAACGCACTGGCAGCTAGGTCGACAGTACGATCAACTACGACGCTACCACGCACTATACAGCAGCCAACCAGTCCTTCCGTGGACAATGCTAGACAGGGTCCTCCCTCAAAGAGAAGGCGAGTCACTGATACAGGAGCCACACCGAGTGAGACAACCACTATGTCATCCACTCCCGTGGACAAAGATCAACTTCGAGGGGCTGAGAATTGCCTAAGTGGCTGTATCTTCGTGTTCTCTGGAGAACTTCCAACTTTGTCCAGACCTGACGCCCAAAGACTGATCGAGAGGCATGGTGGTCAGGTCGTTCTTGTTCCTAACGAGCACACGACACACTCTGTATTAGGCCATGGTGTTACCAAGAACAAGCTCACAATTCTTGATCGCTTTCAAATTGTTCCTCTGGACGGACAAGGACTGATCCGGATGGTCCAGGAGATGCCTGCAAATGGTCGTTGGGAAGAAAGCCCGGTCCAAGAAGATCAACGTGGGTCGGCTAGAATTAATGAGCCGAGGACGACAGTCGGTCCCCGGGGGGAGACGTCTGGCGGTTCAATACGAAGCCAATCGGAGATGCCAGCTCCAGCCGAAGGCATAGTACACATAACGAACAATGATCATTCGGACCAGGCTTGGCCTTTCAATGAACCACCAAACCTGGTTAGGCACGTCCCAAGAGCGAACGGAGTACAAGAAACTGAGATCTTTGTGAAAGACGAGTCATCTGTGGTTGATACTCCGCCTCAGATCAACCACGCTCTACGTAGGGAATACGCTAGATCTTGGGGAACACCTCAAGTAAAAAGGGGTGAGCTCGCCAAAATCAAGTTCGCAGTCAATTACGAGAAGGGCGAGTCACGTCTTGTTAAGCATGAAGTCCGTCGAAGAGGTGGCAAGATTGTCAGGATCAGCCAGGCCGACGTTCTCGTAAACGACAGGCAATTCCTCAGTATAGCGCAAGATCAAGCGACACTAAGGTACCGTCCAGAATGGCGAATACAGTCCGATAAATTCTTCGAAGCGTTTCCAGCACTGGAAGTTCTTCCTTTCGAAATTGACGGAGAAGCCAGTTCTATGACTGCTGATTCTGCAGACCAGGCTCTATCTAACGGGGAGCCATCGGGAGTCTCTGGCAATGCTGATGGTCCTACGACTTCCATTAGGCCACCTAGCCTTGCCCGTTCACTTCCACGAGCTATTGATCGCATATCACAGGCACAAGCGAACTACGAAGATTTGATCGCACAGAGAAATGCCTGCGTTGCCGTGCGTGATCGCAAGCTCAGACGAGCAGAGCGCTTAAGACGCGACTTTTATGACAGCGATTCTGACGAGACACGGGCGATCGAACAAGACTTGAACAACGAGGAACGTACCTTCAGACCTCCGTCACCCGCTGTTCCACCGATCATGGAGGAAGTCGCATCGGATGGTTATGCTTCTTCGTGCGATGAGTATGAGATCCACCGCGCGATCATACACTCTACCAAGAGGATGAAGCCAGCAAAAGTGAAGAAGGGATTTCTAATCCAGGTCAAAATGGTATTACGAGGACCCACCGGAGCGACTGTCAATGCTGTCAACGGTAAGCCCGGTGTGACCCGTACATTACGAGTACCTGCTGTCACCAGTTTTCGACAACTGACCGATGTCCTCAACACTGCCTTTGGATGGGTAGGGGATGGGGAGTGTGATTGCCACAAATGCTGGCAAGTGGTCAAATGTCGAGCCACCACCATGGCAATTCGTCGCCAGGGTCTTGAAGATTGTGACACGACGGACTGCAGAATATGCTGTGCCAGATGAAGAAGAAGCTCACATTCGAGCAAGGGAGATCAGACTCTTTGATGTCTGGGGCCGCCACCAGCCACGGCAATGCCAGAATCTCCAGGTCTGGTATAACTATCATTCTGAAATCGAATGGGCACATCAGATTTCTTTCCTTGGTGAAGCCAATGATAGACTTTTCGAAGCATCAAGAATGGAGGAGGATCGAAAATATTGGTGCATTGCTGGCGAAGGACATGCACATCCTGAAGATCATCCTGGTAATCTCGACAAATGGCGAAAGAAGACCAACCTTTGGGCTTGGGACATGGCAAAAATCAACAAGGAATTGGCTGAACTGGAGGAGAGCTCCTTGCATAGATAGAGAATGTGCAGAGCACTCGCGTATGGAACATGTTACGGAGTTCAGCGTTTGTTGACCTACCTATCTCTTTGACCCCAACACGAAATAGGCATGTGAGATTGACTCCAAAAGCGAGGACGGGGTCGATTGGAGATGCAGATCGCGGCACCGGGTTGCAGCGAGATAAGCTTTTGAGCATCAAGCAAAGAAGATCCCTTTTGTATCTCTTACCAAATGCCCAGCATCGCATTGCGACGCTTCAATGTCTATTCGAATAAGGGAAAAGCCTTTTGTCGCCCTCGCCATAGCTCAGTAGGATTGCGTGACGCGCCTCGTTGACAGAAAGACGATTCTTCCAAGCCATGGTGCAAAGAAACCAACCCGAAAACGGAAGAAAGTGGGCCCCAACCTTGATGAGCCAAACAAGAAACTGCCCCTCTGCCACCAATAAATTTGCCAGAAAGCCGGCGCGGCCAAAAAGTCGACGCAGAGAATAGAGCAGAAAGGAAATTTTTCTAGGCAGGCTTGCGTGTACAGTCATAGTGACTGAGTAAGAGGATAGCAGTCTCGGGCAAGGAGAATAGATAAGGCACAACAAGCCATCTCCGACGGCAGAGAAACAAAAGAAAAATCACAGTACATATCGCAACCTATCACTTATCGCGCGTATCCCGGTATACAGCTGCTGCCGCGTCCCCTCCCGACAAGAGTCATCTCTTCCAACGTCTGTTCGAGGTGATCCTGGTTTTCACTTTCCATCTTTCTCGATCCACCATACACTTGCGACAATGCCACAGGAAGCAAAAGCGGCTGCCGACGATGTTTCACCGCCGCCCAAGGCGTCTCCTGAAGTTTTGAACGTCGGAAAGCCTGGCTACTTTTCGCGACGACGGATCCTGGGACCTGTCGACAAGGAGTATGGAGATGCCGTCTTGCTAGTGCATTCGTTCGTGACGGGTCTGGTCGATGCGGCCTCGTTCGCCAATTGGGGTGTCTTTGTGGGAATGCAAACTGGTAGGTTCTTCGAATCTGTTCCCCTATACACAAGCAAGATACAACCTACCGGTACAAGGGAGAGCAACCTCTCCAAACAGTGAATTCGCTTGACTTCTGACTATATCCTGCTCCTCCTACTCTCATACATATTTTTGTCCCGTCAACTTCATCTAACATCGTTTGCAGGAAACACTGTCATCCTGGGTCTCTCAACTGCTGGTCTACCGGATAACCCTCACGCCTGGACGACTACTCTTGTCTCTCTAGCCTCCTTCCTCATCGGCGCCTTCCTCACCTTCCGTAGTACTACGCTCGTCTCCCCCAAGGGCATCTCCAACAACCGTCTCTGGCTCTTCACAATCCTCCTGATCCAGGCCCTTCTCATCGTCATCTCTGCCGCCATCGTCAGCGCAAACCTTGTCCCTCACAATCGCCCTGGATACCCCGATGACGAACATAAAGCTGGTGTCATCAACAACATTCTGATTGTCAGCTTATTCCCACCTCTCGGTTTCCAATCTGGAATGCAGATTGCCACTAGTCGCTTGTTGGGCTACAACGAGTTGCCGGTCAATGTGTTGACGAGTACTTATTGTGATTTGATGGGTGACGCCAAGTTGTTTGCTTTGCACAACGTAAAGAGGAATCGAAGGGCTGCCGCTGTGGTGCTGTTGTTTGGAGGTGCTGTTATCAGTGGGTGGCTTATGCGCAGTCAGGGTGGTTTGCAGAGTGTGTTGTGGCTTGCTGCTGGCATCAAGTTGTTGGCTGCACTGTTTACATTGATCGCCCATCCTGCGAAGAAGGATTGATGTGTTTGAGGTGATTTTGGTGATGAAGAGGGAAATTTATGAGGAGGCTGTATGCATAATGAAGAGGTCTGAGACTTGTAGGCATGAAGCGTGTATTTGAGTCGAATATACACAAGTAATATTGTTATGAGAGCAAAGAAATCTGTTATCTATACCGAGGACATCAGAAAACAGCCCTGGTGTTTCCAGGTGAAGAGATCTTTGCAAAGACAGACGCCTTAGCCATCAACTTCTTCTCCTCCATCCATCATGCGTAGGTTGGCTCCTTGATGCTTCAGCAGTTGCCAAGAGGTACATGCATTGCGACCCTGATATTGTGTTGAACCATCGACGGGGAACCACACATCGTGCCAAGAAGCTTTGTCTCAACTATTGGCTGCTCTCGCGAGATGTCAGGAGAGAGGAGAGCTCAAGTAGAGAGCATGACCGAAGAGATCAATTTGTGCTCAGCAGGAGCAGGACGGTGTATTCGTGACTTATTGCCAAGTGTTGCCAGTCAAAGTTGCATTGCGAAAAGTTCAAGATCTGATGTTTTCAGCGTAAGAGGCGAACTTTTGACAATTGCTCGTTCTGGCGTTGAGTCTTTGGTGGACCTTCGTTCAAGATCCTGTCCAGACCGAGATCACGCCAAGCAGGTTCTTGCTGACGCTGAGTGGCTCTCTGAATTCCGAATGCAGCATGCTGCTCAGGGACAACATCGTCTTCATCATCAGGATTCAAGGGCTGATGTTGAGGTGGCACGTAGATTTCTTCGTGCGGCAGATGAGTTCGATTGAAGTCTTCTAGAAGATCTGCATGGTGGCTGCGATGGAGGTGGATATAGGTATGCGATGAGTCTTTGGTCTGAAAGCGATGCATGAGAATTTCTATATTTGTAGTGAGACACTTCTCTAACTCACCATGATGAGATTTGTGTTCCTGTTGTCGAAATGCTGATGTTCATATATTGTCAAAGGTCATGAGCGTGAGCGTGGAGTGAAAGGTAGGTAAACAACCCCGGATCGCATGTGACCAAGAGCGGCTAGCGCGCCAAGGCGAAGCGAAGAATCGCACCTTCGCAGTAGAAATCCAAAATTCAGACGCTCCTTTCAACCCAGCGACGACAACCAGCAAACCGTACGACTTCAAGTGTGTATTTCTCTTCGCCCGCATCGCAATCGCAGAAGGACTCCATCTAACAAGCGCTTTTTTCTCGTCTCCAGGACCTTTTACGGCAACCCATCCACCGCAACCATGTCTCACGAATCTGTCTGGTACTCGCGTCCTCGCACCTACGGCAAGGGCAGCAGAGAATGGTGCGTTTACACCCTACGGTCCCCGTCGCATGCTTGAGGAGCGCTCGAAAGAAAGAGGAGGAACAAATTGGTGTCGCGCGCGCACACGAGCGAGGGGATCACAACCAAGAGGACATCTGGCTGACCATTTTTCTTTTCTACAGCCGCGTTTGCACCCACACCGCCGGTCTCATCCGCAAGTACGGCCTGAACATCTGCCGTCAGTGCTTCCGTGAGAAGTCCACCGACATTGGTTTCATCAAGGTACGCGTTCACAACCCCACGCATTTCCGTGCCAGACCCGCAACCGACATGCGCTCTGGAGTCATCACCTGTCGGAGGCTAACATCTTGCCACAGCACCGCTA
>Ga0268251_10000538_pt1 | contig 11890 bp, 9 predicted proteins | sample AgamicAsMae_FD_200527 | JGI IMG/M metagenome (GOLD analysis project Ga0268251, IMG submission 200527) | Agave microbial communities from Guanajuato, Mexico - As.Ma.e (v2) (version 2) | ecosystem: Host-associated > Plants > Phyllosphere > Phylloplane/Leaf | place: Guanajuato, Mexico | collected...
GGTTTGTACCAGACGCATGAGTAGAGCAGACACCAACTGAATCGGCTTAGTATCGACCATCTTGAACTGGCGAGCGCTTTGTCGGCCAACAGGAAGTTTCTCGAGGGAAGTCAAGATCTCGTCGAAGATTGATTGTCTCTGGTCTGGGTAACGAGCGAAGATCTTGGCTAGTACATCCATGGCAGCTCTACGAGCCGTCTCGAACCTCTGGATCCCAAGAGCAGAATCTTTCTCAGATGTCGCATTCTCAACGAACACCAGCGTTTTGCAGATGAACTCGGCAGAAACGATGACACGCTCATCGACGTCGGTTTTGGCAATAAGATCGCCGAGGAGTTTGATGACCCGAATGCAGACTGTCAGAATCTGTGTCAGAGGCTTACTCTGAGATGAGGCGAATTTGAAGGCATCAGCCATGTCTCCATTACTTCTCATCTCCACCACGGGGATGATGCAAGTCTCAACCACATGAATTAGGCTGTTCAACAAAGTGGTGAGCGTTTCTTCAGAGTATAGCTGTTTTTCCTTCTCTTCTCGACCTGCCGTCATGATGCGAAGCAATGTTTTGCAAGCGTTCAGACCTTGCTCTCCGATACCAACGCGGTGAAGCCAGTCATCGACCTCTTGCGGGGTATCATCGTCTATACGATAGTTACAAGTACCGGCAGCAGTGACAGCGTGATCACACAAACGCTGTATACGGCCCAGATCTTCGACATCGATACTGTGTAAGCGAGCGTTGGCGACAACCTTGTACAAAGCGGTATCGAGCTGAGTTTGGATGGCTGCTTGCAGAACGGGCGTTCCTTCAACAGCATCATCGACATTGAAGAAGCGAGCAGCATTTGACGATACCATGCCAGATGTGTCCGCTTGCATCTGGTCCTCAGCCTCGAAGATCTCAGAAATCAGGTTCTGTAGTCTTGCCACTGCAGCGTTTGCCTTTTCTTGCTGAGCGATGCTTGCCGAAGTCAGACGCTGATCGGCCTCATACTCTGCACGCTTCTGCGATTCTGATTTAGGCGCCTTTTGGGAGTTGGTGGATGCTGAATCAGGTACGTGTATGTATTGAGCGCGTTGTGCTTCGGTGAGGCTTTTGGGAATCACGACCGCGATGGTTGATCTCTGAGAATTGGGTTGAGAGCCTTGCGATGGCGTTGGCGGTATGCCATTTGCTTGTGAGGAGCCGGTATGATGGGACACAGGAGCCGACGAGGGAGGGACCGGAATGACGACTTGTGGGTATGGTTTGGAAGCAGACGGCATAGACTGTGCCGTAGGAAATGTTGGCGTGGGAGTTGCTGATGAGTAGCCATGGCGGTTTTGCTGGAGCTGAGCAGGATTTATTGTTCCTGGCGCGGTCCCTTGCGGGGATGGCTTTGGCGGTTTGGCGATTGAGTTGAAAGTCGGCGTAGGTAGACTAGCTTTTGTGGTAGCATAGTGGGAGGGGATGGTCTTGTCCAGGACCATTTTCGCGAAGGGGCCGAGCTGGTGCTTCGATGGGGTCGAAGTGGTTTGGCCTGGACGAGACTTGGTCTGGTCGAACCTGGCGGGTCTCTTGAAGCGGTACTGTGTGAGAGTGTCCGGGTTGAGAAGGTGTTGGACAGATTCCAGCGTCTTGGTCAATTGTTCCGAGGCTCTTTCAGCATTGTTGGCTTGTGCATCGAGTCGCTCTAGCATTCCATGCGCCGAGAGTTTTTGTTCTTCGGACGTGAAGATCTGTGTGGAAGAGGTGGGAAATGCCAGAGGAGGAGGGATCGAATCTGAATAGAGAGGTCAGCTATTGTGTGAGCCATATGAATCATGCGATACAATACCGAGAGTGAATGGCAGAATAGAACTGAATGGTGCGAATGGTAGAGCCTCTGTGACGGTAGGAACACGCACATCCTTGCGTGTCCCGTCTGGATAATTGCTCCCATTAGGTTGCGACATTGCGAGCGGGAACCACGGGCTCAGATGTGTTGTTTAATTGACATGGTTGCTTTTGCAGGCGAGTTTCTGTGAAGCCTTGAGAAGTTGGTGATGGAAGTAGACTGATCGCGGATATTGTATTGCCAAAGTCGAATGGGCCAGTATGAGATGCGACAATATTGGGATACAGCAGAACAATGCTAAGTCAGGCAGGTGCCACCCAAAAGTGATGAAACCGCGGAAAGAGAGTTGTTTAGGCAGGTACCTGCCGCGTTCGAGCTCACCGCCTGCCTGTTTGGGCCCAAAGTGCTTCGTCCAAAGCCTCTCCGCAAGGGAGTCATGGTCTGTCTTTGATTTGAGCGTGTTTGAGATGCTTTTACTAGCACTAAGTCACAGCTTCACGTTCGCTATTATTTGCATGCGATGTGTACTGCAAGCGACATACATAGAAGACAAGTCTTGTCACTTCGCGCTGTCTCACTCATTTGATCATCAATGTTGGATATGAACGTTTCATTCGTGTCTGACAGCCCCAAAAACTCCACCCATATTGTCCTTTTATCTTCCAACGCCAGAGTTACATCATGCTTCGCTTTAAGCAGCAACAGGGATTGTTGCGTACTCCGTCTCGCCGTTCTTCTCGAACTCGGCCATGTCAAGAGCAACAATAATGCTGTCTCTGACGACCTGGTCCTCATCGTTCAAGAACTTCTTGAGTGTCTCTTCCACGCCATCCTCATCGCCCAAGCTGCCCAATGCCTCAGCAGCCTCATGGCGAACCATGCTGCTCTCCTTAAGATCGCTCAATGCTCCAGTCAGGGCGGGAATCGAGGCGGGGTGAGAAAGCTGGCCAAAGACGAAAGCGATCTCGTGACGGAACAACGCAGAAGAGTCGGTGAAACCACGAGCGAGAGCGTTGACAGCGGGAACAGCGGTAGGAAGGTCGGGAGGAGAGCAAAGGTCGCGGAGGGCGAACATGGCGCGGTAGCGGTCGAAAAGGGAGAGTTTTGCGTCGAGAAGGGTCTGTTCGAGCTCTTCGATCGAAGGTTGCTTTGCAGCGATAGCGAGAGGAGGAGCAGGGTCGATCGAGGCAAAGTCGCTGTAGTCAAGTCAGTCTGGGCGATTCTCCTGTGCGCTGTGGTGAGATCCATACCTCTGCTTCAGCTTCTCCAACTTGCCAGCATCTGAATGTTCCCACTCGATACGACCAACAGCAATGTCACAAGTCTCCTTCACAACCGTCTCCTCGTTCTCGTCGTCTCTTCTCTCAATGAGAAGCTTCAAGCTACCCTTGTCGCCCAATGCACCGATAGCCTCAGCAGCCTCGTGTCTGCACATGGCATCCTCCTCGCGGTCGCTAAGAACCTTTTGCAGGTAAGGGACTGCAGCATCGTGGCGAGACTGGCCCAAGCAGTAGGCGAGTTCGTGCTTGAGGAGTGCTGAGGGAGAGGCGAATCCAGCGGCAATGGCGTCGATAGCAGGGATTGTGTTCTCGGTGCGAGGCTCCTGGCATGCGAGGTACTTCAGGGAGAAGAGGGCACGGAAGCGAGCGGCCAGCGCTTCGTTCTCGGAAGTCAGCGTCTTGCGAAGAGCCAAGACGGTGGAGTCGCCGCTGGGGACTTGAGGAGTCTCCTCGGGTGAGATTGCTGAGGGTGCCATGTTGTTTGTAATAGGGATGCAGTAGCGACCGTCGAAGTATGCTGTAAAGCAGAAGAAGTTTTGATGATTTTGTCACGATTGTTCCAGCCCGAAAAAGTCGGCCCACGATCGATTTGCGGGGTACAGGAACGCCACTTTAGATTATCAGATCAAAGAGATAAAGATATTTCAGGGACTATCGAGGGAAGAAAAGAAAAGCTAAGGATCCATCAAGGACTAAAATTACAGGAGAAGAATCGAAATCAGTTGGAGCCAATCTTCGCCTCGTAGGCAGCGCTGTGCTTCATTCTGAGGTCGTAGATCTCTTCGATGAGATCCTTGACTTCGTGACCATTCTCGCAGTCAGTCCACTTGCCGCCGTCGCGGATGCACCAGTTCTTGTCGTCGACTCTGATAGTGCAGCTCTTGGTAACATTTTTGTCGGCACTTCTTTGAACAGACTGCTTGAGGAGGTGTCTGGAGTATGCTCCATCATCGACGCTCAGGCAGTGGTTCAGCTTGTCGAAATCGATGCCGTGCTCCAAAGCGCAGTCCTTGGCGAGGTCTTCCGAAGGGATCTCTGCGTAGTTGCGTGACATGCACATGGTGAAGCCGAGGTGGATTCTGGGGTTAGGATAGAGGCGAGCTGCACAGAGCTCGATCGAGTTGCCCAAGCATTCAGATGGGCCATGCATGCAAACGACACCGTCGTCGTCCTCAATGGTCCTGTTGTTCTGTCAGTCACTGTGGGGTTTGTTTCGCATCGAGAAGTTCTACTTACTTTCCAATGTAAGACAGCTTGAAGTCGACGATATTGCTAACATTAACCATGGCTGGAAGTACGAGATCGTGAAGACAATCACGAGCATCAGGACACTTGCTCATGATGTGTGCCTCCAAGGGCACTCTTCTTGGCAAGTACTCGTAGACTTCGTTCTCATCGTCCATTAAGCCCAGAACCATGAGTCCGCCGATGGGCAGGATACACACGGTGATGATGAAGATGCAGAAAGCTGCGATTGTGATGCGACCGCGGGTTGTGCGAGACCATGCACGCTCATATTCACGTCTTGCTGTAAAGAGGTCTTTAGCGGCAGCCTGGAGGTTTGCGCGGGCTTCTGTCCATCTTGAGCGGAGGTCCTGGAGCGTGGGCTCAGGTTGGTCCTCGATGAGAGGTTGCTTCTCGATCTCAGACATGATGTGTTTAGATTTCGATAACAAAAAGACGGATATTGTGTCAGATATCGCAGGTGAAGTGGGGAATGTTGATAATAAAGCAGCCTGCTTTGCCACTCAAAGGAGGCTGAGGAGGAGGCGTAACTTTCGCGGAACGTCACTGGACCCTGAGAATCCAGTTCCCGACTGTCAGCTCCAGACTATCACCCTGTCCCCGTATTTCTGATCATCTTTGGTCCATACCATGATACTACTTCCATTCCCTGAATCCTGCTATGACCTCTCCATATGGTGAAGACTATACCAATTTCAATATTGACGCTTACTATGTATCATCTGTGTCGCAGCGCTATCATAGATAGATTGTGGAGGCGACAGAACTTGCGACCCGATAATTAACATCACTCCCAAGCTCTATCGACACTTGAACTTCATCGAAAGACTGCTCAAATTCAGTGTGAATTCTTCTGAGAAAAACGTGTGGTGTGTATCCCACAAACATACTGGGCAACTTCTGCTCGGACTTGTACTATAGCATCACGTACCACGCTTTCTGTGTCACTATGGAAAGCTGCTATCTCGCACCCCAGACCACCGAGAGAGGTTTTGTTCAACCAGCTCTTCGTCGTGGATTAAGGCAACAGCTGGGTCACCGTTAGTGATACTCGAGATTCACTGCTGCGAACAGCATCTTGGTATTTGTGGGGTCCACGGCCACTGACCAAGGCGCCGGCAATATCTTCGTGGACGATGTCAGGATTGCGCTGGTGGATACTTAAAAGACAGGTCGCACAAGGAACATTAAAGAGCTATTGGTTTCTAAAAGCATATCAGTTTTCAGAAGAGTGGATTTGATCTTTTCACTACTTGACTGCGTCCCAAACGTACCTATCGATCATGTTCTCGATGTACTGAGTCCATGCAAAGGTGTAAAGATAGAATCTGACGACGTCATCAGCACCCTGATTTCTTGTCAACGAAACTCGTTCTTTTTTTCCTCACCACTTCATCGTGGCGGACATGTGTTTTCCAGTCAGTTGAATATGTGGACTCGCTTAGGATAGCCTCAAGAACCATTCGGTATCCGCATTGGCGCCGCAGAGATGGTGTCATGCAAGGTGTGAGCGTGGAGTGCGATCCGGAAGCTCTTGATCTGCAGCCCTCCAGGACGAAATATTTCCAGGGATCTGCTGCCTGCGGAGCCACATGTAGATAAATTATCAACTCATCAGCGCCAACTAATCTTGCACGTATGGCGACAGTCAGCCGAGGAAGTCAAACCTCATCCGCTTTTCGTATAAACAACCAATCGCGCAACAGTCCAATCTCGGTTGGGAACTGGACCTGTTTCTTGTGCACCCGTGTTATATTTACGGCGGTGATAAGAGCTGCATGCAGTGTCTCGGAATTCTCGGTCAGGGGCCGGGGGCCTGTGTCGGTCTGACCTTTTTCGAGCTCCACCGACAGCGTCATATCCCGGTTTGTTGACTGCCGCATCGATAATCGTCACTGGGTGGCTACATTCACTCAACAGACCCTTGCTCGAAAAGCAAAGTGAAGGAAGAGCTCAGCGAAAAGATCTTTTCAGCTGCGTCCGAACATCTTCCGCGTAGCTGTACATAACTAGCTTTCTCTCTTGCAACTCGTCTCTTCCCAACTATTTTTCTGTACAGCGAGACGTCATGCCTCACTCTACATCACAGTCCCTCAAGCTACTCAGCAAGAACCTCTCGCAGATTGCGTCCCAGTCGGGTCGCGCAACTGTGAGAGTCCCCACCTATGACCGTTCCTCGGTCAAGGAGGGTGTTGTCCACATTGGTGTCGGTGGTTTCCACAGAGCCCACTTGGCCGTCTACCTCCACAACTTGATGGAGAAGCATGGCGTGCGCGACTATGCCATCGCCGGTGTTGGTCTTCAGCCCTTCGACGCTTCGATGCGCGACATCCTGAAGAACCAGGATCACCTCTACACTGTCATTGAGCGCGGTGCCGATGGCAGCTCTGCCAACGTCAATGGTGCCATTACCTCGTTCCTCTTTGCGCCCGACAACCGCCAGGCTGTCATTGACAAGATGGCTCACCCTGACACCAAGATCGTCTCGATGACCATCACCGAGTCCGGCTACTACTACAACGAAAACACCCATGAGCTCCAAGCCGAGCACCCCGACATCCAGCACGATCTCAAGAACGAGAGCTCCCCCAAGACTACCTTCGGTTTCCTCTACGCCGGTATGAAGAGACGTCACCAGCTCGGTCTCAACCCCTTCACCGTCCTCTCTTGCGACAACATGCAGAAGAACGGTTCCATCACTCGTCACATGCTCGTCTCATTCGCCAAACTCGCCAACCCCGAAATCGCCAACTGGATCTCCGAGAAGGGCGCCTTCCCCAACTCCATGGTCGACCGTATCACTCCCCGCACCGAAAAGACCGACATTGCCGCACTCGCTGAAGACTTTGGTATTGAGGACGCATGGCCTGTTGTTACTGAGCCCTTCATGCAGTGGGTTGTTGAGGACAAGTTCTGCGACGGCCGCCCTCCCTTCGAGAAGGTCGGTGTCCAGGTCGTCAAGGATGTCCACGACGTCGAGCAATTCGAAATGCACAAGCTGCGCCTCCTCAACGGTTCTCACTCTGCTCTCGGCTACCCCGGTCAGCTCGCTGGCTTCAAGTACATCCACGAAGTCATCAACCACCCCGTCTACCGCAAGTTCGTTGAGCAGATGATGCACAAGGAAGTCAAGCCTCTTCTTCCCGCCATTCCCGGTGTCGACATTGACCAGTACTGCAACACCCTCATGGAGCGTTTCTCCAACCCTACCATCATGGATCAGCTTCCCCGTATCTGCCTTGGTGCCTCTGGCAAGATCCCTCAGTTCATCATGCCCTCAATCGCTGAGCAGATCTGGGGCGAACACAACTTCCGCCGTCTTTCTTTCGTCGCCGCTGCCTGGTTCCGCTACATCAACGGTGTCGATGACGCTGGCAACAAGTTCGAGGTTGACGACCCTATGGTCAAGGAGCTCCAGGCCAAGGCCAAGGCTGGTGGTAACAAGCCCCACGAACTCCTGAGCATCAAGTCTCTCTTCGGTGACGACTTGCGCAACGATGAGAGATTCATCAAGGAGGTCACCACCGCCATGGAGCTCATTGCCAAGGACGGTGTCATGGCTACCCTCTCCAAGTACATTGACTAAATGATTCTCGACACGTCTCGACGGGAGAGCTGCTGGTCGGCATTCCCGGTCACAGGATACAGAAAGAGATGAAATACAGTCACACCACACAACACTTTCCCTCCGCGTAGGTTACGCATAGGAACACCGCGAGCCCAGCTCAGAGATATAATATACCCCCGAGCTCGCGGTCACGAAGAAAAGCGAGTTGGTATGTACGATAGATATGGATTGGTTATGGACCAACGTTAGAAGAACAACAGCATAAATGAAGCGATTTCTCCAAGTTAATATCCTCTTCCCTGCAATTGTGTAACATGATTCTTTACAGCTGCTGCGCACCAACTGCCCCATCGTGACATGTTTGTCTATCGCATACGATTCTTGATGCTATCTGACAGCGCGAACATATGAACAGGGTGATGACCAAGTCTCAGTGACTTGAAATTTGGAAAGAGCCGCACATGACGACGCGATCGCGGAGATGACGGAATGGTTGGCTTGGGCCTCGGAAGTGCACGCGAGTCATTGAGAGTCACCAGGCTTCACGTCATTCGCCATGGCTTCCTCTCTCTGACCTCTACACCGACTGTCCTCTGGAAACAGAGGAGGCACAACCTACGCTTAACATCTGTACCTAACATGGCGGGCCAACCGAGTGGAAATGCTGGTCGAGGCCCTGTCATCGACAAACTCGATTACCACCCCGGCCGACCACTACTACGCGCCGACGACGAGGCCGAATCCTCAGGCAGACCCAGTGCCGAACACAGCTATGCAGGCAGCTTCTTTGAGCAGGTCGCCGAGGGTATCCAGAAGCGCGACAGGCAAAAGATGCAGCTTCAACTCTCTCGCTACCTCACGTTCGCTTGGGCCATTGTCAACTGGTTCGATCTACTCCACCTACCATAGTCAATACCATGACTGATATACTCCCCTAGTCTGGTCGCCGGATCAATCACCTGCTTCTCCGTATACGCTCCCTTGTTCCAAAAACGTCTGCACTACACACAATTGCGTGTCAACACCATCTCCATCACCGCCGAACTAGGCATGTACCTGCCTGTACCCATCTTCGGCTTCCTCTGCGATCGTTACGGCCCCGGCATTCCCTCAGTCCTGTCGGGCTGCTTCGCTGGCTTTGGTTACATATTGGCAGCATTCACCTACCGCAATCCCGACTGGCCTTTTGGCGTCATGGTCTTTGCCTTTGTCTGGGTCGGCATGGCTACTAGCTGCATGTACCTTAGTGCTGTCACCACCTGCGCAAAGAACTTTGGAAGAGGTAAACACAAGGGGCTTGCACTGGCTCTGCCTATTGCTGCCTTTGGTCTGAGTGGCATGTGGGAGAGTCAAGTCGGAAGCCGCTTGCTGTACGAGAAGAAGCCCGACGGCACCCCTGGAGACATTGATGTCTTCCGCTTCTTCATCTTCCTCGGCTGTACACTGTTCGCAGCTGGTGCTCTCGGTTTCTTCCTCCTGAGAATTATCGATGAGGACGAAATGATTGATGAAGCAATTGAAGAGCTGGAGCAGAGCGGTCTACTGGAGGATAGTGCATTCTTCAGAAGGGGCTCACACAATTCCCATCACGAATCTTATGGCGCCGTAGAGGATGAAGATGACGAGGAAGAGCGTCTACGCAAAGAAGAGGAGGCCCGCAAGAAGACATGGCTGCTCAATGAAGAGACAAGTCGATTCCTATCTGACAGGAGCATGTGGCTGCTTGCCGGCGGCTTCTTCCTTGTTACTGGTCCTGGTGAAGCCTTTATCAACAACCTCGGAACCGTCATTGGCACTTTGTACCCACCTACAATGCCTGACGAAGAGATTCCCACAAGCGCCGCGACTCATGTTTCTATTGTCGCCATCACCTCTACTATCGCGCGTATCCTGACAGGTACTCTGTCCGACTTGTTTGCCCCTACATCTGAACCGCACCAGCACCGCAGAGGTCCCAACTCACTCATGTCGTCCATGGCTACTCTACCTGGTGCAGATGCCGCGGAAACCCCGAAACGCCTGGAAATTTCACGTATAACATTCCTGCTTGTATTCTCACTCATCATGTCTGTCGGTCAAGCAATTCTTGCTTCAGGTCTTGTTCAGGACCATGGCGAACGCTTCTGGTGGGTTAGTGCTGCGGTTGGTGCGGGATACGGCGCTGTGTTCAGTCTGACCCCGATCATCACTTCGGTCGTTTGGGGCGTCGAGAACTTTGGAACGAATTGGGCTTGTGTTGCTACTGTGCCTGCCTTGGGCGCGACGTTATGGGGCTTGTTGTACAGTGCTGTGTATCAGTATGCAGCCAATGACAACGTAGAGGCAAGTAGTGAACTTTGTTTTGGGCGCGCGTGTTATGCGCCGACGTTCTGGGCTATGGCAGTGAGCGTTTGGGTAGCATGCCTGTTATGGCTTTATGCATGGCGGGGTCCTGGCGGTTGGTATAGGCGAGGCATTGTGGTTTAAATATGCATCTCGATCTAGAGTAGAAGGAGGTAGCATTTCTTATAATTGGCCAAATCCATTGTTCACCAATTTTCCACCTTATCTATCAATCAATCGGCCCTTGTTCTTGTAGTCGGTCCATTCGTGATGCCAGCGTCATTCTCTCGTGCTTGTTGCAACACCGTCTGGTGACGACTCGCAAGCAAATCAGCCCCCGCGCTGCTCGTGGTGTCCGAGCTTTGGCTTAAATGTAAGACGAACAGCTCATTGAAACACAACAAGAATCGAAACTTCCAACAACTCATCACCACAAAGAATCATTCGAAGACAGGAATGCTGTAATGGCAGATTCCACAACAAACCAACGTGTGGAAGACTTGGTGGCCCAGGCTCGAGCATGCATCGAGCAATGCCAACTCTCAAAAGCAACCCAGCTGGCCAAGGAAGCAGCATCTCTGGCACCTACAAACCAAAACGTTCAAGCCTTGGTCCAATCTCTATCGAATCAAGACTCGAATGGAAGTCAAATTCTCTCTCTGGTCCAAAACTACGTAGAACGCGGAGAAATAAAAGATGGCCAAGAAGCCGTCGACCTCCTGAAGCAACATACAGCCATACCAACGGACCAAATCAACGATGTTGCTCACTTACTGTTCGATCATGAAGGAAAGCCTACAGAGATTAGAGATCAACTGACTGGAGCCTTCGTCATCAACTCCGCCGCAGCACGCAAACAACTTGCCAGCAGAATACAAGTTGGCACAGAAGCAACCCGATATTTCCGTCTACTCTGGAAGCGCGGCGAGCACAGTTTCAACAGCATACTACCTGTACTCTTGGATGCGGACGCATGGCCCAATTCAGAAGTCCAGACACAGGCCAAGCGTGACGCTTTCCTGCTTGCTTTGGGCAAACTTCTAGATCCAGCTTTGGAGCATGGCGAGTGGAGCATGACATTGATCGCCAGATTGCTCACTAGTAATGCGCATGATATGGCTGGACTCATCGACCGCGACACTTTTGAGATTGTGCTTGCACAGCTAGATATCCGTCTTGATGCCAAAATCAGAGCACAAGCGACTTTGGCTGTTGCAAAATTACTCGAAGAAACTCGCGAGGAGGGTGAAGCTATATTCACGGATTATGTCACCAGTACTGTGTCCAAAGGCCACAATGATGAGTTGATTGTGGCTTTCTCAGCAGCAGCTTCGGTGTTCCCTCTGGTGCCCAAAACCGTGGCTAAGCTATTCCTCACTCCTGGATTCCTTGAAGGTCTGGTGCCTGTTCTGGAGAGGAACTCGATGGGACAAAGGTGAGTTGCGTGGCTAGATTCTGAAGACCAACTGTTTGACATATACCCCAGGAAATCACACCGTCTCGAACAGGCAGCCATGGAGTTGATGAGTGCAGCATGTGTAGACAAGGCATGCAGAGAGAGCATCGCCAAGATTGCGTACGACTGGCTCGATGATGTTGCACATACTAGCACAGAAGCAGAAGCTGCGAGTATGGCTGCATTGGTGCTCGCAAAGATT
>Ga0268251_10000540_pt1 | contig 11835 bp, 9 predicted proteins | sample AgamicAsMae_FD_200527 | JGI IMG/M metagenome (GOLD analysis project Ga0268251, IMG submission 200527) | Agave microbial communities from Guanajuato, Mexico - As.Ma.e (v2) (version 2) | ecosystem: Host-associated > Plants > Phyllosphere > Phylloplane/Leaf | place: Guanajuato, Mexico | collected...
CTAAACGGTTGCTGTGTGGGTGGGGATCCGAAGAGTTGCGGATCCTTCTGACTGGTTTTCCTTTCTCGGTTGCGGATAACTTGTAATGGACAGGTGCGAGAGAACTAGAGAGAGGAAGGAACTGTTTATAGCTTCTTTCCGCCTGCAAAGGCAAATGAGATATTATTTTCTGAAGAGAAATCCGTATTCGATCGCTCATGTTTGTGAGAATGTAGAAGCTATTCTTTGACTACACACTTGCGATAAGAAGGAATACATATGCACTGCCTGTCACAGTTTGGAGACAGAGACGCTTGACAATACCTTCAAGGCGTTATCTCGCACCTCTTGGGTGATCGCCTCAGCACTCATGATTGTCTTCACAAGGCCGATGCCCGTACCGGCATAAGTCGTCAATCTCGCCCTATCGCCCTCCCAGCCCTTATCTCCCGATGCGACCGCCTCGTCATACAGCTTCTTGTTGTCCTCGAATGTCACGCCAGCCTCGTGATCTCGATAACTTGCATTCAAAACACCTCGGCCACCGTAGCCAGCAGGCCATTCTGTAGTGCCGCGAAGTTGATCGTACACCGATGAGCGAATCGTAGTGGTCCCTCCATCAGAAGCACGAAGCACTGCATGTCGGTATCCAGCTGCGATGGTTGCTTCGTTTGCAGCGAGATATCTCGTGCCCAGACATACACCTTGAGCGCCCAAACACAGTGCGGCTGCTGCACCTCTGCCCTCGCTGATTCCACCTGCTGCCACGAAAAATGGTAAAGGTGTTGAGGAAGAGGATCTGCAGTGTTCTGTCACCGCATCGATAGTTTCGGGGATCAGAGAGGTGATGCCGGCGCCTTGAGCTGCACCGTGGCCGCCAGCATCAGTGCCTTGGACTACCAGGACATCGGGACTTGCGAGTTTGACGGCTTCGAGGGCTTCACGGACGCTGGTTACTTGGATCCAGATCTTTGTCTTTTTGCTTGTAGCTTCGCGAACACCCTCCGTCCAGTCTTTGAGCTGAGTCGGATTTCTTGGAGCAAACAGCCATACTGCTGCAGGTATGTTTTCTGGTTTCCTGAGTATGGCTAAAGTGTCTGCCAAGGGAGCGCCCCAGATGAGGAAGCCAACGCCTATGGGCAAGACGCCAGTGTTTGTGGATAAGTTGGCTTTGGTTATAATGTCACGGGCTTGGGAGAGTTCGGAGGATAGGGTGCTGATGTCGCTGCCTGCGCCTATGAAGCCGAGTCCACCGGCTATGGAGACGGCGGCTGCGAGTGTTGCGTTGGCTATCAGGCGCATTGGAGCACAGCTGATTAGTGGAGCTTTAGTCCATGAATATGTGGCAGTCAGAGATGAGGCCATGTCGGCAGTAGAGCAGATGTGTTCGATCTGTGAATGAGCTCGAGTACAGTACAAGTTTAGTTCTTACGCTCTTGCAGTTATATGTGTTTCTTAAATCTATCTGTCTCTCGACCGTGCCTCGGGAATGTCGTTGCTTCTCCGCAAAGGTGATACAATCGGCGAGAGCGGGAAAGGCACACCCGCAAGACCCGCCGGGGGACGGAGGTTTGACCGCCCGGCATTATATTCACCTTCGTCAATGCTGAGCTTCACTTGGTTGTCGACTGAGCGACTGAGAGAGTATCAATAATTATCACGATAAAATACTCCGTCACCCACCGCGTGAGCATACTTAATCTCGACATTGTATATCGATACACGCGACAAAGAAACCCCCTTCTTGAAGAGCCGATATATTCTTTTCCCCTTCGATAGCAGCTTCCGAGTGCTACCATGAACGCTCCCGACAGGTATGCGCCGCTCTTTCCTTTCGTTCGCTCCTTCCCTGGTTGTTGAAGTCTACTCTGGATCGCTGGTCGGACGCGACTTCCAAGGCTGCTTTCCTTCACTTCTCCGTGGTTGCCTTTCGCAGATCTATAAAATGGCTCTCTCACAAACACCACTCCCCTCTGTCGCAACTGCGATCGCGACCTCCCAGTTGATCGCGACTCTTGATGTTTATACACACACACACACACACACAAACCACTCTGTCACTTTTCACTGCACTTCACTTCCACGTCGCGATGGCTCCAGACAACTACCACTTCAAGGGCACCCCCTGCACCACCCTCTCAGTCCACAGAGCATCCCACGACAACGTCGCTAACGATGTCCCCACAAGATTCGAGCTCTTCCTCCTCGGCGACGGCGAGAAGAAAGTAACCTGGGCCCCCGAAACCCGTAAGCTGCTTCCTCACTTCTTTACCTCTTCTTCAACCTCCCTCTCTAATCGTCTCTCGATCACCCAGGTGTCCCCGACGCAGCAGTCTTCACCTTCAACAAGGAAGACCACACCCTCGCCAACCTCCTCCGCGCCAAACTCGCAAAGTCACCCAACATCCTCTTCTCCGCCTACAAAGTCCCTCACCCTCTGTTCGCTACCTTTGAACTGCGCGTCCAGACCGACGGATCCCTCACACCCAAAGACGCCATCATTAGAGCTTGCGGAGACTTGATCCAAGAGCTGCAGAGACTGGATCAGGAGTTCACCAAGGAATGGGAACTCAAGAAGATCGCTGGTCAGGGCCGTGATGGACTTTGAGGATCTGGACATCAGCAAAAAGATGGAATGGAGAAAATGAAGCGCTGAAAGCATGACAACATCGGAGTTTCGGGCGTTTTCTTTTGCTGTAACAAAATCCAAGGACAATGGAAGGGGAAAGCACATTACAATGCATGGCACGGGAGAGGAGCCATTCGAGTCGATGAAGGTATTATTCTAAACCTTTGCTCACATTACAAAAAGATACCCACGACACAAATAACAAGAAGACTTGCAACGATAGTTATAACTTTCTACTTCTGTCTGTGTCGATCGAGAAACTCCTTCCGCGGTAAACAATGGCCGAAGCAAATCGCTGATCATATCTAGAAGCGGGAGCTCGTGACAGAAACACGTTGGCTAGGTGAGCCATGTTTTATCATGTCCTTGTATCTATTCTTTCTGCTCCTATGTTGGAAAATGCGGTAGAAAGACAAGAGCAACATGCAGCAAGAAACAACAACGCTTTGTGGAGCAGAGCAGTAGCTACTCCCTTCTTCCGTTCAAGAACAATAAACTTGTTCTGGTTGAGTCATTCGCAGCATGTCCCTCCCATGAATTGCTATTTTCGCCAACAGAAGAGAGAGATGAGGTACGTTGGGACCATCCCTACTCCGAATCCGAAGTCCAGAAAGGAGTCCAGCTGGTCTGAGTCCAGTCAGAGTCATTTCCGCTGTCCTCGCTGTCATCTCGCTTTGGGCCAACAGGTGGCTTTGCCTCCTTGCGAGCCTCTTCAAGAACCTTTGCCTTCTTTCTGGCTCTCTTGGCCGCCTTCTTTGCGTCTGCCTTTGCCTCAGCTGTGGCGTCGTCCACAGCCTGCTCTGATTCTGCCTGGTCCGAGGTGTCCTCGAGCTTGACGCCGCCAGTCTCGCCGATGTCGTTGACTGTCAGGTTGGTGTCCTTGCCATGCTTGGTATCTTTCTTCTTGCCGATGACCTCAAACGCACTGAGTTGATTGTTGGAGCCATTCGACAGTAGTTCTTTCTTGGCTCCCAAAGAACCATCGCCGTTCCAGGTGTAATTGGGCTCAGGAAGATCACGCGTGATGGGGTGACGTTGCTGGTGTCTAGTTGCCTGTTCAGCAGTGATACCGCTGCATGTCGTCAATATCAAGTTGTGCAAATTCAGCTTCTGCAACACTCACTCCATAGCTCGCAGTTCATCGAGGACTTTGGGAGCGAGACGCTTGATTTCCTTCTTGCGAAGACCGGTGTTGAGGGCCTTGATCCATTCTTTGACTAGATCCACATCGAGATCTTCGGCGTCTGGAAGGTTGGGTTCGTGGTTCAGGTGGGTGGCGATGGTTTCGGGGGCGATACTGTCATTGGAGCCGACGAAGTAAGGAGAAGCCATGTTGGAGACTTTCTGGTATTGTTAAGATGGCTGTTACCAAGAGCAAGTGGTATCACTTACTTGATAAGCAGCCGAAGGAGTACGAAGACGAGAGCGTGAAGGACGTTGGAAGCGTGTGGAGAAGATATCCATGGTTTGATGGAAAGCTGCTGTGTGTTGGGTGAAGAAGGAAAGTGTGAAAGGAACTCGTGGTTTCCAGATCTATGTGGTGTTGCCTAGATCAGAAAGCGCGACGAGTTGGGAGCAACCAAGGTCACTGAGGCAGGTGCCAGTTGTTTGATATGCCGTTTGCTCCTTCCCAACTGCCTCGGATGAAAGAACTGGATTGTCAACGAGAAGGCGGTCATCAAAGACATCTATGCGTGTCAGAGCGCCATGCTCAAACGGACGTCTTCCGCAAATCGTCGAGACAATCTTGGACAGACTTTGTGATGAGAAGTCTCTCATGTAACAACAAAGACGAGATGAGATGCTCATGAAATGTTCCAACTACCAAAGCCAAACAGTGAAAGGAAGCAGCATCATGTCTATATAGTGTAGAAAAGTTGATCCCCTCACATCCCTTCTATAAGTCCACACGGTAGTCTGGCTGAAGGGAGATCCCCGATCCTCTGTACAGGACGTAATTTACCGCCAATTGCAATGATCGTATACGCCGGGAGTAGTAGCGTCGGCAACCGCTATTTTTGCTCCAGGGTTCGATCCTTGGAGACGACCATTGTTCCTTTTGCACAATTGGATAGAAGGCTCTTGATTTTATGTTCCAGAAGGTCTTGGTAGCTCTTTCCTTTCTATGGTCCTATGCCTTTCCATTAGACTTCTTTCCCCCAACAGGTCGAATCATGACCATGAATTCATGCGGCGGATCGTCCTTCGCGGTCGGCGCGTACTTGACGACGTCGAAATCCATGTTCTCCCTATCCTCATACCCATACTTTGCATACAACGGTCTTCCCGCCTTGGTGGCTTCCAGATAAGCCTGTATACCACAGCGATCCGCAATTGCCATTCCTTCGTCCAAAAGTAAAGATCCCACACCCCTGCGCTGGTATTCGGGATCGATAGCCAAGACCCTGAGATACAGATATGGTTCCAATCCGAGATACTTCTTCTTACTGACTGTCATTGCGGCGTCCATTGCATCCAGCAGAGCGCCGTTGGCAGAGGGAGAATGAGTGTTTGCTCCTTTCTCAGCAGCCTCCTTGTCATACTGCTCTTGCGTGCGAGCGACAGGCTGAAGAACCCAGATGGCAATCCCCACCACCTTTTTGGCATTCTTCTTTTCCTCTTCACTCAACTCAACCTCTGCCTTGTGTTCCCAAGCCTCTGGAAACACAAGGTCAGAAGTATCGGCAGGAGCATCAGTATCGAAGGCCACGAAACAGCGTTGACCCGGTTGGTCGTCCGAAGTGCTCATTTTGGTCTTCAGGCCTTCGAGGTTCTCGGTGAAACTATGGATGAGATCTGCTTCGGTCTGGCCATTGGGAAAGATGTGAGGGCGTAGGCCGGCAGAGAATGCGCCGCGGAAGATGCGTTCGCGAGCGGGCAGATCTGATGGCCGTACCTCACGGATTTGGATTGGCATTTTGGCGGATTGCGTATTGGCAAGTTGTTCTCTTGGTGTTTCGTATCGTTGTTTGTCGAGGATTGTCTGTCAAGTTTCCCAAGATGCAAGATTCAGAGTATGTTTTCTCTGATATTTTTTTGTGTTTGTGCAACGACCAAGGTTCTCGAGATTCAACGTAACGTCAGGGTTGGTCTCAGTTTCGACGATTCAAAGAATTACCAGGTGTTGGAAGATTGAAGAAGAGTCCTTAAAGACTAGCACGACCGAAGCGTAGTATTTATCTCGATGTCAAGGTCCAAGAGAATGTCACGGTAACAGCAGCTGCATGAGTCAGAAAAGGCAGAAATATTGTTGCCTTGATAACAGTCAGAGACGTGGGGGATGAGGTTGCCCGCTCCGTCGCGCTTACACCTGCCGCATACGGCGGTTGGTCACTATTTAGCACAAATGCCACCTTCCCAATGCGTGCACCGCTATGCAGAATGTCACCGCAGACCTGCACAGCTCTTGTGATAGTCTATAGGTCAGTATCAGGGAAAGTCAGGGACAAAAGGAGAATTGATAATGATTTCATGTGGAAAAATGATGTTTATTCATCGCTGTTCGAATTTTGCCTGTATAGTACAAAGAACTGTTTATGAGGTCAAAGGTCTTCATGCCAAAAGATAGGACAGGAAGACCATCGATCATGATTTCAAGGATAATAAAAGATCCCTAAGAGAAAGAAAAGGTTGGTACAATGTGAAGATTCCACCAAAGAAACCATCTCAGAAACGAAAATGCCAAAACTCCTCGCCAATAGAATCAAATGTTCGTCAAGAACAACAACAACGCCGCATCTTCTTAACAAGATGACGGACGATCGCCCTCAACTCATGTGATCATGTTTCGACCTCCGAGAGAGGTGGGATGTAAACCCCTCAGGAAACATAATGAGCGAGGATTGAACGTAAAAAGGAGCCGGTCCGATATAATTTATGGTAACAATGGTGAAATGAAGTATGCAGAAAGGACGATGTTAATGCATGAAGAATGATTTGTGGAGTGAACGCGCTATCAATAATGCGTGCGAGCATCCCTTATACAGAGGTGTGGTTTGGGGCGTCCAATATATCCTGGTCTGGGCTTGACGGATGTTGGTGTCCTAGGCGGCTGTTGGTCGCGGAGATAATCAGGTTGGAAATAGTTGTTACGCAGCTCTCGTGACAACCAGACGATGTGCCATCCCTCAGGATGAACCTGATCACGTAGCCAAGGAGGTATCCAGACTGTTCTTCTTCCACTCGAATCTACCTAAGATTCTTGGGAAAGGATGACAAAGTGCTGTTCCCAGATCCATCCAAGTGAGTTTGTTGGGTCGTCTTGGTTCTTTGCAAGCCAAAGCTCGCCCTTCTGCGCTACGACGTCAAACACTTCACCTTCAACGTAGGTCAAGTACGGATAGCCTGCTTCACGTCTGGCTCGGTCGATATTGAACTCAAAAAGACTAGCGGCCACAAACATTACGGGCGTGTCGATTGGTGCATGCTGTGGTGACATTGGGCCGGGACTGACAGGGATATCAGACATAGGCATGGCCGAGTTGAACATTCCAGAAAAGCGAGGTTCTTGTTGCTGCTGTTGAGAGCTCACCGCGGAGCCAGGGCGTACACTAGGACTGCGCTTCGTAGTGTCCAAGCTCATACGCGAAGACATGCTCTTTAGGTCTGCAGGACGTTGTGCGGTCGATGGTCTGTTGGCAGAGAATGAAGCTTTGGGTACGATGCTGGGCATACGCGATGGAGGAAGACTGTTGTTCTGGCTTGCACCCACACTAGGAGCGCGGCCACGAGTAGAGAGAGATGAACTAGATCGCATTCTACCGTAATAGCCGGGCTGGCCCGAATCAGGCAGTACCGGAGATGCCGCTGCTGAGTTGAAAGACTTGTTGAAGTCACTGGGAGTAAAAAGCGGCTGATTCTCGCTGCCGATGGACATGGTCCTATGACCGCTGGGCAAGATCGAGGGGCGTCGTGTAGAAGCTTGAGAAGAAACGGTTTCGTCGCCAACCAGAGTGGTCTGAGGTGAAAGGAAGTTGAACGTGTCGGCAAGCAATGCACCGTTACAAACGCCAAGAGACAGCACTTGCGAGTGAACAAACTCGTACTCTTCGGCAAAGGCTGGCTCGATCTCGGTATAACGAGCGTATGCAAAGTCAACAACTGGTGCGAGCTTCTCCTTCCAGAGCCACCACCATTGAGATTGGAGGTAGACGTGGGTGTTCAGACAAGCTCTGACCAACTCCGACTGCAGCGTGTAGAGTCGAGGAAGATCGAGTTTGAGTTGCTCGTTGAGCGCCTCGTAGACCTCTGCGGCATCGGCGGTTTTGGCATCGGGTTTCTGACCCTTTTGCTGCATCGCCTGAAGTCGGGCGTAATCTGCGACGCGCTTCTTGCGCTTTGCTATCAAGTGTTGAGGGCCAGCGTAGAGCTTGAGACATTCGAGCATTGGATTGACGACGTGTGCTTGGATGCGGGCTTTGTGGTCCGGAAGAGCAACGGTACAGAGCTCGTTGATGGCGAGGATGAATTTTCGGAACTTACTCTCAATCTCGGGACAATTGTTCGGCTCACACTCTATGTATTTCTGCAGTGCATCGGCAAATCTCATAAAGTGGGCGACAGGCTTCTCGAGCTCTTCCAGGGTGTGCTGTATGTCTCGCATGCAGATCTGCAGCTTCAGATAGTGCCCATTAAGCGCTTGAACTGCCTGGTCGAATTCTGGATCCTTGTAGGCTTCCTCTGCTCCAACACGATCCTTGACGGTGTCTTTCTTTGCGAGGAAGACAGCAAGAGCACTGCGGGCGTTGGACTTGGCACGCTTTCTGTGAACCTCTTGCACAAACTCCGAACGCTTCTTGGACTCGTTGATTCTCTTGCAAACTGCAAGAATGCCTTCGAGCGAGTGGCTCAGCGCCTTGCGGTCGGGATGATTCTCGGGCGTGTGTCTGACCAAGTCTCCAAGTAAGAGACCATACTTAAGGATGCGTTGTGTGGGCTTCACCAACAATGAGTCCAGGTTCCAGGCACCTGTGATGTCGCTTGCCATGTTTTGACACTCGGTAAGCCAGGATTGTACGATGGGATCCGTTTGTATTCTTTTCAGACAGTTGTTGGCATTCTCATGGTTCTTCAGATAGACCTCGTAGACGTGCTCCATGCGAGCCATATGCTTGGCAAAGACGGCACCAATCTGTGTGAATCGGTCTTTGTCATCGTCTATGATGACACTGGATGAATTGCCGTCGCTGTTCGAGGTCGAGAAGCTGCCCCTCTTAGGTTGCCAGCGAGAAGACTTGGGTGGCACATAGATAGGCGCTGCAGCCTTGCGCAACGCATCATAGAATTCGAGTGAGAACTTCTCAACTTGATCGACGTTGCCAAAGAGAGTTTTTCTGTCTTCTAAAGATATGATGTCGCCGACGGTCGCCTTGTATATGTCCTCGATGATTTTCATGTCTTGATGATGCGAGTATTCAGTGTCTATGATCTCTTGGACAATGTGCCTGCGCTTGGTGAGGCGCTCAGTCTCGGGGTTGGGAGTAGGCGGCATTGTTGAAGGTGGTGGGCCATAGTCGACAGATGGTCGCACGGAGGAAGATTGGAATGAAGACATCGACTGTGAAGGAGGTAATGGGACCATCTCAGGCTTCATTGACTCCATCGATGGGCGTGCGGGCGTTGAGAAATTTCTATGGCGTTCATCTTGTGTCCTTGATCGCGTTGATACCGGACTTGTTGGGTGACTGGTGAATGTGGGCCCTGGGGAAGCGTCTGTGAGGATAACCTCGAACGGCAACTCTTGTCTGCTTGCAAACGGAGGTGGGGGAGGCGAGTGTTCCGGCAACGGTGGCTGTGGTCTTGTAGTGTCCGCGGAGGAGTTCGACATGGTGAGTCCAAGCCCAGTGCCCATAGAGATTTCCGGAAGCCGAAGTCTGTCAGAAGATCTGCTGCTACGAGACGAAGGCAATGCCTGACTCAGTGAGCTCATCGACAGCTGTCCAGTGCTTGATCGGGGCGAGTAACCATAGTCCTTTGGTGGAGGTGGGGGACGGTAATCGTCGTTATCGTCGTCGTCGGTTGCACCAGGTGCAGTATCTGGCAAGACTGGTGTCACAGTGCCCGAGTATTCAGAGGCAGGAGTGCCCAGATCATACTGAGATGCAGGAGTGTTGACCATGATACTAGAAGGCGAGAAAGACTGCAGGTAAGAATTGTCGTTAAGGGCATCCTGAGAGGCTCTAGGCAAGCTTGCAGCAGATCGTCTATATGTGGTGCTGTAGACAATCGCAGTGCCGCAAGTCTCCTCCTCCGGTGTCTCCATGTTGATGCGATCAGAAGGATTGTATGACGTTGGGGAAAGGTAGCCGCTTGTCGATTTCCTCGGTTGGGGTGAACCGGCTTGTTCTCGCAGGATGCTGTCAAGAAGGAATCCCACGGAGTCTGCATCGTTGGCTTCAGCCTTGGACAGGCTGGGAGAAAGTGGAACGACGTGTTGCTGGAAGTCGTGGAGCATCTGAGGCGACACAGAGCCAACCTCCTGATACTGGCTAGTGATACGGTTCACAGCCTCACGAGCTTGGCCATCCTCATTCCAGTCTGGCAGGATGGCTAACGCCGAAGCTCGACCTGCACGCTTTGACTGGCGTGGCGTTTTGTCTTCATCCGGAATGAGGTTTGCTGAGGTTGAAGCCCTGACGAAGTCGGATTTTCTGGGCGTCTCAGGCTCCGCTTCTTCCAGGGGTGCAACATGTGGTAATTGTCCAAGCCAAGGAGAAGTAAGTCCGACCTGAGCGACATCACTGGCAAAGCTGTCCTCGTCCGAGTCAATACGGTGGGGCACAGGGGCTTGCTGACCTGGTGGTGATGGAGAGGATTCTGACTGTCCAGAAGCCTGGTAGGGTGCGGGGGAAGACGGCAAATCAGAAGACCAATCCTCGGCCTTTTGTGCCGGTACAGCATCGTCTTGAGGCGCAATTTGAATCGAAGCACGATCTCCGTCTTCCGAAGGTGTGAACGAAGAGCCCTCTTCAAAGTCAGTATGAGAAGCACTCGACAAGCTTCTCTCCCGCATCTTCATAACATGGCTGAGGAGCGTGCCAGGTGCCATTTCTTCAGCTGAAGACTCGTCGCAACTGTCCGCCACTGTCTCGTCCTCCTCTTCATAGATAGCGTGATCAGCGCCATGACTCGGCGGGCTGGAATCCAATCCAGAATGCGCAGGACCTTCGGGGGTACTGACAAGCTTGGTAGAGAGTGGTGAATCCTCGTAATCGATAAAGGATCCAGGTATATTGCGGGGAGTGATTGGTGACAATGGACCGGAGGCCTCCAAAAGATCCGTGTCGGTGTTGTCGACTTCGGTCTGTTCCGTGTCGGTGTACTCTGCATCTGTGTGTTCGAACGAAGAGTCCATGTCGTGGCCATTGCCGCTCTGGTCTTCTCGATCATCACTGGCCGCGTCATTGACATTGCTTCCACGTCTCGAATCGCTACCACTCAGACTGCTCCTTCCGGGAGCCTCAGCTGACTTGTCGCTAAATGCACGTTGAATCTTCTCCTTTCGCGCAGCAAGGTTGATGTTGTCCAGCTCTGGGATCTTCTTCTTTCGGAATCGTCCAGGGTCATTGTTCTGCGAGGCAAGTGAGGATTCAAACCGTTGGCCAGATCGGGCACGTGAAGCAGCTGTAGAAGCGGAGGAAATGGGAGGCCTAGGGCGTGAACTTCTTAGCGGAGGAGACTTTAGAGGAGAGGGTGCAGTTATGAAGGCTTGGAGACTGTTGCCCACAAGAGTGAATTGCTGATGCAAAGAGGGATCGTACCGTGTGTTGCCGAGTGTGGGCAGACCTAGGGGGCTCGAGCCGAAAGATGGAGCACGTTGAGACGACGTGTGGCGGGATCGAGGCGAGGTGGGAGCAGGGAAGTGGTTGATCGACTGGCCCATCTGCGAAATGTGGCGTGAAGTGGTTGGAGAAAGAGGCTCCACGCTGACAGCACGTCTGGAGCTGCTGACAGGAATTCGCGAGGGGCTGACCAACGAAGTCGAGGCATTGCGAGGGAGCGAGTTGTACGGGATGGACTGGATCGACAGAGCAGAGCCAGCTTCAGGACCGACGAAGTCACTGCGCACTCGCCTGTGACCGGTACTGGGGCGTGAGCGACCTGAGTGCAGAGGAGCAGGTAGGTGGTATTCGACACTGGAGTGCGATCGCTTGTGGATGTTGGACGAAGGTGCCGAGGAGGAGCTCAAACTACCATCAGACCCTCGACGGGGTGCCAGAGAGAAGAAG
>Ga0268251_10000541_pt1 | contig 11826 bp, 12 predicted proteins | sample AgamicAsMae_FD_200527 | JGI IMG/M metagenome (GOLD analysis project Ga0268251, IMG submission 200527) | Agave microbial communities from Guanajuato, Mexico - As.Ma.e (v2) (version 2) | ecosystem: Host-associated > Plants > Phyllosphere > Phylloplane/Leaf | place: Guanajuato, Mexico | collected...
ATGCGATGCGCCTAATACATAGAATCAACATGACGTAAGTTTAGTTGGCCTCGAGTCTGGACACGACCGATGCCATTTCCTCATCGCCGTATATCCTGAAGCCCTTGTCCTTGGTCACGCTGGCCAGCTGCACGTTCTTTGAGTCCAGTTTCTCCTCCATGACCTGCTTCAATGTCTTGAGCACCAGAACCTCGGCCTCGGCCAGCGTCAATGACTTGTGGAACTCGTTCTGTAGCTCGGCTTGTGCACCCTCTGAGCCAGAACCAATGGCCTTTGCGTCGTAGCGGTAGAATGTGCCCGAGGGCTCGGCGTGGTACCTGAATGGTCAGAATGCATGTTTAGTTGAATAGGAGTTGTATGTACTCACAGTGATGGGCCGTTCTCGTCAAAGCCAGCAATGAGCAGGGCGACACCAAAAGGTCTGCTCATGATGCTCTCCTCACCCTCAGCACCCTCACCAAATCTCAGGGCCAAGTCGCAGATGGCCTGGGTGCAGCTCTCGACGGACAGAGGTTCGGCGTAGTTGAAGGCGTGGCTTTGCGAAGTGATTCTGGCGTGCTCGATCATGCTGCGGGCGTCGGCCTGGAGACCAGACATGGCAGCACCAATGTGTCTGTCGATCTCGACAATCTTCTCGACGGAGCTGGTTTCGAGCAATGTTGAAGTAACGCGCTTCTCAACACCGAGGATGACACCTTCCGAGGTTGCGACCTGTTTGTTGGTCAGAGGGGGAGGACACAGTCGGATGTGTAGGGATAGGACATACACCGATAGCGGTAGAACCGAGCTTGATGGCCTCGAGCGAGTATTCTACCTGGAAGAGACGGCCTTCGGGCGAGAAGGTGCTGGAATGGAATGAGTGTGCTGTTCGGAGATGTAGCAGGAAGACGAGACATACTTGATACCGCGATCTGGATAGAGATGTTAGCAAGCTGGCAGAGGAGAAGTGGGTCATGATAATCACCATATTCGGAACGAGCAATGAACATGGCTGCGGGAGTTGGTGGGGAAGAGCGAGCGGTGGCGGCGTATGTAGGTGTGCGATGAGATACGAAGCAAGAGTGGTTGCTACGATGGCTTGTCTAGAGTGAAGGCGATGGGTTGAGAAAAGGCGGAAAGGCGAGAGAGAGTTGGATGACAGATGGCGAGCTGATTGTCTACTGAAGCACGAAGCACGACCTAGCAGCAGTCGGCGAGCGGTGATGCATTGCTGCGAGCTTGGGCCTCTTTGATTGTTTCGCGCGCGTCGTCCGCCGCGGCCAGACACAGCAACGCGCTTGCAGTCCGACTTTGTTCAGCTTGCAGCCATGCGAATACTGGATAATGTCAGCTGCCGACAGAAGAACGTCGGCCTCGCACCGCCAGAGAGTCCCTCGTGCTAGCGCTCAGCCAGACGCCTATCCGCAAAGGAATCCTCAACCCGACGCCTACCCGCAAAGAAGCGCCCACGTCCGCGTCGAGTCGCATCAACATGAATCTCGCTCTGCTACTGTCACCCGTGTCCGGAGTGTCCACAAGCCTTCTGCCCACTCCAGTCAGCCCTCGAGATCGAGGCAGTCCGATGCAATCCCCACCAATGTCGACCCTACTCCTGCCTGGAACCCTCAGGCTTCCTTGATCCCTCATACCTCTGCTCCCCTGGCATCCCGCGTCTCCGTACCACCTCTGGCCGCCCATGCGCCTTCTGCTCTCCAGCCAGACCCTCTGTCGTCCATGACCCTCGAGGCTCAAGAGACTGCCGTCATCCAGGATCTGCTATTCGTTTTCATGGGCTTCGAGGGCCAATACGTCCGCTACACCGATGCCTACCACCCGCACGAGGAAAAGAGTCGCCTTGCTGGCCCACAGTTCCGACTTTTACCTGGTCTGGATCCAAGCTTGAGAGACTTGACCCTCTCTATGCTGAGAATGGCTACACATTATGCTGCTGTTGAAGCCTTTGTCGAGGTCCAGAGTCGTGAAGAATTTGGAGCCGTCAACCATGCCCTTTGCGCTGCCATGAGGAAACTGCTCAAGGATTACCTGATTCTCATCGCTCAACTGGAACACCAGATGCTCACCAACCAATCTTTTACTCTCCACGTTCTGAACCTTCACACCAAACCCACCAGCCACATGATGTTTCAATTGTACAGCCTGGCTCACGAAATATTGAAGGAGAACTCCATGCTTGAAGATGATGATGATGACGACTTGGACGAATCTGACGACTTTGAAAACATTCTGGAATCTTTGCGAGAGGGCAGAGATGCTGGAAACGTCGGGAGAAAGGTGTGCAAGGGAGGTAGCGTATTGCGCCTCATCACCAAGCGATTAGCCACCATGTCTGGTGACCCTGCCGCTCGGGCCTTGCTTACTACTTTGTTGCGCGAGTCTTCCAGACCCTACATGGCCATGTTGAACGAATGGCTCCACCACGGCAATGTTCGAGATCCTCATTCCGAGTTCCTGATCAAGGAGCAGAAGAGTATTCGCCGAGAAGGTCTGGAGCAAGACTACACTGACGAGTACTGGGAGAAACGCTACACCATTCGTCACGAAGATGTGCCTCCACAACTTGAGTCTGTCAAGGACAAAGTGCTATTGGCTGGCAAATACTTGAACGTCGTTCGAGAGTGTGGTGGAGTCGACGTATCGAGAGACATGGATGATCAGGTCCCTCATACGTTCGATGATGTCCGCTTCTTGGACAATGCCAATTCAGCTTACGCCTTCGCCAACTCTTCGCTTCTTACTCTCCTACTCACAACACATGCTCTTCCTGCACGTCTTCGCAGCTTGAAGCACTATTTCTTCTTGGACAGATCCGACTTCTTTTCTCACTTCCTCGAACTCGGCCATTCAGAGCTTAAGAAGCCTGTTAAGTCCGTTAATACCGGAAAGCTGCAGTCACTTCTTGATATCGTATTGCGCCAGCCTGGAAGCGTTGCAGCCGAGGACCCCTTCAAGGAGGATGTCAAGGTTGTCATGAATGAGGTCGGTCTGACCAGATGGTTGATGCAGGTCGTCAATGTCAAAGGTCTGGATGCCGATGGTGGAAGCATCACTTCCTACACACCGGCAGCCAGTGTCATTGGAGACGACACAGACATCACTGGTTTTGGTGCGCTTACCTTTGACTATGCTGTTCCATTTCCTCTCTCGCTGGTCGTCTCGAGGGTGACGCTGACCAGATACCAACTGCTCTTCCGTTACATTCTCTCTTTACGCCATCTCGAACAGCTACTGGTGAGCTCATGGACCGATCATTCTAAGGTTACAAGCTGGCGCCACAAGAGTTCCGACCGACGGATCGAAGATTGGAAACGCAGAGCGTGGTGCTTGCGAAGTCGTATGCTTTGTTTCGTGCAGCAGCTGTTGTATTTCTGCTCGAACGAAGTGATAGAGCCCAACTGGACTGCTTTTATGACTCGACTGAGCGAGGCAGAGGCACCAGAAAGCGTTGCTGAGGGTGGAAAGGTCAAGCGTACCGTTGACGAACTTATGCAAGACCATGTCGACTTTTTGGCCACATGTCTCAAGGAGTGCATGCTGACAAACTCCAAGCTCCTCAGGGTATGTTATGAATAACTCGATCCACAGCACGGTAACTAACATACAGACAGATCAACTCCAAAGTCATGACCACTTGCACAATGTTTGCCGATTACACTGCGTCCTTGTCTCGGAACCTTGCTTTGAGCGATCCGGATCTCGCTAAGACAGAGGCTGGCAAGACGGAACCCGGCCCGCGTAGGATGGAAAAGCTCGACGACCATCTCAAACGCTTCGAGGACAACTTCACCAGACACCTGAAAATCCTACTCGACGCGCTGAACTATCTCGCTGCTACAGAGACTGTAGTATTCCTGGGACTTTGCGCCAGACTCAGCATGGCCAATGAGAACATCTCTGCTCCCCTGGGATCAGTATCATATGGCTGAAACGAAAAAAAAAGTTATGCTCATTTGGGTATCATGCTGTAGAAAAAAGCAAGCGCGTTAAATCAAAAGGGCCCGTTAAAGAGATACTCTCTGGTTGTATGTCCTCAACAACCATACGCCTCTAGCGTCTCCTAGGATCTCTGCTGGGATCAATGTTGGAAGTATTCGTGTAGGGAAAAGTCTGTGCCGCAGAAGGAGCAGGCAAAGCAGCATTCACCATAGCCGCTGTAGGAGTTCCGAGCATCCTCTTTCCGCTCTCTGCGGTAGCCACAGCAGCAGATCCTCCCATCGGCGCAACGGGGGCCGGACCAGCTGCACTACTCTTCCTGCGTTCTGCTCCAGCCATAGCAGCACCAGCACCGGATTTGTCGTACTTCTTCAATGTGTCGACCAGAAACTGTCTCGACTCCTTTGCGCGAGCGTTGTATTCTCCTACTCTGCGTAGAGAGTCAAGAGTAGTGAGGACTTCGGCAGTAGTCTGCTCTGAGGTTTCTGGGCGTGTGTCGTTTGCCCTTATGGCTTCGGGTGCGAATGCGGCGTTGAACATTCTGTTTCTAGATGGTGTAAAAGTAGATTTTAGCACTTTGCGATGAAAGAAGAAGACTCGAGCATTCCAAAACAGTGTTTATTGATAATGTGGATTCGATGTTGTGACTTACCTCACTTGACTGTCGAGGGCATCGGAGTTGGCAATCATTTGCTTCAGACGAGGTTCCACGCCATCGAGACGGGGTGTGCCCGGGTTGAAATTGTTGATTGGCAGCATCACCGCTCTTGCCATTATCTGATGTTCCAGCGTGTTAGCTTGCATGTTCTTCTGAGACTTTTTGGATCAAAATAGTTAGGCGTGAGAAGGGAGAGGTTTACTGTGTCGTGCTTTGTTTTCTTTGGCCCAGCCATGGCGTTGTTTTGAGTTCGAGGTGGTACCCCAGATGCGGCCAATCCTCAACGGTCAGGGCGAGGTAGAGAGAATGGTGAAGTTGGCGAAGCGAGGTAGAAGGTCATCAGTGCTTTGCAATTTTGTGATATTGGAGAGTGTTTGGAGAGTCTTGAGACGGAAACAACATTGGAAGCGCATAGATTGGACTTGATGCGAATGGAAACTGCGGTCACGTGACCTCCAAAGTGATTGTATGCTCGACATCCAAAGAGCCGACATCCAAAGAGCCGACATCCAAAGAGCGATGCATGGAAGCCGGGTGAGACATTTGACAGAGGACAATGATTGGAGAAACATGTGTGTTTCTATTGTGCCTGCGGCAATAATACAAAGTTGACTACGCCTTTCCTTGCCATATCCTATAGTGCTGTGTGACCAAAGCCGTCCCATCCCGTCCTAATTACCCTGTGAGGCATTCCTGTAGGTTGTATCGAATTTCATCCAAACGCCTGTTCCATTTCTCATTTCCTTCCTGATCTCATATCGGATAATTGTGTGCTCTACGAGGAGCCTCCAGCAACGGACACGACCTGGTCGTCCTCAACGACAGCCTGGTACTTCTCGCCCAAAGCCTTGACGCTGTTGACAACCTTGGTGGGTGCCGTGGCAGCAAAGCCCTTGATCAGAGTCTTGTACTCATGAGTAATGATGCCACCCTGATGTTTATTAGTCTGTGTAATGGATACATCAAAGAATGCGATATCTACTTACAGCTTCCTTGATGACGGACATTGCGTGCTCGATGACAGAGTCGGGAGTATCCTTGGGGTAGCTGACGATGACTTGCTTGCTGTCGGTGGCAGCGTAGGCCAAGGCCATGAGGAACGCGATGAGGAGGAGATGGATGGTGAACTTCATGTTGATTGATTGTGATTGTGATTGTTATGGTTTTTGATATTATTATTCTCTTTGGTCAAAGGCAGTGGTTTGGGAGATGCAGATGGCGGGGATGGCCCGACTTTATGTGCTGAATGCAGTTGCCTGAGCTATGTCATGGGCGTCGCAAGGTTCGCCTTGGCTTTTGCCAAGAATTGGGCCTGACGCTCTTTGAGTGAAAGAACGCCGGACGTCTCACACCAAACCATTACCATCACTCGCGACGATCTTCTTCACCGCTCTCTCCATTCCGACTTTGGACATCGCCCACATCAACCATCCGCCAATACTAGACACACGCACCCGGTCGACCGACGCGCTCTCCGAGAGCCACAACTAACCTTTGTGCTACACCACCCGTGATCCGACCACCTGTCTGCAAAGAGAAACAAAAGAGCGCAACCAGAAAGAGCAAGAACAAAGAAAGCCTGCCCACGACTTGCTGCTGCAGATTGTGAGCGCGAGTAGAAAAAACCAAGGCTTGGGGTGAAAGTGGAGGATTCTTCACAGCGTCTTTGCAGAAGATCAGGAGCCGGCTCTTGACGACTTCTATTGAGAGCAGTGGGCTGCTTATTGTGGGCGAGAAGAGACAATAGCTAGTATTGATCCATCACACTCTTCTGATTTCACGCCTTTTGGTGAAGCAAGTTTCTCGCTTGCGGCTTGCCATTTACTCACCTCTTGTGGTTGTTCAAGTCGACCAAAGGGCTTTGCATCTTCTACCGTCTACGGACCGGATAGCGCATTGACTTGTCTCTTTTCTTGAGCCACTTTCGAAGGAAGCTATCTGTGACTCGTAGTCTTCTTTCTTTTCTCTGCTCTTTCTACTGCTGCAAATAATATATTGCCTTTGAAGAATCATGTCTGCCGACCAAATCTCTGACGAGGTCGCTCTGGACTTCCAGGAATCTTTGCAAGATCTTCAGAACAACAACAGATATGAGATTAGCAACCTGACCATCATCGCCAAGGAGAACACCGAACATGCTCAAGCTATAGCCATGGTTTTGGAAAAGCACATCAAGACGGTAAGACTCAGGAAAAACGAGATTGATTATCATTTCGATCTATTCGAAAGAGCATATAATCTCTATGGAATATCGGCGACTAATCCGACTGCAGACTGCCCCTGGACGCAAGCTGCCTGCACTCTATGTACTCGACTCAATCGTGAAGAACGTTGGCACCCCATACACAGTCTATCTTGGAAGGAATCTCTTCTCAACATTCATGGACTCATACACTCTTGTAGATAGTCAGACGAGAAAGAGCATGGAAGCCATGTTGAAGACCTGGAAAGAACCCGTGCCTGGCTCTATGGACCCAAGACCAGTTTTTCCTGCAGAAGTCACTCGCACTATCGAGAATGCGCTCATCAAGGCAAGAACGGCCGCGGTGCAACTGCAAACCAGAAATCGCACTCCTCTCAACATGCCAGGAAGGCCCATGTCGACAAATTACAGAAACACGCCTACCCCACCACACAACGCCGGTCAGTTCCAGCCACCTCCACAAGATCCGTATCAGAATGGATTTCGTAGCCAACAGGTAACTATCATCACACTTTTGATATTTTTCGATACGACTAACATGTTTCAGCCCACACCTCAACAATTCTCATCGCATCAATTGCCTCCTGACATCGCCCGTTCACTCTCGGCTGTGCTCAATCCACAAGATGATCTCAACAAGCTCAAGGCCGACATCCATGGCTTGATCCAAGGTTTCCAGTCTGAATTTGCCCGTAACCCATACGACTCGCAGGTGCAGACCAAGCTCAAGGCTCTCCTCGACCTGCAAGCTGTCGTGCAATCCCAGCAACTCAACTCAGATGCCATTGGGATGATCAAGAAGCAGGTGGCACAGTTGCAGGCAGTACAATCACAGCCTAACCCTCCTCCTTCAGCTACACCACAACAACCTCAATGGCAGGCTCCGACTCCTGTCACTCTCCCGTTCCAACCTCCGCCACCTATCCCTCAAGGCTTTGCACCCACTCCCTCAGCACAGCCGCCTGTCGCTCCTCCCGCATTTGCTCCTGGTATCCTCGAGCAGCTGTTGGCATCTACGGCGAACGGACAGAAACCGAGCACACCTGTCGTCCAAGCTGCATTGAAGGCAATGCCCCCTCCTCCTGCCAATCAGTCACCTCGTACCGCTGCCGCACTTCCTGCTGGACTCACTGGCAATCCTCTTCTTGACGCTCTCCGTGCTGCAAACATCTTGCCTGCGTCAGCCAGTGCCACTCCTGTACCCGCATCGGGTCCTCCTATTCCTCCACCAGCAGCTCCTCCTGCGCTATCTATCCTCCAACAACTTCAGGGCCTTGCACCGAAATTGAGCAGCACACCTATGCCGCCTCCAGGCACTCCTGCCAAAGTTCGCATCCCCATGAACGCTGCAGCTTTGAAGAGGTACCTATATATGTCCACCATTATTTTGAAAAATCCGACTAACATTCCTTCCAGCTTCCGTCCAGAAGTCGTGCACACCCTCTACGACGCACAGCCAAACCAATGCACAACCTGTGGTCGCCGCTTCTTGTCTACCGACGAAGGTCGCGCCCAAAAGGCTCGCCATCTCGACTGGCACTTCCGCAGCAACCAGCGTATCGCCGACGCAGCTCTTGCCGCTGGTCTCACTCGTAGCTGGTATATCGACGAGATGGAATGGATCCGTCTGCGCGAAGTCGATGCCTCTTCAGCCGCTGCCGACACTACTTCCACTACTGCCACCACTTCCAAGCCTGTCAGTGTGCGTGAGAAGTACATCCCCGCACCCACTGGTGCCGCAGCCAATGCTGCCTGCCCAATCTGCCAGGAGAAGTTCGAGCCCGAGTGGCACGAAGATGCACAGGAGTGGGTATGGATGGATGCCGTCAAGGTTGGTGGTCGAGTATTCCATGCTTCGTGTCACGATGAGGTCAAGAGAGCCAGTGGCGGAGATAGAGGTAGAAGCACTACTCCAGATGCCGGTGTGCTTGGTAAACGAAAGGCTGAGGCCGATTTGTCCAATCTCAAGACCAAGTTGAAGAGAGAGGTTGCTGCATAAGCTATGGAGAGTAGGTAAATAGACTCGGTTGCTAGGGATGCAGCTTAAGCATATGCATACAATCACATCCACTATTACCATAACCACATTCTTGTCTTTATGTGGGTTGTATATGGTAGACCATTCTATCGTTACTTGATGTCAAAATGTATTGCTGCTATGAGATTCCTTGATCTGCGGAAAATCAACGCCCTTGACCTCAGGAAGCATCTTGATGTCCGACTCTTGCTGAACACATGGAAGTGTAGAGCAGTATAGTGGGAAATCGAATAAGGTGGTTCATAGAGGAAAAGAACGATATTGATTAATAGCAGAGTGGAAGAGTGACGCGATGGACAGAGCACTTTATCTGTTTATCATAGCCATCGTATCCAGCGGCTCATTTGTTTGATATTATCCATCGCCTTTGACCCTGACACGAAGCAAAAAGAAGGACAACATAAACACAGACAAGAAGAGATTTGGCAAAAACAGAAACCCTCTAGCCGCCGTGTTGCTAGATTGGTCAAGAGAAAACTCACGAGGTTTTGCTTCCTTATTTTTGTCGTCATGGCAGTAAATCGGCCTCGCTGAGGATCGAACCGGTGGACTCTGGCCGACTGAGCGGAAGGAACACTACTTAACCGCTGCGCCATTCCACCGATTCGATGGAACTAAGGGTATCTTGGGGAAATATATTGCATGTTGTGGTGGTCAAGTGGAGGTGGATGAGAATGTTTGGCTACCCCTTTTCTGTGCTGTAGTTTTGGAGGATCATGCTAGATATGTTGATATTACATTTCTATTCAGCTACATGGTCTGTGATATCAAAGCCTACACTTCGAGCCAACTTGAGTGCGTATTCCCAGCCAAAATTGACCTTCCACTTGGCACCTGGTTCAAGTACATCGCCACCAACGACTGCTGTCCTCAACAGCAATCTTAAGGAGCACAGTGTCGCCAGTTGTGTGTAGATGTCTATGGTCGGTGTGAGATCGTGTGGTAGCACAGCCTGTAAAATGGCTAGTAGTCTGTCGAGAGGAAATGGACTGGGCGAAAGAAGGTGCCTAGGAATCTTGCGGTTCTTCGACTCACGGCCAGCGATGGCACCGCCTCCTTTTCTGCGTCGCTTTCTTTCTGTGGTCTTCATGAAGTAGATGTTGTCTTGACGAGGTGGATTGAAGGACGCGAGATATGCGGCACAGAGCAGCCACTTTGAGTAGTACGGCAGATCGTGGGTGACTATGTCATGGTTAGCGAGTGTGTTTGGTCATAACGGCCAGTAGAACTACATACCATCGGTCAGTATATTGGTGTCCGCTTGAGGCTCGTCAATGACCGAATCCAGTAAGCAGCTTTCGGCTTGGAAGAGTCTACGTTGTGCTACCATGAGTTTGGTAAAGTCTCGAGTGCCATACGTGCCATCAACGATGGGTTGTACAAAGGGTCGCCAGAGTTTCTCGAGAATAGATTTGAAGGCGACAACATCTCGCGCTGCACCACTCGCTAACGAGTCCCAAACAGCAGCACAGAATCGCGACCAGAGCCATTCGTCATCTTCAGCAGCAAGCTCCTCCGAGTAGTTGGCTGATGGTGATAGAGGCTCACTGAAGATGGGTTGTGGTTGGCAGCACGCAATCTGGATGACTTGTTCCCGAGTATAGGGCGAAAAATAGATGTGTGGGGCACCTGGAAGATGGAGAAGACGTGCATGGGGAAATGTGACAATCATCACAACACTGAGGCAGGGAATGAGTTGACCGAGACGTGCGAGAGTGGGCAACAGAGTTGGAGGAGCCTCTCTCTGCTCATCGATGCCATCCAGAACGAGCACAAATTTGTCGGTGCCTTCGAGAAGACGTTCCAGAGAGCTTGTCAAAGTGCTAAGATTCTCGCACCTTGAAGGAATGATGCCATCCAGAGAGACATTGGTCGCCGTCTCGATTGCTTCAACACAAGCTGCTAGAGTCCGTTCCAAGAAGTGACGACTCGTGATGCATTCGGAGCATGGAATAAATGCATGTTTGAGACCAGAAACGTCCAAGTAGGATTTTAGCAGACCAGTCTTTCCAGTGGCTTCTGGACCATGTACAACCAATGTTCCCGAACTTTGTAACCTTGGCTAAGCGAAATCAGTAAAAACCACAAGCGTTTGCGATGGGCTCACGTACAGAAAGGAGGGCAGAGAGAGTCTTGATCTGCAAATCTCTGCATGGCCATTGGTTTGTCAGGGATAGAAAAACCTCATCTGGGAGCATTTCCAAGCCCATGTCTGTTCCCTTCCGTGTCTCAAGAGATGTCAGGTTAACTGCCTCTTGCCGGTTTGCGCTGCTGCTCAGGGCTAAGTGGTTTTTGGTGGCTGCAAACGGGCTTGGGATTCTCGTCAAATGCTCAAATTGGCCCTTCTCTTAGATTTTGCACTTTGAGCGTAGATGCAGGTCTGATTCAGTGCGATGGAAAGTGTAGTCACAAAGAACGGAAAGCAGCTTGTCAACAGATCAACACCGCGTTGCACAAGCAGGCAGTATGGAGATGGATTGAGTTATGCAAGGAGCCGGAGTTAAGGGCAGCCATCCGAGCAGATCTGGGGAAGAGCACGCTAGCGATGAACCGTGCGTCAGAAATTGTTGTAGAGGAAGTCGCAACATGTGAAACTGTGCCTTCTTTAGTTTCCGGACAATGCAATGAGTGAAGAACAACGAGGAAGGTCCGCACCGCCGGGTGTTGGACCTGCGTTTAGCCCCGCGCATGATGCGTCCCAAGCTGACCTGGATGCTCGCAATCGCAACTCTCCATCACCCTCTTTCATCGACGACAACGACATGCCACCCTCCAAGCCTGGCCTCTGGTTGCTCAAGACAAAGGCAGAGGCTCGTGCCTCGACTGCTACTGTCCAAGCATGGACTATAGAATTGCCATCCAGAGCTGCTAACACCGTCCTGGGGTATGCTCTCTCGCTTTTGTTTGCGCGCACTGCTTCCTCAAGCTGACTCTTTCACTCAGTCTTATCAAGGACAACGTTCCTGAACTCGACGCCATCGACTTGCAACCTGTCTC
>Ga0268251_10000542_pt1 | contig 11792 bp, 7 predicted proteins | sample AgamicAsMae_FD_200527 | JGI IMG/M metagenome (GOLD analysis project Ga0268251, IMG submission 200527) | Agave microbial communities from Guanajuato, Mexico - As.Ma.e (v2) (version 2) | ecosystem: Host-associated > Plants > Phyllosphere > Phylloplane/Leaf | place: Guanajuato, Mexico | collected...
CATCCAGTTGCGTGCTATGTTCGTTCAGTAAGTCTCAGCCTGTTCACTTGATCTTCTGTGTGCTTGTATTCTGTCTGTCTATCCTTTCCCCTCTACTATGGCCTATCGAGCACGACTATATTAATGCACAGTACTATCACGAGACAGAGCGGTAGTCGAGCCCCTCGCCCATCAAGCTTTCTTTGGACACACTTCTACTTTTGACATCGATTGTGCATTTTAACAGCTGACATAACAAACTTCACCGTTGTTGAAAGACGTCTTCACAAACCTCGCTATCACCAAGAAGTTTTTTGGCCCCAGTCATCTGCTTCTGCCGCGTATTCATCATCCAATCTCCCGAGCTGTCTCTCTTTCTCCTGTGCTGGATGTTCTCGAATACAGCTATGAAAATGCACAATGTTGTCAAGATACAGATCAGTATCCAATGAGGGCCCCTTCTCCACCGTTATTTCTCTGGTCACACTTTTGTTTCGATGTCAATCGTACATCCTCATAACCTCCACATCACACCATGCTGCCACTGGGAAAGCATCTACACAGACCTCTTGCTTACACCGAGTATCTTCCTCTGTAATTTTTCTGTTCTCTACGTGCTGAAGGCTACCGAGGATTACTATCAAAATGCACAGTACTCTTATGAAGCAGACTGATATCCACAGAAAGCTCTTCTGCCACCAGGCTTTCTCTGGACACACCTATATTTCAATATCAATTGTGCAACTGTATACCGTACAAACTACAGTATACAGTCCAAAGAGAGAGGCGACATGGATATTGGAATCGTTCGATTTGACTTGTTTCAGGAACATTCAACCCATACATTTCCTGCTATATATACCTGTTAAAATTTGTTTGCTTTCTAGTGCGATAAGTTGAGTATCCTATATTCTACTTAGCCAACTTGGTTTTATAGTCTCAAGTACTATATGGTGACATTGAATGGCATTGCAGTACGATTCTAAACTATGTCTAGCACAAATATAGTCTGTTCATCTGTGTTCTCATACCATGACCAACATCTTCTGGCGGATTAATCTATCGCTTTCTGTATTCGTACAATACTTATCGAAATAAAATGATAGCTTCCTAGGATTGCATCAAATACGTAGTGGTTGAATACTAAACTACTCATGAACTTGCTTTAAATATCCTCATTAATCTGTGGTAAACGGGAACTTCCAACATCCTCGCTCAGTCGCCAATTAAGATCTGGTGCTAGACCACCGTTTAAGTGCGACCGCACAAATCGAGGGTATATCTCACCATTATGAGCCAGGGGAAGCAGACCCGTGAACGGAACGACTCGGGTCGATAACGCGGTAGGTGGGGCTTATCTCTTCATTTGATTTGATGTCCAGAGTATGAACGGTCGGGAGAGATCGAAGGTTATGTAAATCATCGACCGGATACTCTTCGTCTTCATCTTAGACCCGACTGCCCCCTATATAGCCCACAATGATAATGCACAGCAATATACAAGATAAAGGAGGATCCGTTGAAGGCCAGGCTCAATGAACAGAGCGTAGTCGGTCGATAAATCTAGTCGTTATCTCAGGTTCGACTACTCGTTCTCCTAAGTATCCACGGAAATGCACAGTCACCTACAAAAAGAGAACCTCTCCGTTGAAGACCGGCCGTCGAGAAAGAAGCAAAACCGGTCGATTAATCTCAAAAGGGGTATACTATCTCCTATTGTAAGTACAGATGCAGACATCATATATCAAGAATGGAGAAGGAGGGGAAAAATGGGATGCACCGACCTGAGGCGTTTCGTGCGCGAGGCAAATTATACGTTCTCAGACTCGTGTTCATTGATTTAACTTGTTTCGACGGATCGCGACATACGTCCAATCTGAGGACACTGTACAGAGGAAGAGACACGGTGTGAAGTTGGTCTACTCAGAGTCGTTGGTTCCTAGACAAAGAGAATTTGTCTTGGACAGGAATCTATGCAATAGGTGGTTTGCTATGTGATTAAGCAAGCAAAACAGATGTGGCTTTTGATACAAGATGTCTGTAATCGTATACATGACAGCGCAACGTAAGGAGGATCAACGGCGATCGTGTCTTCCGTCTGACAGAACAATGAGAAGGAAGCCGTCTAAGTAGTGCGGACCCATATAAAATATATGCAACACAAACAAGTGCACGAAAGATGTTGGATATGAGAAAAGGAAAGAGCCGGTAATCACACTCCAATCGTTCTAATTATGATAGCCTATTGTAGATGGCTTCCAGTACCTTGCTTTCTGTGCGAATTACTGCTCTCCACCCTCACTCTTCTAAGCCTAACTGATCCCAGGCCGTCAATACCAACACCTTGACAAGCTGAATCCACTGTTCCTTGTCCACCTCTTCTGTTGCTCCCTGCTGCCCATGTATCTGCTCTGCCCCTCGCTCTCTCGTCGCCGCATCCTGGATCCCAGAGTCGACCATCTCGTCAGGCACCGCCGAGCCCTCTTTTGGCATTGGCTGTTGTGGCGAAGCAGTTGTAGTGCTACCCGTACCACCAACCGCAAGACAAAAACTCGAAACACCGGCATCGGTCCAGAAGCGAGCATGTGAGCCAGGCTGACGTGCAATCTTGAAGTCCATACTTGGTCGTCTGCCCAGCACTCTTTTGCCATTATTTGATATTGAGGTTGCGGCGGGATGAGTGGCGCACCGCGTTGAGAGGCAAGAAGGTGTAAAGTTCTCGTTCGGCAGATTCTTTTGCCAGCTCGAAGATAACAAGTCGAAAGTCGCTGGGTCGATGGTCTTTGTCGCAGGTCTGTAGGAAAATGCCTCTGGGGGAGACAACGGTATCGTGGAGGTCTTGGACCTTGTAGCGGCAGTGATCATGCAATCACCTCTCCAAAGCATTCTCCTCTCATCAGTATGTAGTAAATGCTGACATGTGCCCAAGTGTCCTTCCTCTGTGTCGGAGATCGCCGCTAAGACAACTGTGCCGATAAGATGATGTCGAATTGAATGTAAGTAAGCATAGGCAGCCACGATAGCCGCGGTACCTCCTGTATCGATTGGCGTCGGCGTTGTATGTGGTAACGGTGCGGCAGTCTCTTTGAAGGAATAGGGATGTGATGGTGATAACAAGCGTGGAGACAATAGCCCGTTCAAAACAAGGCAAGGCCCTTCGCCACCATCAAAGACACTGACCACAGATGGAAACGTTGGTGAGCCGAGCGCGACGCTTTTGGTCTGCCTGGACGAGAGAAACGAGGATATCACACTGGCAGCTGATGCTGTCTCGGCATAGCCATCCCAGCCTTCCTTCCTCGTCGGTTTCCGAACTGGTGACTTTGATGCAGTTGAAAAGTCGTCTAAGAACTCAATCAGCTGGTCAGTTTGCGTATCGATAGAATCCTCGATATAATTCTTCCAGTCCCTTGACGCGAGGTTTGGTGTGAAGAGTTCTTCTTTGCCATGTTTGGAGGCCATCTCGTCGTGCAGAGGCGGCTCGATTGTAGGAGGATAGAAGTATCTTTCTTCATTGGGCAGCGTCGGAGGAACAGTCACATCTCTCGAGCGTGTTGCCATTGCTGGTCTCATCGTAAGTCCAGTCATGGCAGGTCAATTTGCAAGCGACGTGGAAGCACAATATGGATTGCAGACGAGCTGGGACGATGAGTTTTTATTTGCTCCTCAAGATGCTGATGGGCCAGACTGGAGTTCGAAGACTGCAGAAACAACCCACGATAAAAGGAACGAGGAGAAGGAGAAAGCGACCAACGTCTTTCAAAATAGAACGTGGTCAACCCTGCCAATGCCTGTGCGGTTTAGGTTACACGGGTGGAGGGTTTCGGCAGATGACGACCACTAGAACGACTCAGAATCTGAGATATAGCTCCGAGCCACGCGATGAGCTTGTCCAAAAATGTGTGTGGCGCAGTTTATAGTTGAAGTTACTGGATGGTCAGATTTTCGATATATCCTTTCGATACATCCGATGAAATATAAGGATGAGTCGACCCAGTCAAAAACTGCGCGATCCAGTGCGGGTGCGCACACTGTTGAAATACTAACGTCTCGAAATTGTTGTGGCGATGACAAAAGCTCCGTATAACCTCTCAGCAGCTTAGCCACGATAAATAGAAAAGCGGGCGGCTTCGCTATCTGTACGGCGATGACATTTCGACTCGTGCTGTCAGCAGACTACTGATACAACACGTACATTGCATCATCTCGATCAGTAATCTGATCAAGCGAAGATGAGTCTGGATTCTGCATGAGGCTTATGGATGGTATGGAGGTCTGCTAGGTGTTGTGAATCTCGTGAGTGGATGATGTCAAATGGGGTAATGATTGGCGTTTAATGCGGTACTTGAGCACATTGCCGTGTTGGCTTGTCCGGGGAAAGCGTGAGAACGGTAATTCCACGCGGAAGATCAGTCCGATTCGAGGACTGTCTATTCTTCAACGGCCGGCGTTTGAAGGTGAGTGGTAGCATGATCTCAGATGGAATTTCATGGGTGATTCTGATTGGTGGTAAATTGGTGAATGCGCAGAGCGTGCTTCTGCGAAAATCACTAGAGCTACTAGACTCGAAGGGTGCAATTGAGATGTGTCATGCAGTCAACGTGGTCCCGGTTGAGCGCATATCCCTTCTCTAAGCCCGCGTGAGAAGTTTCACTCCTGTAGTGTACACTTGGTGCATTTCTGTAAACGATTCGGAGTGGTCATAGAGCAGACCACCACCTCGACACCTCGTCGCGGATCGATTTTGCTCTGCTAGATTCTCCGAAGGTTGAAAGCGGTAACTGCAGAGCCTAGCATTTTGCATACTAGTTTTCACGAACTCCAAGAAGTGTCGCGCGACGCGTCGGCAGAGTGTTCGTGGCGGACAATTCGTTGTGTATAGTCGATCCTACAGTCATAGATCCGGGTCCAGGTTTCTCAAACTGACAGAGACGTATTGCAAGCGCCTGAATGACTGCTGAGTCTTATCCAGTTCACACATCGACGCACGGCGGAGAGTCTGTTAGAAGGGGAAACAAGGTCCGAGCGGTGACAAAGGAAGTTGACCCCGGAAGCTTGTCGATATTGAAAGCGTGAAAGCGTGAGAAGCATTGTTCAGGCCGCGGCTTTGACAAGGCTTTCAGCAGGAGGATCAATCGAAGCCTTTGCCATTTCAGTGGTAGTTTGACCTTTAGTCTCGGCGAACTTGGAACTGCGTTTGAAACTGGGCGAAGGATTGTAGAAGTCATCGATGATGGGATGAATGAGGACAGTCTGATTGTGGATGGTGACAGTGCTGTTGGTGGGGACAGTGACCCAGTTGTCGCGCTCGAAGGTCAGAGGCTCACTCGCAACAAGGACAATGTCAGCGCCTCTGTCACGACGCTCCATGGTGTAGTCGGCCTTTTCGGCGGAAGAGCTGTTTTGCTTCTTCCAGCTGGTACCGGAGCTGAAGAAGAGACTGGCAGCCTCATCCGTAGTGCTGCTAACATAACGGGTGCAGACGACACTCTTGCCATCAGTCACAGCAAAGTTGAGTAGACTACGCGTGTCGCCTTCTCGGACGTTTTCGGGAAGTTCACGAATGTAACCGTTGATGCGTTCGATCGTCTTCAGGATGGCTTTGCGTAGAACACTGTGACCGAAGCCGTTTGTCTGGGCGTCAGCATTGTCGGGATCGTAGCCCAGTCTCTCCAGACTGTCGAGGAACAGAGCAAAGCACCATTCGGAGTCGGTGCTGCCTGTAACGCCTCCAAACCAGCGATCGCCGACGTCGCTGACAAGCTTGCGCTTGACACCAGAGTTCCAACTTCCTACTCCTCCATTGTGCATGAACATCAAGCAGCCGCGGCTGAAGGGATGGCAATTACTCTCGGCTAGAGCGCCCTCGGTGCTGGCGCGAACATGGGCGAAGATGAGAGGCGAGACGGTCTTGCTCGCTAAGCGGGTAAGGTTGGTGCAGTTCCAGGCCGGGATGGTAGAGGTGAAGATACACGGATCGGGCCCGAGCAGTGGTAGCAACGAGGGAGGAGTGTAGTAGCCAACACCAAAGCCGTCGCCGTTGTGTGGTCGGCGTGTATCCAGACGAAGTCGGGAGTCGTAGGATTGTGTAAGAATGGAGTGCGCTGGGTCGAGGATCAGGGTGGAAAGGAGAATGGGCTCCTTGCCCTTGTATACCTTGATGACTGGTCAGTAGCTGTCGCGTGTAGGAACAAGCTTCAAGTTCTGGTCTTACCATAAATCGACACATTTGAAAATATGCTCGTTGAGGAATATGGGAGTCAGAGGTCCGCCGTCACCTCTGTATCCAAGGCTGGCTACCGCGATGTATGAGGTGCGAGCGAAAGTTGTACACTGCAGACAAGTTGGCGTGTGAGTAAATGACCATTCGCGCCTGCCTTTCGTCACGCATTGCACCATTGCGCTATGACCAACATACACTTTCACATGGAAGCTGCAACTAATGCAAGAACAACCGATTTGCTACACACACTCTGTCGGTTTTTATTAGATTGTTGCAAGCACGCAATATTATTCTGAGTCCTACTCACCGCTTCCTCACATGGTGATTGTACCATCCTCTCTCGTCGCTAGAGTGTGATGAAACAGATAGCCGTAACTTGACAGGGTCATGCTTCAAACAATGAATATCCCCGCTTCCATCCTCATCGCTCGAATGTCCCCGAATCGGCGACATTCACCATCATTGTCATCTTTTCGCTACACAGTCGACTGACATGCTGATCGTTTTGATTTGCTAGACTTTTCGCTACAGGCAGGCTTTGCAGGAGTCTAGCTGCCATACCCTGATCATCTGGAGGAAACACCATGACGACTAGGACCACCACCGAATCGCCGGCATGTACTGCCAAACCATCTCCACTGGCTTGTACCGAATGTCGGTCTAAACATCTCAAATGCGATGGGAAGCAACCTGTTTGCTCACGATGTGTTGCTTCGGACATTCCATGCACCTGGACGACATCAAGACGAGGCTGCAAAGGCATACCGAAAAAACGAAGAAAACTCAATGCCGACCATCAGACACAGCCTACACCAGATACATCGACTCAACCACCACTGTCGGCCACAGCATTTGCTCGTACGACGCCTGATCCCGTAGTCTGGCAAAGCCATGCAGTCATTGCCACTGCAGATGATCATCCCGTTACATCGGACTCGATTGGTGTTGAATTTAGCGTACCGCTGGTCAATACCTGTCCAACAATCCTGTCAAGTAACCAAACCTCAACTTCAGCATCAACTTCTCATGGACAAACTCGTCAAGGCTCGAGTCCAAGTATGGCACATGTCGTGAATCTCTACTATTCGTATTTTCATTCAGGACATCCGATCTTGCTCCCCCGTCATATGTACGAGCAACAATATCCCTCGTACCTCCAATCGGTCGTTCACTTTATTGGAAGTCATTACTCGGCATCACACTCTGGTGATTCACTCCGGGAGCAAACAGCTGCCACTCTGAGAGATAATTCAGAAAAGTCGGCGTACATGGTTCAAGCTCGCCTTTTGTTTGCCATCGCCATACACGCACGTGGTGAGCCAAGCGAAGGACAGGAAATGCTTCAAAACGCTATAGATATGGCGATCAGTCTCGGTATGAACACGAAAGATTACGCCACTCTGAACGGCAACTCATCACCTTGTCTCGAGGAGAGCTTTCGTCGGACGTGGTATGAGTTGTTTGTGGTCGAAGGCATCATGTCCGCCATCCATCGCAAACCGACCATGAAGACTAGGTCCGTCGTTTATGGGGTCTTACTACCATGCGAAGAGTCAACATACACCGATGGAGCCTGTTACTCTGCCAGATCTACACTGGCTCAATTCACTGACCGTCATTTCGCTGAAGAGGAAGTCAGTTTTTCCTCATTTTGCTACCGCATTGAAGCTGTTCAGATTCTCTCTCGGGTTCTGTCAATAGCAAATACCGAGGCTCATCCGGATGAAGTGCAAGCCATCGATAATTCGCTCGCAGCCTGGTCGCACTACATACCGCCGGAAAAACGTGATATCATCTCAAACTCCGGAGAAGTTGACGAGCTGCTATTCCAAGCGCACATGCTGATACACTGGGCTACTATCCTTCTGCATATGCCAAGAAGCGAACTTCTATCCATTCATCCAGCCACCGCAGATATATTTTGCGCAAAAGGTGACAAGCAGATGCCATCCACAGACACTAAGCATGCCCATGCGAGCAAAGCCACAGACGCGTCCAAAGAGCTGTCCAATCTAGCTGCTCTCCGCTGCCCTGTACAAAAGCACACTCCGTTCTTCATATGTACTCTCGTTATTGCCTCGGTTGTACAGCTGGCTGCCTGCACCCTTCACAACTGCCGCTGTATGTACCAACATCGTGACCGCATCACGTTGGTAGTCGGTCTGCTCAAATCACTTGGTTCGAACTGGGCCTGCGCAGGATCAGTCCTTGTCAAGATCAAGAGAATCGCAGCAAAAGTACTAAAGTCTGAGCATTGTACAATGACGGTAGCCTCTACGCAGTGCGATAGCTGTACAGACAGTGGTGTTGGCACAAGTATTGGTACAGAGGATGTGCCTTGGATGGAATTCTTTGACGACCCAACAGTCATGTCATTTGAGCAATTTGCATCTGGAACGCTCTTTTTCGGGGAAGGCACCTGAGGTCGTTGCTAGTGACACAGCTGGAACTAATGCCTCGGGGTGCAGTCATCGCCGCACTCTGGTTTCCAAATAGTACCAGCGATACCGCTACGGCATTTGAGTGAGACAGAGAGGTCTGCAGCCTCACTCAGTATCAAGTTTGGTCCACTTATGATGAGCGCCTCTCTGGATCCAAGACACAATCGACTCTTGTCTTCAACCTCGAAAATGATCTCACAGCTCCCTCTGGCTTGCCGTCATCTCAAATACGATATGACCCTGGGAGAATCTCACAAATCGATCAATCGGCCCCCACCCCCAAAGTGACTCGAGTCCAGAACAAGACCAAAGTCATGATAAGATAACTTGGATTGTGATTTCTACACTACGCCACTACACATCCGACCATAGGGACAAAGGTATCGGATAGTCTCGAACCTAATACTCGCACTGTCCGGCAGTTTCTGCATTGGAGCCCTACCACTGTGCATCAATTAGGAAAATGGTCCACTGTGAACTCTCCGGATGACCAGCCTCTAGTGGCTGGCTTCATCTATCTACATCGACTGTTGATACTTTTGCAAAAAAGCCTTCCGTTGCACCGAAAGATGCCATATGGAGCCGAACCAAAGTGACCCATATCTGAACTGCTATAGCAGCTTCACGATATTGAACGGTCTCAAGCCACTGGTTTGGTTGCTCGGCACCTGCAAGCCGTGTTCCTGTTGATGAACCCATGGAGAATCGGAATGTTGGCCATCTACATTTCACCTTCGATCTGGGCCAACGGCAAACGGTGAGCAAACCGAGGGCCCAGGATATACCGGACGGGCAGGCCTGGAGAGGGTCTTCATCCCATTTTTGCGTGAATCACAGTAGACAAATTCCCATGGTTACGGCTCACTGTCAATCGTCTCCCTGAGACTCAGCTGAGAGGGTATAACCGGAAAACCAACCCTTCTGGTTGGTATCTGATATATGGAGGCGCTCAATAACAAGAAGATGACGTTTCCACGAAGGCAGGGCTGTTCAGCACCGGCCGACGAACTCTATATCCATCGACTTTTGAATTCGGCACCTTTGCGCTTACCCACGAAAGCCGAGACCTTATGCTCAGCCTTTAAATCGTCGATACTAAAAGACTCTCTCAGCATTCTTCCATGCCTCTGGGTGTCAAGAACTCCAAAATATCAACGACCTTGATGTGCTGAAGAACGAAGCAGCAAGGGTCTCTCTTGGCGCGCAGCTTGTCCAGCCTGTTCAAGTTGAAGCGAGTATGATCAATTCCACCTCAGGATTGGAACATCGTAGCCGGGTCCTGTAGATCTGAGTACCGAGATGGTAATGGCACAAGCCGGGACGTTGCAAGCCTCGAGGTGTTCGTTGTGTATAACCGTTTTTCTTGGCGGGAGTGAAAATAACGGTCACCATTTCCAACGAGAATTAGGCGGCTTTACACACACACGCGTCTGCTTGTTCAGCTGGCTATCCTGCACATCACCGACTAAACACAATCCTTCAAAAAACACTTGGTGTTTGATTATCGAAAGATGTCTGGAATCTTGAATGACGTTGGGACACAGCTCCTCGAGGTCCAGACGGCACTTTACTGAGATGATTTGAGTGACCGACGAAACCCGTTGGAGGCTATCTACTGAGTACAGGTCTTTCTGATCCCTAGAGCAGAAGACGTTGCGATTCACTGCTTATTCCTGCCTTCAGACAGTCAGTTCTAGGCACAAATGTCTTCGGAAAGTGCCAGGTCTGGTTTCGATCGCCCCGTTATAGGTTTCTCGATAGCCAGAACCCTAGGTTACGTGCGTTACAGTCCCACTGACAAGGCATGGCTGTATACTTATACATACGGATGATCGTCCTGAGGTTTCGGGGATGATAGCGAGATTGATCAACATTGCGTTCTCGGTTACTCGGCTCATTTGATCTCAGAGAGGATCAGCAAATATGAGTCTGCCTCACTACTCGATAGAGGCCAGCAAACTGGAGCTCATGAAAGCCTTGAATGGCACGTTTCTTGCTCTCTCTTGTATTGTCGTCGGTCTTCGTGTCTGGACACGGACGAGAATTAGCAGATGCTGGGGATGGGATGACTGGTTCATGCTATTGACTTTGGTAAGTGCTGTTTTGCTTGGGCTTGGGATCAATCATCTAACTCTTCGATAGACAGTCTTCATTGGCGAGTGCACCGTCTGGTTGATGTTAGCGGATACAGAGGCGAAACCAACGACACTGGCGAATCTCAATACCTATGCTGCAGTAAGAGCTACACGCCATCAACCGACTTGCGATTGTACAACAGGCACTGACATGTACCAACAGCTCATCTGCGCAGAACAAGCCCTCTACATCGCCGGCACCATCTGCCTCAAGATCTCCCTAGCCCTCTTCTTCCTCCGCTTCCTGATCGTCCGCTGGTCCCGCTACGTGGTCTGGATCTCTGTCGTCGTCTACAGCACAGTCGCAACCGCAATGCTTTTCCTTGTGGTTTTCGAATGCGGACTTCCTGGTAATTACGCCATGAAAACAGCTTTGGGCCAATGCCTTTCATTTCGCGTCCTATCCAATACTGGCTATGTCCATGGCGCTCTGAACGCACTCACCGATTGGGTGTTTCCCGTCCTGGCCATCCAATTCCTGGTTCGCTGCACCAAGATGTCTTGGGCGTCTAAACTTTCCTGCTGTGGAATTTTGATGCTTGCAGTCGTAGGCAGTATTGCGTCGATAGTGCGTACGGTGTATATCCCCATGATTGGTCCTGAGGGAAACATCTACTCACGGTCAATGAAGCCTTTGATCTGGACAATGATTGAAGGCGCATTGGGCATCATTGCCGCCAGTCTTGCTACTCTGCGCCCACTCTTCCAGAGGTGTGCGGGCAAAACACGATCGGCATTGCAAAGCAAAAACACTGGGGAGAGGTGTCTTGCAAAAACACCTTTGAGCAGTACATTGAATTGTTTTGGTGGCTCACGCACCCCTGCAGACAGCCCACAAGAGTCAGAGGCAGAGAAATGCGATACGATGGATTTGGAGTCAGGGAACCATAGTAAAGTTGTAACGAGACCGCTGCATTTGGGTGTGTTGAGCAGTGTGGCCACGGAGACGCAATTCACGACGAAGATGTATAGGACGAGGGTATTCGGGAGTACGATATGAGCGGATGCAGCTCT
>Ga0268251_10000543_pt1 | contig 11783 bp, 7 predicted proteins | sample AgamicAsMae_FD_200527 | JGI IMG/M metagenome (GOLD analysis project Ga0268251, IMG submission 200527) | Agave microbial communities from Guanajuato, Mexico - As.Ma.e (v2) (version 2) | ecosystem: Host-associated > Plants > Phyllosphere > Phylloplane/Leaf | place: Guanajuato, Mexico | collected...
GTGTACCAACCAGTTCGACGAATACAACAAATTGCATGCTGAAGCAGAAAGTGCCACACAAATCACGAACCAAAACCAGCTCCATAAGATTGTGGACTGTACTGTTGATCCATCTTCTCCTTTGAGAGAGGAGGACCTTGAACTCATCGGGTACGGTCGTTTTGCAGACAGCCTGCGGAACGAAGACCTGCTTTCGCTTGGGGAAGGTTCTCAACATCAGAGTCGAGAGATAACGATCTTCACCAAGAAGGAGCAAGTTTTTCTTGTGCAAGGTGTCGACGACGTTTTCGGAATAATGCTCCACGATGTCGGGATTGGCCAAGATTGGCACCCAGTAATTTTGATCGCCCTTTGGTGCCTTGATTCTGTACATGCAGAAACATCCGGGAAGACAGGTGACACCACCAAAAACGGACTCGAAGGACTTTGACTGATGATGTGAGATGAAATATCTGAGATATTTGTCAGTACGGATTGGGCCTCCCAATTGGCTGCTCGACTTACTCGAATACTTGGATCATAGACACCCAGCTGGCCCTTTTGTTGGCGATCTTTGTTTCACCACACAGGCCCATGATTTCAGGATCCTTGACCATAGCGCTAATCATATGGGTCAGACTGTCGGGGAACACCTTGGTATCGGCATCAACCATGAGAACAATCTCATAAAAGTCGGGAGAGATGCCAGTAATCTTCCAGACACCATTGAAGAATTCGTATTCAAGCTCGGTCATACGTTCATCGAACATGACTTTCTGCAAGAAGGACATGAGGATGATTTGACTGTCACGCTTGCCACGATTACCAGGCTTGGATTGAGTTGCTTCCTCGGGAGTGCCACACTTGACGATGATCACCATGGGCACACGTTCTTGCTTCTCCATTGGGATAATAGAGTCCTCGCCGTAGTCGTAGAAGCCGGAGTATATCTTGGCCATATTGTGTCGTTTGGATCCACTAGCGACAGCGACGTATGAATAAGGCTTTACTTCATCAGGAAGGATGGTGTGTTCCTTCATCATACTCAGGGCGACTTCAGGTGTGGTCATGGTCTCGCCATGGCCCTTGATGATACCATCGCAGATGACGAGGATCAGCTTATGACTGTTTGGATACTCAGTTGTGGCGACAGAATCAAGAGTGGTACGCATTCCCTCAGGGCCCTCGGAGTAAGCGGTGACCAGACAGATAGCATGTGCAAGAGGGAATCCAAACGGCTGCCACTCTGGCGGAGGCTGGGGCACGACAGCTTCGTGAATAAAGCCGTGTGGACCAGGCCCATCTGACTCCATAACACTAGAGTACCTTTTCTCGCTGCTGTTGGGAACCATGAGACTTGCACGGCTCTCTTGCAATGTGTTCTCGCTTCTGTTGCCTTGACCATACACACTTGCACCAGGAATCAAGCGCGCAGTCGAGCTTTGACTAGCCATGGTGGTATATGCTGGACGCGAACGCGCCATAGACCTCTCAATAGCATAAGGACTGGTAAATCTGGAGGTGGTGGGAAGGAAACTGCCTCGCTTGTTGGCGCGCTCGGTACTGTTAGTGACAGGGTCGGCAATCTTGGGAGCCGGACGATAGATATCGTCAGCCCATTCCTCAATCTGCTGTTTTCTCTTCTTCTCGTCACCACTGAAAGCAGTTTTGTCGGCGGCATACTTGCGGCAGAGGAACCACTGGAAAGCAAGAGCAAGAACGAACTTGGCAACGACGATCGACAGGATAAAGACAAGCGCGACGTAGAGAACGATCTTCGAGGCGATGCAACCAACGGTCTCAGTATCGATGGACCCGACCTTGATGATTTCCTGGAAACACTTTGCGATCTTCTTATCCTGGCCTGAGGAGAAGGCAAGACTCATATCCGTACCTCGAACGTTTGCATTCTCACGGATGTCGTCGAATCTGGATGGGTACGAGACTTGCGAGGTGTTGAACCATTTGAGGAGGTTAAGATCAAGAACATCGCCACCGTAGACCATAAGATTGCGGCTTGAATTCTTGATATCATCCCAGGTAAAGTAAACATCTCCTCCGGATTTGAGATCGTAGAAGTTGGTACGAGCAAGTTTGGAAGTATGACAGGCGTAACCAAGATAATAAGGAATCGTCAGGTTCGGTTCGCTCGACCCATCCTGCTTGAAAGCGTTGCACGGAAAATACCATGCCAGATTGCCCTCACTATCGGTCTTGACATCAGAGTCTGGAGCAGCAGTGATGAGGCCTTTGCAAGCTCCATTGACATTTTGGAACATGAAGCTGCCGTCCTTGCCTCCATATGGCTCGTCCAGATCCCAAAGGACGTTTTGGTTCCGCAATATACCTCTGGCCTGCGGATGTTGCGACCTTGTCAGATCGTAGGCCTTGCCGTGGAAGATCATATAGCCCGAATCGACTTTGTTCACGCGGAAGCGTGAGGAAGAACCCGCGGGACAGACAGTGGCAGTGAAACCGAAGGTGATGAAGCCAACGAATGCAGCGATCATGAGGATGATGCTGATCAGGCCCATCTTCTCCCTCCAGGCTTGTTGTTGAGCCTTTTCAGGCATGCCGAAACACTTGAGAACGGGATTGGGACACCAGAAAGTGATCAAATGACAATAAGTGCCCCAGAGTGTAGGCGGACTAGCACCGGCTTGCTTTTGTCTCTTCTTCTTCTCGTCGGCTGTTTCGAGGGTAGCCTTGCGGTGCAGTTTACGGCTTGCGTTCCTTGCTACAGAGGGATCGGTGGGACGGCCTTTCTGATTGAGTTGCTTCAGCTCGATATCGTCGGAACTGAGAGTGGCGGCCTCGATGTCTGCTTCTTCCAGCAATGGGTCGTGACCAGTAGTCGAGGGCATGATTGCCATATTCTGAGCGTGCTTGCGGTAATGGTATTGCGGATGATCTCTGTCGACCTTTGTGCGTTCGGGACGGATCAGACTCTTCTTGCGGCCCAAGTCGGAAGCGCCAATCATGGGCTCATAATCAGTGGGCGATGTAATTCTGGGAACGGGGGATGCGATTCGAGACACATAGGGCTCGGGCTCGAGCTTGTTGTGACTGCTGGTTCTGCGGTGGTGCATGGGTCGGGGCGACTCGAGATCGGATTGTTGTCGCCTGTGTGAATGCGACTCGCGGCGCACTCTCGATCGCGAGTCCCGACGTCGAGGCGACGTTGGGTTATTAGACGACATGATGTCGGTAGTCGAGGATAGGGTGTGAATGTCGATGGGTTTCGTCGCTGCTCCCGAGCAGGGGATAAACGAGAGGCTCGGAGATGGGTTCAGGCGAAGAAGAACGAGGGTGGGTGTGGCGGCTTAAGCAGCAGTCTTGGACAAACAAATTTCGGCTCGTCGTGGAAACGGGTGCCTGCTATGGTCTGGCTGCCAGACAAGACGGAAGACAGGGCCAGAAAAGAGCGAGAGGTGTGAGAAGTGCTCTCTGTTGCAAGAGGCAAGGAATTAGCCCTCGGGGCACAAGGCAGTTGGAAAGTGTCGACTTGTGTTGTCATGGGATTGTATTCTTGTAGCACGGCTCGTCGCCGACCCGGCCCCTGAAGCGCTAGCAGCACTTAGTTTTGCAGCCGCTGTGCCTGCATCGCAGATCGGCCCGCTCGTGCTCACCATCTGCTCAAAATAACATCGCCCTCGTGTCTAGCCATGACGTTTTCTGTCTGCCTGTTGAGCCATATCGAGCCCCGCCTGTCTACAGTCTACCACGCTCTTCTACCATGTATACACAACTAGCCATCTTCCTTCGATTCTCTCAAAGCCAAGGGCTATGCCTGCCGCTTGACCCCTTGTTTCTCCCTGACTCCTCTTGTCTCATGTCTGAAGCCACATCCATCCCCACAAAGCATCGAGCATGTGCAGCACGCACCCTCATCTTGCGTGCATCATCTTGGTTTCGATGGCCTCGGAATCGATCAAACATAACTATCCTTGCCTCTCGGGCAACTCATCTGTCTTTTGTTCTCCAGGCAGGCTCGGCATACGGAGCAGAGTGTGGTAGCTGGAGCAGCCACCGTTGAGTCGTCGCCAACAGTAACAGCCAGTTGCCGGGCTTTGTCTACTCAAGTGATAATAATTTGCCTTCCTCTCCTCCTCTCCATGTTCTGCAAACAGTCTTGGCCGTGGAAATGATGGAGATATGCTAAACATGGCTGCTATATTCGGTAGTCTGGCTGATCATGTGGTCGGAACTCTGGTTCAGAGGGCATTCGTAAAACTGCACTTAGAGTTCGGACATCTGCATGTGGAAGGCCACTTTTGCCTTCTGTGGACCCTGGTTGGAGGCTCTACTTGAGCACGAGATAAAAAGTCTGCTCTCGTGTTTACTCTATCGGGCCAGAGCACGTGGGATCTGTGAGCATCGTATTTGAATCTACAAGACCATGGCTAGCAGCACTGACGGCTCAAGAGGTGGCCTCCACACATTCATGACGACCCTCTTTGTACTTGTAGTCAGTCAACGGCGCGACCGCTACCAATAAACTCAGGCACGCGCACAGCCGAACGGAAGGAGCGCGGACCGCGAATGCAGATTAGGTTGTCACTCTCGTCAGCCCCTCTGCTGTTTCGATTCCACTTTCTTACATTTATTCAACCCATTCTATCACCTCGAGTAGCACTAGCTACTTTGTCTTCGTTTCACTTATTACTCCAACTCGGTACGAACTTGTGCAATTTGCCCTTGTCCGAGATCGCTGCCGCTTACTAGTACACCTACGCAGACCAAAAGACTCGACCCTCATTACGAACACATCCGCGGTACCGAGCGATCCGAATATTCTTTTCAGGACTGTCGGCTCCTCACGCTTCTTTCATTACTCCAGGCCACAGCCGTCGTTTCGCTCCGACCTTAGACGAGTAGAGAAAACCATTGCATCTCTAGGCGCATATATAACATCTGAAGACATGGCCGAGGTGCACCAAAGCCAGAGGCCGGCCTCTCATGGCCACTTCGATGGCACACAAGATCAGAGACGGGCTTCCTTCTCGCCTAGAAAGAGCAGCATGGCACGGCCGACCATTCGCATGCAAGAAGCACCCGCTAGCCCAGAGAGCTCAGGCTCGCCACGACCAGGCACGTCCAGGTCTTCATCTGGCCAGGTGGATCATCCCTCGAGCTATCATTCAAGATCCGCCTCCCAACACTCGTCCGTCAAACATCTCGACTCCATCAAGCATCTTGATTCCATAGGCCGCATCTCTTTGAAGGACCTTCCAACTGTTGGTGCCGAGGAGCTGGAGCCAGAACCTTTGCCTATGCTACAATACCACCACAAGGGCCTCGATGAGTCCCCGGTCAAGAGAAACAATCCCAATCGCATTTCTCAAGCAACCATGAATAGTGTCGGCTCCTCTTCAAGTGGTGGGGCCCTTAGGCCGCCGAGGACGGTAGGATCTCGTGTTGTCTCGCAGAACTCATCATTGGGAGCCGATCTTCGAGCAAGCACGTATTCACCCTTGTCTGCCGACGACAGCTTGTCCGTGAGCGGTTCGCCTAGAATCTATGCCCGCAATCAGGCTGGTAACCGACGTTCGCCTGACACCAGACCAATGTCGTATATCGACTTGCTGAACGAAGTGCCCTATTCACAGCAAGTGGCACCAGCCCCAGTCATGAACAACAGCAGTCTTCAATCTGCCGTTGGAAACAATGCCTTGTTGCTTGACAACAAGAAAACCCTTGACATGTACCGCGCCAACGTCAAGAAAACCAACGATCCCAGCATTCAATACGAATTTGCCATCTTCATGATCAACGCAGCCAGAGATCATGCCGAAGACACGGAATCAGCTGCAGAGCTGATCAAAGAAGCCCGCGGAATTCTCCAGCGTCTCTCAGATCGCGCATATCCTTTTGCGCAATACTACCTCGCCGATGGCTACTTCTCTGGATTATTCAACAAGGACAAGCCAGATTACGACAAGGCTCTGCCCCTTTTCGTTGCAGCGAGTAAGCATGGTCATGCAGAATCAGGATACCGTGCTGCTCTGTGCTACGAGTTCGGATGGGGCTGCGCTAAGAATTATCCGAAGGCTGTGCAATTCTTCCGCGCTGCTGCATCGAAGGGTCATCCGGGAGCAGCAATAAGACTGGGCAAGGCATGTCTTACTGGTGATATGGGACTTGTAAACCGATATCGGGAGGGTGTCAAATGGCTGAAGCGAGCTACAGACTCTGCCGACTATCAGTACAACAGCGGTCCTTATGAGCTTGGACTATTGCATATCACTGGTTTCGGCGAGGATATCTTCAAGGATGAAGCATATGCCGCTCAACTCATGACAAAATCAGCCGAGCTGGGCCATCCGGAAGCGAACTACCGAATGGGACAAGCATACGAGAATGGAACATTTGGATGTCCCAAGGATGCTGCATTGAGTGTTCACTTCTATAACGGTGCGGCATCGAAGGGCTTGCCCGAAGCTATGATGGCATTGTGTGCTTGGTACATGGTTGGCGCAGAGCCAGTCCTCGAGAAGGACGAAGTTGAAGCCTACGAATGGTCAAGAAGAGCTGCTGAGATGGGTAAGTGTTATGTTATTGAGATGTCTGAAAGATCGATACTAACATGCGCAGGACTTGCAAAGGCCGAATACGCTGTGGGCTATTTCACAGAGATGGGTATCGGTTGTCGACGTGACCCCTTAGAAGCCAACGTGTGGTACGTCAGGGCTGCGGATAAGGGCAACGAGACTGCCAAACAACGACTCGATATTATTAGAGCAGCAGCTTCTGGAGACTCGGGCATACCCATGGCCAAGGGCAAGGCAAAAACAAAAGAACTTGGCGGTGGTAAAGAAAAGGAGTGTCTTGTCATGTAAAATTAATGAGGTGGAGCATTGAATGAGGAGTTTTGGATTTTTGGCGTTCCAGTAAACTTTACATGAAGGAGCATATACCACGGCATTTGGGAGGGGATTCTCTAGGGCATTTACACGAAGAATGAAGGCAAGAGCGTAGCATGCTCATACATAGCGATGCAGTTGCGACATAGCATCTCAGTTTCTGGTTATGGAAGCCCGCCTCAGGCTGGCGTTCGATGCGCCGAGGTCCCTTGGATTCAGTGACCTGCTGGCCCGAGCTTCGAGCTTCCATTCGAGGAAGGAGCTCACGTCGATTGATTGCTGTCAAAAGGCCTTCCATGTCCTTTGCCAATCGCCGACTCTTTGCAACTGTCACACACTTGAACGCCAGATACTCCACAGTTGTCTGTTGGACCAAACCACTCAGCAGAAGCATAGCAACCATGACCAACAAAGCGTCACTCAAGCCGGCCGAGGACTTTATCGAGTTCGTCAACGCCTCTCCAACCCGTATGCCACTTCCGCTTGGCCAGCTCCGGGACTAATGCTGACATCCGACAGCATTCCATGCCGTACGCTCGGCCACGCAACGACTTGATGCCGCTGGCTATACCAAGATCAAGGAACGCGACGCCTGGGCACATTCTCTTGTCCCTGGTGGAAAGTACTATCTCACCCGTAACTCGTCTACCATCATCGCCTTCGCCATCGGTAACAAATGGAAGCCTGGTAACCCCATCGCCATGGTCGGTGCACACACAGACTCGTGCTGTCTCCGACTCAAGCCCGTGTCGAAGCGTCAGTCCGAGGGATTCATTCAGGTTGGCGTAGAGGCATATGGAGGTGGTCACTGGGCAACCTGGTTTGACCGGGATCTGAGTTTTGCTGGACGTGTCATGTGTAAGCGCGCCGACGGTGGCATGGAGCAAAAGCTGGTCAAGGTCGATCGACCCATCTGTCGTATCCCCAACCTGGCTGTCCACTTCGGCGGTTCTGTTCCCTTCGAATTTAACAAGGAGAACCAGCTTTTCCCTATCGCAGGCTTGGTCGAGGCCGAGCTGAACAGGCAAGGCAAGACACCCGAGGATGCCCAGAAGGATCAAGAGTCGGACAGCGCCGATTTTAACCCTCTGAAGAACCCCACTGAACGCCACCATCCCTACGTCGTCGAGATCCTTGCTCAAGAAGCTGGAGTCAGGCCCGAGGATATCCTCGACTTCGAGATTGTCCTGTACGATACGCAGAAGTCTTGCCTGGGAGGACTGAACAACGAACTCATTTTCTCTGCCCGTCTGGACAACCTCATGATGACCTATTGCGCTGTTCAAGGCTTGGTCAACTCTACATCCTCGCAAGGCAAGCCCCTGACTGATGAGAACACAATCCGCCTGATTGCTTGCTTCGATCACGAAGAGATTGGCAGTACTTCGGCCCAAGGTGCGGATTCCAACATCCTACCTTCAGTTCTTCGACGTCTCTCTGTACTTCCTTCTTCGCAAGACACCGAGAGCGACAGCTCGTATGACCGCACCGACCATGCCACCCACAAGGATGCCGACCTAAGCACGGCTTTTGAGCAGTCTCTGTCAAGCAGTTTCCTCATCAGTGCAGACATGGCTCACAGCGTCAACCCGAACTACAGTGGCAAGTATGAGAGCGAACACAAGCCGCAGATGAACAAGGGCACAGTCATCAAGATCAACGCCAATGTTCGCTACGCAACCAACTCGCCCGGAATTGTCCTCTTGCAAGAGCTTGCGAAGAGGGCGAAGAAGAGTAGTGGTGACGTTCGCAGTAACGGTCAAGGAGTGCCTCTGCAAATGTTTGTTGTTCGTAACGATATGCCCTGTGGAAGCACCATCGGACCCATGCTTTCGGCCAACACCGGTGTTCGCACCTTGGACCTTGGAAATGCACAGCTCTCGATGCACAGTATCCGTGAGACTGGCGGAGCGTATGACGTCGAGTATTCAATTAACCTCTTTGAGAGTTTCTTTGAACACTACGGCGAGTTGGAAAGCAAGATTTTTGTGGATTAAGAGATGGGGACTATGTCGTTTGAGAGGATGACGGAAACTACTACGGAGTTGGTGAATGAAATAGATTGAATGGTAGGGCTTGGTACACTGAATAGCAAAGCGAAATGAGCATTGGTCCTCGATAGGAATGGCCCGCTGAATGATGGTATACAATGTGGCTTGAGCCAAGGTGTGGAGAGGAAGGAGGGGCTGGCGCGTGCGAGAGACCCTTGACGATTCACTGTGGCAACCACGGTGCTAAGGGTGGGTAGGGCCTTGCTTTGGCTGCTTTTTCGAAGCCGTGATCGACTCACTTTCACAAGACATTGTTCGCGACATGAGGAAGCAGTGACTGGCTAACCACACTTCACTTGCAGCTTACCCCCCTGCGCTCCCACCACGGTTCACGTGTGACTCTCGTAGCACAACAGACGGACGACAACAAGAGGCACGGACGCACGGACCAAGCTAGCAAGAGCGATCGGAGGCTGGCAAGTCGCACATCGCAAGTCGCGAGTGGAGAGCACCCTGGCCTTGGCCCTGGCCCTGACCGTCCTTGTAACTGTCAATCCAAACACATACCGCCATCGCTAGTCGCCTGTCGCAACATCACTACCCTCTCGTCGCATTGCTCCGCTGCCACTATCGCTATACCGCCCATCACAACATCCGCCGCGCTGCCCATCGAGTGTCGTCAGCGGGCTTCCTCTGCCGTCTCGATCCGAGGCGCCGCGACAGTCTCTCGAGCATCACGACAGGATGCGCTCCGCTCGTTTGGAAGCAAAGTTTGGCGCAAAGTCCGAGCCCGACCATGTACATACACCCAGGCTTCCATCTCCTCCTGGCACAACCACTCCGCCAACAGCGCCGCATGCTCGTGCAAACGTCAACAACAATGACAACACTTCCTATCAAAAGAATGAAACATCGACCACTTCGCGCAAAACATCAGAAGCTATTGACCCGGACGCCTTGAGCAAAGCACTGCAGCAGTTTGAAGAAGCCGGTCGGAATCGGGAACACACTCCAGGAGAAAGCCCCAAGCGCAAAAGGCAGCGCGTTTACACAGATCGCTTCATACCCAACAGAGCTGGCCAGGACCTTCATGCCAGCTACAACCTACTGCACGACCAGGCATCTCCTGCTACGCCACATCGTGCCATCAAGAAGCCTCCTGCCAATGAGCTCCACGGCCAAAAGACCGACGAGGCCAACCGAACATATTCATCCATCCTCCGCTCCGAAATGTTCAACGACGAGATACCCCAGTCCATTCCGCAAAACGACAAGTCCTTGACCCCTCCAGCCAACTTCAATCTCACTCCCTCCACGCCACACAAGAACCTCTTCTCGTACAAGTCTGCACATCCCACTCCTTCATTGACCCCACGCTCGCATTCACGCACCGAACGAGGGCCCAATATCAACGCTCGCTCTGACATCTACAGCTTGTCACCTGTCAAGTACTCGTCACAGTCCATGCTGCTTTCGCCGCGCAAGACCCCTAGAGCTGTCAGCAAAGTCCCCTACAAGGTTCTCGATGCTCCTGAATTGGCCGATGACTTCTATCTCAATCTTGTAGATTGGGGTTCAAGTGGTGTTCTGGCTGTTGGTCTTGGTGACAGTGTTTATCTATGGAACAGCGAGTCTGGAAAGGTCGAACAGCTGTGCAAGTTGACCGCCGACACCGTCACTAGTGTTGGTTGGATACAAAGGGTGCGTATCGCTGCTGTAACGTCTTGTGTGTAGTCTGACACTAACTTTTATAGGGCTCACATCTAGCGGTCGGTACAGGCAGAGGACACGTCCTCATCTTCGATACAGTCACACAGCGGAGGTTGAGAACAATGATAGGCCATTCGGCCCGCGTTTCGTCGCTGGCGTGGAACGCTCACATCCTCTCCACAGGTAGTCGCGATCGCACTATTCTCCATCGTGATGTGCGTTCACCGCAGCAATATCTTACGAAGCTCGTGGGTCACAAGCAAGAAGTTTGTGGACTCCGCTGGAATAGCGATACAAATCAGCTGGCATCTGGTGGTAACGACAACAAGATCTTCATCTGGGATGGTCTGGGCGATCGCTGGTTGCATCGCTGGGGCGAACAGGAAGGAGGCCACAAGGCTGCAGTAAAGGCCATCGCATGGTCTCCGCATCAACGTGGCTTGCTTGCGAGTGGAGGCGGTACGGCAGATCGCTGCATCAAATTCTGGAACACAATCTCTACAGCTCAGCATTCCGCAAACGCCGCCTTGACGAGCGCAAATTCGACACACGCACATTTGGATCTTACGTCCGCTTCCCTGTCGGCGCTGCCACATCATGCCTCTCCCGATCCAATGGCTTCGTCGCCTCAGAATCCTCATCTTCTGCGCACTCACGACACCGGCTCCCAGGTCTGTAATCTTCTCTTCTCGACTTTGACATCAGAGCTCGTTTCGACCCACGGTTTCTCACAGCACGCCATCAACATTTGGAAATACCCATCCATGTCGCAAGTGGTCAGTCTGACTGGCCACACATATCGTGTCCTCTATCTGAGCATGAGTCCTGACGGCAGTGTGATTGTCACCGGAGCTGGAGACGAGACTCTCCGCTTCTGGGACGCGTTTGGCGGCGTTGGTAAAGCCAACAGGAATGAAAACAGTGTCACGGGCAAGGGAAGTCTCGTCAAAGAGTGGAACGTGATCCGGTAGTGGCTTGTGCTCTATCTGACCGGAGGCTTGCATTTTTCTTTCATCTGGACTCGTTTCTTTTTCTTCTTTCCTTAACCGTTTACTCATATTAACGATCTGAACGAACATGAGCCGAAGGGCGGCAGGGCGGCAAATCATACATGGGCAACAACAGGACGATTTTCATGCTGGAGAGGCTGGCATGGAATGGGGTTAATTGGGGAGTTTCTGCAGAGCATTGGCGTTTGTTTTTTTCTCGGCAACGGAGAGGGCAACTCCTTCATTTCGAG
>Ga0268251_10000545_pt1 | contig 11776 bp, 7 predicted proteins | sample AgamicAsMae_FD_200527 | JGI IMG/M metagenome (GOLD analysis project Ga0268251, IMG submission 200527) | Agave microbial communities from Guanajuato, Mexico - As.Ma.e (v2) (version 2) | ecosystem: Host-associated > Plants > Phyllosphere > Phylloplane/Leaf | place: Guanajuato, Mexico | collected...
GGGAAGACCTTCGCCAGCATCACTGGAGAGGCTGCTCTCCGACTTGCGTTCCTTGTAGTCTTCCAGATTGGCGGTATTGAGAAAAAATTGCGAGTAGCGAGCGACGAGGGTTGGACTGATTGGTTATTTGGCCAAGACGTGCAGACGTGGAAGCCGAGACCCAGCCGTTGGTTTAACGCCGGAGTCGCCGGGAGAGGTTGGGGGACAGAGTCGACGGCGAGCACAAGGTTGATGTAGGCTGGCTGAGAGACGCTCCGGTTGATGCAAGCCAAAAAGGGTATGTCCAGAGCAGGTTGCGGTGCAAGAGCAAGAGAGGAGAGTTGGACAGGAGGAAGAGGTGGTGGAACAATTTCCAAACAGCGTCCAGAAGGTCTTTGGGGGGGAGTAGGAGCATAAACGGGCCGCTTCCAAGCACCAGATCAAACACTTGGAACAGCGATGATTGAAGGCTCGAACGGCGGCGAGGTCCGTGTGCAAATAACAGAAAAGCCTCCTCAACGAGTCAACTCTGCCGGAGCTGAAGCTGATTGGACCGAAGACTAGCTGCGAACTTGGAAACACACTTCGACGCTGAAGTCGTTATCGTGTCTTTGACTCTTGTTCCAGCGCGCTGGCAGGCTTGTGATTTTCCGTTGAGTTAGTGCCTGTTTGCTTGGGACTGCGAGGAGTACAGAGATGCTGCACTCTTGCGTGGTGTTCAACTCATCTTGTGTCTCTGACTCTCTCTTGCCGCGGAAGGTGCAATCGCAGCAACGCAGCCCCCCGGTCTCTTGAATCTGGAGATCTCTCCTGCATGGCCGATGCGCCACACCCTGACTCTGCTTTCTCCACCTTCGGCCTCTTTTCGTCATGCATTTCCAAACACTCTGGGGAGCATGCCCTGCTTTTTCCTCTTGCTGTCCAGTGTCCACCTCTCCCGATTGCATAGGCAGCTCTTCCATATTGCGCCTGTCCTGCGTGACGGCCGATACTCCACCAACATGCCGTCTGCCGAGTGCTTAACATGTTGCGCCGTACAACCAAAACTTGACAGCCGGAACTCTCTGTTTTGATCGGCGGAAAAGAGTCGCAACCACTGTGAAACACACATCCATATCAAATCCCTATCCACATCAACCCTTCTACACATCATTCATCAAGACTCCTCACAGCCTCGCTCTGCAGAACGCGCAATCCCCCAAATGCTGCCATCCGTCTCTCGTCAGTCTCATCGTTCAATCCAGGTAAACACAAGCTCCCGCTGCTCCGGTCGAGTGTAAGGATATGCATGAAACTCGGCTACGCTATAGAGTCTCGTTGTCATCCCCTCGTCTTGGCTGCCGTGAGAACCATACAACCCATGTCACCTCCTTGAGATGATCTCTTCATCGTGACCGCCTCCGTAAAGTCCATCTCCTATTTGCAAGCCAATTTACCTGCACGAGTGCAAGAAGCCTCATGGCGTTGCATGCGTCCTGCATTGTACGCGCAATTTGATGGCGATCCGCCATCTACAATAGCTCATGACCAGACATCAAGCCTTTGTTTTCCGAAAGATTCGTAATGGCCATGGTCACCATCACTGTTGTGTCAACGGCAGATCGCAAGTTTTACACCAAACTCTTGTCACACAACCCCAGTCAAATGAGCCTCAATCTGATATGCTTCTCTGCAAGATGAAGCGCGGACATGGCTTGCTGCTTCTCGCGGATGTGCGCGTCCATCACGAATGTCACTCCCGTCGGTTTCTCGCTTCTGCCGCACATGACCTTTTGCTTTTTTGCTTGCCAGAAGAGTTCGTTCAACATCTTGCAAGGAAGCGGGATGTTGCAAGATTCGGTCAAGCCGCTCTCGCGCAACACTTGCTGCGACGTGCAGCAAACATCCAAACATTAATCCAATCGGTACATGATCCGCCTATTTTTGGCTACTCACGATTCAGCTATTGGATGCACGAACGCCTCCAATAAACAATATCAACCACCAATCACATCATTACATGTTTTGATAAGTCTGTCTCCTTTACTTCATTCTGACTTGTATATCAACTCTCGTCTATCTCTTCGCATTCGTCTATGGTGTCTCGACGGGTAAATCGCAGTCAGCTTTATACTTTACGATTCTCATGCACAGCCAGAATCAAGCCTCGGCAATACGAGACGGCAACTTTAACCCCAAGACATGTCTTCAAACCCGCCTCCGAACAAAACCACGTTCCTGGCCATTAAACTTCGATATACCGCAGAATCAAGTTTTTGCCCAGGGGAGGTTGGAGATACGGTTCGATTTCGAGCTTGCGTTCGTATACCACACAGCGGCACAGCCTGTTCTGTTCGAACGCCGCGGCTGAAGTAATCGTTCGCCACGAAACTCTCTTGACAGCAGCATTTAGACAACATTGGCGCGTCGCGTCCTCCGCGGTCGAGAGCGGGCAAGTATTTTTGAGGTACGAAAGCATAAAGGTATGGAAAGCTTGATAGGACGGCGACTCCATATCGCGACGGCTGGTCGACAGTATGCATTAAACATGTTTTCGCACGTGGCACATCGCAAGCACAATCAACACGATTGCTTTGACGGGCTGGTGAGCGACTGGAAGGAGGCAGGCAACCACCATTCTCAACACCAGCTATATCAGCTTCCTGATGTGTGTTACTGACTTGATATCGTGACTCGAATTCCGCGATAGTAGCCATCGCTATGGAGAGCATACCATTTCGACTCTTACGGCAGTCCGGTTTGGGAAGCCCTCTAACATCAACACCAACAAGCAGTTGCGAACGATCGATCCGGCGATGAGTGAGCCATTCCTTGCGGCATAGTCTTAGATGGATGCCCTTTCGTAGGAGTCTCTTGATGCTCACACGTCATCAATATTCTTAAGACCGCCGCAGCTGCCCGGACTACACTTTCGGGGCAAGAGAGCTTGCAATACAATGAATTTCCCAACGATCAGGATCGATGCCGTTACTGGGGCCTCATGACAACATCTGAATGTTGTGCTTTACAGGACCGAGTCTCACGCTCGCTGGAAGTTCTTCGTGACATTTATATCTTGTGCGATAAGACTGATTATGCTAAAGTCTCCTGCTCTATTCTTATGGCTCATAGGCGAGAACTGTCAATGAGCGCTTAGGGGCTGATAGAACAGGATTACTTGCAGCTTCAAGGACCCTTGAGAGGAAGAGTCCAGATCTATTCTGTGTCATGCAAGCTTGCTTTCTCACAAACTTACATCTGCACATGGAACCAAAGATTCGTCAATCAGGAATCAGTACACAAGAAAGATTGGTCCTTGCTGGGACAGCGATAAAGATTCGACTTCTTGCACATGACTGGCAGATGATTCACATGTGACTATACATTTCCACCAATGTCGCGGAAAAGTAGTCATGCAGATGCAAACAATCAGAGCGTTTCAAGGCCACCCTGACTTCAACGTTGGAGAATGAATCGGATTGAGTTGATTGTGCTATCTTGAGAGAATGTCGAAACGGATTGGACGAGAGTGATGTCAAAAACGGCATCTGCGACAGTTATCTAGGACAGGTTTGCACATGCATGCATTGATCATGTGAAGACGATTTGGTGCTTGTGACAGTGCGGTCGCTGTTTGTTGATATAAGTAGAACAGCAAACATGTGTCACGAGTGGAGCAAGATGGAAGAGACAGTCTGACGAAGACGCAGGGCTCAGATGTATCTCGGTGTCTGAGATGCGGTGATAGGTGGATTGTAAGGGCGGTGTACAGAGCTTGGCAGGGCGGTGTGTGGAGGGGCAGCATGTGCAAGTCATGAGCGTCCAGGTATTTGTGTCAGCAGCATGTCTATCTCTCACATGTCGAAGAAAGGAAATTTGAGCCAGTTATAACGGGCGGCCTGAGTGATAATGCTCTGCAGTTCAGTAGGTAGCAAGTGGGAAGCAAGCACGTTTTAAAACAAAGGGAAATTAGACTTTGGCAGGGCAAAGTCGACGACAGCCGAGAGGCCGAGACGGGGCATAAACATCCAAACAACAACTTGTATCACTGACCTACTCCACTCTGGACGACTCGCATTTTCTCCTCTCTTCTCCAGACAACGTGAGACAAGTCTTGACAACGATTTTGCACGCCTACTACACGATCAACAGGCACGAAACCAAACAAAGCCCGCCTTGAGTCTAGTCAACACAGATCATCAAGGTGTCTTTTCACCATGGCCATGCAGTAATCCCTGAAACGACAATACACGCCGTGCATAACCCATTCACCCCTGCATATGGAATCACAACTACCCTCGAACATGGAAGAGGTCGAGCAGAGATCGTCACCCCTCGCCGGTCCCGGAACGACGCGAGCAAATCGACGACTCCAACTACGAAAGAATGGCTTCCGGGGTCGAGTCTTGCCCAATCGCAACATCACTCCCAAACGCAGGACTTCAGACGCTTGGTCATCACCCGCACAACAAGATGACACGCCAACTTCAGATCTACCACAGCAACCCGAGTCGACCAAGACATATCTGAGCGCAAGAGGAAGGTCGTCTAGCATACTTCAAGAAGTCAGCAACTCGAGTCTACGGAGGAAAGACAAGAACAAGAACAAGCACGACTCGGTCCTGTCTGTCTTTGCAGACGAGAACGGAGACGACAAGGCCTGGAACTTTGAGTCGTCGCCAGCATGGTAACACAATCCTGCCCCACCTTGTATTGACTGTAGACGCTGACAGCACCCCACCCAGTCTCCCACCAGAAGCCCCGAACCTCACAAAGTCGAGAAAGAAGCATCAACGCACTCAGTCCTACAAGAGCAACCCTGATTCGGATCAACAAGATCAACACATTGCTTATCTCGAATCAGAACTCGCTGCCTACCAGACCCAGCTAGCCTCGTTGAGCTCCCCAACCGCCACGAAAGAGAAGGGTCAGAAGATACGTCAGTTGAACCAAGACATTCGAAGATTGGAACAAGAAAACTCTCGCTGGGAGGCCGAGTTTGATGAGAGGGTGCTGCAGGTCATGGAAGAGCACGATGGTGTCGAGAACAACCTGCGTGCGAGGATCAACGTGCTGGAAGCAGATGGCGACAAGTATTTGCAAAAGGTCAAAGAACTCCAAGCTCAACTCGATGCTACGAGAAAGGCTTTGGACATTGCCGAAGCTGCGAACGTCGAGTTTGAAAAGAGGTTGGAGACATTTGCACACCTGCTTGTCACCTCGCCCATCAAGACCGAGACGCCGCTCGCTCAGCCGCCCTTTACCAAAGAGTCCAGAAGTACGAGACAAAAGAGGTTGTCATTCCATCGCTTTCCCACGGCTGGCTCTTTGCATCAAGCGAGTATGTATGAACACCACGAGGGTGACGATGCCAGACCACAAAGCGAGGGCGCTGTACATGATTACTTCGATAACCCCATCAGCGACACGGAAGGGGACGCCTCTAAGCGAGAGTCCTTCATCAGTGACGCCTCACGCAACAGCATCGACTTTAGTCTCCTTATGAACCAGGAACCTCCGCCATCTTCCTCCCGAGCTCGTCCGAATCGAAGGATGCGAAGATTCCATGGTGGATCACATCTTCCAAAACCTTTGATCTTGTCGGCTGCGCAATTGGCTCCCATTCTAGCTTCGGCACCTGTTTACGAACCTCACGATTCGCCTCGTGCCTTCCCGTTCCCGGATGTACCTGTTGCGCCGAGACGAGCCAGTTGCCATGAATTCAGTCCAATCACTGGACGCAGACGAGCAAAGACGAATACAGATGGACTGCAACCGAGATTGCCCCCACCCTTTGTCGCTACAGAGTCTTCCTCGTCCATTCCCTCGAACGAACAAGACAAGACACCGACCCCTCAACATACCACCGCCTCTCACGACACAGCAGCAGAGTATCCCTCTATAGGTCCCAACACCGGAAGAAACCTACTCGAAGAGCTGCATGCCGCTAGACACGACGACGACTCTCAAACCACTTCTTCAGGACCCACTCCCTTCGCAACCCTCAACGCCAAACCCGCAGACTTGTCAACATCTCGTAGCACGAGCATCCAAAGAAATGTTTCTGGAGCCATGCGTCTGCGCCATCAACGCAGTATGTCTGAAGCGACAGGTCTATCAATGTATCCACCTTCTTCTCGGGTTACTTCCTCTGCTCTTCCAGCCCCTGTACCAAAGCCCAATGGCGTGGTGGAGTTAGTCAAAGAGCTTCTGCGCCAACCATTCAAGATTGCGAGGAGGTGTGTGGCTAGAGCTCATCAAGCATTCTTATTGTCGAGAACATTGAACCGCTTCCAATGGATGTTGTTGCATGCTTTACTCGGCCCTATGGCAACGAGAAGATTGATGGCTTGCTCTCTACACGAAAATGCGATTTTGATGCAAACTCCTTATCGTCAATCTTCTCCTGCCCCATCAGAGAGGTCACAAGCCGAAGACACGGACTCTGAGGCCGACTCCTCAGATGTCGAACTTTCACCTTGTCCTTCACGACAATCACGCCGGAGAGCATCGCCGTCAACCTGCGTCTTTGAGACACAACGCAAAGTCCATAAACGAAGGAGCACACAAGCACTGCGGAACGAGAGACAAAGAAGAGAAGATGCACCAATGTTGAGTAGACATTCGCCTTGGCTGTGGGTGAGATTTTCATTGACGTTGGCATTTGCCGTTGCCGCGGCTGTCAAGGAGGGACCAGGAGCTCTGATGGTCGAATGTGCGAGGAGCGCAGATGAGGATGAGGAGGGAAACAAGTGTGGCTGTCTAAAGTGCCTGGGCAGGGAAATGGCGAGGTGCCGATGAGCGTACATAATCCATAATGATGAGTCTTTTTGTATACACGGTTATAGATATGCATAGGGATAGGGAGTTCTGGTGTACATAGAGATGACAATGGATATACTCAATGTTGTATATTGCAGGACTTGGCCTTTGTTCTCTATTCCTGTCTTTGCCGTTGCCCTTTGGCCTATTTGTCAACCATAGAAATGCACAGTCTTCTTAGTAAAAAGGAAGCATCCACAGAGAGCCCATGAGGGAACCATGATATTAGGGGCTCTCAGCGGCTGTCGCTATCGTCTAGAAACAACTATACATTGTGATGGCTCCAATTTCGCCTTATCGTTGGAACGAGAGCAGGTGCTAGTGACAAAATTTAGCACATGGGGAGGTGGTATTATCTTTAGGAGTATCGAGATAAATAGATTGGACTGTCGTCAAGCCTGCAGCGGCTTAGTCAGCAGAGCGACCGCGACACCTCCAGTCTATTACAGCTATTCTCCATCACGATCCGACAGATATAGGACACCTTCCGCAACTTTTGGACGAAGACGAGCTGAAGTCCAAGTCCCGGGCTCTCTTGTAAACTTGAACAAACAGCCATGTGATCGATAATCTGCCTCCCCCGGACTCCGAAGGGGTCCCGAAGAAGGTGCAGACAACCGGCATCAATATTCCTAATCTGCAGCTCTTTCCGAATGGACCATAAGATTAGAAGCGGGGTAAATGGAAGCGACTACATATATCATGACCTCGATAGTCGCTCCTGAACACGAACGCAGAATCTCATCACATTGGAAAGAGCCTACAAGACGAATCCACCTTCAATCCCAAGCATCTGCCTGACGATCCAGCATCAAACATGCCTTCCCAACAACCCCAAATCTCGGACCTACCAGCAATCACTACATATTTGACCGGCCACAACGACACTGGCAAAGCAATAGTCGAACAAACCCGACCCGCAAACTGGACAGTCTACGATAACAAAGAAATGGCCTTCAATGTCGCCTACACAACGTCCCAATTCCCAGCAAACCTCAATGACAACACAGACATTAAGACTCACGACAAAGTCACCTCATCAGGAAAACTCGGTCTGGTGAATCCTCACGGCACAGTCTGCCGTACCGTTGACTTTGCACCGGGATTCGAATGCATGATGCACAGAACCCAGTCCTTGGACTACGGTATCGTGATTGCTGGGGAGATTGAACTGGTCCTGGACTCGGGAGAGAGGCAGTTGATGAAGCCGGGAGATATTGCGGTACAGAGGGCAACGATGCACTCGTGGAAGAATCCGAGTGAGAGCAAGTGGGCGAGAATGACGTTTGTGCTGCAGGATTGTGAGAAGTTGGTTGTGGGTGGTGAGGTACTAGGTGAGGATCATGGAAGGGGCACTGAGGGGTTGCCTATGAGTGGGAATTGAGGGCAAGGAGATATGTTGTGCTTCTTTTGATTGAGCATAGGCCTCCATTGTACTTCCCGTGTAAGCAACAACCTGGTATAAGTACTCCATCAACCACTTCGCCATCTTTCTTATTGATGTGCCATCTTCACAATTGATTTGGCATGGCCTGAACTACGCATGGCCATGCAGACAGAGCCTGAGACACCGCAGTCACAACGGGAGCATCACTTTATCCAAGTATAGCAGATTACCAGGCCAATGAGTCCTCACGTCATCTCGCTCGCTTTCCCCCAGTGATCGCACACAAACAGGTCCACTTCGTGCTGTTTCGTTCTGGGAGATCAACACGGATAGCCCTGGTTTGCGGATCTGAGCCCCTGACTACCGCATGGAGACAGGTCTGGTCTTTTCTCTCAGCCGCAGCGAGTAAATTCGCTGCTAACTCCATGCATGTGCGTCTTAACGGCATTTTGGTGGCGAGCATGAGTTGATAAATAATTCTGCCGCGAACAACCATGACCTTTCGTTCTGCGATTTCTGTATGAAAACAATGTCATATCATACCTCCCCGAGTGCTAAACTTTGTAACTTCAGTCTCCTACGCTCCTCTCTCTTATCAAGGTGTAGAACCCAATGCTCGCTATAAAAAGGCACAATGATCTTTAGATTGAGAATGGATCCAAAGAGAGCATCAAAGAACACTGTATCTCGATGGATTTGATCCAGTTTTTAAAAACACTGTGCATTTCTATAGGTAGCAGCGTTACAAACCTTTGCACACGGGGAGGTGGCATGAGAATGTAGTAACTCCTACAAGTCAAAGTTTGGGACCTAGCAAGGCGGTTGTGGGACTTCTTTCTCTTTGTTAGATCAAATTCTGATTCTGTACAATCTAAAACTCCAGAGCCGAGATTGCCTATGTACGATTCTAGCCCATCTTGTACGGCGAATTATCCCTTATTATGTAGATCTCACCGATCAAGACTGCGCACCCAACCACCATCGAAGTTGCGATGATGGGTATATTCTCTCGTGCAAAGTCGAGTCGTCGGACATGGATATGTTTGCGAGCAAGGATGTCTCGCCACAAGAGACCAGCCAACGATGCACTAAATGCCGTGCTGAATGCTCCGTAGTTGACACCCAGAGCCATGGAATATACGGTGGCCCAGAAAGTGCGATCGCTGATTGGGATGCCGTTGTTAATATGGATTTGCTGCCAAGCTTGAACGACTCGAGCAAGCAGAATAGCTGTGCCAATGTTTGTGCCTGCGAACTGTGGTTGGAAACGTTAGTCCAGTGTTCTTGTGTTCGTTGGAATGAGCATAACTTACGTTGCAGAGAATTACAGCGAGGAAACCCATTCCACCTATCGCACCAATAGTGCCGGTCTTGGTGACCCAATGATCCCAGCCATAGGCGAATACGGGGATCCATCCTTTAGTAACAAGCCCTTGGATCAACACGAACATTGATAGGGCAAAGGGTACAAGCTTAAGCGGAAGATGACTCAAGACTGCCATGACAGTAGGGAAAGTCTCCTGCAGCCACCTGTACTTTTCTGAGATCCATGTCGTGAGATTCCATCTCTGAGGTTCTTGTGGGAATTGCGTGTCGTCGCTGTAAGATCGAGTCTTCTCTTCGTCGACAGCTTTGTCCAGGGCTGCATCTAGTTTTCTGGTGTGCAAGTTGGTCGTGGTAGGCAACGATAGCTGGGTAGAGGAATACTTTGGTTCCTCTTTGTTGAGCAAAATGCCATCTCCTGAGTCTCTTTCCGCTGCAGAAATGGTCTGATCGGTATTGGGACTTGTATTGGACAATGATCGAATGCTCTTCTCGGAACCTGCAGGCTCCGGCGTAGGTGGCACTACATGAACAAACGAGCTTGAGGCTCCTGGCGTCTGAAACATAGCGCTGGCGGGTCTGCTGCTGTTGGCGCGCTCGTCTTGCTCTGCTTGACGAGTCTTTGCAATCTTGCGAGTTTCTTTTCTGTGTTTCCATCCATAGGTAAGGTCCCAGCAGAACATGATGAATGCAGCTGGTAGTGTGATCCAGAACACGGGATGTTCACCAATCTCTGAACTGGCTGCGTTGAGCCCAAGTAGCGTGATGAGTGCAACTGCCATAACAACAGCTCCAAATATTGCACCTCCCTTATCCAGGAATGGGTTCATGATTTCCGCAAGTGCAGCCTCCTTGTCCTCGGCGGACTCTTCGTCGTCCTCGTCTTTCTTTCCTTTCGCTTGGGGAATATTGGGGTTGACTGGCTTCTTGTTTTTGGCTTCGTCTGATAGAGATTCCATCTCGATCGAGAGCGGGATAAGCTGTGGACTTGCGAAAACAACGTACAGCAAGAAAGGGAATAAGACGATCGCAGTGACCACAACAGGCACGATCATGTTCGCAGTGTAGACAATAAACTTGATCTGAAAGGCTCCAGCAAGCACCAGATTTGCCGGATTCGATGACACGAGAATGGCCGAGGCGATGTTCGCGATAGAGAATTGTGAGTACATCCATGCCCTGGGATTGTCGATGTTGCTCGAGACTCTCGTCATATATGCCAGGAAAGCCGTGCCAGAGAGAATGATAGGATCGTTTCCGATAAAAGTGCCCAGACTGAAGAAGAATGCGTACAGGTAGAAGAAGAGCAAATGGCCCACTTTACCTCCTTTTTGCAACACCTTGAATGCCAAAAATCTGATGAGCCCAGATGCATCGATGGAGATGGCAATGTAAGCCAGAGTGACAAAAAAGACCATGATGTCGATTGGACTGACATTGTCAGCTCCAACTGTACCATCATGCACTTCTTGTCGTCCAATAGCGGAGATTGCTAGCAAAAAGAGGTCGGCAATCAACGGGGCGGTCGATAAACTCATCGAAAAGTTCATCCGCACGAATTTTGAGGCTCTGTCGCTGCCTTTGTTGTGCAAATCTCCATGACGCCTAGATGGTATTATGCGACACGCACTGAGTATGTTCAAGAACGCATTGTAAATGACTCTTGGAATGTATATCGGGATTTTGAAAGGGAAGAGGACCACGATATCTGTATTTCACTCAGGATGACTTCTTATTGAGATGTAGACAAGCAGTGACTTACTGGTCAGCAGAAAAACAATCAGCGTCACAATCGACCGCCATTCCTTAATCTTGTTGGTGTTCAAATCTTCGGCCATCTTGGTCGTCTTATCGGAGGAGCGCAACACACTCTGCAGGTCTGTGGAGTCGGGGGTCTTCTTGTCTTACTCACGTCGTCGCGACGACATTATTCGGTGCGACGCGAAAGAGATATTTCAAACAACGTCGTACTCTGTTGACAGTGGCAAGGGGGTTGAGAGCGCCGTATGACGGCAAGAGCGTGCGCAGCCAGCCTCGTATGCTGTTTATTAGGCAGGCGGTCTACAAACTCAATCCCTCTTTCTCAAAAGTCGCTTGTAGCGATTGCAGTTGCACGTGGTGTTGCAGAAAACCGGTCAAGGATCGACTGTTGACCCCGCCGCCTCAGCCTCACTCGACAAGCAGCGAGGCACCATGATCCTTCCCAGCCCAAGAAAAAAAGGCAGCCACAAAAATGCCTAGGTACCCGGGAATGTCTTGCACGCCCCGAAGGCGCAGCGCCTCATC
>Ga0268251_10000546_pt1 | contig 11774 bp, 12 predicted proteins | sample AgamicAsMae_FD_200527 | JGI IMG/M metagenome (GOLD analysis project Ga0268251, IMG submission 200527) | Agave microbial communities from Guanajuato, Mexico - As.Ma.e (v2) (version 2) | ecosystem: Host-associated > Plants > Phyllosphere > Phylloplane/Leaf | place: Guanajuato, Mexico | collected...
GGATATAAGAGTTGGCGGTAAGGGAAGTTGGGAAAGGTCTGGTAATGAGAGACTGTCAGCGCTGTTTCTTGCGATGCGATGAATCCAGAGCGAAGTAACAGCGGGGTGGCCGACAAATGTTTCACGGTTTGGCAGAGTCTCACCTCTAAAGTGACGGTAAAACAGGCCGATATAAAACTATCTCGTGCAGCTCGACGGATCTACAGTTTTTGCGTCAAGCTGCGGTAGGAGCTTGGTAGATGATTGGAGAAGAGAGTAGAGAGCTGGAGAAGTATGGGCGAGAGAGTGAAAGAGGATTGGAGCTGGGCGAGTTTTGAGGCGTGTCTATGAGTAGGTGACGATAGATTCACCTTCTAGTTGAATCTATCGTCCAAAGACCCGGCCCGTGCGCTGTGCTAGACCAACTCGTTCACGTGACCATGCATCTTTATTCGCTTGCTGATCGTCCAGAACATCTCCTTCATCGGCCAACTGTCGCGACTCACCATGTAGGTACCTACCTAGCTATGAGATTGCACAACGCTTCTCAATATAGAGCGCCGGCTACGAAGATACGATCTAATAATACCACTCTTTGGAAACGCTCCTGATCTGGACAGTAATTGTACATTCTTTTAGTTTATCATATCACTATCTTGATCTAAGAGAATTATTAGTCGCAAGATGTAACAGTCTCAGCACGCGAGGGCTATGTCACTGGCTCTCATGCGCTGATCTCGAGGTAACTGCCAACAGAATTGATGTTGGCGCGTGCCTGCTTCATTTGGCTCGAATAATCTGCAAAAGACTGTGATCTAGGGCCACGACCAATCCTCTCTCATATTTCAAGCTTCCCAAACCTTTTTTCAGTAAAGCAACTCATTCCTGTCTCGATGCTGTCCTCTTAATCCAGCAAGATGCTTCCAAAGGATGTTCACGTCCGATTGCGTTATCTCAACGAGCAACGCAACGGAGAGAAAGAAACAGGCAAGTCGTCAAAGAGAAAGCTAGCATGCGCAGCCAACGCTTTGAGCGTACTCGAAACCATCCATGATGTTCGCGGAGCTCACGAGGAATCCAACCTTGACCTTCGAGGATTCCGCTTTGTCAAAGCACCAACCAAATTCGAAGGCTGGGCATCAGAGCAGGAAACAAGGAAAGTTTATGTTCCAGAGATCGAAAACTTGTTGCGCCAGGAGCTGGATGGCTGCGATGAGATACATGTGATTAGTATCGAGGTAGGTGAAACCCTTGGGCTCGTAAGTGGCTTGTGCTAATAAGCACGATTAACAGAAGCCCGGACATCGTCGCAGTCAATTGGTCCACGTCGATTACACAGCATACGGCGTGGAGTCACTGTTGCGCGAGACGTACGAGACGAAGGCCAACCATCTCCTCTCTGGAAGAGTTCGATTGATCAAGTGGGTTGTTTTCCTGATTGTGCTTTGGAATCGACGGGTTTACTGATCAGTGTTCTAGCATATGGAGGCCGATCAAGGGCGTCATGTCCAGGTCTTCCATCGCGATTGCAGACGGCAGAGGAGTTAACTCGCAGAAGGATATCTCAAAAGTCGATACAGGCACGCCTATGCGTCACGGTAGGTATAGAGATGGATACCACTGGTACTACATGAGCGAACAGGCTGAAGAGGACGTCCTATTGTTCAAGACCTATGACAGCGACAAGCGTCAGCCTTCCACGACATGTCTCCGCACAACTTTCGACGTTCCCAACACACCCACAGAGACGCTCTTTGAGACAATCGAGATTCAAGCGTTGATCTTTACACACCCTGTCAGCAAGCAAGTCGCGCATGATCGACAATCTGAAGAAGAGGTTGAACTGCTAAAGAGAAAAGTCACAAGTCTCTCGGACGAGATCTCAGAAAGCCAAGCGTTGATTAGAGCAGGATTGGATCTTCGTCAATGGGAGCCTAGCAAGACAGCAGAACAGATGCGTCACCTGATCTTTGACCGCGACCACGCCCGTGCCGAGTCCCTTTCCCTGAGCATGCAGCTCAACTACCTGGAAGACTGGATCACGAATCTCTACATGTCGTGGGGCCCTTCATGTCACTACGGCCCCCTGGTAGAACGGTTGCAGCATCTGATATGCTCAACACCCAGGTTACATCAACGTCTCGGTCAGGCTCAGCAAGCGCACGTGAGCCTTGTACAGAGCATGAGTCTGTATGGCCCGGATGCCGAGATACTGCTGCTACACCAACAGCTACAAGCTCAACATGCAGAGAATAAGGGGCTCAAGGCTCGGATCAATGCTCAGGTTGAGGACGGGATGGATGAAGTGTTTGACTCTACACTGCAGATGGCGGTCGAGAATGAGCGTCGCAGAGATGACGCTGTTGCTATTGGTCTGCACCAGGAGATCCGGAGGATCCATGTAGCGCTCGAAGCAAAGACTTCTGAGAGCGAGAAGTCTACTGAAGCAGCATGAAGAAGATGGCGGTAGATGATATGATGGTAGTATGGCGAAATGTGGCTAGACAGAGATGAAGCAAAATGTAGCTAGGCGAAAGTGTAGCATGATGTAGCTAGGCAAAAGCTCTATTTGCAGTCCTCGCAGTCCTTTGTGCTTTCGTCTGTAACAGTGGCAGAGCTTTGAGCGGGCACTGTGGGCTTTGGAGTTGTGTCCGAGGTCTGAGTTTTGGAGGGCTTGTCAGAGTGACCGAGATCTCGACCAGGCTCAATATGATTCCTCAGACGTTGTTTCAGCGTTTTGGTCTCCGGGAATCCACCCTCTGCCTTTCTGTCCCACAGCAATATCTCTTGTACTTCAGCGTTCTCATCGGAGCCAGGTGGTACATGTGTCAGGTAGACGGTGAAGAGGCCTCCAGTAGCGGGTATGAGGGCAATCTCGCCAATAGCTGTCCCGAAGGTCGAAAGCAGCTCCTGGCCGAAATACGCTGCTCGTAGCATCCATTTGCACTGAGTGCAGTACGAGATGGCGACGCGAGGGAGTTTGTACGGTGTCGACATGGTGGTTGTTAGACACGTGGTTGATGGTGCGTTCCTGCCAATCTTGAGGTTGATGTGAAGCGTCGTCGTCGCACGCGAGCCGTCATTCTTTCTCCAGCCTCGTCAGCGACCGACAACATTCCCAAGCATGCCACGCTCTTTCATCATACCTCTCGGCCGACTGTTGTCGTTCGAGTTGTTCCTGATATATGACAACCACATGTAGGTACTTCACTTGCTCCGTAGGTTCAGTTCGGCGAGCAATTACGCAATAGGCGTTTACCTCGTTCTTTTCTTCGTCTTCCAGTCTTTTCCTGCCTCTTGGTAAAACATGCCTCTCACAACAGTTCCAACTCCCTCCGGTCTTTACGAACAGCGACAGTCGCCCACTGCTGGTATAGGAGTCTTCGCCGTTGCCCACATCCCTTCGGGAACTCGAATCCTCTGCGAACCGCCGCTCTTTGCCCTTCCCGACGACGACGATGTCATAGAATGTTACCTTACAATCAAGGCTCTACCTCTAGACCAGCAATCGCTCTTCTGGACTCTTGCAGCATCCACTCCTCCTCCTGGGGACACTGACTGGATTGCCGAACTACGAGACGTCTGCGATGGTACGCGAATCGTCCTTGGAATGATACTCGTACAGTATTGACACGCAAGGTTCAGAAGACATAGGCAGTGCTTTTGACGATCTGGTCAAGAAGTACGAGGAGGCATACTCGAGATTTGAGACCAACCGCTTCACTTTGCGCTATCCCGACGGCTCACCCAACAAACTCGGCGTTTTTACGAACGTAAGCCTCTCTGCGCTCATCTCTCGCTATCGGGCAAACACTGACAGATCACAGGCTGCGCGATTCAACCATTCCTGCTTACCCAATGTCTATCATCGCTACAACCCCAACATCGATCGTCTTACTATACACGCTCTTCGCGACATTCGTGCTGGAGAGGAGGTTTGCACTGCATACATTGATATATGTTATGACACGGCCGAAAGACGTCGCGTGCTGCAACACTGGGGATTCGAATGCCGTTGCGAAGCATGCGAAGCACAGGACCCAGCTCGCGAGGCCCGCAGAAACAAGTTGGGAGAGCTTACGACTGTCATGCAAAGGAGAGAGAACAAAAGATCCTTCGAGAATTGGGGAGTGTGGGATTATGCTGAGGCCCTCACGACCGTGGAGCAAGTCATCTCTCTCATGCTGGAGGACGGGTTAGAAGAGACAGACACACTAGGCGAAGCATACGAGGTTGCTGCCGTGTACAATATTGCCATGGACTGCAAGGAAGGCGCTATCAAATGGGCTGAGAAGGACCTCGATATCGAGAAGAAATGTTGCGGCGCTGACAGCGCCGAATATACCAAAGCATTGGCCTTGCTGGACGCTGCACGAGCAATGTAGTATCAAGTGTGCGGGAAGACAAAGCAGTCTGTGTGGGCCTTCTCTTACTACAAGACATGTAGAAATGCAAATTTATCTCTAGATCAGAAACAAGGCTAGAGAGAGCTTCTCTTGCTTTCACTGTACAACAGTATGCTTCTCGGGCTCACTCAGCATCTCAGCATATGGCTACCTGTGGCAACATGAGAGAAGGATATGTTGATCGCTCTTGTTGACTTTGGACATTGGTGACGTCGAGCGACCCTGACCATCAGTGAAGCTCCCGAGGCACGACTCCGCACCGAATGTCCTCGGATATCCGGACAAGGAATCGACACATTACATAGCAAACGACTATCCGAAATTCACATACCAAGGCCCTTTCCAAGAGAAATTGTACAGACTGACGACCATGCCTCTCCTGAACTTTCACCTTCTTCGCCTCATAGACGACATTCAACCCCACGCCTTCGTCACTCACCTCCAGAAAGCCGACCCATCTACCAAAGTAATAGTTGCATCCAAACCACGCCACTTTGTCGTCAAAGCTACCACTCAAGATGCGGATATCCTGAATAAACCCTGGGACCTGATGCTTCTTCTACAAGGTTCTAAGGACTCACTCCCAGAATCTGTTCTCCAACACATCTCCTCCCAATACAGTCTTCCCGTGGGCATCCCCTCAAAGCTACTATCAGCTTACCCAGAGAAGAATGCAAGACTCATCAAAGAGGCCCCCTCAGCTGGTCTGACAGGTTCTCTCGACAATCCCAAAATGCCAGAGTCGAGTCAGAATTTGGGACTGTCGCCTGACATGTTGGAATTCATGGAACAACTTCTCAAGGAACATGATGGTCCTGTCACCATGTTGAATCTGTTGAAGTTCAAACCCAATGGTAAACAGAGCTACTATCAATATGGACAACATTTCATCGAAGTGGCAGGAAAACGTGGTGGAGATGCAAAGATTGTGGGTAATGTTGTTGCTGCTGATGGTGAGAAGGGTGGTTGGAATGAGATCAGTATAGTACATTACGCAAGCATAAAACACTTCGCTGACATGCTTGCTGGAGAGGATTATCAAGCGATCAATGAGAAGTATAGGCTTTCGGTGAGTGTTTGGGACTAGAGAGATATATCAGGCTTCATTTGATCATGGCTGACTTGAATACGCTTAGGCTTTGGAGGATACGATATTGATTTGTACTACTGAATTCAGTCAGATGGGTACAAAGTCCAAGCTCTAGAAGAGCTTATGTTTATTGAGTAGTTGGTAGCTCTGAGATCCCAGAAAGTTGTTCTTTGAGATTCGAAGCCTTTTACCTGCTCATCTGAGCCGAAGCCAAAACTTTCCTTACACCATCAATGCTTGTTCCTCCAGTGACCAAACGAGAGTGGATAACATCTTTGTCACCATTCCTTGCATCTCTCGCTGCTTCGGCCCAGGCAGCAGTGTGTGATGTACCCGGTCTGACCATATGACTTTCGTCTGATAGGCGGACCAGTAGCTGCTCTGTCTCGGCCGAAACAGTGGTAATTTGTCGCCGCAAGTAAGAAGTGTGTTGCATCAAAGCTGCTTCTTCCTGTGCAGTGGATCGAAGGATTCCGATAAAAGGCAAGACTTCCGAGGCAAGTGCAGCATTGTTGGATGGGTTGTCGCTGGTCGTCAATTGTTGTCCTTCAGGTAGAGGCTTCACAGAATCCGAGTCGGTCTCCGTGTATTGGGTGTTCAGGACACGGATAAGGCGTTCTCGTGAAATAATGTACTTGTTGTAAAGATCCGAAAGAGTTGTTTTGATCTCGTCCATTGACTCTGCTCCGATGTCTCCTGACATGTCCGGATCAGGGTCATCATGCTCTTCGCCCACCGACAACTTTGCAAGCTCATCTTCGATCCAAGCGATCAACTCATCTCGGGCTCGTCGAAGCGCATACGCTCGTTTCCACTCTTCCGTGACGGGCTTCTGAGAAGAATCAATGCGTGGTGTTGACTGGATAGTGCTCTGCGCGCGCAGCACAGCCTTCTGCAGCTCAAACACATGAGACTGCGCCTCCGCTAATGACTCGTCCTGGGATTGTTGCGCAAGAGGTGGTGGTATTTGTGATTGCATTCCATTCAATAGCTCGCTCGGATCCGCATATCGTGAAGTGTGCCTGACCTTTTCTAGATCGTCCAGTGTCTTGTCGATGACCAAAAGCTTGTCTCGTCGTTGTCTTTGCCGAATAAGCGCTACAGTGTTGGCTACTGGGTTCTCTTTCTCGTGATTTTCCTTTTCCGTGGGAGTGTGCTGCAGGAGATCCAATTCCGCTTTCAAGGCATCGTACTGAGATTGTGCTTTTTGACGTGCTATGAGTGCTTGCATGAAAGCTCTTCGTGCTCCGTTGAAAGGACTGTTGAGTGTAGATTGTGCAGATGTCTCGGCAATAGACAGTGTCACTTTTGAGATAGGAATATTGTCATCCTGGATATGTTGGCTCAGGAGCGAGTCTATGCCACGTCGAATTTCAGCAATTTCCTCCCGCGGTTTGATGTATGGTCTCAAAGCTTCTGCGAGCTCTGGTAGAGGACATTGATCCACCAGATCTGACATATTTTTGTGTTTTGGTTGTGGTTGACTTATGTTGATGAGTCGGTGAAAGATTGTTTGTATACAATGGCTTGGCGGGCATTCGCACGTGAAACTGGAGAATCAGGAAAACACCACTGCACCACGGACTCTTGATCTGCAACCTTTAGGACTACACTCCGGTTTGCTTCGCTCTTCTCTTTGTGTTTACTGCGCATATTGCTGTTGTCACTCGAGGATTCACGCCATAAGGTGGATAGTTGATGCGTTCTGACGCAACTATGTTCTCAAAAGCAGGGTTGGGCGCGACCAGCTCCGAGGACATGGTTATAGCGAACAGCTAGCTCCAACAAGTGCATGCTCGGACACAGTCTCCGAATGATCCCACATGCGGTTGTACAGAGGTACAATGGCGTCGACCCTATGTAACATCCTAATCTATCCAGCAGCCGCACATGATTATCTGTTGATCCCCAACCCAAAGCATCGAGACAACTGACTTCCAACCTCGAAATCCTTCGGAAGTTCGCCAGCTAGCTACCATGATGGAAGTACCGAAGCACATGGAGAAGTTTGTCACGGCCATGCAGCAAGTTTATCACTTCCCCATGGCCGTAGACGACAAGTAAGATACCTCTCCAGCTACACCATATCCTCGAACATCGATACCATGGATGAGAAATTATGACACCACATAGACACGGAAATGGAATCTGATACTTTACTAGGCTTGACTGGAAACCACCGCCTTTGAAAGAAGGCCAAGGCCATCAAGGACGATATCTCTGGACTGATGCGTTTGGCGTCCTCAACTTCATCACCCTTTTCGTCGAGACAAAACAACCTCATTTCCTAGTCCTAGCAGCAATACTAGTCGAAACAGTCCACGACATACTTGGCCGAACGCGAGATTTGTCTGCCCGGCTACCAGGAGCTTTGGACCAGACTCCGCTTGCTGGTGGGTTGCGCATAGGCAAGACTGAAGCCGCTGGTGCCGATGGAGACGGACAGTATCATCACTACCTCACTATGTGGATGTTTGCGCTCAATCGACTTTCTATTGCGACGGGCGAATCAGGTTACAACGACCAGGCTGTGGCATTAGCAAAAGCAGTACACCCTGCATTTGTGTATCAACGAGATGCTCCATTTCCGCGTATGGTCTGGTAAGCAAACACTAGAATGCATAAAGAGTGGTTAGTGTTCTAATCAAATCTACAGGAAAATGTCAATGGATTTATCTCATCCACTATGTCGCGGCGAAGGTAACCTGGATCCAATAAATGGTCTCGTCACTTACCGCATACTTCAAGAAACTTGTAGTAACCCGAGCATATTACAAGACGAAATCCATGATTACCAGAGGATAGTCGACCAGAAGTGGAAAAGCTATACCTCCTCAGATACTCTGGATCTTGGAATGGCACTTTGGGCTGCTCACTGGTACTCTGATCAACTCGAGTGCGCAACGGGACTCGCAAACGCCGCTGTGCGCGATATGCGAAGGGTATTCCACGAAACACACTATCTAGATGTGCCAATCACCCAGCGCCTGGCTTTTAGAGAATTTGGAACGTGTCTGGGTATTGGAGTCCATCCAACTGATGATCTAAATTCTGTCGCCAAACAGATAATTGCAGCCTGGGAGGAAGCGGGCAGAGTACCCATTCCGATCTACAATCCCGAATGGGAGAGTCTCGAGCCGATTGATCTGGTCATGTATGCAGCAGCAGTGTGCCCGGGAGCTTTCAAAAAGAATTATCTGCATTAAGTTGTAGTCTATAATTATAATTACCGGTACTGTTAGTCCTCCAACCTATCCATCATATACCATCATCAAACTATCGAATTGCGAAACACTCAATTGTGTCCTTCCTCTGCGTTTCTCTGCGCAGCTTCCTGGTCTGCGTGCTTTGCTGGGTCGAACACATAGATTGGGAACTCGAGGAACAAGGTTCGCTTGAGAATGACAGGCATTCTCCTGTAGAGGGCTGGCGGGAAGGGGATGAGCATGCTGGTTTGGTGGAGGTAAGCAGCATACTCGTTCCAGCCTTCTCCCTTTTCGTATCTCTTCTTGGCTCCAGGACGTTCTTGTAGAGTCAGACCAGACACAAACATCAATAATGTTGTCAAGAAGATTGGTCCAACGATACTGGCGAACAGAGCTGCCTTTGCGCCACCATGTACATAGTTGTAAGACGCAGGAGTGACTGCAAGCATGAAGATGGCTGGAATGGAAATATTAGATTGATATCACCAGGCATTTTCGAGGGCGAAAACTTACAGAATTGGATGAGAATCTCGGCGAAGTAGTTGGGATGGCGAGACCAGGCAAAGAAGCCTTTGTTGCATACAGCACCACGCTCTTTGTGGTTCTGCTTGAATTTGTACTTTTGAATGTCGCTGACGGTTTCCATGATGATGCCAATTGCGAACCCAATCACAGCCAAAATATCGGTAGCTTTGTTGAAGGCAGGTTGAGGGTATCTGTTGACAATGGGACTATTCAACACTGTCACAGGCATACTGACTGTCCAGACCTAGATATTGAACCCATCAGCAATGGTCAGAAAAGCAAAAGGTCACAGTGACTAACCCAGAGTGTTTGGAAAGAGTAGAAGCCCAGCATGGGCAGGACCTTTCCACGCTTGTCATCAAAACGATCGTCCTTGCCAGTCTTGATGATGCGGAAAAGTAGGAAGCCAGCAAGACGTGCTCCCCAGAGCATTATGAAAATGCTGTCGACAATCTGGCGTGCATTGTGGCCACCGTACATGGCGACCGTGATGATGGCCAAGAGGACGAAGTTGGTTCCGCCAGCGACATCGTTCAGCTGATCGGTTTTGAATGCGACAGAAATACCAAAGAAAATGGCTTGATATCCAAGAGTGATCAAGAAACTGATCGCGAGATAGTAATCGTCAAGAACACGGACCGGTGCCATGCTCGCTGTCGCCTAGTATTTAACGTGGTATCGGATGACGAATTTGGTGGATGATAACGATATGATATTGAAAATTCGATGATTTCCTGTCGTTCTATCTGAACAGATCTGCAAGGGAAGTGGTATACAGAAAACCATTCAAGGGTCCTTTTCTGTGCTTTTTGTTCCAGGCTGCGGATGTCGAAGGAAGACAAAAGGTTAAAGTCTATGCCGTCATCCACCAAGTCTCAGTCAGGCATCCCTTTGCCAAGCCCACGATACAACGCTGAGAGTGAGATCCCTCCGAGTCTGACACTCTTCATTGCGATCCGAGTCCAGAGTCCAGAACCCAGCAAGGCGCAGTATTGTCAGTTTGGTCCTCCAGAACTCAGCTTGAGCGTACATCTCTTCGTAGTATTATTTTGTTGAAAAGGAGAGAGAAGCCAAGCGACCGGGACGGCCATGTGAAAATCAGACAAAGAGAAACCGTGGGATCAACTGACTATCCTCCATGTGAACTCCACGTGTGGATGAACACGACTATCACTGATCGTCTTTTGTACAACCTCACCTCATACCAGTACTGTGTTTCAGCTCTTCAATACTGTGGAATTGTTGATCTGAACGTCGGAAGGAATATGTTGCAGGCTGCGACATGGGCAGTTGAATTTAGAGAGGGGCTGCGTTGGAACCAAGTCTCTCTAGCTTGATAAATGCTCCTATATGATATGGCTGTTGGACATTGTAATATTATGCGGAGACAAGTTCTTGTTAGCAGAGAGCCTACGAGACACTTTTTTCAACGGGGGCATCTATCAATTTCGAAGCTGTTTTGCAACACGACAGCACTCCCCACTCGACTTGGTCCTGCTGCAATCTCACCAGACTCAGGTCTATCTGACAGGCAACGCAGATAGCACATACACGTAACATCGTATAGATGCATGGCCGGTCGCGGAGCAAAACGAGTGAAACGGCTGCTTGAACAAGACCATCACACATCCCTGCTGCATATGAACCACATCGTTGGTGGGATAATGCTCGAGGACATGAACCGAGCTTCATCACTCGAGATGGGCTCTGCAACGTGCAGTCGATCATCGACGAAGCAGAAGCCCTCGAGTAAGAGATAGCGATTGTATCGCACAGTAATGGTGGCTTCCCTCTGTCCGACCCATGTCAACCCTTCTCAAGCTCCAGACGGACGGTCCAAGGTGTGACAGCCAGCGGATCTATCCACAACGCACACAAAGCTGTGTGGAGATGTCCACGCAATGCAAGAGGCACAGAACATATCTGATGGTGTGTCGGACTCGGATCGTTGTGCCTACATGATACATCTCGTATCTGCACGGTCCAGCCTGGAGAATATCAGACCGCTTCCATGTCTCTGATATGCACTCTCACAAAGCCTCTATGCGGAGTCGGGGAGAATGCCTTTGGGTGGGTGGAATGGTAGAGGCACGGCTCATGACTGGTTCATACACAGACGCACGCACGCACGCACTCCTCAGTTGATCGCATCTCTCATTAGTCCAAGCATGCCGACCGTGTTCATCATCAAGCTACCCCACTGTCCACGAGAAGAAACAAAAATTGATAAATTGTCGTTACCGTAGCGGTGGGTACGCTTTTCCACCTAACACAACGGGTCTGCATGACCACTCATAGGCCTGACGCAGGTTGCGGTTCTTGTCCGTTGACTAAATTCGACATGCTGCTTCTCGTCGTTGGCGATTTAAGCCTCTCATCACGATGCTGTACCACCGTCATCAGCATCATTGTATACGGCCTATAAGAAGCCAAATCGCAAAACGAAAGAATAGAACCTAAAAAATTAGAGACGAGTCCTCAACAGAGCCTCGCGATGACCACATACAGCACGATCAAGGTCTGCCCTTGTCAGCAATCTACGCACCGGTCTCTGGGTCCTGGGAATAT
>Ga0268251_10000547_pt1 | contig 11773 bp, 14 predicted proteins | sample AgamicAsMae_FD_200527 | JGI IMG/M metagenome (GOLD analysis project Ga0268251, IMG submission 200527) | Agave microbial communities from Guanajuato, Mexico - As.Ma.e (v2) (version 2) | ecosystem: Host-associated > Plants > Phyllosphere > Phylloplane/Leaf | place: Guanajuato, Mexico | collected...
CCTCATCGTCAAGCGGTGGTTCGTGGCCGTTGGAGGTGTAGGTGTGCGAGGGCTGTGCCGAAGCGTATTCTGCCTCTTGTTCGCGCTGCATTCTGCGTTCGGCCAATTGTTCCATCATCTCGATAAACTTCTTGCCGTCGTTTTTCAGGAGATCGTCAGCTACTGTTAGAATGCCACCTGATATCACTTCAGCCATTTGGAGATAGCAAACTAACGGCAGAGCAGGCTTACCTTTGACCGTCAGACTATTACCGAAGTTGAAGAAGTCGTTGCCTATTCCTCGCGGCACGTCGTCTTCGGGTTCGTCCTCTTCATCGCTGTACAAATCATCTTCCTCGTCGCTGTATTCCTCTTCCTCCTCTTCACTCATCCCTTGACTATCACCTTCGTCGCCCTCGTCTTCTTGATCGTCGTCTTCGTCGTCCATGATTTCTTGGACTGGACTCGTTCGGTGATGGGGTTGGTGATGGTGAGTGCTTAGCGGTAGCGGTACGGCGGAGGAAGGGTGGAAGTGTGGGGGTGGTAAACTGCGCGGAGGTGGTAGCATGCCGTGTGCCGGTTCTCCGCCTTGGTGATGGGCGTACTGTTCAAGTTCGTCGTAGTATGCATCATAGAGCACCTCTAGCTCCTCCTCGATGGCAATTCTCTTACGACCACACACAGTGCACGAGCACGAGTGTTTTTGTTGTTCCTTCATCTTACGCAGAACAGCCTCTTTTTCGATCTTTAGCAGCGATTTGCGCTCTTCTTCGCTCAGGGTCAGCCAGAACTGTTTAATGCGCTCACGCTCTTCTTGTGTCGACGTGTTCCAGATGCGATCTTGTCTCGAAGAGCGTTGGCCAGACCTCAAAGGACCCGTCGAAATGGGCAGAGAATGCGGTATAGGGGGCTGGTGCATAGCGGGGCGCGGATGGTCAGGGTATGGCTCGTGGTGAGAGCTGCCGCGCTTCTTCTTCTTGTTGCGCTTCTTGCGCGAAGGTTCTAGCGAGTCATCGTTACTTGGATAGGAATTCAGGCCGTTGCCTAGTGGTGGTCGCGCCGGATAGGTGACTTGGCCATCGTCTTCGTCCTCGTCCGACAAGGCTTCAGGAAGCGACGGAGGCTGGCCGGGGTGGGAATGGTGATCCGAGAAGGCTTCATCAGAGCCATTGTTCAGCTTTGCCTGCTGCTTTGCCCTCCTCTTCTGCTTCTTGCGGTTTCCGGTGGTGAGGGGATAGGACTGATCGCCGGTTGGAGATAGACCGTTGGGAGCGAAGGCCTGCGCCATGATGGGAGTAGAGGTGGAACCAGGACTTGCGACAACCGCTCCAGGAGATGTAGCGACTGCGCAAGGCTTGGTGGGCGAGAGTGCTATGTCAGGAAGTGGAGTGTGAGATCGGCGTTGTTACTCTAGTGGGGGTCGAGCGTGGATGACAAGGCCGCGCGCTTGAAGCCTAGTAAAGAGAAGGTGCGGTATTCGTGTTGTAGTGTCCAGGCAAACGCTACGAGTCAACGAGCATTCGACAACAAGTGTATAGGAGGTAATGCGATTCTCTGCCTGCGTCTATCTCGAATGAGCCTATTGCTAACCATCCACATCCACCTGTGCACCCTGGTCCTCTCGTACCGGCGTAGCCCTTGCTCTCTGATTGGTCACGCGTACCGGGAGGAGTTGATGCCGTTATTCTCGCCCACAGTCCATTGACACCTTGCACTGATATCAAGTCGTTCGTGCTCAAGGGGAACATAATTGACTGACAGTCTTCAAACCAAGTAGTTCTAAGAGTGAAGCCTTCCTCAAACGCAGCATTCTGATCGAAATGAGTTTCAATGGTGTTCACAGATTCAATGCAGGCTTCGGGACTCATCTTCGTGCCAAGGCTCAGAGCGAGAGCCACGAAGCAGCTACTTCCTTTGTTGTGGAGGGCGGATTCGTGTGAGTAGATGCCGAGCTTGCCATAGTCGTCGGCCTTGAGTCCTCTAGCCCTATCGTGATTCCCCTTCCTAAATCTCTTCCAACTTTCGTGTTTGCACACTAGTTCGCTGTGTGACATCCTGTCAAACCTTGTAGTTCTGCGCTCGAGGCGTAATCAAGACTGCATCCTGAAACGCGGAAGCACAGCCCACTCTGTAACTCAAGTCGACTCCTCAATCTCTCAATCTCTCTTCTGCTCATCAACCCGACCCGGTCTGACTGCAATTCTTCGCCCGCCTCACCTACATTCTCGCTACAGTCTCTTGTTCCGACCCGACCACCCATACAGCAATCTACGACTCCCGACCACCGCGTCATCAACTCTACATTCCCCGACTTTCCCGTATCTAACCGTATCGTCAGCCAGTCACTCCGTCCGACTGTTGACCTAACGCTTTTCTCGATCTTCGACCTGTGTCTCTGTCCCAACCAGTTGTCGCAACTTGTCCCAACACCTCCGTCGGATCGCCCTGGAGAAAACGCGTCAAAATGCCTCAGCAAGAAGAAGGCGTTATGAGAAGGTGTGTTTATACTCGGCCCACAATCGCGAGACGCTGTTTTTGCGTCTCGTAATGCTCTACTACGTCTCGAGTGATCGAGAGCATATCCGAGCTGGTTTCTTTTGCTAGTTTGGTCGAGTGACTGGAACGAGGATTGCTGGCGCAGGCATGATATTAAGTGAATCATCCTGAGCTGACTTTGATTCTCCGTTAGGAAGCTTGTCATCATTGGTGATGGTGCTTGCGGAAAGACCAGTCTTCTGAGTGTGTTCACTCTTGGGTACTTCCCCACTGTATGTATTACCACATGCTAGGCGAGTCTGACATTTGCTAACTATAATACAGCGATATGTACGACCTTGGTCAATCTAGAGTTTGCTGCTGGCTTACTGACCTTTTGTCTAGGTGCCCACCGTGTTCGAGAACTACGTGACTGATTGCCGTGTTGACGGAAAGTCTGTTCAACTAGCATTGTGGGATACTGCTGGACAGGAAGACTACGAACGTTTGCGACCATTGGCCTACTCACAAGCCCACGTCATATTGATAGGCTTCTCTATGGATACACCAGACTCGTTGGAAAACGTCAAGCACAAGTGGGCCGACGAAGCAACGGAACGCTGCCCTGGAGTACCTATCATCCTGGTCGGACTCAAAAAGGATCTTCGTGACGACCCCGTAGCACAAGAAGAGATGCGCAAAAGAAGCCAAAAGTTTATCACCAGCAAGGCCGGTGAGGACATGAAGGAACTCATCGGAGCACGAAAGTACCTGGAATGCAGTAGTCTGACAGGCGATGGAGTCGATGATGTCTTCGAGGCGGCTACCCGAGCTGCTCTGCTCGCGGTCGACAAAAAGGATCGTGCAGGCTGCTGCATCATTCTTTAGTTGTCTCACGCACACGCACACCCACGGCCTTCTTGTTTACTATCTATGACCAGCATTGGGATGGCGTTTTCTGTTTGCGGGATACAAGCGGACTGTCAAATGTGACCAAGGGCAGGTCTTTATTCTTATTTCTTCTGTTGTTTTGCTTTCTTTTCGCTGTGGACAGGGTGTTGAAAAGCCGAATTGAATCTTTCCTTTGTTACAGTTGTGCTGATGTCCCACGGGGACGTTCTTGGAGGCGGTCATGAGGGTATGTTCTGACCCGATATCCGCTCATTTCGATGCTACCATCTCCTTCTAGTATATTCTCTGTTCCTATCTTAGAAGTCATGGGCAGTCTGTCAGTGCAGGCTGGTCCAAGGTCGCAAACATTTGATTGCTTGTCGTTTCACGTTTCGCGTTTCATTCTCTGCTGAATTATTCAGCTGGGGCAACTGGTGCCTTACGCGTCGAAGATTGGTAATGGTGTAAAAGGCTTCAATTTTCCCCCCGAGACGTAGTGGACCGTATGACATGCAGGCCAGAGTATGATACAAGATAATAGCGCACAGAAATAAGAAAGAGAGCATCTACCTCGTCCAGCCGTGGTTCCAGCCATCGGTGCTAGGGCTGTCGGTCTGGATGCGAGCGTATTCGATGGGGACACCGCCCCAGATGTCGTTCTTCATCATGGCAATTCTGTACAGCCTTCCGACGTTCTTTCCCTGCGCGGCAGCTTCTCCCTCTTTTACGATGTTTCCGGCCGAGTCCATGAGACGAAGGGCCTCGCATGCATCTCTCATGCTCTGGTATTGGCGTTCGAGGTCACGCTCGTGCTGTGTGCGCTGCTGAGCCTTGTAGATCTGCCATGCGCGGTGGATAGTCCAGTGTCTGAGGTAGCGATCGCGGGAGAATCTGAGTGGTCTGGGTGTGAGGGGATGCGACAGGAAGTAGCGGATCAATTCTTTTCGAAGATAGTCAGTACTGGATTATGGCGCATCTGTGAACAGATAGACTCACGGATGCGAGCATCCTTCTTGGGACCACCACGATTCCTCTTTTGTGGTACGGGTGTGCTAGAGAATGATCTTGATTGTTGGACAGCGCGGAGAATGGTGCTGGGTTGGGATGTAGCGGGAGAGGCGGTGATTTGCGGAGCGGCACTGCGAAGGCAGCGGAGGGAGAAGAGGCTGTTCATGACGGCAGGAGTATGTTGTGAGCCAGCGGAGAGGATTCGTATGTGTAGATTCACCGGAAGAGGGCGACAGGGGGACTGGAAAGCGAATGGACAGGGCTGGTATAGACAGTGCAATGGGCGGCTTGACATCTAAAAACCAAGGCTTGGCGTGATCGGACCGTTTCCTGCGAGTTTGAGAAGGTCGCAACTCCGCAGTCAATCTTGCCCGCATTCGGCTGCTTTGGGTTTCATATCGACGTTTCCATGTCTAATAATATTGCACCATCAAGGCTAGCCAGCCATCATTCCACCGCGACTTTCTTCTTTGCTTCATACCTCGACACATTGCATCAACCGTCAATCATCCATCGACACTTGCAATGAGCCACGACCAAGCTGTCAAGGAGGCTTCGGCCAAGCACACCACTCCCGCTGAGTTGGTGGGCAAGTTCCAGTATGGAACTGCTGGTGTAAGACTGCTTGTTTGAACCTGTTGCTGTATACACGATGCTGACAATACTGCCAGTTCCGTATGAAGGCGTATGTCTCTCTTCCACCTGTCGTCCGATACACCAACTCACCATCCTCAGCAACATCCTCGACTCGGTCGTCTACCGTGTTGGACTCCTGGCCTCGTTGCGCTCGCGCAAGCTCAATGGTCAGACCATTGGTGTCATGATCACCGCCAGTCACAATCCTCCTGAGGACAACGGCGTCAAGCTTGTCGATCCTATGGTATCCTCCACGCCCTGCTTTCTTCCACGCTCAGGACCACATCTGACTGCTCATCTAGGGTGAGATGCTCGAGGCCTCATGGGAAAAGTACGCCACTCAACTCGCCAACGCCGACTCCGATGACCACCTCGTACAGGTCTACAACGACCTCGTCAAGACCCTCAAGGTCAACCTCGATGCCCCTGCCAGAGTCATCTTTGCTCGTGACACTCGTGCCTCGGGTTCCCGCCTGGTTGGATGCCTGAACGATGCCCTGACTGCAACCAACGCTGAAGTCACCGACTACAAGATCCTCACCACCCCTCAACTTCACTACCTGGTCCGCTGCGTCAACACAAAGGGAACTCAGGATGAGTATGGCGAGGTCAGCGAGAAGGGCTACTACGAGAAGTTGGCTGCTGCTTTCAAGCAAGCTATGGAACACACAAAGCCCCAGGGTCACTTAACTGTCGACTGTGCAAACGGTGTTGGAGGTCCCAAGCTGCGCGAGCTGCTCAAATATCTTCCATCTCCTGATACCGATGGTGGTCTCGATGTCAAGGTCGTCAACGATGACGTCCACAAGCCCGAAAGCTTGAACCACCAGGTGAGTTATCCTGGATCTCCTGCTATATAACACCTCTGACCAAGACAGTGTGGTGCCGATTTTGTCAAGACTAACCAGCGCGCACCTCCATCATCCAAGGCTGGTCCTGGAGATCGCTGCTGCTCGCTGGACGGTGATGCTGACCGTATCGTCTTCTATTTCCAAGATGAGAAGAACGTCTTCAGACTCCTGGACGGTGACCGTATTGCTACTCTTGCTGCTTCTTTCATCGCCGAACTCGCCCGTCAATCCGGTCTGATGGAGAAGCTTACTGTTGGTGTTGTGCAGACCGCATATGCTAACGGTGCCTCGACGACATACATCCAGAAGAATTTGGGTCTGCAGATCGTCTGCACTCCTACTGGTGTCAAGCACTTGCATCACGCTGCTACTCGCTTCGATGTCGGTGTTTACTTTGAGGCTAACGGACACGGCACTGTCGTTTTCTCTCCCTCTGCCCTCAAGGCCATCCACACACACCAGCCTCAATCACCTGCTCAAGCTGATGCTCTTACGACATTGATGGCATTGACTGATCTCATCAACCAGACCGTCGGTGATGCGCTCTCGGATCTTCTGCTCGTCGAGGTCATTCTCGCACACAAGGGCTTCAGCTGTGCCGAGTGGCTGCAGACCTACACCGACCTTCCCAACCGTCTCGTTCGTGTTGAAGTCGCCGATCGTAACCAGTTCACCACCGTCGAGGGTACCGCTGAGCGTCAACTCGCAACACCCGCTGGTGCACAGAAGGACATCGAGAAGGTTGTCGCCAAGTACAAGGACGGCAGGAGTTTCGCACGTGCTTCCGGCACCGAAGACGCTGTTCGCGTGTACGCTGAGGCTAGCACGCGTGCCGAAGCAGAAGATCTTGCTGCTGCCGTTGCACAGATTGTGAGAAAGTACGGTGCCAAATAGGGTTTGGATACGTGCGACTGGCGCTGAATGGGAAACATTAATGAAAAAAGGGCGAAAATGCATGCATTGGATAGGGGGTGTCTCTGGCGTTACCGGTTCTCTCTACTTACCTTTGAGAGCACTTTTCATCTTGTGACTCGAATAGAGAACAATAAAAGCTTCGTCTTGTACTGAACTCGATCATCAAAATTAGGCTACGATGCCAGGTCTAAAATGCTTAGTAAGCCAAGCTGTCGCTAGGTCTTGCTGTCGAGCATCATTCAAATCTCTCCTCTTCTTGTCCAACAAAGTAGGGAATGCATTTCGGTTCAAAACATGTCGTGACGTGCTGCAAGCATCCATCTTGAACCTTCGGATTATGATTAACATGTTTTGCGAATCCTTCTCGCAGGCCCATGTACAAAGACCGATAGGATTCCACAACGACGCCGGACGATACTAAGTCCCGAATGGCTTTTGATTCCATGGAACTTCCATAGACCTTTGTAAGTACCGACCACACCATTATAAAACAAAAGGTAAAGCTCTCCCTCTTGCCATTCCAAACCATAAGTATTCGTGTTCTTCCCACAACCAACCTCTGGTTATACCTACCTGTCTCCTCAAACAAAGTCCAATTCTTCATACCAAAGGCAACCCACACCAGCCAAAACGATGTCAACACCAACATCATCGCCAAACGTGCTCATCTCAGGCTTCGGTATCGCAAGCACAGTCTTTGCCGCCACACTCCTGCGCGCCTACCCTGACGCTATCATCACAATCGTCGAACGCGACCCTTCCATGCGCCTCACCGGCGCCAGCGTCGACATACGCTCCTCAGCCGTGGACATCGTCAAGTGGATGAGCCACGAACCCGCCATCCGCGCCAAAACCACAAAAGAAACCGGTGTTGAGTTTGTGGATGATGCAGGCAAATCATTTGCGACATTGATGGCGACTGGAAACGACAAGATCCAAACCATGACTTCTGAATACGAGATCTTTAGAGGAGATTTGGCTAGGATTTTCTGGAAGGACATTGAAGATAGAGTCACGGTGATCTATTCGGAAACTGTGGAAAGTTATGTTCAAGAGAAAGATTCGGTGCGCGTTTCGTTTGCAAATGGCAAGGCTGCTGCATCCTATGATTTACTGGTTGCAGCAGATGGTTTGGGATCGAGGATCAGAGGGATGATGCTAGGTACTTCAGTCGGCGAACACATCCACGACGAAGGCGTCTACGCCTCCTTTTTCGTCATCGAAAAGGACCTCCTCAACGGCTCCAAACTCGCAAAATGGTACAACACCACTGGCGGCAGAGCGATTTTCTTGCGCCCAGACCCAGATCCCAGAGGCCGCACCCGAGGTCACTTTATGAACTCAGCATGGCCCTCTGACACCGCTGGCCGCGCAAAAATCAACGCAGCCTTAAGGGCAGGCAACGAAGCATACATGCAACTCGTCGAAGAAACCTTCGCAGACGTCGGTTTCCACCAAACGCCAGAGATACTAGCAGCCATGCGATCCACACCCGACTTCTACGCTTCCAAATTCGCGCAGGTGCGCGCGCCGCGGATTCAAGATGGCAGAGTGGTGCTGCTAGGCGATGCAGGATACGCGTGCCCGGGCATCGGTACTTCACTCGCTATAATGGGTGGTCATATTCTCGCTGGCGAATTGCTGCGCAACAAATTCGACGTGCCAGCAGCTGCAAAAGCATATGAAGATTTGATGTTGCCGTATGCAAAAAGTGAGCAAAGTACTTTGGGGGATTATGCGATGCAGATGCTTAATCCGCAATCGGCGTGGGGGTTGTGGGTGAGGAATACGGTGTTGTGGGCTGTTACTGCGGCGAAAGTTGATAGAGTTGCGGTTTGGGTGATGGGATGGTTGGGTTTGGAGGAGAAGAAGATTAAGATGCCGGTGTATCCTTGGCCTGAAGTCAAGGCTTGATGCGAGAGGTGTGGAAGGGGTAATGAATGGATAAGTGGGAACATGTTGGGTGAGGAAGGAGGTGTAATATGTAATTGATGCTGATACGACCTTTGAACATTCTCGACTCTCACTCTCTGGACATGACGCTCTCTCAGGTTTACTTTGTGCATTTCGATAGCTTGTTTACACTACTAGATTGAACTTCGTGAGAACATTGGTAAACCCCTATTTTCAATATGCCAATGAACAAACAACTCTTATGTACAAATAAAAAGGGCAGCGACGAATGCAATATACAAAGAACAAAGTCCGCCATGATGGAAAGCAATTGATCATGATCACTAAACCCACAAGGCAGCTCAGAAGAGAAAAAAAGACATGCCCAGACCGCTCAAACCTCCGGCACCACAATCTCATAAAACAACAGATACACCTCCCTCTGCATGCCCAATACATCACTAGTCTTGGACTCTTTGATCTTGTCATCACTGATCCTCCACCACCTATTATGTTGATTGCGTTGTTTGCGTTTCAATCTGCTCAGATCAATGCTCTTTGCTTTTGAGGATGTGCGAGCAGTTTGTTGATATGTTGAAGCCTCAGGAATTGCTTTCGGAGGTGTGGAGTTAGGTGGTGAGAAGGGGGTTTCAGCACCACTGCTGCTGCTGACTGTGCTTTTTTCGTCATTGACGGCAGTGTCGCCATTTTTGGAGCTTTGACGTTGGCGCAAAGAGAAGCGCTTTTTTATTGATGAGGAGCGTGAGGATGTGCTGTTGCCGCTGCTGGAGGGCGAGTGTGTGAGACCAGGGGTTGAGGGCTCGAGCATAGGAGACGGCATGCCGCTTGCGCGAGGTGTGGTTTGGGCTGAATACATGCCTTGGGTGCCCATGCTCAGCTTTGCACTGTATGGCTCTGCGAGGTATTGTCGTCGGAAACTCTCGTAGTGGCCGCTGTTGTGGCCTCCTTTATGCGTTACAACGCCCAAAAGACGGTATTGTTGTTGATCTAGTAGTCCGCCCAGTGGTAGTGTCTCTGGGAAACTGACTTTGGCGAGATTTTTGGTGCTGCTAGAGTTTGGGTCCCAGACACTTCGCGATAGATGGATGGCGAGGACTTTGGGGAAACTGCTGATGCGCATGTGGCGTGAGATTCGTCGTTTGGGGGCTTGAGATGGATCGGGCAGTCTGATGTTCTTCGGTAGAGCTTCCGGATCTGTAGAAAGCGCACTCTCGATGGCGGACAACTCGTGAGTGAGTAGGTTGCGCGTTGGTTCATCCGAGGCGCGTGCTAATTCTTTTGTCTTTACTTGAACGGCATGTTCTAATCGGCACCTTTCGCATTTGTAGTCGTCGATATGTTCGACTTTCAGCATACCGTCGAAGCATGCATTCAATGTGGTTGAGGAATTTTGCGGTACGTTTAGTGTAAGGGTGACGAAGCCAGATACCGAAGGCTTGGGTTTGAAATGGCAGGTCATGCATTCGATCTGGGCCTCGATCTTTCCCTCAAGAGGGAAGCCTGGATCGTCTTGCAAGTCACCGTCTTCTGCTTGTGGTAATTGGCGGACGCTCTGGCGAATTTGCTCAATCTCTGATTTTGCTTGCAAGCCGCGAGCCGACTCTACAGGGTGGAGTTGACTCGGTCGTCCCTTGTGTCCGTTTTCTTTGACGTCTCCATCAGATTCTGGTGCTTTGAGGGTGGTCGTGCTAGGGCTTCTGAGCGACTTTGCCTTCTTTCTAGCATTTACTCCGGCGTGGTATTCCTCGCTCAGCCTTTCGGCGACGATTTGTAGAAATTCTTGAGCATCTTGTTGCTGTCGACTGATGCGTGTCTTGAAGGCGGTCTCCATGACACTGACGAATGTGCGCGCTGAGATGGCCTTCTTGTAGATAGGTCGCTCATTGAGTGCATCCAGGATATCCTTGAGGCCAGCCGTGACAAGACCCTGTTGCAAGCCCAGAACTTTCCAGCTCGGCTCTTTTGTCTCATTCATCTTGACAATATCCTTGCTCTCATTGGGCGAGATCTCATCTTCGTGTTGCTCGACAATCGAGTATATCTCTTTCCCATCCAGCTTTCGTCGGTGCAGTTCTCGGATCAGGTAGATGCGCAGCTCGGGGAGACCGGCCATGGTCTGCAAGACTGAATTGATGAAGCAGTCATTGGCTGGGTTGACGAGACCAACAACACCTCTCTTGCGAGTTGAGCGCGAGGATTGTGCGGCTTCATCGTCGAGCATGAAGGTGGGACCGAAGACGTAGACGAGGGTGATGGCGGCTAGCGATGCGCCGGCAGCGTATGTCGCGATGGTGAGGGGTTTGTCGGGCATATTTGCTGCTTGGGCAGGCCTAAAATTCTGAAAAGCAATGTGTTATGGCTGGTTGCGGATTGCTATTCGTGGGGTTGGAAGGAGAGGACGCTCTGAGAGTAGGGCTTGGTGGATGGTCGTGTGGCTAAGATTGTATCATGTCATGGTCGTGTATGTGGAGGTTCTTGTCATAGTGTACACAAGACGAAGAGCAAAGGAAGATGATTCTATCAGGACGAAGAGGCTCCGGTTAAAGGCAGCGAGGCAGCGGCACCTTTCAGTGGTCCCTCAAAGGCTCAACCCCACATTCGCGTGCAGAACGGCTCGGTTGCAACACCTTCCGACACCTCCCTGTCTTACATCAATATCAACCGCAACTCTATCGACTGATACGTAAGAGCTGGCCTGCTATTTAATCAATCGTGTGCTATACAAGCTTGATCTCGACATCTGGTAAGTGTCTCACGTCCACACCCAGGACTACTCTCACTCCAGCCATCATGATGACCAAATCAAAACATGTTTCAAGACGAGACGGAGATTTACTGTGAATGACAACTGCTTCCATTCCTGATGTTGGCTTTCTTCTGCACTACCTATCTTCGTTGCTCTTTTGTCAACTGTTTTGACTGACCATCTCCATAAACAGCTACCTGTGATGCCAGCACCTTGCTTTATAGCAACCATCGTGGCTACATTAGACAGCTTTTATCTTCATAGCTTATCAATGACAATAGCTCCATCATACCCTAAACTCCTCCAACTTCTTCTTCTGCCTCCCCTCCTCATCAAAATTGCTCTCATCCAACCACCC
>Ga0268251_10000551_pt1 | contig 11719 bp, 11 predicted proteins | sample AgamicAsMae_FD_200527 | JGI IMG/M metagenome (GOLD analysis project Ga0268251, IMG submission 200527) | Agave microbial communities from Guanajuato, Mexico - As.Ma.e (v2) (version 2) | ecosystem: Host-associated > Plants > Phyllosphere > Phylloplane/Leaf | place: Guanajuato, Mexico | collected...
TTCCAGTCTGACAACAACGACTTCTGCACAGCTTGCAACACCAGCGGATTTCTTCTTTGCTGTGACGGCTGCGACAGTTCATTCCATCTTCACTGTCTTGATCCTCCCCTGGGCCAAAATGCACCCGAATTGAACGAGGCTTGGTATTGTTTCGGCTGTACCGCAAAGCGCGCACAGCCCCAGAGGCAGTCCCGTGGTCTCTTCGCTGCGTTGCTTCTCAACCTTGAAAAGCGTAATCCATCAAACTTTATGCTCCCACAGGACATCCGCGAATACTTTGATGGTGTCGCAACCGCTAAAGACGGCAAGTTCGTAGAGCAACTTGCTACAAAGACTCGGTAAGTCTATCTACATGCGTACCAGAGCCGCACCTCCACACGTGCTTCTCGAGTGAACTCCACGGATCAGCTATGCAACACAGAATATTGACTGACACGCTCAACAGAAGAGGAGCCGGATACGAAGAGCTGCCTGATCACTTCAAGACGAAGGATGCCAAAGGGCAAGCTATTCTATGCTACAATTGTTCGCTCTCGTCTCTTGGTCGGCGTGAGATCATCACTTGCGATCAGTGTAGCGCTCACTGGCACCTCGACTGTCTCGACCCGCCTCTTGCGAATGCTCCCTATCGTGACCATACTGGCAGAAAGATTCGCGACTGGCTCTGCCCCCTTCACGCTGATCATGTGCTTCGCCAGATGGAAGTGCCTCGTCTGGCTGACAGACAATTCCAAAGAGAGCGAAGAGTGAACATGCGCAGACCTCGTGCTGCAAAGGTCGTTGAAACTGCTCTCAGCCGCGGCTTCATCAACGATGGCGTGATCGAAATAGCTAATGACTCAAGCGAGGACGAGTCCGAGTTCGAGGAAATCGAAGTCGCTAGTACTGTGTATCGTCTTCCTGAGAAGGGCATCAAGCTCGATTTCATTGACAGAGTCAGACGGTAAGCACACGTACATCCTGTGTCAAACACTTTCTCTAACTGTATTGCAGAACCCGAGCCGCCGAACAGTACTACAATGATCGCCAGTCATACTCCCCTCCCAGCAAGAGAATCAAGGTCGAAGACCACAACGAAAAGGACAGCTTCTTCCGCCGTTCTTTCGCAGAGCAGCGCACTGCACTCGACTTGGTTGGTCTTGCCAATCAGCAAGCCGACCTTGACTTCAACGGAGATCAAGTCAGCAGCTTGCTTACTACTCTCATCGTAAGCTCTACTGTTTTTGCTCACTTTTTGACTTGTGTGACTGACTGTGTTCTGTAGGCCGAAGCGCCAGCCGATGTGGTTGAGCAGATGATCGAAGCGGAGAAGGCGGCCAAATCGTCCTCTGACACAACGGGTCCACCCTCGCCTCCAGCATCAGACCAACATACAGAGCAAAGCGTAGCACAACAGCGCAAGAGTCTGGAGCTACTTCAGACGCTCATTGCACGAAAGCTCGCTACCTTGCCAGATCAGTGATCGATTGAAATTCCGAGCGACTGCCCATCGTTCTATTCTTGATAGTCCGTTCACGACCATGGAGAACAACACTTCGTTGCTTCCGGACAAGGGGCAACTCGGCTGCGACCTCTTGTGAGCAAGCGACAAAACACTAGTAGGAGCTTCTGGAGACATTTTTCTCGTGCCATCAAGCTCGTTCGTTCATGGGTGGTGTCTTGCTTGCAGGACTCTTATCCCACTTTCAGGACAGTATCAACAGCGTATTCTTCTTTTCACATTCTTGCGGCATGGATGGTTAGGCGACCAAGGGGAAAACAAAACGGTTGTACTATAGCTAGTAATATGATCATTGGAAGGTGCACAACATGACCTGCGCTCTTGCCATCGCTGTTCCACAACTATTTCTCATCTTGTGTCTTTCCATGATGCGTGTTGGCAGATATTTCAATGCTTGTCGGTTCTCCATTCTGGCCCTTGTTGCTGTCGTGGCTTCTGCAACACACTTCGTAGCAGTCATTGTCTTCTCGCATCGAGACGACTTCCACAACGTCATCTTCGCCGTGGAGTCAATTCGAGATCAACTCCTTAACTACGATAGGGTCTGGAGAACTCATGCAGACTGAAGGAGCAAGCTGCAATTTGACGATCGATGAAGTTTGATTCGGATTGCGTTACTGATACTCATACTCTGTTTTGATCTACTTATTGACGATCATGGATCTCGAGACCACCCTTCCGCAACATCCTCAGTGACTTCCGGTCTCCGCCGCCAGACTAAATCCAGTCTCCATTTTGCCCGCACCACCGTTCAACGTCGACCCATTCGACCCAAGACTAAACACCTTTTGCATATTCGGACTCATGGGACTCTGCCTACTGATATTGCTCTTCACAAGATGCAAATTCAATCCTTCCTCTCCATCCTCATGGAACGCAGCTCCCTTGCCAATCTTCTGCAGCGAGTCGCGCATGAGCATTTCATAGTATGCAGTGGCGAACAGAGTAGCAGGCACATTGACCAGAATCGCGATCCAGGAATAGGAGTGGTAGGAAAAGGCCTCGCGGCCAAAGAATATGGCGGCTACGATGCGGGTGCCGAGGTCACGAGCTAGGTTTGTGCTGATGGTGATGTCGGCGAAACCCCAGACCATTACTGAGTAGACTAGACCGATTGCCCAGGGAGCTACTTGAGGAGAAATGAATGGGTTGGCGGGGTCGAGGCAAGCCCAGAGAACGATACCGATGTAGGAGTCGACGAAGAATTCGATGAAGAAGAGGTAGCCGAGGTTGGTTTGTGCAGGGCCTGGGAAGGAGCAGAAGATGCTGGCGGGACCGCCGCTGAAGACTGTGCCTTTGCCGGCGGCGATGGTGGTGGCTGCATACTCGGCGATCTGGACGTGGTATTGGCCATAGACGAAGAGGCCTGCTATGAAGGCACCGAAGATTTGAGAGAAGATGTAGTAGGGGACTTTTTTCCAGGGGAATCCTTGCCATGTAGCGAAGCATATTGTCATTGCAGGGTTAAAGTGACTGCAAAAATGTTAGGCAATGGTCTATGTTGAAGCCTCTATGATCAGACTTACCCTCCTGATGTTGAGCCACAAGTGATGATGGCAAAGGCAATGCCAAAGCCGAATGCAAGACCAACCTGAAGCAGACTTCCAAACGCGGCATTCTCTGCACCCAGAGTAAAGGAAGCTGTTGCGGCGATGCCAGGATACACGTAGAAGAACACACCAGTGCTATTTGGTAGGTTAGTATGGAGGCATCCGTATGGGTCGTAGTGAGTATGGTTACGTACGCCTCGGCCATCATCTCACGAAGCCATCTCGGTCTTGCCCGCTCAAAGTCAAGTTTACGCTGAGAGACAGGCTTGACTGAAACGACATGACGCTCGTAGTGCTTTTGTATGGCCTTGAGACAAGTCAGAATCGATCGAGATCAGAGCAAGAAACATGACATACCTCTGTTGCACCCAGCTCAAGGTCGTTCGTGTGGAGTCTCTGCATGGGGTCAGACATGATTGCTGGGAGAAAATTGGGAGATGTCCAGAGGATCGATGGTATCTGCAACGTAGGGATGCATAGCCTCATATACCTCACCCTTACCGAGGTTACTGGTGTCTGATAATTGCTTCATCGTCGACTAGCCACCACGGAAAGAAGTGCTCGACGCCCTCGAGTTGAATGAGACATGCCAGACGGATCTGACGGATGCCTGCCTGCCGCGTTCGCCTCGCCAGGATCAACTACCTCCTGCACGAACGAACAGCGCGGCTCGAGATGTCCTTTTCCGGGGTCTCCAGATCGACACTTAGGTATCTGCCGTTAGAGTTGGATGACACGATACCGGATCCGCGGTACATATACGTGTATATGGGAAAGCATGGCTAAACGATCACAACATGTGCCAGTATGGTTTGTCGCGTGTCGGGCCAACCCTCTTGAGTGGTTTGAGTTTGTATAGGAATCACAAGGTGATTATAGAAACAAGCTCATCAAGAGACCATGACAAGCATCAGGCTTGACTGTCAAGAGCGCCGACATGTCTGTATCCGGCTAAGCTTGATACAACGGCGACATGGCTTGCGTAGGTGGAAAGAGGGGGAACGGTAGGGATTCGCTGAGATCGTTGATACCGGCATACAGATGTTGCAGGATGCCTCGGTATGCGGCTCAAGTGGCCAAACGATGTAGTACCTCACATGTTGTATCGAAAATAGACGGTTCGACGGAATTATTTCCACTCCAGATGATGTGCAATGATTGTCGTGAGGAGACCCCGCACGGCGTGGGGTACGATATCGTGGGGTAGCATCTCGCTCGGACTATTCGAGGATCCGGCTCCGTACCAAAAGTAGACACGAAGATGCCTGTAGGTAGGTAGGCAGACTGTAGTCAGTCATCGGTCAGCTCGGCTCAGCTCGGACTTGACGATAATGCATTTGGTCAAGTCTGATCGTTGTCTTTCGATAGTTTAGTTACCGGCACTTGCATCGGATCCATACTTCCTGCCTCATGCGCAAAGTCAAGAGTCTACAGGAATGCATAGTCCCTTTAGTAGACAGGAGGTATCCATCGAGAGTCGTAATTCAATCGGCTCTCTGTGGTCATTGGTACCGTCGTGAAAGGACTGTGCATTTTGATGGCTTTGGCTCCGCCTGCATGTTGTCGCGAGAGCGGAGTGGGAGTGATAAAGTTTAGCACACAGGGAAGATGCTTACCACTCTTACTCCAACTCGGTCCTTGCGGAGTACCTCTGGATGTGCCCTGTTGGACTGTTGGACTGTTTGGCTTGGGAGTAATCTGTAACCGTGAACTAACGACTAACGAAATGTAGGGCTCGACATGGAAAGAGCAGTGCGTTAGCAAATGCATTTGTAACAGGGGTATCTTGGATAAAAGCAAGGTGGTCATCATGTCATAGACCATGTGTGTTTCTCAACACGTCGTGTAGTAGTGTGGACACGCAAGCCATGGTTCTCGCTCGTCTTTACTTCTGGAGGGAAGTTGTCGGACATTCCTGATTCACTCCTCCTCGTCACTGGTAGCCTCATGGTTCTTCTTCTCGTACTTGAATCTGTCGAGCTTGCTCGTGGTAGGAGCAGCCTCGGTCTCTGGTTCGTAATCAGCTGGCTCAGGCTCAGCTTCATCAGGCTCTGACTTGGGGATCTTGGCTGACGAAGTTTCGACGACTTCGTCTTGGGCATAGTTTGGACGAGGAAGTTCTTGGCCTTGGGACTTCAAAGCTTCTTCAACCTCAGGCAGGATTCCCAGGAAAGCTGAGAATTGTTCGAGAGAAAGCGAGATGCCCTGAACAGGTTAGTATGTAACACAATGTCAAGAAGGTAAGTAGTGACCAACCTTCTTTCCTGGAAGCGTCTTGCCATCCTTCTCGTAGTACTCGCGAATGTTGATCTGCAAACTTGTATAAGAACTCAGATACCCGAGATGCTTCAGAGACGTAAACTCACTAGGTGCATTTTCTTGTACTCTGACAAGGTCACACGACGCTTCCCAGAGAGCTAAGCGATGGTCAGCGCGTATAACAGTCGACGCAGTCAAAAGACTAACCTCCCAATAAGGATTTCCATCATCATCAACTTGCTTGTCTTTGGAGATTGCCGTTTTGGCACGCTTGGACTGGGGAGCGGCTTCGACGAAACCGCCATCGGAATCGTAGTCATCGGCCTTGCTGGCACGCTTCTTAGATTTTGGAGGCATAATTGCGATGGGTTTTGAGAAAACATGCAAGATTGAGAGACGTGAGCTGGAAGACGTGCACAAACGCGTCGATGTCCTGGAGCCAAGACTTGCTTTAGAACGCAGTGGCACCTCTCAGAGAACACATGCAGCTTCCCTATTGGGAGTTTACATTCTATTGCTAGTTACCGAGCATCACAGATCGATTTCAGCTGCAAGACTGACAATAGTGAGATTGACCTGATCCGAGATCTGTCTTTTCATCCCGTTCCGAGCGGCTTTAGACCTTGTCTACACTCACCTTGAGGTTGCTTGCTGAGACGTTGTGTTGCATAGGAAAGTGTCTACGTTCACTATTATATCTAGGTAGCTTTGGGTCATCAAGAGCAACAATCATTGGAACAAAACACAATCGCTCATCCAAAACTCACATCAAATCCGTGTAGGTGCAGGTAATTAGACACGGCGACGGCTCGTTACGCGACAGCCTTTCAGAGGCCGAGTCTTCAAGACTAAGACACATACCATTGCCACCGATAATGATGACGAGCACATCATGAATGGGCAAGACGTCACACCAGACGACGGCAACGAAAGCGATTATGGATCAGAGTTTGGGACAGACGACGAAGCAACCCTCTCAGTCCTCCTCACAGCTACCTCGCAGCCTTCGACGTCGATAAGCGACCATGCTTCAATCTTGCCGGACACTTCCTCGTTGTCGCCATTTGCCAGAGGCACGCGGCGCAAATATGTCGACGACAAGGGCATTACCTTTGAGATGGTCTCGCGCGATGGTCCCGTCGGCGAAGCCTCAATCGAGATCGAATACGACGAGCACAACCGCCTCTCTTTCTCCCGTACGTCCTGATGCTACCGCCAATTGATTGTCGGGCTGACCGCTGACAACAGCGCTTTGCAGCTCGCCCTGACGCCGTTCGATTGTCCGTAACATCACGCGAAGCAAATGCCGAACCAGAACAACCAGATCCCTTGGACACGCGATCTCCAATTGAACGATTTCGCACGCCTCCGAAGAAGCCCCTCTCGGTTACCGACATAGTATCGCCTGCCTGGTGCGAACTCCAGTACTGGTACAGCTTGACCAAGTATGGCAGGGTTCGCCGCACAGCAGCCATGAAGCAGGGCTCTTCGGTACACAAGGTTCTGGAAGAACAGGCTGCGACCACCCTGCCTATCGACACGATACGCCTACTTGTTGAGAGGATCTTACAGGAAGAATTGAAGGCTGTCGTGCCTGTCGAGACGGTGAACTCGGTTGTGCAAAAGGCCCTGGAGCAAGAAAAACGCACCGCTGTGCCTCTGGATGTTGTCGGAGGTTTGGTACACCAAGTCTTAGAGAAGGGCAAACTCGACCCTGTCGCCGTCAATACCGTGAGCGAGGCAGCACACAAAGTCACTGGCGCACAAGTACAAAAGGCTGTCTCTGTAGAAGTTGAGACCAAAGAAGATGCTTTCGGTTTGAAGATCTGGAACATCATACAGAACCTACGGACTCTGAGGACCACCGGACAAGCTCGCGAGTTCGAAACATGGGCTGTCATCGAAGGTCAAGTTGTTAATGGTATAATCGACGAGCTCAGCTACGAATGTCCTGACGAGAATCTTGAGGCAGATGTGGCTCAACAAAAGGAAACAAAGCCCAAAAGAGGTAGACCCAAGAAGCAGAAGGTTGCTCTTGAAAATCAGCCAAACTTGGACACTTTCTTCAGCGGCTCTCAAACAGCCAAAGACCATGAGAAATCGTGGCTAGGCAACCCTCATGCCAATCGCAGGATATACATCAAGGATGTGAAAACTCGTGGTTCGAAGAGCATGCCCAAGGGCGAAGCGTCTTTCCGGCCTACATCGATGCAGCTGATGATGTATCATCGGATGCTTTCACTACTGGCTTCGAACTCGGTACCAGCTGAACAAGTTTTTGCTCGCTATGCCCTTGATAGCGATGCTGGTTTCAGCGACATGTTCCTCGCTCAGCTCGGCAGTATTGAATCTGAACATGGCGCCGAAGCAGCTGAGCAAGCAGAGATGTCTGCTGAAGATCCGATCGATGAGTTGCTTGCTCACAATAGCCTGGAGAAACTCTGGACGTTGATGATCTCGGAATTTCAGCTCGCAATACCATTCTCCACTAAACCATCAACGCCATCTCCCATCGGCGATATTCTCATGGCCGAATATAGAGCATCTGGTAGTGGTTCCGTGATAGGATCGAAGAGCTTTGTCTACGATTCAGATGTCCTGGACGCCTACCTGAAAAAGACCATGGCCTGGTGGAACGGCGAGCGGATGCCGAACGGCGTAGAGATCGAAGAGGCTTTCAAATGTCGAATGTGTGAGTTTGCCGAAGTGTGCGGCTGGCGCAAGGACAAAGTTGAGGAAGGCGTTCGCAAGGCCAGGCTTCGCAAAGAAGGCAAGAAGAAGAGCGACGTTTAATCGCATCTCAACCTTGCTCAGCTGAGGCTCTGCGTATTACGATTACGATCACGATTGCATGAATGAGATTATCCACCAAGAAGCGTTGCTATACGGATTCACGGAACGGACTTGGGTCCTATCTGTGATATGCTCAAGTCATGTGTACCGACCGGACTCGTGGTATCGTTGGACGTCAAATATCGGGGGATGAAAGAGACGCCCTCTAGATGCAAACGTGTGTACCAATGTAGCCATGCAGTCTTAGGGTTCGGTATGCCATGACATGCATGGCGGGTGAAGATGTAGGGCTGCGTTTGATTGTCACGAATATATCAGCTCACATGGGCGGAGAATGCTCGGTCCGTACCGAACGACCATATTCACTGGCAACGAAGATGATGGAGAGATGAATTCATGTACAATTTTAAGATTGCGCAAGCTGAAGAATCTGAGTACATGAAAAGGACGGTGCATCCGCTCAGATCGAAATGAAGAGGATCTGGAGTGGCTTGGAGGATCATGCGATTTGCAGCTGACGGTCAGAGAATACGTTAAAGCCTTGGACAAAGGGGGGCATTGACCTCCACCATCGAGATAGAAGACAGCACATAGTCGACAAATGGCAATTCATACCGACCGAGTTCGCGATCTGTCTACAAACGTGCGGCAGTGTCAATGTCAATGTGTAGCTGTAGCAAAGCACGAGCTCGCTTGATTCACAAAGATCTTGGTTCTAAGTGTTGACCTCGCTGGCATCTTTCCTTATTGGGTCTACTTCTTGCACTGCTATAGCTGAAAGTTGGTTTTAGTCTCCTAGCAACATGTATAGGCTGGCGAGAGAAGGCGGTGGGCAATTGGTACACGCATCCACAGTGCTGGGTTTCAAGGCACTCACTCGACCTCCACCTCTTTGTAACAATTTTCGATCTTCAAAGTCTGACCCCTTATGTGGAGACCGTAGTTGTTGGATGCTGGGGCAACAGAACAGACAATCGTCTCTCCTTTCAGCAATGCTCATCTTCTTGCACCGCCCTTTCCGTGGGTTCGCTGGGCATTTGGTTGCCATGCTTGCCTTGACGCCTAATGGGAGGAAGCTCGTACCTGCTGTCGAGTGGTACTGCCACGCCATCTCCCCCACAAGCATCTAAGCTCTCGGGTATTACTAGTTGGTGTCGGTTGATCAGCAAGCATAAGATAGAGTTTATGTTTCTTTGACATTATACAACTGCACGCGGTTTGACTTTTTGTCAAAGGATGATCAAAGCGGAGGAGGAACAGCGGAGTAGTCGCCGTAAAAAGTAAACAAACACATCGAGACTTTCGAGATGCAAAGGAACACCGCACCACCAACGTCTCTACATACCCAGATCTCTGAAATCTTGGTTGAAGCAAACGTGGCTTGGTCTCTCATTTCTCCAACATTCGATGGTCGAGAGCGGGCAGTGTAGTAAGGCCGACCAGGCCCAGGGTCACAAAGTCTCAAGAGCCTAGAGGGCTTGACCTTCAAGGATCGACTGCAGGTCTCCCTTGGGACCTGCAGCAGTGCAGCGAGGAGCCGGCCGGCGGTGAAGACAAAGGAGAGAGTGACAGGAGGCGCACGGTGCGGTCTGGGGGTGGGAAGTGGATTCGTAGACTCGACCTTTTCTTGCTTTAGGCGCGCCGGAAGTGGGCGTTCGCGCCTTGAACTTTTTGGCCCTCTTCCTTTCCACGAGGGTGATCGTGGGCCAACTACTGTCGGACAATCGGAAATAAGAGTAGGCTACCATGTTGCTGGCTGGACGAACATGTCAAGTGGCTTTCTCGAGTCGTGAGTAGAAATTGTGAACAAACGTTGAGGAAATCATCAAGTGCAAGATGTGGATTGCGAGTCAGTGGTCAAGAGCATTGAGGAGATATTCAAATGTGCAGGGCATTGAGTCCCGCAAAGATCCCCTTTTCCAATCTTGGTTGCCCGGGTTCAATTGTACGCCAGCTATGCAGCTACATAGCTAGACCCGTTGTATAAATCAAGATACTTTGTCGAGTCAAAATCAAGTTGAAGGGGTTCGAGGTTCGAACCATCCCAGGGTGTCGGGTACAACGTTGTGTGTAGGTACGTATATCTCGCGAACGGTACGGCAGTAACCTCCACCCTTTCATGACCGTTTGTCCAAGAGCAAGCTCCTGGTTTCAGAGAGCTCCGTTTGTATTAATAGACAATCGGACAATGGTGATGGTTGAACACGATGCGAGAGTCTTGCAACTCCAATCTCACAAGCGGGCAACGGAAGGTCTTGTCCAGGGCGGTGAAACGCAAGTTGACTTGGAATACTGCTTAGCTAGTTCCAGCAACCCTATCATGTGAGGTCTGGCGCTAATTATCGCACATCTCGATCTACTGACCCCTCGGATATTTACAGTGGTCAAGGAGCAAGCTTGAGCTTCGAGAGGACAGGGCAAGGTATAATGAGGGGCTAACGGCAATGCAGCGCTCAGCTGTAGCGGACGGTAGAGGAACAAAGTGGCTAGTGAATAGTGAGCCGGTGCAGTGCTAGCTGCTAGCATTGTGCAAGGAGAAGATGTGCAGGAGAATGTAGTCATATGTGAAAAATGCTTTTTGCATTGATTGTTATTCGGTTTGTTTGTTTATACCGTGCAGGGACCACACAGCTCTCGGCTGATCCAAGTCTGAGCACGCCTCGACACCAGACGGCGGTGGAGTTGACGTGGGTGAAGCAGACGGACCAGATTTGGGCGGTGTCAAAAGAGATTTGGTCGTCATCGTGTTCGTTATGCAGATGGATGGGCGGCATCAGATGTGGGTTTTGCATGATGTTTATGATTGAGGTTTGGACTTTGAACGGCTTGCGGCTTGGTCAATGTGGTCAGTGCGGTCTGTGCGCTTGTCGCGATCAATGCCCATCGCTGTTGCCCTCCGCCGCCGCTGGCGCCTTCCTTTACTCACCCATCTATCGACTTTCTCGCCATTCTTCTGCCGCCCGAATCGCCGCCTGCCTGATTGTTCTGTCTCGTCAAGCCCGCCTCTCAACCTCGACATCTGGCTGCCCGATCGATCGACCCTCCAACATCAACAAAGCCGCTCAATCAGCCTCATCCCCGCTCATCCACACGCGCCGCGCCGTCGCATACCTCTGTTTACATTTTCGATCATCGCCGCGACCTCAGCACACCCAACGTCGCTAATTTCCATCAATACTCGATTCCTGCGCTCGCCGTTCTGTCAGCTTCCACGCTTCTATCGTCTATCCAACAACCCTCTAGCTGTCGTCGTACACCTGACTGCCGCATCGCATCTGTCGCATCCGTTCTGCACACGCCTTCACCCAACAATAGTGGAGCGTGTTGATGGCCACCTAGCTTTGCCAGTCGTCTCGCTTCGCGATACAAGCTCTCTGTTCGACATAGATACTCCCGGCACCCTCGACAAACGCTATTCGCGCCGCCCAGTCCTTCCAGACGACCAACCTTCATCCTGGCCATGGACTTCGAATACTCTCCCCACCGTTCAGCCGGAGGCACTCTGCACATGCTTTCGCCGACACACCCTCAATACTCCATCGACGCGTTTCCCTCCATCAAGCAAATCCGCCGCTCTCTGTCGCGTTCTCCCTCGAAGCCGTCGCGTTACCATCTG
>Ga0268251_10000553_pt1 | contig 11709 bp, 8 predicted proteins | sample AgamicAsMae_FD_200527 | JGI IMG/M metagenome (GOLD analysis project Ga0268251, IMG submission 200527) | Agave microbial communities from Guanajuato, Mexico - As.Ma.e (v2) (version 2) | ecosystem: Host-associated > Plants > Phyllosphere > Phylloplane/Leaf | place: Guanajuato, Mexico | collected...
CATGTCAATTATGCAGAGGTCCAGGGCGAGGAGATTGACGTTCTTCAGGCCATTTATATGGATGACTATGAAGAAGTAGAAATCAAGTCTGCTTGGAGCAAGAGCTCCGATCGAGCGTTCAAGCTCAAGTTGAAAGCCTTCTCCGATGAATCCACCTTTGTCGTTCTTTCTGCCAAGTTGACTGCAACCTATCCTAAGTCTGCGCCTGTGCTTCAAATTGAAGGCTTGGATAAATTACAAGCTCAGGCCAGGAAGCGCATTTCGAACATTGTCAAGACTAGACCAGCCGAAATGGCCGGCGAAGTCATGATTCACGCCATAGCGTCCGACGTCCAGGAAGCTCTTGAAGATGCAGTTCAAGCCAGAGAGCAGGGTGTGCTACCCAGTCTGGAAGATGAGCGCATGAATCAGGAGGCTGCTGCTTATGACCAAGCCCAGGAAGCAGAGAAGGACGAGGCCAAGAGAGTGCAGGCCGCACAAGACGAAGAAGACCGCGCCATGCAACGATTGGTTCAGGATATGGTTGCGCGCCGTGAAACCAAACAGCGTGATCGATCTTCCCGCACCCAGACCGGATCCAGTCCACACCCTTCTTCTGTCGAAGATGGCAACAACACTCTCAACTTTGATCAAGAGGTTGCGCTCGGGCCTGGCATGGAAAGCGCCCCCTTCAGTAGCGTCGCTTTGATAGCGCCCATTGCTTCCAAAGGACAGATGGACATCTATTCCGCTAAGCCTAAGTCCTCCAGAAATTCCCTCATGACGCCGATCATGCTTGCGGTCCGTCGTTCATCCTTGAAGATTGTACATGGCGATGCCGCGAGCAAAAACCATCTGCTGGCCCTCGAAGAAGAGCTTGAAGCTCTGAAGGAACTTCGCCAACCCAACATCATCAACGTCTATGCTTTCAAGGTTGAAAAATCTGAAGGGAAAGATGGAGGATTGAATCAAGATTGGGACATCTCGGTATTGTCGGACCTTGCCAACAGAGGAAGTCTCGCGGAGATGCTCGAAGATGGCGGTACAGTGCCGCCCGCCAAAGCAAAACAATGGTCTTTGGACTTGCTGGAAGCCTTGGATTACTACCACCGCCACGGCATTGTACACAAACGCATACACAGTGCCAATATTTTGTTACTTCGATCAGACACCGGAGTTACGGCACCGAAATTAGCAGACGCTGCCTATCAAGACAGATTACTCAGGCTGCAAGGTCGAGCAAGTACTTTAGAAAAGGGCAAGAAGATGGTAGCATGGCTTGCACCCGAGTGCTCAGGCGAAGACGCCACCTTTACTCGACGGAGCGATGTTTGGGACTTCGGCGTACTGCTTGTCCAGATGCTTTTTGGTACTGCAGTGACCCGCAAGTACAATGGCCCAATTGCTATGCTTGAGTCTCTTGATCTTTCTGAACCGCTGAGCGACGTCTTGCGCAGAGTGTTCAGCAAAGAGCCAAAGAACAGACCTACAGCCTTCGAGTTAATCCCTAGCGAGTTCTTCCGCAGCGACTTGCCCATCATCAATGCAGAGTATTCCAAAAGCCAACGGAGGCAGTCATCTTCGATGGGATTTTCTGGCGACTTCAAGAGTCCTATTGCTAGGCGCTCTAGGCAAAACTCTCAGAGTATTGGCGAAGCTCCTTCATTCTCTAGATACACCAAGGACTTCACCGAGCTCGGTCGCCTGGGTAAAGGTGGATTTGGCGAAGTCGTCAAAGCACGCAACAAGCTTGATGGCGGAGTCTATGCCATCAAGAAAGTAAAGCAAGACTCCGCTGCACAACTAGAGCACGTTTTGTCTGAAGTCATGCTCTTGCATAGACTCAATCATGCTTACGTGGTCCGTTACTACTCAGCTTGGGTCGAAGATGATTTGTCCGGCATGGTTGAGCTGGACCAGGAATCTGTGTCGTTTGAGGACGGGACAACGACCTCTAACGATGACGGTATTCAATTTGGCATGAGTAGCCGTGGCTTGGACTTTGTCAGTTCGAGTGGTCTTGGTGATGACATTGTCTTCGGCGAAGATAGTGACGAAGACGATGAAGAAGATGATGATGCCGACGACGACGACGAGGTCACTGAATCTGGCACTGAGACTGATGGTCGTGTCATGAATGCAAGATCCACGTTCAGACACGGAGCACCATCGGAGAGTGCCATTAGTGATGGCGAAGATACCGATTCGCGACCTCAAAGAACGCATCGTGCCTCGTCCCGACGCTTCATGCGCTCCACGCTCTATATTCAGATGGAGTATTGCGAGAGGCATACTCTTCGAGATCTGATCAGAAAAGACATGTACGCGAGGCCTGAACAAGGTTGGCAAATGCTCCGACAAGTTCTTGAAGGTCTTGCTCATATCCACAATCACGGCATCATCCATCGCGATCTCAAGCCTGACAACATTTTCATCGATGTTGCAGGCAATCCTCGTATTGGAGACTTTGGCTTGGCTACAACAAGCCAGTACACCAGTGCTGACAAAGTCATGGCCAGCACCAACACTGGCGCTGATATGACCAGGAGTGTCGGAACTGCCATGTACGTCGCACCAGAGATCAAGTCGGGTTCTGGAGTAAACTACAACGACAAAGTCGACATGTACTCGCTTGGTATCATATTCTTCGAGATGTGCTTCCCTTTGCGAACAGCTATGGAGCGTCACGAAGTGTTGTTAAAAATGAGAGAAAAGGAACATGCCTTGCCTTCCGAGTTTCAAGCACCGGAGAAGGTGCTCCAGGGCAACATCATCATGGATCTCATCAGCCACTCTCCTGGCGACCGTCCAAGCAGCTTAGAACTCCTTAGAAGCGGGAAGCTGCCGGTGCAGATCGAGGACGAGACTATCCGACAAGCTTTACAGAGTCTTACCGATCCAGGATCGGAATACTACCAGAAGATGATGACAGCTTTGTTCACCCAGACCCCTGATCAACGAATCAAGGACTTTGCATGGGACGCCAAAGCCAGCAAGCAGCCGCTCACAGCCGAAGACCTCCGTGTGAGAGACATCGCCAGAACTACTCTTTGTTCGATATTCCGCAGACACGGTGCCGAGGAGACACAACGCACTTTGCTGCTTCCTCGCTCCAGCTACTACACAGCTCCGAATATCGTTCAGCTTTTGGACGGTACCGGTAACCTCTTGCAGCTGCCCTACGATCTGGTCTTGCCACATGCTAGACGTCTTGCCAAACAAGAACCTGCAGTCGAAAAGACTTACGTCTTTGGTAACGTCTTCCGTGACACTTTGAGTGGAGGCCCTCCCAGGACCATCAAGGAGGTCGACTTTGATATCGTGACCAAAGAGAGCGACGACCTCGCACTTCAAGAAGCAGAAGTTCTCAAGGTTGTCGACGAGATCGTTGACGAGATTCCTGCATTGTCTTCACAACCAATGTGTTTCTATCTCAGCCATTCTGATCTGCTGGGGCTCATCCTTGACTTCTGTCGCATCGACAAGTCTCAACGACCTATTGTCAAGGAGACCCTCAGCAAGTTGAACATTCATCAATTTGGCTGGTCCAAGATACGTGCTGAACTTCGCTCACCCTTGATCGGCATCCATTCCACATCATTGGATGACTTGGCACAATTTGACTTCCGCGAGACTCCAGACAAGGCTCTGAGGAAGCTGCAGGAGATCCTCGAAGACAGTACGCACGCAAGCAGAATCAGAAGACCCATGGAGCACATTAAGCGTGTGGTCGATGCGATGAAGCTTTTTGGTATCCGGCGCAAGATTTACATCTGCCCCTTGAGCAGCGTCAACGAGAAGTTTTATACGGGTAGTGTATTGTTCCAGTGCATCTATGACAAGAAGAACAAGAACGTCTTTGCTGCGGGCGGAAGGTACGATCGACTTATCGACGCCCATCGCTCTCGTGCTCATGCTACAAGTGAAGCTTGTCATGCTGTTGGCGTCAGCATCGGTTGGGACGGTCTCATTGCTGCTATCATGAGACACAAGAAGAATGCAGTCAACAGTGCATATCTCAAGAAGGGTGGACATGAAGACTCGCACAGCCCAGTCTGGAACGCAAAGCGCTGCGATATACTCGTAGCTTCAGGCGATCCAACAGTCCTCCGATCCACCGGCATCAAAGTCCTCTCCAGCCTCTGGGCCAACGACTTCAGCGCCGAACTAGCCACAGATGCCCGAACCATCGACGATGTGCTCAGCAAGCAGCGCGACGCCTCCCACCCCTGGATCGTCATGGTCAAGCACGAAGCCTCCAGCACCCTCAAAGTCCGCAACAGCACCACCGACACCGAGACCGAAGTCGCCAGCACAAACCTCATCGCGCACATGCGCTCTGAGTTGCGCGAACGCGAGTCCCGCGAAGCAGGTAACCATCGCTCTCGCCACCATCCCTCACTCATCCGCCACTCCTCACACCATAACAACGAAAGCAACAGCAACGGCGAACACCGCGGCAAAAACAATGTCCAAGTCCTCATGGCGCAGCACCGCGGCAAGAAGAGCAACAAATACCACATCGTTGAAGCAGCGCAATCGCGCTGGGCCACCTACATCGACACCTGGAGATCTGCGCCTATCCTCGCTATTGAAGGCAGAGAAGGCATTGTAGACAATATACGCGACGACACTCGACTTTCCGATCCGGACTCGTGGCGGAAATTCATTCAGAGTATGCCGTTGGCTGAGCGTCAGTATCTTGCTCAGGTGCATGAGTTGCTGTTGGAGATGAGGAAGAAGTGGGAGCAGCAGGAGGAAGGGGCTGGTAGGGAGGCTTGTTTGTATAATTTTAGGACTGCGAATTGTGTTTATTACGATGTTGGGTTGTAGAGCATAGACATGAGCAGTTCTGGGAAGTCACGAGTTTTTATGGTCAGATGGAAATAAGAGACCTGTCCACTAGTGTGTTTTTGGTTTCAAACATGTCTCATACAGGACCGTTAGAAGAAACACAGTCGAGCTTATGGGTGATTAGACTGATTTCGAAATCTTCCTTTGGCTTTTTATGGCATAAGTTATGGTCAAGCGACTAGTGAGTAGTGAGAGTCTGTGCTTAGCAGAGATAGAGACTCGTGCTAGTTGTACAATCGTGCAACACATCAACAGCACCCGCTCCGAAAAACAGCTTGACTGTATCAATGCTCATCATCTTCTCTTGCTCCAGACCTTGATAAAAGCGATCTTGTCCGCAGGGCCCAGACCCAGACGCTTCACACGTCCCAGACGAGCAAGAGACTCGGCAATCTTGTCCAAAGATTCCTTTTCTGAGCCGTTCATACCTCCATCCTTGGTAGTGCGTGAATGCAAATCGTCGAGGAGGTTTGTCTGGAACGAGTTCTTGCGCGGTGGCTCAGGGATAGGAGGGTTGTTGAAGGTAGCTTCGGCGATACGGACACGTATGCAATGCGTAGGTTTCGAGCACAGATTCCAGAGGAAAGAAAAGTAAGAGCCAGGCACCGGGGTAGTGACGTCTGCAGGAGTGTATTTGAGACTGACGGGGAAGATTTTGGTCTTGGCGGGTACGGTGAGGAGACTAGGGCAGAAAGGAAGGATACCGCGGCCGTTGGTAGCAGTGCATTCTGGGAAGACAGCAACACAGCTGCCGGGACACTCGCGTAGAATCTCAGAAATTGGGACCAGTTTGGCATCCTTGGGTGGTGTGAGAACAGGTGGTGTCAGAGCCTGCAGCATAGCCTGAAGGAGAGTGATGCGCTGGACGTTGCGCTCGCCAGGGTAAGAGCGAGTAAAGACAGGGTCGAAGATGGCAGCAAGATACAAAGCATCGATTGGAGATGTGTAAGAAGCAGCGATGACAGAGCCAGGTTGAGGCAGCTTTTGCTGATTCTGGCCAAGAGAGCTGTAACGTGTTTAGTAGAGATTCCGATCAGAAAAGAATCACGATGACCATACCCCTTCTTTACACCATCAACACCGAGATCAATCCACCAGATACCAGGGACACCTAGCATAGACCAGAAGACAGCTTTGTTGCCGAGGGAGCCAATGGGAAGCCATGAGAGGAGCAAGAAGTAGGCGGCGGCGATAGGGATCAGGAAGAAAATGCGCACAACGAAGAGGAAGAGGTGGAAAGGAAGTGCGTATCCCGCAGGTTGAGTTGGGATGGGAAAGAAGGGCGCAATGCCCGAGCCTATTGCATATCAGCACATGTACACAGATTAATCGATGATATGACTGACCGCGATCACGAAAAGCACTGTACTTCTCCATGACGATTCATATGGCAGATAAGACAAGAAGACAAGAGAGTTCAGGTCGAAGTGGAAAAAGTTGGGCTGGACTCACGAGACGTCATCTGAATCGACGTGAAGGCTGTTTTGGCATGTGAAGATTGGACTCCGGTCGGCGGCATCAAGTCGCACCTCCGATTGGCTGGAGACAACTTAAATCCTTTTAGGAAAGCGGCAGGAGTGTTTGTTGATGCCGCCCTGGGGAAACAGCCAGCCAGCCTTGAGCCTTGCGACTGCCATTTTAAACAGCGACAACGACCACGACACATAGAGGCCCCACCACCCAACGGTATCTTTCCCCGACAAGTGCCATGTGCGGATGATACAAGCATTGAACGAGATCAACCATGGTCCCCAACACTGAAAATGGCGTACGTGCTCTTCCACCTACACCCTCGACACCATCTCTGATATGCATACCACAGCCGGTTCGCGCATCAGGGCTGCGGCCCCCAAGTCGCATCCCAGCGACTACGGGTCTGACTGACATGTCGGCCTCTGACAACAATGCGCGCGCAATTCCGCCTCCTGCCAACCTGCTCAAGCACAAAGGCTCAGCCTGTATGTCCTGGGCACCGCATCCGACAAGACTCTCATTGATCGCTCATCTGTCGCAGTACCCGAGCCCGCCCCTAAGAGAAAGACTTTGGCCGAACGCGCTGGCGAGCCTCCTGCTCGCAACACCAACAACACCTCCCGAGTCATGAAACGCTCCAACACGACCAACAACCTAAACGCACGCAAGACCTCGGGAAACCACACGACCTCATCCATACGTCCAGTCTCCGCCGCCGCTACCCACCGAACCAATTCCGCTCTCCCTCGAACCGGCTCCCGTAGCGCTCTAGCCGCCCGCCCTACATCCGTCGTACACGACGACCAAGACGACGATGAAGATCTATCTTCGTCAAGCATTCTTCCAAATAAGCGCAAGGGTATGCTACCTCCCATTGTTGAATCCACTGCCCTCGTTCTCCATCATCCGCGACTACGCGACAAGACTGCATCCTATGCTTCGGTCTTGTCGCGTGTTCCGTCTGCTGAAGCCTCCCCATCCCCTTGCAAGCCGTTCCCGAAAAAGTTCGCTTTCTCGACAGATCGCAATACATCTCTTTCCACCGCATTTCGCAACATGAGCTTGAGTTCCAACAACTCGGACTCTCGGTCTGCCTCTTTCTCTTCAACACAGCAAGACGAGCCTTTGTGCCCAAAGACTCCTTCGCAGATACCCAAGCTCAAACCTGTTCCAAAGACTCCATGTCCGCTGGAACCAGACTCACACATCTTTAAGACCCCCTACACCAAGTATTCCGTTCACAATGCTTCCCCGGGCAAGATCGTATATTTGAATCGCAATTCTAACACTCCTGCTCCAGCATGGGATACCAAAGGTCGCCTCGAAGACATGGAGACCCTCTACTCCCAACTCAAGTCACAACTCGATTCCGCTGCCACAGAGAAGACTGGCATGGAAGAGGGCATATCCCTATACAAAACACGCTGTACGTCTCGCCAACTTCGATCCTCCCACCCTTGGACTAGCTAACCTCATGCTGTACAGTATCTGAACTGGAGCAGGCTCGCCTGCAATTATCGACCGCCAACCAAACTCTGACCACCGAACTCACCGAGACCAAAGTAAAACTGTCCTCGGCAAATTTGCAGCTCGACGACATTCGACGATCGCATTCTTTTGAGATTGACGATTTGCGAAGGAAGAATCGCAACGAAATCGAGGATATCAAAGACGATCATCGCAAGGAGCTCGAAAGGTTCCAGCGCGAAGCAAAGGACGAACTTGACCGGGTCAGAAAGGATGCCCAGGAAGATGCCGACAGAGCAAACAAAACACGAAGGGAAGAGCTGGCTGAGAAAGAACGAGAACTCAGGGTGGAGCTCGACGAAGAGAGAAGCCGCAGGTTGCGCGAGGTGCAGGAGCTCACTACACAGTTCAGCATGCAAAAGCTGACAGCAGATAACGATGTCACGCAAAAAGATCGCGAGCTGCAGAGCTTGCGCTCAGAGCTGAACGAAGTCAAGGCCAACTTGGAGTCATCAAATGCACTGAACACCAACTTGAAGGAAAAGTTGACCGAAGCCTCGACGAACACCCTCACCCTCGAAACCTCGATGCGCGCTATGAAGGCGAAGATTGACTTCCTCGAGTCCGACAACCAAGCGCAGTCAAACGCCTTCCAGGACCTCAATCAACAAATGCTGGATGCCCAAGCTGTGGCTACTGAGGCGAAAGAGAAGCTGCGCCAGGAGGAGACTTTGAGAAGAAAACTACACAACCAAGTTCAAGAGCTCAAGGGAAATATTCGTGTCTTCTGTCGAGTACGACCAACACTGGGCGACGAGGAGACCAAAAAAGCAGAGCTCGCTTTCCCCGACGCCGATACAGACAGCAAGGAGGTCGTTGTGCAAGGTCCGGATCAGAAAAGTGCCATGGGTACTGTGACCAAGGCCAACAACAACTTCTCTTTCGACAGAGTGTTTGGACCGTCCTCACAAAATAGCGAAATCTTCGATGAGATTAGCCAGCTCGTCCAGAGCGCGCTCGACGGATACAACGTTTGCATTTTCTGCTATGGCCAAACCGGTTCAGGAAAGACATACACCATGTCTTCTGCTGATGGCATGATTCCAAGCGCCGTGACCCAGATTTACGAAACAGCCAAGAGCTTGGAGGATAAGGGTTGGACATACTCCATGGAGGGAAGCTTCGTCGAGGTATACAACGAGACTGTAAACGATCTCCTCGGCAAAGCAGAAGATTGGAACAACAAAAAGCATGAGATTCGTCAAGATCCGGTCAAGCTGAAGACCACGGTTACAGACGTGACGATAGTCGACCTAGACTCACCTTCACGCGTCAACGCTATTTTGGACCAAGCCAACCGCAACAGACGAGTTGCCGCCACCCAGGCTAACTCCCGCTCGTCACGAAGTCACTCGGTCTTTATCCTCAGACTTATCGGAGAAAACTCGACGACAGGAGAACGATCTGAGGGTACACTCAACCTCGTCGATCTGGCAGGTAGTGAACGTCTTGCCCACAGTCAAGTTTCAGGCGATCGTCTGAAGGAGACACAGAATATCAACAAGAGTTTGAGTTGTTTGGGAGATGTTATTGGTGCTCTAGGATCAGGCAAGGATGCGAAACACATCCCGTATCGTAACAGCAAAGTAAGTTGGACGAAGCAGACATGCTTGCTTACCAGTCTAACACATTCACAGTTGACCTATCTCTTGCAATATTCGCTGGGCGGAAACAGCAAGACATTGATGTTTGTTATGGTCAGCCCTCTGCAGGCTCATTTGTCTGAGACCTTGACCAGCTTGAAGTTTGCTACCAAGGTTTGATTCTTGCTCTATCCAAATCGAAATCACCAAGACTGACTAAACCACTAGGTGCATAACACTCACATTGGAACCGCGAAGAGGCAAGCGAAGGTCAAGGATTAGAAATCATGAGTATTGAATATGTCCATTTCTTTCTTACTTGTCATGATGAGGAAACAAACATCTGGATGGATTGTTTGAGGCGTTCTTGTTTCTTTATTTTGGCGAACCATGTCATCTGGAGTACCTCATGAGCTCAAGATTGGGCAGGAGAAGGAACCTTAGGCAGGACAAGCGTTTTGTATCGATCTTGCCTAGAGGATGGGGACGACGAGAGAAATAGAAATGTAAGCCAGACTTCATTTTCATCCTTCTGCTTGATGTCGAGAAACCATTGATCAAGCAATGTTGCACCGCGACGTTGGTCGACGCCTGCGAAGCACAAACATCGTGGTGGATGCAAACGCTGCTTATATCTTAGCATCGCACACATCCTCCTGTCGATCTTGGCCGTCCCGGATTAACAGTCGTTAATCTCCAGCAATTTCAACTATTCTCCGTAGCGGGCCGAATCCAAATTCTGTGCGATGTCAGAACAGAGCGCGGATCTGCACCGCTGGACAAAATCCAACTTCGGCTCTCCACGACCCGGGTCAGCATCAAAGCATTGCCTACATTTGTTTTGCTCAACAGTAGAATATTTCCCATGCATCATTGACATCCCGATACTCGTGCTCCTCAACGGTGTCACTGCAGGTCGTTGTGTTTCCACACTGCTTACTTCCAGATTCCGAATCTATCTTTGCTTAAAGCATCCACTCATCTCCGATCCGCCTCGTTCTTGCCTCTTGAGTAACACAGTATCATAAAAGCCAATTGAGAGCGATATAAGAGACGACCGCCATGCCCCGGATGTCCCTGGACGACCAGCCTGTTACGACCTCTACTTCGTCTTCTGCACCTCCCTCTATACCGGCTTGGCTAGCATCTTGGATTTCTCACGGGTTCTAAGATATCGCAACTATGCGTCTTCATTCGTTGAAAGAGCTCGATGACTCTGAAGGGAACGTCCGTCTGCACAACGATAAGGATACAGCTGTCATTCTATACCCTGCTCCTTCGCCTACCGATCCCAATGATCCTCTGCGGTGGCCATTGTGGAGGAAGCATATCGCTTTCGGCAGCGTGTGCGCTTTTGCGTTCCTCTCCAACTATGCCATCGGTGGTCTGGCACCAGCGTTCTACATCTTGAGTCTAGAGTTTGGAAAGTCTCAACATCAGACCAGCGAGCTGCTTCTTTGGCCTGTCCTTGTGTTCGGTGTTTTTGTATGTTAGACGTTGTTGGAGGTCGTCTAAACATGTTTACTGATCTGCTTATAGAATTTCCTTTGGGTACCTCTTGCAAATTACTTTGGCAAGCGTCCTATCTTTGTTTTCACCACCCTTCTGCTCTGTGTTTGCTACATCTGGGGCGCCACTGCGCAAAGTTTCGAGAGTCTACTTTGGTCAAACATCGTTGGTGCCTTTGGAGGTAGTGCATCCGAGGCTGTGGCCGCGTCGATGGTGAATGATCTGTACTTTTTGCATGAGCGCGCTGGCAAGATGAGTTGGTATGTCAACTCTATATCAGCTGGCAACACTCTGGGCGTAAGTTCTGGCATCTGTATGGAGGTAATCGAAGCTGACTTCTCTGTTATAAGCCTTTGATCTGTGGCTTTGTTGTCCAAGGCCTCAGCTGGGTGAGTGAAGTTCTCGCATTTCGACCCGATGATCTTAGCTGACTGTCTTTTAGCGTTGGCACAAGATTATCGCAGCTATTCTCGTCGGGATCAACTTCCTGGTCGTAGTTTTCCTATGTCCTGAAACCCGATACGACCGTGCAGGCCACGGGCTGGCTGAACCACTTACACATTCGAGAACAGCCAGCGACGCAAACACACTTGAGAAGACGATTTCGAATCCAGACCAGCAGCCCGTGCATCGTTCGTCGGATACCTCAGACACAACACCCGTGGACACCGTTCCCAAAAAGCCATGGGCTCAGCAACTGAAGTTGTGGTCGCCGTTGCCGAAGGACCTCTCTCTGTTCGAACTTTTCCTACGTCCATGGCCACTGATTGTGTACCCCGAAGTC
>Ga0268251_10000554_pt1 | contig 11698 bp, 14 predicted proteins | sample AgamicAsMae_FD_200527 | JGI IMG/M metagenome (GOLD analysis project Ga0268251, IMG submission 200527) | Agave microbial communities from Guanajuato, Mexico - As.Ma.e (v2) (version 2) | ecosystem: Host-associated > Plants > Phyllosphere > Phylloplane/Leaf | place: Guanajuato, Mexico | collected...
GGTGAAGAGGGTGCGGTAGGGGACTTCGATTGCGCGGCGGGGGTTGCGGGATAGTGCTACGCCGATGATGTCGGCGCGGACGGCGACTTGGTCGATGAAGCCTGCAGCGACGAATTGTTTGAGGATGGCGCGTTGTTTGTCTGTAGGCGGTGGGAGTGTCTTTTGAGACAGTGTAGGGTCGTCGGTGCCGGTGCGAGAGTGGCTGCGGACGATGGCTGTGAGTTGCTGTTTTAGCTGTCCGGCTTCCTTCATTGCTTTTTCGCGCAGGAAGTAGTCGGCACAGAAGGATGCTGGGGATGAAGAGGCGGAGAAGGCGGCCATCGCTGTCAACAACTTTAAAGCATCGCTGCGGTCGTCCCAGCGGGACAGTGTGGCGTGTGCTTTGCCATATGCTCTTCTCTTTACTTCTGCTGCTGAGGCGGCAATGTTGTCTGCTTCTGAGCGTATCTGGCGTTTGGCAAAGCGTTCTCTGGCTGTGTCGTTCTCGTCGTCCGATTCCGCCTCGTCAGGGGCATTCTCGAGGTTGTATTGAGTCTGAGGGATGAACAACTCGGGAACGGCCAGAGAAGCTACGAGAGCTATCGTGTGAGCGGAGAGGTTGTAACGTCTTCCCAACAATAGCATCCTTGCAAATCTTGGTGACAAGGGATATGCGGCCAACTCTTTGCCAGTCTCGGTGATCTTGCCATGAGCATCGATGGCACCGAGGTAGGTGAGGAGCTTCTCAGCCTTGGCTAGTGCTTTGCGATCTGGAGGTGTTGGGAAGGGGAAGTTGACTACAGTCTGAATGTCCATGTTCTTCAAAGACAGAACAACACCTTCGATTGGTGATCTGAGAATCTCAGGGATGGCGTATTCCTCGAAATCGCGTTCGTAGACGGCAGACGAGTAGAGACGGTAACAGTGACCAGGTCCTGTACGACCGGCACGACCAGCTCGTTGGGCAGCACTGGCTTTGCTGATGAAGTCGATTTCGAATGTCTGAACACCAGTCGAGGCCTCATATTTCTTTTCCTTCGAACGACCGCAGTCAAAGACGTAGCGAACTCCAGGGATGGTAAGAGATGTTTCGGCGACGTTGGTGGCAAGAACGATCAATCTTGAACCTGCCGGCGGTTCCTCGAAGACCTTGAGTTGTTGCTTTGTAGGCAGTTGCGAGTATAGTGGCAGAACGTGGACCCTGAGCGCTTCCACAGGCTGCTCTTCGCCTTCGATTACGAAGTCTTTGTCATCCTCTTCGTCGTCTAAGCCTGTGATCTCGACGTCCGAGTCGTCATCATCATCGTCTTCGTCCTTTCTAGGTGCAGGCTGAGCCTCAGCATCCATGTCATCAATTTCCAGAGGAGCATCTGCAGCAGATACATGAACCCTGGGTTGCTTGACCTGACTGCCAGTATCGGCAGGGAAATGTTGACGCAACTTCTTGGCGAGCTGAATAATCTCTTGTTGACCAGTCAAGAAACAGAGCATGCCTCCAGGTGGTAGCTTCTTGTGACCTCTAGTGACCTTGTGGAACATGTCATCGACATAGTCGTGGGTCGTCTTGCGGGCAAAGTGGTCAGTGACGGGATATTGTCTGCCCTCGGCCTTGACGATCGGAGGTGGGCCGTTTCTGAAGAGACGAGTGTTTTCGGTGAAGTCGGTGATGCGGAGAGTGGCACTCATGATGACGAGCTTCAGTGGGTAGTACTTCTCGGGCTCCTCCTTTGCCATCTGAGCACGAAGGTCGACAATTCTGCTCATCATACCAATGAGAATGTCAGTGTTGACGGAACGTTCGTGAGCCTCATCGATGACAATGGCAGAGTATCTGGACAGGATAAAGTCGTTGGCAATCTCTCTCAGCAAGATACCATCGGTCATGAACTTGATGGCAGTGTCTTTCGAGACTGTCGTGTCGAAACGGATTTGGTAACCGACGCGGTCCTTCATGTCGCACAGTTCAGTGCCTACACGTTCGGATACACTGACAGCAGCAACACGACGAGGCTGGGTGACACCAATCATGCCCTTGGCCTTGCCATCTCCGTCTGTTTGGCCGATCTTGCTTCCGTAACCACTTTCAAACATCATCTGAGGAACCTGAGTTGTTTTACCGGAACCGGTAGCACCCCAGACCACCAGGACGTTATTGTTGTGAACAGCTTCCATGATCTTCTGCTCTTCTTGCACGACTGGCAACTTTAACCTGGCCTCTTGGATTTCGGGGGTGCGAGGAATGACGAGACTGATGGCAGGACGGTTGTCTGATTCTGTAGTAGCGGATACGACGAGTTCTGGAGGAAGCGTTTCTGGCGAAGGAGCGCGAGGCACGAAGTTTGTGGGTTGTTTGACCGTCGTCGAGTTTACAGCTTCGAGGTTTGAGGATGGGACGAAGCCTATGGCCTCGTTCCGCTTCTCGGTCGCCCACATCTTGAAGGCAGAAGAACGAGCTTTTTGTGCCTCTTTGACGGCGTCTGCATCTTCCATATCCTCGTCGTCCGAGTCGGACTCTTCTTCCGAATCTTCGTCTGAATCCTCGTCGTCCTCGTCGTCTTCCTCATCCTCCTCTTCCGAGTCTTCTTCGCCGTCTTCAATATCCTCCTCTGAACTCTCATCTTCGTCTTCATCATCCTCGCCATCCTCGTCTCCAGAGAAGCCGTCCCATTCTGGCTCCTGAGCGACTACAGGGGTAGACTTGGTGACAACCTTTGTGCGTTTCCTGCTCTTGATGACCGGCTTTCCTTCCTCGTCTGTCTCGAGCGGTCTCTTCAGGCCGCTGCCAAACAGGCCACCGGCAGCAAAGAGCCCGCCCTTGCCTGGTGCTGCCGCAGGTGCGGAGGCGGGTGCTGAGACTTTGGCAGGTGCAGGTTTTGAACCGTTCGCTTGTGGTGTCGAAGTCTGCTCATCATCAGACTCACTCTCCAACTCTTGCGCCGGCCTCTTTCTCTGCTCAAACAGTATAGCATCGTTTGCTTCAAGATTGATTCCTTGCTCTTTCTCCCTCAGCGCTCTCTCAAGCCTCTCCCTCGCAGACTCTCCACCTCGTCCCAACTTCTTCGAACTCAGCAACAAACTCGTGTCAACCTTTTGAGCAGCGAGCTTCTTGATCAAAGCCAAATTCTCCTCCTTCTTGAGCTTGTTGTCGATGTATTTGTCCAATCTCTTCTTTTTCTTGCCAGAGATTACAGCAGTGCTGTTCTGAGCGCGAATCTCTTCTTGCAGCGCAGTGCGACGGGCTTCCTTTTCTGAGAGCGTAGGAGGGACGATTTCGGCGGCGTTTGCATCTTCGGGTTCGTCGTGTGAGTGCGAGTTCTTTGCTTTGGCTTTGGCGATTCTGCCCTTTTTGCGGTCGCGGGGCACGAATTTGGGCGGCATGGTTGTTAGAGTGCGCGCCGACGAGTGTATGAGGGAGGAAAAGAATGGGACTCTCTCATGAAATGGCGATTGCAACTTTTCTGATTTAAGCTCATGCATGCGCGTGGCTCGGCCCGCTTGAGCTGTGGGGTCTAGCGTTCATGTGAAGTTGTGCTTGTGCTTGTACTTGTCTTTCGTTGCTGCGAAGAACAGCGAGCTCCATCAACTTCATATCCTCATCTTGTCTCGACTCAATCGCTTTCCACACCCGCCATGTCTCAACCTCCAGACCTCACCTTCTCAGTCTTCCCCGCACCCAGCAAATCAAGCATCAGTACCATCGCCAGCGTACCCACCCAAATAACCGCTCTAAACTTCTCCGACAAACTCGTCCTCACAATCTCTCAATCCGGCCGCCTGAATCACTGGCTCCACGTTCCTCTCTCCGGAGGTCGCCCTCTAGACAGCGGTTTCCTGAACCCCTCATCTGAGACAGACGTCGATGCAAGTCTGTTGCCTTTCGCGCACTTGACTGCGACTACTGTGTTGGGAGGTACGAGAGGAGAGTTTGAGGTTTTGGGACAGACTTTGGCGACGACACTTGCTACGGCGCTGTTGATGAGGAATCCTGATGAGCAGAGGATGCTTGTTGTGGGTTTGGGTTTGGAAAAGGCTGATCAGGGAAGAGAGGCTTTTGATGAGTTGATTGGAGCTTGCTTGGAGTGTTTGTGAATTAGATACAAGAGATGGAAAGGACAACATCAGTGATGCATTGCTGCGGCAATCGTTCGGCAACCGTTTGAGACTCGTCGAACATGTCGAGATCGCCTGGAGCCGCATGCAAACGAAGCCAGAAAGGTTGATTTGCACAGAGCACAAGTCATGCTCTACGGACAAATCACATTAGACAGCATAAGACGCCTACAATCGGTTATTACAGTAAACCGCACTGTCAAGGCCATGTTAAGAGGAAAAGATGATTACGGGGCACAAAAGGAAGCAGGATAGCAGCAAGATTCGCAAGTGAAAAATCGTTCATTCGAAGACAGCCTCTTGGCCGCTTGTACTCGTATACCCATGATATCTTTATCCGAGACTTATTATCAGTCTGGCCCGTCCAGAAAACGCCCGAGTATCATGCAATTACATCTTATGATCCGTCTCTTTTCTAAGCCATCTTGGCACTTCTCTCCCTCAATGCATTGACAAGCACATCCACACTAGCCATGTCTTCGGCATCAAACTTGCCCTCGCCAACAACCTCTGCAGGCAGGAATTTGACCGCCTCATCCAAAGCAGGCTGGTAGTTTCTGATCTCGGAGCTGATGACACGGATAGCCTTCTTGCGCACACCTGCATCTTCATCTGAGCAGAGCTTTGCGACTTTGGAGATTGATCCAACAGCCAGCGCCTATAAGTCACAGTCAGCATCCTCGCTTCTTACAAGTGCATATAGTAGAGAGCAAAAACTTACACGCTCCTGACACTTGATGTTATTCTGCACCGCAGTGCCCAAACACCAACAAGCCATCTCTCTGTCTTGCTTCTCTGCACTCTCCAACATATCGCACAGCGGCGTCCACAACTTCAATGCCTCCATGTTATTCGCATTATCCAAGTTTTCCACCAGTTGCTCAAAGTTGTCCCAGGCTATTCCTTTGTTTTCGTGGTCCACCGAGGGGTCGTGGATGGCTTGCATGGCTGAGATCATGCGGTCGGCGTCAGAGGGCCCGCCCATTAATTGGGCGAGCAGCGCAGGGTCGAGTTGTGTGCGTGGTTGGGTGGGTTCGGCGGTTTCTGAGACGGCCGAGTTTTCGATGCTCCATTTGAGGAGGGTGTTGAGACCTGGGTCGTTCATTGTGCGTGGTTTGGGTTGTGGATGTGTGGTGTGGTGTGCTCGTGTCTCTTGACTGGGGGTTTCTGTCTGACGAAGAGATGCGCTGATGATGTTGTGTATGTTGTTGCGACTGCAAAAGGTGATGTGTGTGTTATGAGGATTAATTTTAGTGGTGACGCAGCAGTTTTGATTTCGCTAGGGCCGAGGCGCTCTCCACGAAGGTGTTGGCTGCTTCGAGACGCTTCGATTCACCTTTTTCCTTATTTTTCCTTTTTATCTTCGCTCTCGGCAGGGTCGCCCGCATCCCACGCATTATTGTAATGACAATTGCATCCAACGATTTGTGATTGGCTCTTGACCAAGCACTCGAACAGCACCACTTCCTACCGTCTAGTCCGAGATCTGTAGATACTCACGAGAAAGAAATCTTGCACGACATATATTATTCCTCGTCAGCATGCTGCGTCTGCAAGGATTACACCTGCTGACGCCGCGTCTTACGAATATCAACATGAGCTTGATTTCACGAGCATTTACTCACGCGCCAGCATCAGTCTTGTCTCCGCTGTTCTCGAGATCCTTTTCTGTCTCCCAGCTCGTACAAGAAAAAGGAGACCATATCAGACTGCGCCAGCAAGATCCAGTTGCCTATAGGCAGTTGCGGGACAATTCGATCGCTCGCCAACGAAAATACTTAGCGAACCCAGAGAACGTCGCCAAACAACGAAAGTATTCTAGACTCTGGGCAATTGCCCATAGAGGAGACGAACGTAGGCGATTCTACTTGCATCTGCTCAAGTGGTGTGGGAGGTATGCGTGGTTTCGCCAAAAGCTGCCGTGGAAGTCTCACTCGCCCGTTTGGCACGAGGGTTCGGTGGAGCGTCACTGTGAGGGCTGCGACTGGATAAAGCGTGGTGGACGCAGGCTGTGGTGGAAGCAGATTCAATCGTCATCGCCAGCAACAGCAACAGCACCAGAAGCCGACATATGGTTGTGCACTGATTGTTATGTTCCCAAAGCAGCAGACTGGGGAGAGGCTATGCCTAGAGGCTATGAGGATCTCACCACTATTAAGGAAATTGCCAAACGAAGAGATCAACTGGGCCATGGCGCATAAACGACACCACAGTGACAGCAACGTTTAAGCGAACAGTACACGCATTAAGCTTTTATGGATCACCTAGCAATGCCGGTACATGGACCCATACAATCCGGGTTGACTGAGCTCTTGGAAGGAGGATCTTTGTCGACTTAGGAAACGTTCATGTAGAGATTTATTCTCTTCCTTTACAGCACGCCATGGATTCAGCGACCGCATCTGCGGATGGGACTTTTGTCTTTCTGCCACAACAGTATACCTACTCACTGCCTAAAGCATGGGAGAAGGACATTACACGATTCTAGATGGGCACGCTCATTGGCATTTTCGACCTCGCTTGTTTGTTTGGGTCTGTTGGTATAGTCTACTAACTCACAGGCCAAATGGCGACAGAGCGTGAGATTGGCATGTTAGCACTTACTAGTTGAATCGTCGTGGTCGTCATCGTTGTTCTCCTCGTCGACGACCATGGGTCCTTCTTGCGAGACAACAGGATCGGAGTTGGAGCAAGGGCGAGAACGCATGAGAGTCGACACGCTGTCGCAAAGGTTCTGTAACAGAGCTTCGTTTCTCTCTGATGAAGGATTTCGTAGCTCCATAGTAATCATCGAAAAGCTACATGTCGGATCTCCTTGAGTTGGTCTTCGGTCAGAAGATAGCTGTGCCTTTTATAGCGAGAGCATCGCATTGGACCATTATGGGAGGAGCATCATCAAAGTTACAGACTATTTAGCACACGAGCGAAGACCGAGTTCCTGTTCAAGGTGCTCGAGGCAACCAATCCGCCCATCACCTACCATTTCGATGATCAAATTCGATGAGTTGGCAGATACAGCACAGTATACAAGCATTTCTTATCACTCTCATGAGAAACGTCACCTACTCGTCTGTCGCGTGCCGGAACACATCGGAGCGCAGCCTAATCGTCACGATCGTATCATGTGAAGCGAAAGCATACAATGAAGGTATCGCAAGCCAGGTTGATGGCTGGTCAAGTGGTCGCGCACCGGGTATTGCTGGGAAACGTTGGCAGTTTCGCGAGTCCGGCCCAGCAATCAACCGCGCTTGAACGTTGCCGGACCGGCCTGAGGCTCCGGGAAGCTGTTGATGTTGGTGGGGAAAAGCGATTTACTTTTCTTTCTCCTCCATCAGGCAGGAAACTCGAAGTCGATGACAAGGAGGCGTCTTATTGATAGAAGCCAATCCAGAAGATGGAATGGATGTGAGCACTTCCTGCGCAAGAAATAGATATTTCCGTGGGCATAAATGAATTACGGAGAGTCGTATTGAAAGGGGGCCTTCTGGAGACCTGGGAAAGTGGCAGAACCCCACTCCGCGTTCAACAATCCTTCAAGCGCCGAGATGGTTCCAAAGGGCTGGCAAAGCGATTGCTGCTGGGGCAGCCGTTCGACACTCGAGGCTGGGATGTGACTGACACGCGTGAAGACACGAAATACGATGAGGATTGAAGAGAAGAGAGCCGGGAGAGGGCGCAACGTTCTAGCCGTCATGCAGCATCGCACTTGGCATGATGTAGCTTGAGGATGGAAGGTTGCTGAGCTTACCTTAGTCGTGGGCGTCTGACGCGGCCTGCACGACAATGTAAGGCAGCTGCATTCGGCAAGAGGTATAAAAAAGCAGCAGCGAGAGCAGGCACGAATAGACAGATGTATGCACAGCTTATTCCATCAAAGACACTCCTTCACTCGTGATTAACAGACAGTCTCGTGCAGCACACGCAACGGGGCTTTGGCAGTTGATAACCGGAGGCTTAGACCAGCGGACCAATCGGGATTAGTTGGCTAGCATCCTGCACAGGCCAAGGAATTGGACCTCACACACCGCCCGAGTGGACGACAAGTGTTCCAACTTTCCCCCTTCATCACCACCATTGACCCCACCGCGCGTGTTCCATCCAAAGCAGCTCAAATCCTCGCTGCAGCTTGCTCTCTTCAACACCTTTTCTAAACCACATCCACTAACAACACCGTCACAATGGAAGGTGAGTCTCCGTCTCTTGTGCCGCAACGTGCTGTCGGCGCACCCCTCAGCTCCCAACACCTCCTTGTCCTCATCGCCACCCTCGCCGTCTCGCCTCCAACGAGCTTTCGCTGACCACTTTTCGCGTCTACAGAGGAGGTCGCAGCTCTCGTCATCGACAATGGGTAAGAATCATTGCTCTCCGCGCCTTCCGCCGTCGCTGCCTGTGGGATTACACGTCGTGCGCCATTGGGCCGCCGGCGCCACGATCTCGCAGCTGCCTCCAGTTTCACGGCGCGCAGACTCGAAGCTTGGAGACCACCGCAGCTAACACATTGGCCACAGTTCGGGTATGTGCAAGGCCGGTTTCGCCGGTGACGACGCACCCAGAGCCGTCTTCCGTAAGTCCCCTCCAGAGCTTCCAAAACTCGTCTCTTGCACACGATCTAATGCGCTGTAGCCTCAATTGTCGGAAGACCTCGCCACCATGGGTACGCAGCCCTCTTTCAAGCTGTTTTCCGAACTCGAATTGACAATGACGCAGTATCATGATCGGTATGGGCCAGAAGGATTCATACGTCGGTGATGAGGCACAGTCCAAGCGTGGTATCCTCACCCTGAGATACCCCATTGAGCACGGTGTCGTTACCAACTGGGACGACATGGAGAAGATTTGGCACCACACCTTCTACAACGAGCTTCGTGTTGCCCCCGAGGAGCACCCCGTCCTGCTCACCGAGGCCCCCATCAACCCCAAGTCCAACCGTGAGAAGATGACCCAGATTGTCTTCGAGACGTTCAACGCCCCCGCCTTCTACGTCTCCATCCAGGCCGTCCTGTCGCTGTACGCTTCCGGTCGTACCACTGGTATCGTCCTCGACTCGGGTGACGGTGTCACTCACGTTGTCCCCATCTACGAAGGTTTCGCCCTTCCCCACGCCATCTCGCGTGTCGACATGGCCGGTCGTGACTTGACCGACTACCTCATGAAGATTCTCGCCGAGCGTGGTTACACTTTCTCCACCACCGCCGAGCGCGAAATCGTTCGTGACATCAAGGAGAAGCTCTGCTACGTCGCTCTCGACTTCGAGCAGGAGATCCAGACCGCCAGCCAGAGCTCTTCCCTCGAGAAGTCCTACGAGCTTCCCGACGGTCAGGTCATCACCATCGGTAACGAGCGTTTCCGTGCCCCCGAGGCTCTCTTCCAGCCCTCCGTTCTCGGTCTCGAGTCCGGCGGTATCCACGTCACCACCTTCAACTCCATCATGAAGTGCGATGTCGATGTCAGAAAGGACCTTTACGGCAACATTGTCATGGTAAGTCTTGTCTGAGAGATGCAACGAACAGTGTCAAAAGCTAACAAATCACTAGTCTGGTGGCACCACCATGTACCCCGGTATCTCCGACCGTATGCAGAAGGAAATCACCGCCCTTGCTCCCTCATCCATGAAGGTCAAGATCATCGCTCCCCCAGAGCGCAAGTACTCCGTCTGGATCGGTGGTTCCATTCTCGCCTCCCTCTCCACCTTCCAGCAGATGTGGATCTCAAAGCAAGAGTACGACGAGAGCGGTCCCTCGATCGTCCACCGCAAGTGCTTCTAAGCGCATTATTCAACTTGTTCGGCGCGCTCGGGTCGAGGTGTATCGGCACCTGTGCTTCCATCTTCGGATGGTCACGTTTGTAGCACAGTGAAACGAAAACAGCAACCAGCAAAGGGTTTTGGGCATGATATGTGTCAAGAAAGCAGAACTGGCAGGGCATTTGCATGCAGATTGTAGTTTAGAAGTAGCTCATGTCTTGCCCTTATTTCTTTTTTTGTTCATTATGCTGGCTCCTCTCTTCCTTTACACATGTGATGACAACCTATGTTTTCCCCTAGAATAAATCTGCAGGTCTTTACGCAAGATAGACGAATCGTCTTTACCAAACTATATCTGTCTCCCCTCAGCGACTGAGAGCTTTAAAACGACACTCAAACACATCCGTATGTATGACGTCGGCATGTGCTACCTCAAGTACTCAAAGCTCAATGTTCGGTGGGACGAACATTCATCCTTAGACGACAGCACCCATAAGTGATGTATGTTCCTGCAATCTTCTCCGGCCTAGCTTTGCTGGGAGCAGCGAGTGCTCGACACGACGCAGCTATTCATTCCCTCCTCTTCAACCAAATCCCTCTCCGAGAACCAGAATTAGCAAACACAAGCTCAGATGGTCTACCTTCCTCCTCAAGAGCGCACTGGATGCGAGTAGCGAGTTCAGCAAACCTTGCCATTTCGCCCTGTCCCTTTGCACCCTACGGAAGTGCTGTAGTCAATCATACACTTTCACTATCCAACTCGAGTCATCTCGGAGACTTGATATGTACAGGAGTCAATAACAATCACCACTCTGGCAACCCTATACTACATGGAGAAATGGCAGCTTTTGTGAATTGTAGTAATATCTTGACTGATCCTGAGGGAGAATATCGACTCTCTGCTCAAGAAGCGCGAGAGGCTTGGAAGGGGCTCTCGCTTTATACTACTGCTGAGGTAAGACTTTCAGTGAGCTAGACGGTATTGGATATGAAAGCTGATGCATTGGTAGCCGTGTACGATGTGTGCTGGGGCAATTGCTTGGGCTGGATTGAGAGAAGTAGTGTATGGGACTAGTATACAACGACTGATCGAGCTGGGGTGGCCGCAGATTGAGATTGGCAGTCAAGAAGTCATGGATAGAGCTTGGAGACTAAGTGGTAAGACGGAGGTTGTGGAAGGTGTACTGCGAGAGGAGATGGACAGGTGGTTTGGATGGCAGTTTAGAGATGGGATATGTCCTGAGGAATGTAAGAGGAGGGATGGTGATTGCTTGCCCAAAGAGTAGTCTGTCAGACTCTGAAGAGGCTGATCAATAAGAATATGTGTCTAGAGCTGTTCGTAAGATCATGGCAAAACAGCGAGACACGTGGAAGTGCAGAGTGACTCGAGGAGGTGGTTCTTGAGAAGGTCGATTCAAGCTGCCAAGGCCTTCTAGGCACCCTGGCGTTTCCAGGCTTCGCATACTCATCGCCTTGTTCTTGATAGCTAGACGTACCTTTGTCGATGGAGCGATGAGCGCAAATGCAGCAGTGGATCCAAGGCCACCTCGACAGCCAAAGTTCCCGACGCACAATTCACCGCGCGTGTGGTTCCTAACCAGCGCCAATTCCCCCATCGGCATCTCGCTCGCGCGCCATCTTCTCGATCATGGAGACTACATTGTGGCCGGCGTGCCTCCGCTAGAGTTCGAGAAGAACGGCGAGCAATCGACACACTTCCGCGACTTTCTCGACGAGGTCAAAGAGCAGGAAACATGGTCAGGTAGACTGAGGGTCGTCGGCGTCGATGTGCGCATCATGGGCCAGTGCCAGAGCGCCATTGCAGAGGCTGTCCACAGCTTTGGCCGTATCGACATTTTGTTCTGC